>Ga0134125_10003897_pt1 | contig 17130 bp, 16 predicted proteins | sample KB31751_FD_96464 | JGI IMG/M metagenome (GOLD analysis project Ga0134125, IMG submission 96464) | Terrestrial soil microbial communities with excess Nitrogen fertilizer from Kellogg Biological Station, Michigan, USA - KB3-175-1 | ecosystem: Environmental > Terrestrial > Soil > Unclassified ...
GCCGGGATTGGCGCCGCGCCAGGCATAAATGGATTGATCGTCGTCGCCCACGCAGGTGAATGCGCCGCGTGCACCGGCCAATGCCTTGAGCAACCGGTATTGCGCGAGATTCGTGTCCTGGCATTCGTCGACGAGCAGATAGCGCAGGCGTTCCTGCCATGCGGTGCGTACCTCGGCGTCGGATTCGAGCAAGGCCAGCGGCAGCCGGATCAGATCATCGAAATCCACCGCGTTGAACGCAGCGAGACGCTTTTGGTAGCGCGCGTAGATGTCCGCCGCTTCGCGCTCGCGCACGCTACGCGCGGCCGCGGCCGCTTGTTCCGGCGTCAGGCCGCTGCCTTTGGCATTGGAGATCAGGCTGCGCAATGCGAACAGGGCATCCGACTTTGCCGCGGCGGGAGCCAGATCCTTGACGATCGCTGCGCTGTCGTCCGCATCGAACACGGAAAATCCGCGCTTGAGACCCAACTTGGCGTGCTCGATCTGCGCGATCTTCAAGCCTAGCGCGTGGAACGTCGCCACCATGAGTTCTTCCGCCGCCGCACCTTTCACGAGCTTGCCCACGCGCTCGCGCATTTCGCGCGCGGCCTTGTTGGTGAACGTGATCGCGGCAATCTTCGATGGCGCCAGGTTTCGGCGCGCGACCAGATGCGCGATTTTCTCGGCGATCACGCGCGTCTTGCCCGAACCCGCACCGGCCAGCACGAGCAAGGGGCCGTCCGCGTATTCCACGGCGGCGCGTTGCGGCGGATTCAGACTCATCGATGCGACGTCGGAAACGGGCGCGCATTGTAACCGCGCGCGAGTTCAGTCGGTGCGGGCGATATCGCCGCCGACGTTGCCGTAATCCGAAATGGTGAGATGCGCCAGTCCGAGTTCGCGCAGATATTCGCCTCCGCGCTCCACGCCCAGCAACATGGCCAGCGTCGCCGCCGCGCCGGCGACGAGGCAACTGTCCGCCACGACGCTGACACTGGCGAAACTTTGTACCGGCTCGCCGTCGCGCGGATCAAGGATGTGCGAGTAGCGCCGGCCATCGATGATCAGCGCGCGTTCGTAATCGCCGCTCGTCGCCAGCCCGCCACGCGGCAATTCGATGCGGGCCGCGGATCGACCAGGCGCACGCGGCGCCTTGATGCCAACGATCCACGGCGCGCCATCGCGATGCGGGCCGATCAAGGCCAGGTCCCCGCCAAGATCGACCACGCCCGATTCCACACCGGCATCGCGGCACGCCTGCGCGCAACGGTCGGCGGCGTATTCCTTGACGATGCCGCCCAAGTCCAGATGCATGCCGGGAATGCCCAAGCGCAGCCGCGGACGTTGCCATTGCACGTGCTGCCAGCCGGTGACGGCAAGCGCTGCGGATATTTCGGCCGCATTCGGAAGACGTCCACGCTGCGCATCCCATAGTCGGGTCAGCGCGCCGGCGGTGATGTCGAATAACCCTCCGCTTTGCGCGTGCAGCGCCGCGGCAAAATCGATCAGGCTGGCGGTTTCGGCATCGACCTCGACACCGGCCATCGCGTTCGCCGCGATACGCGCGACGAGACTGTCATCGCGGTAGTGCGAATACTTGCGATCGAGCCGTTCGCATTCGGCAGTGACGGCCGCGTGCGCGTCGCGCGCAATCGACTGCGCATCGCACTCCAGTTGCAGGGCGCAGGGACAGCCCATGCTGGAGAAATCGAATTTGTATACTCCGCCGCTCAATCGAAATGATAATCCAGGCCGGCAAATACACGGGTGTAACTGACTACGGCCGGATCGGCCGAATCCGCACCGCCGATCGCGTAACCCGTGCCAGCATGATAACGCTCGGCTCCGGCTGAGAATTCCCAGTGGCCGACGCGCTTGCGCAAATTCAGGTTCGCCGCCGCCGCGCCGAATGCGCCAAGGCGATAGTCGCTGGAAAAATCCGGTCCGCTTCCGGCGGCGAAGAACGGCGCGTAGAAGCGCGCGCGGCTCTGGCTGTAGTAGCGCACGCCGGGTATCAACTGCCAGCCGCCGCGCAGGCTCTGGTACCAGCTCGCCTCCAGCGTCAGCGAATGTTGGCCCCAACTGTTGGCGGACAGGCGCGAGTCCAGATGCAGCGCCGCATTTTCGCCGAAGGCACGCCGGTAACGCACCAGCCATGCGGCTTCGCCGCGCCGGCCCGGGCGCGTGTCGGGATCCAGCGTATCGCCGACCGAAACCTGTTTGTACGGATCGGACAGATACCCTGTTTGATAATTGAACTGGATACCACTCTCGACCACGGAAACGCGATCGAGCACCAGACTCAGGCTGGCGAATGCGGAGGTCGTGTTTTTCTTGGCGCGCTGGATGCGGTCGTACAGGTTCGCCTCGAACGGCTCGATACGGTCGTGCGAGAAACTGCCGCCGAATCCCAAAGTCAGCGCCGAATTCAGCGGCAAGCTGCGTTCGGCGCCGAGTGCCGCAGAGTGATAATCGCGCTCCTGCGAATACGTGGTGCTGACCGTCGTCGTGTCGTTGCCGCCGGCAGCGTGCGTGAATGCCACCGTCGCCGCGCTGCGATGATCGCGGATGGTCGCGCCGCTCAGCACCTGAATCGGCTTGTTGTCCGGCCCCGGAATCACGTACCACGGCGAGGAGCCGCTCATCACCTCGTGGGTCGCGTTCACGCTCAGCGTGTTGCGATCACCAACTGGCGTGTTCAGCAGGAATTGCTGCGAATACACCTCGTAACGGCGCGGATCGCCGAGCGACGGTGCCGACAAGGCATCTTCGCTGTAGACGTTGAAGCGATAACCGGCGTATTGCCCGGAACTGGTTTCATCGGCCCGCGCGACGTTATGCCCGGTCAGCGCGGCCGAGGCAGCGAGTAACAGCGATAACGAGGGCGAAGGGCGCATCAATTACAACCGCAACCGCCGCCTGCAGCACCGATCTCGCCGGATGTGCCTTCCTTGCTGAAATAGGCGTGCTGGTTCATCGCCGCCTGCAGCGGATCGGGGTCCCAGCGCATGTCCCAGCGCGCCAGCCGGCCGCGCTGCCACGGCTGCACGGTTTGCGTCGCGCAACCGCCGAGGCAGGCCAGAGCGGCCAGCGCCAACAGCCAGCGCAAGGCGTGTTCAATGCGTCGCGATGAGCGCCGCAATTTCGCGTTTGAGCGCATCGATGTCCCTGGGTTCGAATCCGATGTGGCGATAACGCACGACACCATTGCGGTCAATCAGATATGAAGACGGCATGCCTTTCAATCCGAATGCCTGCGCGACGTCACCTTTCGGATTTTGCAACGCGGTGTATTTGATCGGATGCTCGCGCAGGAACGCCAGTGCATCGGCCGTATCCTCGTCGAGACCAATTGCGACAATGGCGAAATCCTCCGCCGGAAAATCCGCCTGAAGATTGTTGTACAGCGGCAACGACTGGCGGCATGGTCCGCACCAGGATGCCCAGAAATCCACGAGCACGACCTTGCCGCGATAGTCCGACAGACTTGCCGATTTCGTGCCGGCGAACGGCATCAGTCGAAAATCCGGTGCCGCGGCGCCGGGCTCCACCGCGAACCCCATGCTGGCCGCGGCGACAAGGGCCACGGCCAGCGCGATGCGCAGGCTCATTGCGCCGGACACGTGGTGCCCGCAATCTGGGTCAGACGCTGGATCGGCAGCGGCGTGTCGTTCGCGTTGTTGTAACCGGGCACGTCCGAGTGCCAGCTCACCGTGCCGTTGTTGCAATCGGTGAACGTGAAGGTGAGCGTGCCCCACAGGTTCGGCGGATTCGGCCCAGTGCCGATACGGCGCAGGTCCGCGGAATTGAAGTTCGGCGGGAAGCGCGCGCCGGTTTGCAGGATCGCCGGCAGCGTGACCGTATTCTTGGTCGTGTCGTAACTGCCTTCGGCATAAATCCAGTTCTGGCCACTGCCGTCGTTGGCGGTACTGGCGACTGGCGTGTAGACAAACCAGATGGCGAGCATGTCGAAGGTGGTGCCGCCGGTGGCGGCATTGGTGAATTCCAGCTGGAAGCCGTGCCCGCCCTGACTGGGGTTGTACCAGTTGCCGGACATGTAACCGCCCAGATTGATCGTCGCCGCAGCGGCGTTGACGACAATGCTGCCGGTCATGCCCATGCTGACATGGTTGTCGCAGTAGTAATTGATCGTGCCGGGCGTGTTGAACGTCAGAGTGAACGACCAGTTTGCAGAAGAAAGATTGCCGTTCCCGCCCTGGCCGTCGCAGCCATTCGCGCAGCGGAACGAATTGTCGGCGGCGTGCACGTTGTGCGCCGCACCGCCGAGATTCTGGAAGGTGACGCTGTCCCCGGCCGTGATCGTCAACGGCGTTGGCGAGAACGCAAGGATCGGGGTGCTGCCGTAACCCCCATATCCGCCGCCGCTGTCGTCGGTGCCTCCGACCTGCACCACCCAGTTCTTGGCATGCGCGCCGGTCGCGGCGAACAACAGGATCAATGACAGCAAGGTCATCCGGAAAGCGCGCATGGACAGTCTCTCGTTCTGGAAATTAATGTCTGTGGGAAAGCTAACACCGGGCCGGCCATCCGCCACCGACCACTGACAGGTATCTTTCGTCGTGGCACTTGAGTAGGCTCGTCGCCGGATTCCGACATGCAAATATGACCGTCAAACCGAATTTCATCGTCGCCATTCCCGCGCGTTACGCATCCACGCGGCTGCCGGGCAAGCCGTTGCGGCTGATTGCCGGCGAGCCGATGATCCTGCGCGTGGCGCGACGCGCCCTGGCCGCGGGGGCCACGAAAGTCGTCGTCGCCACCGACGATGTGCGCATCGCGGATGCCTTGCGCGCGGCGCCGGTGCGCGTGGTGATGACGCGCGCCGATCACGCCTCGGGCAGCGACCGGCTCGCCGAATGCACGCAAAAGCTGGGCTGGGCGGACGATGTCATCGTGGTGAATTTGCAAGGCGACGAACCGCTCGCGCCGACGTCCGGAATCCGCGCCGTCGCCGAGTGCCTGGCATCCGGAAATGCGCCAATGGCCACGCTCGCCACGCCGATCGAAACCGCGCGCGATTTGTTCGATCCGAATTGCGTCAAGGTCGTGGTGGGTATCGATGGCCATGCCTTGTATTTTTCGCGCGCGCCGCTGCCGTGGGCGCGCGATGCGTTCGTGCGCACCCGCGACGCGCTGCCCGCAGAACCCGCGTTTCTGCGCCATATCGGCATCTACGCGTATCGCGCCGGCTTCCTGCGCGCGTTCGCCGGGTTGGCGCCGACACCGGCCGAACGCGCCGAAGCGCTGGAGCAATTGCGCGCGCTCGAGCATGGACATCGCATTGCCGTGCGCCTGGCGCCTGTGCCGTTTCCGGCGGGCGTGGATACTGCCGAAGATCTGGCACGGGTCGATGCACTGGTGCGCGCGGGCGCATAATGGCGGTAGTCATCAAGAATCCACGACGCGCATGAATGCCAGAATCGCCGCCCCGGAATTGCCGCCGTCGCTCGAGTGGGTGAATACCGATACGCCGCCCAACCTGGCCGCGCTGCGCGGGCGCGTGACCCTGATCCATTTCTGGACGTTCGACTGCGTCAATTGCCGCAACGCCTTGCCGGACCTGCGCTATCTCGAAAACAAGTACCACGACGGGTTGAGCGTCATCGGCGTGCACACGCCGAAGTTCGGGTACCAGCGCCAAGGCGAGCCGGTGCTCAAGGCAGTCAATCGCAACCATATCCGCCATCCGGTCGCGAACGATCCGGATTACCTTCTGTGGCAGGCCTATGGCGTGGATTCCTGGCCGACGCTGGCGGTGATCGACGCGCAAGGCCAGCTTGCCGCACTGCTGCCCGGCGAAGGCCGCCGCCAGGAGGCCGACACGCTGATCGCGCATCTGCTCGACGAAGCCGCCGCGCAGGATCTGCGCGTGTACGAATCGGATGTCGCGACGGTGCGTCCGGAAGCGCGCGCAGCGTTGCGGTTTCCGTCGCGGCTGGCGGTCGGGGAATCCAGCCTGTGGATTTCCGACAGCGGCCACAACCGTATCCTGGAATGCACGCATGACGGCCGCATCCTGCGCCAGTACGGCTCGGGCAATCCGGGGTACTGGGATGGCCGCGGCAAGGATGCCGGATTCACCGATCCGCAGGGCCTGGCTTTGGGCAAGGACACGTTGTTCGTCGCCGACACCGGCAACCACGCGGTGCGCCGCGTACGTCTGCTCAGTGGCGATGTAGATACGGTCGCCGGCACCGGCGTGGCTGGCCACGATCTGCCGAATGAAAGCCTGGAACCGGTCCAGGTGGCCATGTCGGCGCCGGCGGATGTCGCCGTGCTCGGTGACAACGTCTTCATCGCGGTGTCAGGCCAGAACCAGATCTGGCAACTCGACATGGTGCGCAACAAGCTCGTGCTACTGGCCGGCAGCGGGCAGCTCGGCCTGACCGACGGCGTCGGCGTGACCGCGAGTTTCGCCCAGCCGGTGAGCTTGAGCCTGATCGGCCAGCAGCTCGTGATCGCCGACGCTGCCGCTTCGGCGGTGCGCCTGCTGCGCCTGCTCGACAATCGCGTCAGCACCTTGGCGGGCACAGGGCTGTACGATTTCGGCGACGCCGCCGGCAAGCGCGAGGATGCGCGCCTGCAACATCCGCTCGCCGTCTGCGCGGATGCGCGCGGCCTGATTTTCGTCGCCGACAGCTACAACGGCAAGATCAAGGCGATCAACATGCGCAGTGGCGACGTGCGCGCGCTGAATTTGCCGTACCGGTTGCAGGAGCCGGCGGGTCTGGCGCTCGGCGCGGGCGCGTTGTGGGTGGCGAATACGAACGCACACGAGGTCGTGCGCGTGGATCTTTCCAGCGGTCAGATCCGGCGCCTGACGATTTCCGAGTGAGCATCGCGTGAGTGGAGCGGATGCGAACGCGGCGACCTTTGACGGCAAGGAATTCGTCCGCACCTTGAGCACTTCGCCCGGCGTCTATCGCATGCTCGACGCGCGCGGTGAGCCTTTGTATGTGGGCAAGGCGGGAAACCTCAAGAAGCGCGTCGGCAGCTATTTCCTCAAACCCGCGTTGCAGCCGCGCATCGCCAGCATGATTGCGCAGATCGCGCGCATCGAGGTCACGCTCACGCGCACGGAAGGCGAGGCGTTGCTGCTCGAAGCGCAGCTCATCAAGAGCCTGCGGCCGCGCTACAACATCCTGCTGCGCGACGACAAAAGCTACCCGTACATCTACCTTTCCGCAGGAGAAGATTTTCCCAGGATGGCGTTTCACCGCGGCGCCAAAACCGGCAAGGGCGAATATTTCGGCCCGTATCCCAGCGCATGGGCGGTGCGCGAAAGCCTGGATCTGATGCAGAAACTGTTTCGCGTGCGCCAGTGCGAGGACAGTTACTTCCGCAACCGGACGCGCCCCTGTCTGCAATACCAGATCGGCCGTTGCAGCGCACCGTGCGTGGGATTGATTGCTGCGGACGAGTACGCGGAATCCGTACGCCACGCCACGATGTTTCTGCATGGCAAGAGCAGCGCGGTGATCGACGAACTCGGCGCGGCGATGGAACGCTCGAGTGCGTCGCTTGAATTCGAAAAGGCCGCACGTTTGCGCGACCAGATCGCCACGCTCAAGCGCCTGCACGCGCAGGTACACGTGCAGGGCGCGAGCGCCGATCTGGATGCATTGGCATGTCGCATCGAGTCCGGCACGGCCTGCGTGTCGGTGCTGTTTTTCCGCAACGGGGTGAACCTGGGCTCGCGCGACTTCTTCCCGCGTCTGCCAGTGGACGCCGACGCAGGTGCGGTACTGGCAGCTTTCGTCGCGCAGTACTACCTCGACAAACCGGTGCCGCGCGAACTGCTGTTCAGCGATGCGCCCGACGAGGCGGACCTGCTCGCCGGCGTACTGTCCCAACAAGCCGGCCACGTCGTTGAGATCAAGGCTCTGGTGCGCGGCGACCGCGCGCATTTCGTGGAGCTGGCGCGCAAGAACGCGCAGGCGGCGCTGGCCGCGCGGCTGGCCAGCCAGCAGACGATACTCGAACGTTTCGAATCGCTGCGCGAACTCCTCGAACTCGGCGACACGCCGCAACGGCTGGAATGCTTCGACATCTCGCACACGATGGGCGAGGCGACGGTCGCGTCCTGCGTGATCTACGGTCCCGCGGGCGCGATCAAATCGGCGTATCGGCGTTTCAACATTTCTGGCATCGAACCGGGCGACGATTACGCGGCCATGCGCCAGGCACTGGAACGCCGCTACAAGCGCTTGCAGGCGGGCGAGGGCGTACTGCCCGATATCCTGCTGATCGACGGCGGCAAAGGCCAGGTCGCGCAGGCGCTGGAGGTGCTCGCCGATCTGGGCGTCAGCGGCGTGCTCGTCTTGGGCATCGCCAAGGGACCTGAGCGGCGCTCCGGACATGAAAGCCTGATCCGTGGCGACAACGGAAAAATCCTGTGGCCGGGGCCGGAGTCGCCGGCCTTGCATCTGCTCGACGCGATCCGCGACGAGGCGCATCGTTTCGCCATCACCGGGCATCGCCAGCGCCGCGAGAAGGCGCGCGAAAAAAGTCGGCTGGAGGAAATCGCCGGCGTCGGCGCCAAGCGCCGTACGGCATTGTTGAAGCATTTCGGCGGCATCGGCGGCGTCGCTGCGGCGGGCATCGATGAGCTGGCGCAGGTCAATGGCGTGAGTCGCGAACTGGCCGCGAATATCTATGCCGCATTCCACGGCTGAGTGCGGACGTGTCACACTCGCATCCATGCAATTGACGTGGCCAACCATCCTTACCCTGTTCCGCATCGCATTGCTGCCGGTGATGGTCGCCGTGTTCTATGCAGGATTTCACGGCGCGAATATTGCCGCCGCCGCGATCTTCCTCGCGGCGGCTCTCACCGACTGGTTGGACGGATTCATCGCCCGGCGCTACAACCAGTACTCGCGCTTCGGCGCATTCCTCGACCCGGTCGCCGACAAGCTCATGGTGGCGGTGACTCTGTTCTTGCTGGTGCAGGAGAATCCCACGCCATTGCTGGCGATCGTCAGCGCAATTATTGTCGGCCGCGAGATCGCGATTTCCGCGTTGCGCGAGTGGATGGCGGAAATCGGCGCACGCGGTCTGGTCAAGGTAGCGCTGCTCGGCAAGCTCAAGACGGTGATGCAGATCGTCGCGATCGTGGTGCTGTTGTATCAGCACGAATCGGCCGGATTCAAACTGTTCCACGTCGGCGAGGCGTTGCTCGTGATTGCCGCGGGATTGACGATCTGGTCGGGCCTGGATTACCTGCGCGCGGCATGGCCGGCCATGCGCGGAGATGGTCCGCACGCGTGATGCTGTTGCCATCCGCGCGCCAACCCGTATAATGCGCGTCCTCGCGCGGGAATAGCTCAGTTGGTAGAGCACGACCTTGCCAAGGTCGGGGTCGCGAGTTCGAGTCTCGTTTCCCGCTCCATTTTTTATTGCGAAAGATCGGGCATCCTGCCGCGACTTTCGTCTCGCGGGCGCAGCCAAGCTGCGCCACGCTCGCGCCACCGGTCTTGCGCCCGGCTGGCGGCGGCAAATCCATTTGCCGTTATGCAAACCTCGGGCAATCCGAGGTTTTGTTTTTTGCGACCAGCGTTGCTACGCTGTCGCAGTCACCGGCCAGGTGGCAGAGTGGTCATGCAGCGGCCTGCAAAGCCGTGTACGCCGGTTCGATTCCGACCCTGGCCTCCATCAGCCCCGGTGGCGAAACTGGTAAACGCAAGGGACTTAAAATCCCTCGGCGGGAAACTGCCTTGCCGGTTCGAGTCCGGCTCGGGGCACCATGCGGGGCGTTGGCAACGCCTTGCCTTCGGCTTTCCTGAACAGGACGCGTAATGCAAATCACGACCAAGCTGCCCAAAGTGGGCACCACGATTTTCAGCGTGATGTCGCAGTTGGCGGCGCAGCACAAGGCAATCAACCTAGGTCAGGGGTTTCCCGATTTCGATGGTCCGCAGGCGCTGCGCGACGCGCTGACTGCGGCGATGAACTCGGGCAAGAACCAGTACGCGCCGATGACTGGCGTGCCCAAGCTGCGCGAACAGATCGCGCTGAAAACGGAAAAACTCTACGGCCGCAAAGTCAGCGCCGATACCGAGATCACCGTCACCAGTGGCGCCACCGAGGCGCTGTTCGCGGCGATCGCCGCCGTCGTGCATACGGGTGACGAGGTAATCGTGCTCGATCCGTGTTACGACAGCTACGAGCCGGCGATCGAACTGTCCGGCGGTCGCGCCGTGCACGTGCCGCTGCGCCTGCCCGATTTTTCCGTCGACTGGCAGCGCGTGAAGGATGCGATCACGCCGCGCACGCGCATGATCCTGATCAACTCGCCGCACAACCCGACCGGCGCCGTGCTGGATGCGTCCGACCTGGAAGCGCTGGCTGGAATCGTGCGTGGCACCGATATCTTCGTGCTGTCCGATGAAGTCTACGAACACATCATCTTCGACGGACTCGCGCACCAGAGCGTGTTGCGCCACGCGGAACTGGCCGCGCGCAGTTTCGTGATCTCGTCGTTCGGCAAGACTTATCACTGCACCGGCTGGAAGGTCGGTTACTGCATCGCGCCGTCGCAGTTGAGCGCGGAGTTCCGCAAGGTGCACCAGTACCTGACCTTCTGCACGTTCAGCCCGGCGCAATGGGCATTTGCGGACATGCTGGAAACCGATCCGCAGCATTACCTCGACTTGCCCGCGTTCTATCAGGCCAAGCGCGATCGTTTCCGTACGCTGCTCGCGCCGTCGAAATTCAAGCTCATGCCGGTCAAGGGCGCGTATTTCCAACTCGTCGACTATTCCGCACTCAAAAACGCCGACGACCTGAATTTCTGCGAATGGCTGGTGCGCGAGGCCGGCGTTGCGGCGATTCCGGTATCGGCGTTCTACGAAACGCCGCCGGATGCTCGCCTGATACGCCTGTGCTTCGCCAAGAGCGATTCGACCCTGACGGCGGCGGCGGAACGGCTATGCAAGCTTTAAGAATCTCATTGGTCCAGGGCGCCACACACTGGCATGACCCGGCGGGCAACCGCGATTACTACGGCGCACTGATCGAGCCGCTGCGCGGCACCGCGGATTTGATCGTGATGCCGGAAACCTTCACCAGCGGGTTTTCCAACGAGGCCATCCACAACGCCGAGACGATGGACGGGCCGACCGTGGCGTGGCTGTCCGGGCAGGCGCGCAAACTCGATGCGGCGATCACTGGCAGCGTGCAATTGCGCGTCGGCGAAAAAGTATACAACCGCCTGTTGTTCGCGACTCCGGACGGAAAAATCCGTCATTACGACAAGCGCCACCTGTTCCGTTACGCCGACGAACACAAGCGCTACGCGGCGGGAGACGAGCGTTTGATCGTCGAGTGGCGCGGCTGGAAGATCTGTCCGCTGGTCTGCTACGACCTGCGTTTTCCGGTGTACGCGCGCAACCGGTACGCGGATTCCGGTTTCGACTACGACCTCGCGCTTTATGTCGCCAACTGGCCGAGCGCGCGGCGCTACGCCTGGCAGACGCTGCTGCGCGCGCGCGCGATCGAAAACCTGAGCTATTGCGTTGGCGTCAATCGTGTCGGCGTCGACGGCAATCAACTACCCTACAGTGGCGATAGCGTCGTGCTGGATTTTCTTGGGAGCCCGCTCGTTGAACTCGGCGAACAGGAACAAACCGTCACGGTGACGCTCGATGCGGTCGCGCTCGCGGCGCACCGCGAACGCTTTCCTGCGTGGATGGATGCCGACGCCTTCACCCTCGATTGATCAGGCGGCGCGGATATCCTTGTTCAGGCGTTGCGTGCCTTCGCGGATCGCACGCAATTCATGCACGATGGCGAAGCGCTTGGCCGCCTGCACTTCGTCGAACGCACCGAGCACGGCACCGGTTCGCGGACACAGCACCTCGAAGCGCGGTGGGCGAGGCAGGTCGGTTTCGTCGTACTCCTCCAGGCGTTCGATGGCGTAACCGAAAACGCGGGTTTCGGGATGTCGTTTGCAGCGCATGGCCGTTCTCCTGATCGTTGACCCTGAACCCCAAAATAGCCGCCGCGCATGTGCATACGGTTAACCATCTGTTGCAGCCGGGTTAATGCCGGAAATATTTTACGGACGCGAAACTTTTGCTGGTTCGCACAATCGAATTTCGATTCGTCACGACGGCTTCACGGCCCCGCCGGCAAGCTTTGCCGCTGGTATAGTACGCGGCGCCGGGAACAGGCATTTTTTCGTCAATCATGCGAGTGGGGAGTATCGATACATGAAGAAGCTGGCCTTGGGTGTGATGGTCGCGATGGGTGCGCTTGCCACGGGCAACGCGCTGGCGGCGGGTGGCGGGCATCCGACGATCGCGGTGGCGGAATTCCGCAACGAATCCGGCGCGGCCTGGTGGCGCGGTGGCGTTGGTTGGGAATTATCCGGCATGCTGTCCAATGAATTGTCTTCGACCGGCGATTTCCACGTGGTCGAGCGGCAGAAGATCCAGAACGTGCTCGAAGAACAAAATTTCGCTGCTTCTGGCCGCGTGCGCGCGGGTACGGGTCCGAAGATCGGCAAGGTAACCGGCGCGCAATATTTGATCACCGGCACGGTATCGGCTTATGAGGAGAATACGGCCAGCACCGGTGGTGGCTTCAGCTTCCGGGGCATCTCGCTGGGCGGCAAGAAGAGCGACGCATACCTGGCGGTGGATCTGCGCGTGATCAACACCGAAACCAGCGATGTCGAATTCTCGCGCACGGTCGAGGGCCGCAGCTCGGGCGGTGGCATGTCGGTCGGCCTGTACCGCGGCGGTTTTGGCGGCAATCTTGCGCATGAGGAAAATACGCCGGCCGGCAAGGCGATCCGCGCCGCACTGGTCGAGGCCTCTGATTACCTGGATTGCGTGATGGTCAAGCGCGACGGCTGCAAGGCCGATTACGATGCCAAGGAACGCAAGCGCCGCGAAGGCGACAAGAAAGCGATCAAGCTCGATTGAGTTCGATTCGTAATCTGGATACAACGAAGGCCGCGTTTGCGGCCTTCGTTTTTTTACGGCAATTCTTTTTGGATCAACGCCTGGGCTTGCCGCGGCGTTTTCCCTGTCCCTGTCCCTGTCCATCGCGCGGCGGCCCGATGCGGTTGCCAATGTCGTCGCGCGGAACACCCTGTCCCGGACGTGGCGCACGCGGTTCGCCGCGTGGCACGTAGCGGGTTTTCTCGGCGCGCAATCCGGCGATGAAGCGGCGCGCGCCGCTGTCGTCTTCACGCTGGCCGGGAATGCCGGTGACCGGTGGGCGCCATTGCGCGGGCTTTTCGCGCCGGGGCGTGCGCGCCGCGCCGCCTGCATTGTCGCCGGCCCAGCGCGAGCCGGGCTGGTAGACCCCGATCTGCGTCTGGCCGCGACCGCTGCCGCGACGCGGGCCGCGGGCGTCGCGGTTCTGCGGATTGCTGCCACCGGGAGGGCGCCGATCGCGATTCTGCGGATTGCCACCACCGGGGGGGCGTCGGTCGCGATTCTGCGGATTTCCGCCACCCGGGCCGCGTTGTGGGTTTTTCTTGCCAAACCTGCGCTGGCCGCCGGGGCGCGAAGGTTTGTCCTCGCGGATGCGGTCGAAGGCACGCAGCTCGCGGCCCTCGTCGCTGCCGCCGGTCCACGCCTGCTGTGTCTTCGGCGCGGGACGGAATTCGTTGCTCGCCTGTTTCGGCGCGCGGCGTTGGCCGATTACCGGTTGCAGGGTCAACGTCGGTTCCGTTTCGGTGGCACCAGCGAGATTGCGCAGAACCTTGACTTGTTCCGGTTCCAGGGCCTCGCTGCGGCCCTTGAGCAGGCCGCGCGGCAATTCGACATTGCCGTAGCGGATGCGCTTGAGGCGGCTCACCATGAGCCCGAGCGCTTCCCACATGCGCCGCACTTCGCGATTGCGGCCCTCGCGGATCACGACGCGGAACCACGAATGGCTATCGCCGCGGCTGATCACGGCCAATTCCTCGAAACGAGCCGGGCCATCTTCCAGTTCCACGCCGGCCTTGAGTCGCTCCAATGCCTCGTCCGGCACCTCGCCGTGGACGCGGCAGATGTATTCGCGCTCGATCTCGCTGCTCGGGTGCATCAGCTTGTGTGCCAGCGCGCCGTCGGTGGTGAGCAGCAAAAGGCCGGTGGTGTTGATGTCTAGGCGGCCGACGGCGATCCAGCGCGCGCCTTTCAGGTGCGGTAACTGCTCGAACACGGTCGGCCGGCCCTCGGGATCGTCGCGCGTGGTGACCACGCCATCAGGTTTATGGAACACGATCACCTGCGCGTGTTCGGCGTTGTCGTTGATCGCGACGAAGAGCTTGTTGTCGAGTTCCACGCGGTCGCCCGCGCGCACGCTCGAGCCGATCTCGGCGACGGCGCCGTTGACGCGGATTTCGCCGGCCTGGATGCGTTCCTCGAGCAGCCGGCGCGATCCCAATCCGGCGTTGGCCAGCACCTTGTGCAGGCGTTCTTCCTGCGCCGGGCCGTCGGCTTGCGAGCGCTTGAGCGAGAGTAAAGTACGTGGTGTGTTCATGCGTTTTGTTCCGGTGCCGCGTGCGCGGATTCCTCGTTGGCCGCTTCGGTTTCCGGCGCGATCAGCGCCGCGTCCGCGTCATCCGCCGGCGCGACCGGTGCGAGAGTCAGTTGTGGGTCGAAGTCCTCGATCTCGCGGATCTCCGCCATCGGCGGCAGTTCGTCGAGCGATTTGAGGTTGAAGTAATCCAGGAAATTCCTGGTGGTGCCGAACAGCGCGGGCTTGCCGGGCACATCGCGGTAGCCGACCACGCGCACCCATTCGCGTTCTTCCAGCGTCTTGACGATATTCGTCGACACGGCGACGCCGCGGATTTGCTCGATTTCGCCGCGCGTGATCGGCTGGCGGTAGGCGATCAGCGCCAGCGTTTCGAGCAGGGCGCGCGAGTACTTGGTCTGGCGTTCCGTCCACAGGCGCGCGACCCAGGGATGCACGTCCTGGCGAACCTGGTAGCGGAATCCGGAGGCGACTTCATTCAATTCCACGCCGCGCTCGGCGCAGTCGGCGCTGAGTTCTTCCAGCGCGCGCGCCAATTCCTCGTGGCTGACGGCCTCGTTCTCGCCGAACAACGCCGACAACTGCGCCAGCGACAGCGGCTGTGCGGCGGCGAGCAGGGCGGCCTCGACGATGCGTTTGATCTGGTTTGTTTCCATGATGATGGGCTTCACGGCTCAGCTGGCCGTTGCAAGAGATTTGAGATAGATCGGCGCGAGCGGCTCGGTCTGGGTGATTTCGATCAGCAGTTCCTTGGCCAGCTCGAGGATGGCAAGGAAGGTGACGACGATGCCCAGACGTCCTTCCTCGGCATTGAACAGGCGCTCGAACGGATGGAACTCGCCGTCGCCGATGGCCTTGAGCACATCGCTCATGCGGTTGCGCACGGACAGGGCTTCGCGCTGGATCGCATGATGGCCCATGAGTTCTGCGCGTATGAGCACGTCCTTGAGTGCGAGCAGGAGTTCGCGCAGGTCGACCGGCGGCGGCAGGCGCACCACGGCCTTGTCCGATACGAAGGCCGAAACCAGCGCGAAGTCGCGATCCTGGTGCGGCATCGCCTCGATGTCCTCGGCGGCTTTCTTGAAGCGCTCGTACTCCTGCAGGCGACGCACGAGCTCCGCGCGCGGATCCGCTTCCACACCTTCTTCGGCGGGCGGGCGCGGCAGCAGCAGGCGCGACTTGATCTCGGCCAGGATCGCGGCCATCACCAGGTATTCGGCCGCCAGTTCCAGGCGCAACTCGTGCATCAGGTCGATGTAGTCGACGTACTGGCGCGTGATCTCGGCGATCGGGATATCGAGGATGTCGAGGTTCTGGCGCCGGATCAAATACAGCAGCAAATCCAACGGCCCTTCGAACGCTTCGAGGATGACTTCGAGAGCATCCGGCGGGATGTATAGATCCTGCGGCATCTGCAGGACGGGCTGGCCGCGCACGATCGCCAGCGGCATTTCCTGCTGCTGCGGCGGCGTTGCGAAGATGGCGGCGCTTTCCGGCGATTCCGGTGTGGCGGCGGCCTGCGTGGTCATGGGCGGGAATTCATCATGCAGCGCGCTTCTCACGAAGCGTATGTGGTGGTCGTTTGGAATCTCGTGAATCCGGCGGTGCCGGCGCGGGCGTATCGTCTCGATCCGTCATCGCGCTTGCCGCCAAGCGCACGCATCGCAGTGCGGGCGAGGACGGTATCCGAAAAAGTCTTGTAGCGGAGTCGTGATGCTGGCGTCTGGTCTTGCTGACGCCGGGTTGCTCCGTACCAAGCCGCTAGGTTAAGGATTTTGCTGGGCCAAGTCCAGCATTATTGAATAAACTGCGCTTCGCCCCATCTGATGGGTATCGCCGGTTTTCCAGCAGCCATGTCCTCCACCTTGCACAACAAACTCGATGCACGCGCGCGCCAACTCCTGCGCGCGTTGATCGCCCAGTACATTGCCGATGGCCAACCGGTGGGCTCGCGCACGCTTGCCAGAAGCGCTGGTCTGGACGTCAGCCCGGCCACCATCCGCAACGTGATGGCAGACCTGGAAGAGCTCGGACTTCTGGCGGCGCCGCACACCTCGGCCGGACGCGTGCCCACTGCCCAGGGCTATCGTGTGTTCGTCGACAGCCTGCTTGAGCTCAAACCGCTGGAAGCGCCGCAGATCGAGCAGATGCGTCGCGAACTGCCGACCGCTGGCGCCACCCAGGACCTGCTCAGCGGCGCCTCGTCGCTGCTCTCGGACGTCACCCGTTTCGTTGGCGTGGTGACCGTGCCGAAACGCGAGGAATTCCCGTTCCGACACATCGATTTCGTGGCGCTGGGCGGCAATCGCGTACTCGTCATTTTGGTGTTCTCCGACAACGAGGTGCAAAACCGCGTCGTGGTCACGCAACGCGCCTATACCGCAGGGGACCTGGAACAAGTGGCGAATTTCCTCAACGCCAACTATGCCGGACTGCGCATGAGCGAGATTCGCGAACACCTCGCACGCGAGATGCGTGAAACCAGCCATCGCCTGCACCAGCTCATGGTTGCGGCAGTCGACGTCACCGAGCAGGCGTTTCCGGATCAGCCTGGCGCCGACATGTTGGTCGCCGGGCAGGTCAATCTGATGGGCGCACAGGGCGTGGCCGATGTGGATCGCTTGCGCGAACTGTTCGAGGCGTTCCAACGCA
>Ga0134125_10003898_pt1 | contig 17130 bp, 12 predicted proteins | sample KB31751_FD_96464 | JGI IMG/M metagenome (GOLD analysis project Ga0134125, IMG submission 96464) | Terrestrial soil microbial communities with excess Nitrogen fertilizer from Kellogg Biological Station, Michigan, USA - KB3-175-1 | ecosystem: Environmental > Terrestrial > Soil > Unclassified ...
AAAAAAATTTTTGGCCGCTTTGCCGGCAGCTGCCTTGCGCCTGCTCCTGAAATCGAACCATTCATTCGCTCCTTAAGCTGTCAACGGGATTGACCATTGCAGCGCGCACCGCCTGAAAACTAATGGTGAATAGCGCTATTCCCAACGCAATGATCCCTCCGGCGGCGAAGATCCACCACGCCGAAAAAATATTGATCCTTGAGGCAAAGCCATCCAGCCAACGCTTCATCAGCCAGAAAGAAAGCGGTGTCGCAACCAGGAAGGCGATCCCGACCAGCAACAAAAAATCCCTTGATAACAGCCTGACGATCCCGGCCACGCTCGCGCCCAGCACCTTTCGGACGCCGATCTCCTTAGTCCGCTGCAGCGTGCTATAGGAAGCCAGCCCCAGCAGCCCCAGACAGGAAATGAAAATGGCCAGGACCGCGAAATAGAGAAAAAGCTTGCCGAACCGGTCTTCCGAACGGTACTGCCGGTCGAACATGTCATTTACGAAGAAATAGCTGAAAGGCCGGTTCGGAATGACCGCATGCCAGGTCTTCTCGATCGCCGCGATCGTCTTCTTCAGATCGGAGGTGCTCACTTTCACCGAAAGCATATTACAACCGCCGGGCTCGATCCGCAGGCTCAGCGGCCTGATCTCCTGCTGCAAACCCTCATAGTGAAAGTCTTTGACCACCCCGATGATCTTGCCTTTGCGTCCCCATTGATCGAAATCCCGTCCGATCGCGTCCTGCGGACTGTGATAACCCAGCATCCGCACCGCCCGCTCATTGAGCATCATCGACTGCGTGGTGTCGGCTCCGTAAGCTCGTGAAAAAGCCCGGCCCGCCACGACCGTTATCTGGTATTGAGGGATAAAATCGAAATCGACGAAGAAAAGATCGGGAGAGCAGACCTGCATCGCGCCTTTTTGGTTCTGGATGATCGAATACGCGTTCATTGCTCCCGTCCCGGGCGTGCTGGAAGACATCGCCGCCGAAAGGACACCGGGCAATGTTTTGATCTCCTGCTTCAGCGCATCCCGATGGTCGTCCCCATGGGTGTCCATTACCAGTTGCTGTTCCTTGCTGAACCCGAGTTCCTGTTGCCGCATATAGGTCAATTGATCGGCTACCAGGAGAGTGGCGACGATCAGTCCTATCGAAATGGTGAACTGCGAGATCACCAGCCCCTTCCTTAATAACAGCCCGCGTACGCCGGTGGCAAAACGGCCTTTCAGTACGACGATCGGTTGGAAGGCGGACAATATCAGCGCCGGGTAGATGCCCGCCAGCAACCCGATGCCCAAACCGATCAGCAGCAGCGTCAGGATATAACCGGGGTGATAAAAGATCCCAGTACTGATGGTCTTTCCTGCCAGGAAATTGAAGCTGGATAACAGCGCCGCACATACGCCGGCGGACAACACAAAAGCGATCAGGCACAGGATCACCGATTCCCCGAGGAACTGCCCGGTCAGCTGCCGTCTTTCAGCTCCGACCACCTTCCGGATACCCACCTCCCGGGCTCTCTCCGTCGATCGCGCCGTCGTCAGGTTGATGAAATTGATCGCCGCGATCAGCAGGATGAAGATGCCGACGATGCTGAATACATAGATATTCGTCAGGCTGCCCCTGGCGTTCCCGGGCGTCGATTTCAGGTAGACATCCTTCAGCGGCTCGAGGATATAGGTATAGGTCTGGTTGTTGTCCTTCATGAACTTGCCGATATGGTTCACGAGGAACGCGGGGAATTTGCTTTGCAGCGCATGGGCATTGGTGTGGGGTTTCAGCAGGAAATAAGCCATGACGCCGAAGCCGCCCCAGTTCTGGTCCCTGGTGGAATCGCCAGGACCGTTGTACATCGACATCAGCATGTCCGTTTTCAGTTCGGTATTCTCCGGCATATCCTTCATGATGCCCGTGACGGTCGCCAGCTGGCTGTTCCCAAAAACCGTCAGCTGCTGTCCCATCGGATCGGCGGAGCCGAAATATTTTTTTGCCGCGGTCTCGGATAGCACTACGGTCAGCGGCCCGCGCAATGCGGTTACGGGATTGCCTTTCAGCAAGGGAAAATCGAATACTTCGAAGAAGGTCGAGTCCGCAAAGGCCATATTTTCCTCCTGTATCTTGATGTCGCCGCGACGGACAAGGATATTGCCCGGGCTGAACCGCACCTGCTTTTCGATCTCGGGGAAATCCCGTTTGGCCGCTACCGGCATCGCCGGCGCCGCAACGCCGAGGTGCAGGACCTCCGTCGGATTGTTGATATCCGTTACGATATTGTAGATCCGGTCGGCCTTCGAATGGAAATGGTCATAACTCAGCTCGAACTTCACATACAGGAAGATGAGGAAACAGGCCGACATCCCGATCGTCAGCCCCATGATGTTCAGGAACGAAAAGCCCTTGTGCCGCCAAAGATTGCGAAAGGCGACCCGCAAATAATTTCGTATCATAAGGAATGTTTATTCGGTTCGCAAACTATCGACGGGATTGGCCATCGCCGCCCGCACCGCCTGGAAACTGACCGTCAGCACCGCCACCAGCAAAGCGACGATCCCCGCCGCCGCGAATATCCACCAATAGATGGGGATCCGGTAGGCAAACCCCTCCAACCACCGGTGCAGGAAATACCACGCCGCCGGACCCGCCAGCACAAACGAAAGCCCCACCAGGATCAAAAAATCTTTTGACAACAGCACCACGATACGGGTCACAGATGCGCCGACGATCTTCCGAACGCCGATCTCCTTCGTCCGCTGCACCGTGCTATAGGAGGCCAGGCCCATCAGACCGAGACAGCTGATCAGGATCGCCAGGAAAGCGAAATACAGGAAGAGCCGTCCAAACCGGTCTTCAGCCCGGTATTGATTGTCGAAATGCTGGTCAAGAAAGAAATAGACGAACGGCCTGTCGGGCAGAATTCTTTTCCACATCTTTTCGATCGAGGCGATGGTCGTCGGTATGTTATGCCCGTCGATATTGGCAACGATCAGGTCGCAGCCGCCCGGCTCGATCCGCATGCTCAGCGGCTTGATGACGTCCTGGAGACCGTGGAAATGAAAATCTTTCACCACGCCGATGATGTTGCCTTTGCGCCCCCATTGATCGAAACGCCTCCCCACCGCCTGGTCCGGGGACGCATAACCGAACTCTTTGACGGCAGCTTCGTTCAGGATCATGGAATTCGTCGTATCGGTCATGAAGTCCCGCGAGAACGCCCTGCCCGCCACCATTTTCATCTGCAGAACGGGGATATAATCGAAGTCCACGAAATAGAGATCGAGATTGGCGACCTGCATATCCCCCTTCCGGTTCTGGATCTGCGAATAGGCGCCCGGATTACCTGTCCCCGGGACGCTGCTCGACATCGCGGCGGACAGCACGCCCGGCAGCCGCAGCAATTCCTGTTTCATCGTCAGCTTGGCCGAATCGCCCCGGGTATCCAGGATCAATTTCTGCGTCTGGTTAAAACCCAGGTCCTGGTTACGCATGTAGCTCAGCTGCTGCCATACCACCAGCGTACCGATGATCAGCGCCGTGGCTATGGTAAACTGTACGATGACCAACGCCTTCCGCAGAAAGATCCCTCTCGTGCCGGTTGCAAATCTTCCCTTCAGTACCGACACGGGCTGGAAGGAGGAGAGCACCAGCGCCGGATAGATGCCGGCGGCAATGCCGATCAGGATCGCAATGCCCAGCAGTATCGACAGGTCCCGCGGCTGCGAAAAGATACCGGGACTGACGATCTTTCCCGCCAGTTGGTTGAAGGGATGGATCAGCAGCGCGGCCAGACCCGTCGCCAGCAGGAAGGCGATCAGGCAAAGGATGACGCTTTCGCCGATGAACTGACGCGCCAGTTGCGGTCTTAACGCGCCGATCACTTTCCGGATGCCTACTTCCTTGGCCCGCTCGGCCGACCGGGCCGTAGTGAGATTGATGAAATTGATACAGGCGATCAGCAGGATAAATGCACCGATGATCGAGAAGATAATGACATTGGTGATATGGCCCGCTTTCGAATCGTCGCGGTCGCTGCGCAGATAGATATCCCTCAGCCGCTCGAGCCTCAACGTAGGGATCATATGCGACTCGTGCATTTCCTTTCCGTCCATTTTCTCGAGAAAGGCCGGGAATTTTTTCGTGAGAAGCGCAGGGTCGGCTCCCGGCTTGAGCAGCACATAGGCCTGCGGGCCATAGTTGCCCCACTGATCGTCCAGCGACCGGCCGCCCCCATTACTCCGGGTGACGGTACTGATGGAAACGATCATGCTGGCCCTGATCTGCGAATTGTCGGGGATGTCCTTCAGCACACCTGTGACCCTGGCATTCATATTTCCCCGCGTCAGCAGCAGCGACTGGCCGATCGGGTTGGCATCCCCGAAGAACTTTTTAGCGGTCTTCTCGGTCAGCACGACGCTGTTCGGCTCTTTGAGCGCGGTTTGCCGGTTCCCTTTCAGCAGGGGGAAATCGAACACCTGCAAAAAATTGGAATCCACCATTGCGACGTCGTCCTGTTGAAAATGCTCGTCACCCCGCGTCACCAGCCAGTTGTCTCCCTGTGTGACCCTTACGGCGGCTTCGATCTCGGGCAACTGCCCAACGAGATGAGGCGCGACGGCCCAGGAGGGCTGATTGAGTGGGAGGGTCTCCGTCGGCGTCTGGAGGTCGCAGATGATGCGGTAAATACGATCGGCCTTGGTGTGCATCGAATCATAGCTCAGCTCGAAACGGACGTAGAGAAAGATCAGGAAAAAGGCTACCATGCCGACGGTGAGCCCGATGATATTGAGCAGTGAAAAACCCCAATGCTTCGCGAGATTGCGGAAAGCAGTGCGGAGATAGTTTCGGAACATAGACGGGGAATTAGACTCTTAAAGTACCAATTTCCACACGCATGTTGCATCGCTAGCGCAGCCGGTCCGCGCTTTTAACTAATTTTTCATCTTTCCGGATCCCCCGGGCAGCCAGGACAAGGAAAACGGGGACCAAAAGTACAAAAGCTGCCGAAAGGCTCATCCCCCCCTCCTGGAAATCGCCCATGGCGCGCCAGTAAAGAAAGATATTGAGTAAGGAAAGGACGATCAGGCCGATCGTGATCCAGAACTGGCGGGTCCTGTTCTTGTAGTTGAAGATATTCCATACCGCCCCGACGATCAGCACGAGGGTGACGATGGTGATCAGCAGACTGCCGCTGGCGCCGTTGACGTAATGCGGCCAGGCCGTCAGGTATCGAAGTTCATGCCCGTACTGGCCCACCACGACATTTCCATGATAAAAGGAATAATTGAAGGTCAGCGCCGCGCAGATGGCGGCCAGTAAGGTCCAGACGGTTTGTTTTCTTTGCAGCATGACCAGCTAGTTTTAGACCAGTTCGGGCAATTCCGCATAGAGCGGGAACTGCCTCATAAAGGCATTCACCTCACCGCGCAACGCATGGAGCGCATCTTCATTCTCCGCATTCGTCAGCGCCCTGTCGATCATCTCCACCACGGTGATCATATCCGTTTCCCTCATGCCACGGGTAGTGACGGCCGGAACGCCGACCCGGATACCCGACGTTATGAAGGCGCTTTTATCGTCATAGGGGACCATATTCTTATTGACCGTGATCTCGGCCCTGCCCAGCACGTTCTCGGCCTTCTTACCGCTGATATTCTTGTTGCGCAGATCGATCAGCAGGAGATGGTTGTCCGTTCCGCCGCTGACGATATGGTAACCTTTGCCGAGGAATGCCTTTGCCATCGCCTGTGCGTTGGAAACGATCTGCCTGGCGTAGGCGGTGAAGTCATTCGACAGGATCTCGCCGAATGCGACGGCCTTGGCCGCGATCACATGCTCCAGCGGACCACCCTGTGTGCCGGGGAAAACGGCCATATCGATGAGGTTGCTCATCGGCCGGACATTCCCTTTCACGTCTTTCAGACCCAAAGGATTGTCGAAATCCTTTTTCATCAGGATGAGACCTCCCCGGGGACCGCGCAGCGTCTTATGCGTGGTAGAGGTCACGAAATGACAGTGTTCGAAAGGGCTTTTGAGCAAACCCTTGGCGATGAGCCCCGCCGGATGCGCCATATCGCACATAACGAATGCGCCGACGGAGTCGGCTATTGCCCGGATGCGCGCATAGTCCCAGTCGCGGCTGTAGGCACTGGCGCCGCAGATGATGAGCTTCGGTTTTTCCTTTTTAGCCACTGTTTCCATCATCCCGTAATCTACCAGGCCATCCTCGCGCCCCACGCCATAAGATACCGGACGATACAGCTTCCCCGAAAAATTGACGGGCGAACCATGCGTTAAATGACCTCCCATGCTGAGATCGAGACCGAGGATCGTATCCCCGGGTTGAAGGATGGACAGCATCAACGCGGCATTGGCCTGCGCGCCGCTATGCGGCTGTACATTGGCGTAGTCGCAATCGAAGATCTGTTTCAGCCTGTCGATGGCGAGCTGTTCTACCTGGTCGACGATCTCGCAACCGCCGTAATATCTTCTGCCGGGATAACCTTCTGCATATTTATTGGTCAGCACCGTTCCCATGGCCTGCATCACTGCGAGGGACGTAAAATTTTCGGAAGCGATCAGCTCGATGCCATGACGTTGTCGTTCCAGTTCTTTTTCAATGAGGTCAAAAACGATCGTGTCTCTTTGCATGCCGTAAAGGTAGGCCAAAAAGAATAATTTTCCCTAAGCGGGCGGAGTCCGCCGAATTTCTTTATTTTACACGCGCAACCGGACGGTGTCCGGAGGATCAGAAGACAACCAACATGAAAGCGATCATTCCTGTAGCAGGCGCTGGTACAAAATTACGTCCGCACACGTATACACAACCCAAGGCTTTGATCCCACTGGCGGGTAAGACCATCCTCTCGATCATCGTCGATCAATTGACCGAAGCGGGCATCACCGAATTCATTTTTATCGTTGGCTACCTGGGTGAGAAGATACAGGACTTCGTAAAACAAAAATATCCGCAGCTGACCGCGCATTTCGTGTATCAGAACGAACGCCAGGGCATCGGTCATGCAGTCCTGCTGACACGGCATATCGTGGGAGATGACGAGCTGTTTATCGTGCTCGGCGACACCATCTGCGAATACGATGTAAAGGATGTCCTCAACCAGCCGACTTCGATGCTTGGCGTCAAACGCGTCGACGATCCCCGCAATTTCGGGGTGGCCGAGATGGGAGACGACGGTTTCATCGAAAGGGTGATAGAGAAGCCCCAGATCCCGAAATCCAATATGGCCCTGGTCGGCATCTACCGGATCAGGGAGAGCAGCGTCCTTTTCAATTGCCTGGAAACCAATATCCAGAATCATGTCACCAGCTATGGCGAATACAGCCTCACCGACGCCATCGAATGCATGATCCGAAATGAGGGGAAATTCCGCGCCTTCAAGGTTCAAAACTGGTTCGACTGCGGCAAAAAGGAGACCCTGCTGGAATCCAATGCCAAGCTGCTAAAGAAATTCGGCGGCAACATCGCCCCGGAGCACCAATTCGAGAATACCATCATCATCCAGCCCGTGAGTATCGCTCCCGGCTGCGATATCCGCAATTCCATCGTCGGCCCCAACGTGGCCATCGGTGAAAAAACACGCGTCAACTATTCCATCCTCAAGGACTCCATTATCGGATCATTTGCCGACCTCTACGACATTGTGCTGACCCATTCCCTCATTGGCAGCGACACCGAGGTCAAAGGCGAATCCCGCAGCCTCAACATCGGCGACAACACCGAGATCGATCTGGGTGAGTCGTGACCCGCACCCGCGCCTCTTCGGCGAGCCACCTACCCACTTACCCCGGCCGGGCCGGCAATTCCCGCGTCCCCGTCATCCCGCGGATGGTCCGATTTGCCCAATTCCGAAATTCTGATTAAATTAGTGCTGCGACGTGAAAAACGCCATTGCCCTTTGACACCAGCCAACATTTAAAACTGTTTTATGGGCACGCCAAAAAAACTACTCTTTATCCTGCTTCTCCCCCTCGCACTCTACGCGAAGGCCGGGGGTACCGGCAAATTGGAAGGTGTCTTGAACGGATATGTAACGGACGCCATCACCAGGAAGCCGCTTCCCGGCGTAATCGTTTCTGCTTTCATTCCCGGCACGAATAATCTTAAAGAAGTCCTCACCGACGCGGATGGATATTTTCGTTTTGCCGAGCTGCCGGCCTCCCAGGTGACCGTCGAGTTCAATAAGAAAGGGTATCAATGCACGCGGCGCCCCAACATCGCGATCAGGGAAAAAGCATCGGTTAGATTGAATATCGAGTTCCTTCCCGACGACCCGGACCAGGGCCCGGGTTCGGCCGAATACCCGGTGCTACGCCTGCTGGAGGCTAATTGAACGATCCACCTTCACATAAAATAGAAAACGGGGCTGAGAACAGTCCCGTTTTTTTCTACTACACATGAGGCTTAAAATCTATCTTGATGTTACGCCTGCCTGAGTTATTGCGTGCCTGCTGCAAGCAGCCGCGGATGCCCAAAGGGCCTTTTCCGGCGCCTCGCGCCCACTGACCGGGCCTTACCCGGCCTCTTACGACATCTTTCGTATAAAAGTACGCCAGCAGCTCCGTAATGTTGCACCGAAGCCCCTCCTTTTTTTGCCATTCATCCAAACGGTCGATGACTACGACGCCGCTGCCCACCTCGCTCTCCCACGCCACCGCCCGCCCTCTATGACGGCCTCGACCGGGCAAAAGTTACTTATGGAAGGCCCATTTCCACATGATCTTCCAGCTGGCTTTCTTGCCATACATTAGTATACCCGTCCGGTAGATTTTTCCCGCCAGCCATACCGTAAAGACAAAACCGAGCACCAGGAACAGCATGGAAAGCCCCAGTTGCCAGGCCGGTACCCCGAAGGGGATCCGGGCCATCATGACGATAGGGCTGCTGAAGGGGATCATGCTCGCCCATACCGCGAGCGCCCCACTGGTATCCTGTACGGCCACCGACATGATGATAAAGGAGAACACGACGGGCATGGTGATCGGCAACATCAGGGATTGCGCCTCCTGCGGGTCCTCGTTGACGGCGCTCCCTACCGCGGCGAAAAGGGCGGAATAGAAGAGATAGCCGCCGATAAAATAGAAAAGGAAACAACCCAGGATCAGCCACCAGTTCGCCGTATCCACGGTGCTCTTGATGGCATAGATCTTCTCCGCGGCATCCCCGACCTTGGCGGTCGAGCCGTTACCCATGGCATTGGCCTGTTGTATCTGCTGCACCTGTTGCCAGGTGTCATGCGGGATGAAACCCTGCGCCACGATCGCCAACCCGCCGATGAGCACGATCCAGAGGAGAAACTGTGTCAGACCGACGGCGCCGATACCGGTGATCTTACCCATCATCAGCTGAAAAGGTTTTACCGAGCTGACGACCACTTCGGCGATGCGGTTTGTCTTTTCCTCCATCACTCCACGCATGACCATCGCTCCATAGATAAAGGTGAGCAGATAGATCAGGAAACCGCTGACATACCCGATCGCATATGAAAAACCCTGGTTCGATGCTCTTGCCTGCCTGCCGAGATCCTCAAAGCTGCTGAAGTCCATATCGCTCGAAGCGCTGCGGATAGAGTCCAGCCTGCTGCGATTGACGCCCGTCTTTTCCAGGATCATCCGGTCGGTGATGGCTGTCCGTAGTTTTTCCTTGAGATCTTCTTCCGCGGCAAACCCCAGCTGTTTCTTATATTTCAGGCGGTACGCCGGCCGCTGGTCTTCCCTGATGGCGGGAATGATCAATACCGCGTTACATCCTTTTTGTTCATAATTGGCAGTATCCAGCCCCGGGGAGAAATCGAAGGTGATGGTCGAGTCACTCTTCAGGTACTTCGAAAAGTAGCCGTTCGCATCGACTACCGCCACACGATGCCGGCTCTTGCCCTGCAGGGCCAAAAGAATGGAGCCCGCGATGAACAGCACGATGACGACGGGCAGCATAAAAGTGGAAAGCAGAAAGGTCCTTCTCCGGACGCGGGTCAGGTATTCTCTCCGCATGATCAGCCAGGTCTTGCTCATAATGGAGTGTTGTTAGTTTTTTTGAAATCGCCGGGCGAGAGGAGTACCCTCTACGAGACGGATAAAAATATCGTTTAAGGAAGGCAGTAGTTCCGTAAAGGAGTTGATCTCCGCACCTTGATCGATGAAATAGCGGAGCACGTCATTCGGCCTGTGTCCATCGGATATTTTCACCACGACCTGCCCGTCCGACCGGCCTACCACCTCGAATACGCCCGAACCGTCCGGCGGATCCGATATGCCGCTGAACCCGATGCGGAAAAGGTTTTCCTTGAATTGCTGTTTGACGCCGCCGACCGTGCCGTCGAGGATCTTGCGACCTTTGTTCATGAGTATGATATGATCGCAGATCTCTTCCACCTGCTCCATGCGGTGGGTGCTGAAGACGATGGAGGCGCCATTGCGAGCGAGCCGGTAGATCTCGTCCTTGATCAGGTTGGAATTGACGGGGTCCAGACCGCTGAAAGGTTCATCGAGGATGATCAGCTTCGGCTCGTGCAGTACCGTGGTCACGAACTGGAGTTTCTGGCTCATGCCCTTGGACAGATCTTCCACCTTTTTGTTCCACCATGTCTGCATTTCGAATTTGATGAACCATTCCTTTACCTTCTGCATGGCCTGCTGGCTGCTGAGCCCTTTCAGCTGGGCGAGATAGAGCGCCTGCTCGCCGATCTTCATCCGCTTATAGAGTCCCCGCTCTTCCGGCATATAGCCGATACGGACGCTGTCGCGTTCCGCCCGGAACGGCTGCCCTTCGAAAACGATATTGCCTTCATCGGGGTAGAAGATGCCGGTGATCATCCGGATCAGGGTCGTCTTGCCGGCCCCGTTCGGTCCCAGCAAGCCGAAGATGGAGCCGCGTTCCAGCCGAAAGCTGACCCCGTCGACAGCCTTTTGTGTGGCGAAGCTTTTTTGGATCTCGTTCACCTCCAGAATATTCATGTGTAAATAATTTTACATTTTGTCGTCAAAGATGCCGGATTATTACAGGATGTAGCCGCCGCTCATACATTTTCCCTGCCGACCGCCGTCACGCGGCCCGCCGCGCCAGCCTCATCATCGCTTCTTTTCTTTGAGCGTCTCGGTCAAACGGCCCGCTACCCGCTCTCCATCCATAGCCGCACTCACAATGCCGCCTGCGTAGCCCGCTCCTTCGCCGCAGGGAAACAGATTGACGATCTGCGGATGATGCAAATGCACCGGGTCCCTCGGTATGCGTACCGGCGAAGAGGTCCTGGACTCCGTGGCCACGACGATGGCCTCGTTGGTAAAATATCCTTTCATCTTTTCGCCGAAGGCACGGAAACCGTGACGCAGGTCCTCATAAATGAATTTCGGCAGCACCTCCAAAAGGGAGGCGGAATGGATACCCGGAAGATAGGAACAGTCCGGCAGATCGTTCGACACCTTTCCCGCTACGAAATCCGCCATGCGTTGCGCCGGCGCCACGAACCTTCCCCCGCCGACGGCAAAGGCTTTTTGTTCCACGGACTGCTGCAACGCAAGCCCCATCAATGCTCCCTCTTTTTCAAAGCGAAGCATGTCCTTTTGTTCCACGGTTACAACGATGCCAGAATTCGCGTATGGATTGTTGCGTTTTGAGGGTGACCATCCGTTCACGACCAGTTCTCCCTCATCGGTAGATGCCGGTGCAATGATGCCGCCGGGGCACATACAGAAGGAGAAAACCCCCTTGTGGCCGACTTGTTCCACGAGTGAGTAAGCTGCCGGAGGGAGATAGGGTGACGGAACGCCATAACGGATCTTGTCGATCAACTGTTGCGGATGTTCGATGCGAACGCCGAGCGCAAAAGGCTTGGGTTCGATCAGGATATGATGATGGTGCAGCAGCCGGTAGATGTCACGGGCGGAATGACCTGTTGCAAGAATAACGGCGTCTCCGTCGAACACGTCTCCATCCGCTGTCCTCACCTTCTTTATACGTTGATCGTGTAGAACAAAATCTACGACTTTTTTCTGGAACAGAAAATGCCCGCCGCTGTCGGTGATCAGCTGACGCATGGCCTGGATGATATGGGGCAGCTTGTTGGTGCCGATATGGGGATGAGCGTCCACCAGGATACTGGAGTCGGCGCCGAACTGGACGAGGAGCGCCAGGATCCGGTTGATATCACCTCGTTTGTTGCTGCGGGTGTATAATTTACCGTCACTGTAGGTGCCCGCTCCGCCTTCGCCGAAGCAATAGTTGCTTTCCGGGTTGATCACGCCTTCCTTATTTAACAGGGCAAGGTCTCTGCGACGTGCGCGGACATCTTTCCCGCGTTCGAGCAATACAGGCCGTATGCCTTGCTGGATGAGACTTAGCGCGGCAAACAAACCGGCAGGCCCCGCCCCGATGACGATGACCTGGCGGTCGGCGCGGGAGACATCGGGGAAGTGAAGGATCGCGGGTGGCTGCGGAGCGAAAGGCTCGCCGATAAAGGCTTTGACAGTCAGCAATACTTTGGGTTGGCGGCCTCTCGCATCGATAGCGCGTTTCACCAATTGAAAACCTGCGATGTCTTTTATCGGATGCCCGGTTGCCTTTGCGATATGTTCCCGTATCTGGCGATCGCCGGCTGCGTCTGCGGGAAATAATTTCAGGTCGAGTGTTTGTTGCATGTAACAATTGGCAATCAAAAATATAAATAGTTCTGGTTGAGGGCTATTACAAATTTTGAAAAATGCGGCAAGTATTTTTTTTAAAAAAAAATCCCGGATTTAAAAATGCAATCAAATAATTTGTATCTTCAATTACCTCACAACAAACTCTACATATATGAAGAAAGGCCCGTTCACATCGAAACTCGCGTCTCCCTTCTTCATACTAAGTGAGTTTAGCTCCCAGCGTCAAGGACAGCTGACGTATTACGCCTGGATCCACTGCCACTGTCGTTCTATGCCCCGAGGAGGCGGTTGCCCCGCAACCGTTTCCGACTCGCATCGATGTGAATTTGAATAAACACGGAGACATAGTTCTAAAAAAGTTCCAAAGTCTATAGAGGGGTGTGGTTTGTCTTTTTGCAATTCTCGAGTAATAAAAAGTTTTTTTTTTCATGAAAAGGTTTGATATTCGCCGCCCTGCTCAACTTTTTTTTTCGTGAGTCCAATTCCTGAAATTTTTGATTCGACAATTCTTAAATCGGCATAAAAATTGGTGACTGTAACAATGGCAAAAACGTCTGACAAAGTTTGGGGCAATTGTCTGGAGATTATCAAGGACATCGTCGAGTGGCAGCATTTCAAAACATGGTTCGAGCCGATTAAGCCAGTTGAACTGAAGAACGACATTTTGGTCATCCAGGTTCCCAGCCAGTTTTTTTACGAGTACCTCGAAGAGCATTATGTAAATCTGTTGGCGAAAACACTGCGAAGGATTTTGGGAAAGGATGCGATGCTCGAGTACAGGATAATGGTGGATAGCGGTAATCATCAGAACAAGCCCCTGACGATGGATGTCCCTGCTCATGGATATAAGACGTTTTCCAATAATGAAATGGATTTTCCCCTGATCATAAACAACCCCGTCAAGAATCCCTTTGTGATCCCAGGGCTGAAGAAGATGCAGATCGACGCTCAGTTGAACCCGGTCTATACCTTCGACTCCTTTGTCGAGGGCGATTGCAACCGCGTGGCGCGCAGGGCCGGCAAGACGGTGGCGGAAAAGCCGGGCGCGAATTCCTTCAATCCATTGGTGATCTATGGCGGGGTAGGGCTGGGCAAGACCCATTTGGCGCAGGCCATCGGGAATGAGGTCAAGCGGCTGCACCAGAACAAGGTTGTATTATACGTCAGCTCCGAGAAGTTCATCAACCAGTTCGTGGATCATAGCCGAAACAATGCGATCAACGATTTTATCCATTTTTACCAATTAGTGGACGTTCTCATCATTGACGACGTCCAGTTCTTCAACCGCGCCGAAAAATCCCAGGACGCTTTCTTTGCTATCTTTAACCACCTTCACCAATCCGGCAAGCAGCTGATCCTCTCCTCCGACAAGCCGCCCAAGGACCTGGACGGATTGCAGGAGCGTCTCCTGAGCCGTTTCCGCTGGGGCCTCAGCGCCGATCTCCAGGTGCCCGATTACGAAGTACGGATCGACATCCTCGAGCGCAAAATGAAGAACGACGGACTCGAAATGCCCAAAGAGGTAGTAAAGTACCTGGCTTACAATATCAACAGCAATGTCAGGGAGTTAGAAGGTGCATTGATATCACTTTTGGCACAATCTTCGCTAAATAAAAGGGAAATCGACCTGGAATTGGCCAAAAAGGTGCTCCGTAATTTCGTGAAAACTAGCAGCAAGGAAATTACCATCGAAACTATACAGCGTATGGTATGCGATTATTTCGATGTTTCCTATGACAAACTGCTTCAGAAAACCCGCAAACGCGAAATCGTTCAGGCGAGACAGATCACTATGTACCTGGCCAAAGCTTTTACCAAGAATTCCCTCAAAACGATCGGCGAACACTTCGGCGGCCGCGACCATACCACCGTCATCCACTCGTGCCAGACCGTCAAAGACCTCATGGACACCGACAGCCTTTTCCGCGAAAACGTGATGGAGCTCCAGCAGAAGGTCCAGCTCGCTGCCATGTAACCACACACGCCCCTCCTTACTATACCAACAGATCACCCACCCTCACCGGTGGGTTTTGTGTCTTTACCCCGCCCGCTCCCTCCAAATAAAAAAAGGGTTGGGCATAACCCAATTAATCTTTATTTTTGCCTCCCCTTTCGCGACCCCCGAAAGGGTCTTTCGGAGAGGTGCCTGAGTGGCCGAAAGGGCCGGTTTGCTAAACCGTTGTACGAGCTTAAACTTGTACCGAGGGTTCGAATCCCTCCCTCTCCGCAACCTACTGTATATTTTTATCCCAAGGGGCTCATAAGATACTGATTCTGTGAGCCTCTTTCCATTTCCACCAGAAATTAATCCAAAAGAATCCAAATCATGCGGTGACAAATTCGGTGCACCAGGTTTTTTGCCAACTTTCGGTGCACCGCATGCCGCAAAACCCGCACTGGTCAAGGGTTCTAGGTGATCTAAAAAGTTTGGTGACGAGTTGCACAATTCGTTAACTAAAAATTATTGGAAAATGGAACATCAGCTCTCTCACCTCTTTTATCTGCGCAAGTCAAAAAGGACTCGCGACAAACTTTGCCCGATTTACCTCCGCATCACTGTCAACGGGCAACGAATTGACGACTCCGTGCGTCGGTATGTAGATCCTTGTTATTGGATCAAGGGTGCCGGCCGTCTGAAAAAAAGCACGGAAGAAGGCCGGCAAATTAACCTGTATCTGGATTCCCTTACTGCAAAAATACACCGCCTGGAAAGGGAATTGGTCCAGGACGGGAAGGAGATCACTTTCCTGGATTTTAAAAGCGCCTGGGATGGCGAATCTGGCAATCCTAAGATGTTGCTGGAAATATTTCAGCAGCATAATGACAAGGTAGCTGAACTTATTAAAATCGGAGAAGGGGCTCCTGGCACCCTTGAGCGCTACAATAAAGCCAGGGATCATGTTCGAGATTTCGTTAGTGATACTTATAAATGCAGTGATCTGAACATTAGGCACCTTAACTATGAATTCGTTAGCAATTTTGAATTCTGGTTGAAAACGGCACGTAAGTGCGCTCACAATACTGCTATGAAATATATCAGTAACCTTAAAAAAATTGTCAATTTGTGCCGTCGTAATGGCTGGCTAACGAAAGATCCATTCTTTGGTTACAAGGTAACCAAGCATGATGTGGTAAAGGAGCCGCTTACGAGTCAGGAATTGGCGGCAATTGCAATCAAACCCTTTTCATGTGACCGTTTGAATATAGTGAGGGATATTTTCCTATTTAGCTGCTTTACCGGACTTGCCTATGCCGATACGAAGAAATTGGAAGTATCCGAAATTAGAGTGGGCGTTGATGGGGAGATCTGGATAATTACGAAACGTCAGAAAACGGATACGCTATCGAGAATACCGCTCTTGCCGTTTCCCATGCAAATCATTGAAAAATATAAAAACCACCCAGCGCGAACCGTGTCAGGGCGAGTGCTACCGATCCTAAGCAACCAAAAGATGAATGCGTATTTAAAAGAGATCGGTGATCTTTGTCAGATTCAAAAACCGTTGACTTACCATATCGCTCGCCATACCTTTGCGACGGTAGCACTGCAGAATGGCATTCCGATGGAGACCGTCCGGGACCTTCTAGGCCATCGAAATTTGAAGACTACGCAGGCATACGCGAAAGTCAACGACATAAAAATCAGCAAAGACATGCAAAAGCTGCGTAGGAAACCAAATTTTCTAGGGAACGCGGGGCAATTTCGATGAAAAAGGAGGTAGGAACTCTGATTGGACTCTGATTTGGGCTTTCATTTTTAAGGTAAATTGGCATAAAGGAACGCCAATGGGTAAGCTTGTATTACTGCCTAACTTGACGCCGGATAATACTGAAAACCAACTGGTTACGGTGGGCGATCTGGAGAAGTTCCGGGAGAGGCTGCTTTTAGACCTGAAGATGCTTATGGCAACGAATTCGTTGCAGTCGACCAAGCGCTGGTTAAAGTCGCATGAAGTCCGTAAGATGCTAAAAATATCTCCTGGAACGCTCCAGGCATTTCGTGACAAAGGAGAGATACCGTATACAAAAATTGGAGGCGTATTTTATTATGACGCCACAGTGATAGACCAAATATTGACTAAGCTGCAAGTTCGCTCGAATCGGCTCACGGGCATTAAATAGACCTTATTTTGGATGGACGGTCGGGTCGGAAGAAAATGTTCGCCGCTAACATATTCGGCCCTTGTGCGGAACTGATATGGTATGGAAAGAGGCGGGCAACTGTCCAACCGTCTACAGATCAATCGGTTTGAAAGCTCCAATGTAGATTTGTTTTTCGACTGGCTCAGTCGCTCAACAGAATAGAGCACTTGACTAAGGATCACGCGGTTGAAGGTTTGAATCCTGACGGGGGGTCACGATCATCAACAATGCCACGGAAATGGGCGCGTCGAAAAGCGCCCATTTTTTCAGCTACGACCCACGCTGGACAAGGCTTTCACAAAATTTTTTGCATCATCGGCATACACGCGAATACGGCCGTTTT
>Ga0134125_10003899_pt1 | contig 17129 bp, 19 predicted proteins | sample KB31751_FD_96464 | JGI IMG/M metagenome (GOLD analysis project Ga0134125, IMG submission 96464) | Terrestrial soil microbial communities with excess Nitrogen fertilizer from Kellogg Biological Station, Michigan, USA - KB3-175-1 | ecosystem: Environmental > Terrestrial > Soil > Unclassified ...
GCACACCACACTCGCCGGCGCCGAACTGAACGCCGAAGCAGTGATTGCTGCGCTCAAAGGCCTGACAAATGATCCACTGGCGAGTTTCTTCTCTGGTCAAGCGAAAGATGTGGCCGCGGCGAGCGCTTCAAAATAGTGAAACAGTCTTCGTGACCTCCGCCGCGGTCCTTCGTGGCCTTCGTGTTCGCTCTTGGTTTTGACGGTAGTACTATGAGCCGATGAAAAAGGCGGAACCCAAGCGCAGATCAAAGTCCAGCGATCGCGCGAAGACAGTGGACGAATATTTCGCCAAGATCGAAGGTCCCGCGCACGAGATGTTAAGCAAGATGCGCTTGACCATCCGCTCCGTCGTGCCAGCCGATGCAACCGAGGTAATCAGCTATGGCATTCCTGCCTTTAAACAGAAAAGCGTCCTCGTCTGGTACGCCGCATTTGCAAATCACTGCAGTCTCTTTCCCGGCGGTGCGGTGCTCAAAGAAATGAAGGACGAAATCGATGGGTTCGTCACGTCCAAAGGAACGATTCAATTCCCGATTGAAAAACCACTGCCTGTCGCGCTCATAAAACAGATCGTCAAGAAGCGATTGGCGCAGGTGAATCAAAAAGCTTGAATCTGCTGGGACCGTTAGGTCATCCTTATATGCAGCTTTAATTTTCAGCTGAATCCCGAATGCAGTATTCGACTCCTCCGACTCTCGGTCTTCCAAGCGAAGAACAGATCAAAGAACTTGTCGATAGTTTTTATTCGCGCGTCCGCCAGGACGAGCTTCTAGGCCCGGTTTTCGCTCGAGCCATCGTCGACCACTGGGCGGAGCACCTGACTAAGATGTCTGATTTCTGGTCCACCGTAGTGCTTGCCTCGCGGCGCTATAAAGGCAATCCATGCAGGTGCACATAGACTTGCCTCGGCTCAATCAACAACATTTCGATCGCTGGCTCGCGCTCTGGAGGGTGACCACTTCCGAGCTACTCGACCAGGCCCACGCCGAAATATTCGTAAAGAAGGCGGAATTCATGGCTGAGCGCCTGCTCTCAGCAATCGATCTGTACCATGATCCGCCAGTGGCAAACGTTGTAAGTTCCAACTAACAGCATCCTGATCCGACCTTTTCTTTGCTCTGCAGGTCGCCGGTCCAGCAGTACTTTACAATATAAAGTACTATGCTATAAGATGCACAGCCATGCGCATCAAGATGATCTTGCCGGCGCTGACGGAAGCCACTAGCCCGCTGTTTCGTTCAATCAAGTACTCACTTTTTCCGCCGCTTGGATTAGCCACGCTCGCCGCCTACACCGCTGCTGACGACGAGGTCACGATCACCGACGAGCATGTTGAGAAGCTGCGCACCGACGATGCTCCTGATCTGGTCGTGATTCAGGTGTACATAACGTCAGCGCTGCGCGCGTATCGCATTGCGGACGCGTATCGCGCGAAGGGCTGCTACGTCGCCCTCGGAGGACTGCACGTTACTTCTCTTCCCGACGAATCCGCCGCGCACGCTGACACGATCTTTCTTGGTCCCGGCGAGGACACATGGCCGCAATTCTTACAGGACTTCCGCGCGGGCCACCCACAAAAGCGGTATCAGTCAACGAATCGAACTCTGCTCGGCATACCTCCCGTTCGGCGCGATCTGATCAAACGGCATTTATATCTCGTGCCAAATTCGATCGTGGTCTCGCGTGGATGCCCTTACGTTTGCGACTTCTGCTACAAGGAAGCGTTCTTCCGTGGCGGAAAGTCGTTCTACACGCAAACTGTTGATGCAGCCCTCGCAGAAATCGAGCGGCTACCGGGCAAGCACCTTTACTTTCTCGACGATCACCTCTTTGGCAACGTGCGCTTCGCCACGACGCTTTTCGAAGGCATGCGCGGGATGGGGCGACTGTGGCAAGCGGCAGGGACGGTCAACTCGGTACTCGCACCCAACTTGCTCGAAAAAGCCGTAGCCTGCGGTTTGCGGAGTCTGTTTGTTGGTTTTGAGACTACAAATGCCGAAAACCTTCATGAGCAAAGAAAAGTGCAGAACATCCGCCGTGATTACAGCGCGGCCATCGGGCGGCTTCATGATCTCGGTGTGATGGTGAACGGCAGCTTCGTCTTTGGCATGGATCATGACGACTCGACTGTCTTCGAGCGGACAGTGGAGTGGGCGATTACTCAGGGAATTGAAACTGCGACGTTTCACATCCTCACACCGTATCCAAGCACAGCTCTGTATCAGCGGATGGCCGGCGAAGCACGCTTACTGCACAGCAATTGGGACGACTACGACACTCGCCACTGCGTCTTCCGTCCGAAGCGTCTACACCCGGAAGAATTAGAAAAGGGCTACTGGCGTGCCTATAGCGATTTCTACCGCTGGGGCTCTATCCTGCGCGGCGCCTGGACCAAGCCCTCGTCGATTCCGCGCCTTCGTCATCTCGCGTACGCAGGAGCTTGGAAGAAATTTGAACCATTATGGGATCTGATCATTCGCGCAAAGCAGGTCAACCGCGTGCTTCCGTTTTTAGAATCGGTTCTTGACTATTTTCGGAATAAGCAAACGACTTCCCAGAACGGCACCTGGACAGATTCAACAGAGCCCACTGCGCAATTCGCTGCGTCGGAGTGGTTTGATTGAAGGAAACTTCTGAGCTGCTAAGCTTCTGAGCTTCTAAGCTCCGGCTTGCGAAGAATGGCGATTTGCGCTGTCCACTTAGGAGGTTGATACGAATCGAGGTACAAGAAATCCTGTTCTCTGGCGATATTGCGTATAGCGCTCCCCAAATTCTGTGCTCATGTACCGCTCTTCTTTCTTTGCCTTGATCGTGCATCCGACCGCAGCAATTGGAATCGCCGCTAAGCCGCGCCACTCGCCAACCTGCAGCGCCGTTCCGATGGCACAAACCAGCAGTCCGGTGTAGATCGGATGACGCACGAATGCATACGGACCTGAAGTGACGAGTTGATGTCGGACCTTGACTGTGATTCGTCCGCTCCAGTTATCGCCGATTGTGATGCGTGCCCAAATCGCCAACGCCACACCAACGTACATGAGGGCCAGACCGAGCAACTGAAGCCACTCTGTCTGAGGCGCAAATCGCATGCGCAATGGACCGAGTGGGAGCGAGCGCGAAAATAGCAACGCAAAAGCACACGCAAGCAGAAGCGCGTAGGCCAACCGATTTGCTAGCGGTTCCACTGCTTTGTCGGCCTTGTGCCTCAGCGCGGCAATGCCCCACACGATCATCCACACATACCATCCACAAAGATTCCATTGCCAAAGCGTGAGCTTATGCATTTGCAACCTCTTTCTTCTGTGAGTTCTCAGCCGAACGCAAGCGTCGGATCCACTTCAACTCCGATTTTGTTTCCGCGGAGAATTGCGATATCACCTCTCCGGCGTAGCGGTTTAGCGGAAAGCTCTGTTCCAGGACCTGCAAGTGTTGAAGACGTCCCGTGAGATATGTGTTCCGTCGCTCGAGAATGGATTCCCGGACCTGCGGGTCGAGCAGTTGAAAGAGCGCCACGCGTAACCGAAAGGCATCGGAGGAGCGTGCATCCTGATCGCTATAAGCGCTCAGCTTGGCAACCAGCTCTCGTCTTCCTGCAGCGGTGATTACATATCGCAGGCGTGTTTGCCCTCGCTCTCCTGCTGTCTCGCGGCGAGTCACAAAGCCTTGACCCATGAAGCGCCGCAGCAGCGGATACACGAGGTTACTGTGCAGGACGCCATGTCCGAGGATCATTCCGGCCTCCCGCTTCAGCTGATATCCATGCTTTGGCCCTGCCAGCAGCGTTGACAAGATTATTAGGTCAGTCATGACTATGTCAATGATGACCTATTTAACCAACGATCGTCAAATTCGGGTGGCAGACGTTAATTGGCGAGCAAAGACTTGCGGTACGGAGGAATCTATTGACGCGGGCTGGTTGCGGTGGGAGTATTGCCGTCCGAAAGGAGATCGCAATGCCCCAATACTTAATGCAAGTTGCCTATTCGGCGGAGGGCTGGGCGGCTCTGGTGAAGAATCCACAGGACCGCACGCAGATCGTGCGCCAGCCAATCGAGAACATGGGAGGCAAGATTCAGAACTTCTGGTTCAGCTTTGGTGGGTATGATGTAGTCGGAGTTGTGGAGTTTCCTGACAACGTGAGCGCGGCTGCCATTGCCATGGCATTTGCGGCCGGTGGAGCATGCAAGACGGTTCAGACGACACCGTTGCTAACGAGCACGGAAGCAGTGGAAGCCATGCGCCGGGCAAGCAAGGCGGGATACAAATCAGCAGTAGCGAGCGCCGCCTAAACAATCGCGAATCGTCGATTTACCTCTTCTCGATGACCGCGAGTTCGTCCATTGCAAATGAAAATCCGGAAGCGACATCGTCGCTTCCGGATTTTTTAGCGGGGAGAAAACTTACTAGGCTATCGTCGCCGGGCGTGTGAGGCGGAAGGTTAAACGACGTTCGGGACCAAACCCGACGTCTTTCTTGCCTGTCGCGTACGCAGCACTTGTTCCACCCGCTGCGCCAATAGCGCTACCGATCAATGCTCCGGTGCCGCCGCTGGCAATCGCACCAATGAGCGCACCTCCGCCGGCGCCCCCGCCGATCCAGGTAAGATTGCGCCGCCTATGCGAAGCGCCGGCGACCATTACGCTCGAACTTTGAATTGGAACCGCCTTCCCGTTCACGTCTACCGACGATAAAGCGATGCGCAGGTAACCAGGATGGGTCAATCGTCCCGAATGGCGGGCCGCAACAACGCGGCCAATCACGTGCGTTCCTTCTGGGGCAACGGTCTGACCGTTGACTGTGATCGGCTGATCGAGCGTAGCTTCGAATTCATCGCCGGGACGCGAGGTCGCGCTCGAAACTGCATTCTGCAGCCGCACGGTGATCGCCGTGCCTGAGGGAATCACAACTTCCTGAGGAACGAGCGAACCGCTCGCGCTCTTTGGCTGCCCGACGTTCGCGGCATCTTTTTTAGCGAACGGTGCCGCCACTCCCGCCTGATCGCTGTTCTTCAGCGCGGCGCTCGCAGGTGTCGCCATCTGCTTGCTGCACCCTGCGCCCGCGAGAAGCAGCAAAGCCAGCCCAAAACCGGAAATGCACTTGGGGAACTTCATCACTCTCCTGCAGCCTGCGCGTCGTTTTGGTGACTGCGCGCAGTGCCTCGCTGTCGCAAATGCAAGCGCGATACCAGAAGCATTCGTTGAAAACAAAGAGCTTACTGCGTTGGAGAATGTAAATATTGCAGCCGGACTTTCCTTTAGTCCTAAGGCGAACACCCTTGCAATGTGAGTCTATTCGGAGATGGCGCGCGCCAACTTTCCTGCTCGAATAAGTTCAGCGAGCTTGGCGAAGTCACCAGCCAGCACGCGATCGTGCTCCACTCTCGCACTCGTCTCTCGAATGGCGGCGTGCACTTTCTGCAAGCGGGGACTCGTCTTGAGCGGCGCCAGAAATTCGACTGCCTGCGCGGCTGCAGCTGCTTCGATCGCCAACACGTGCGTGGTGTTTTCGATGATTTGCTGCAGTTTAAGGGCGGCGACCATTCCCATTGAGACGTAATCTTCCTTGTTGCCGCTGGTGGTTATTGAGTCCACCGAGGCGGGATGGGCCAGCACCTTATTTTCGCTGGCCAGCGCAGCAGCCGTGACCTGCGGCATCATGAATCCCGAATTGAGACCGGCGCCCACCGCGAGAAACGCCGGAAGTCCTTCATTGAGCGCGGGATTCACCATACGCTCGATCCGCCGCTCAGAGATACCCGCGAGCGCGGTTAACGCAATTGCCAGGTAATCGAGCGCAAAGGCGACTGGCTCACCGTGGAAATTGCCGCCGGAGAGCACTTGTCCCAAATCCGACTGTTCATTGACTCTTTCGTGGGTGCGACGATCATCAATCGCCAGGACTTTCGATGGACGCAGCGGTTCGCGATTATCCCGCGGAGCAGCGAAAACCAGTGGATTGTCGACGGCCGCGTTCATCTCAATTTCGAAAATACCGCGACAGAACGCCAGTGTGTCGCGCACTGCGCCATGCACTTGGGGAATACAGCGCAAGGAGTACGCATCCTGCACACGTTTGCAATCGATGTGCGATTGACGAATCTCGCTGCCTTCGAGTAGACGGCGCACGTTGCGCGCGCTCGTGAGCTGTCCCGCATGAGGGCGGGCGCGATGAATGCGCTCGTCCATGGCTACTGTCGTCCCACGCAAGGCATCGAGCGTGAGCGAGCCGAGCACATCGGCGCTATCGACCAGAATTTCGGCGGCAATCAACGAAAGAGTCCCGATCGCGAGCATCGCCTGCGTTCCATTGATGAGCGAAATAGCTTCCTTTGCTTCGAGCGCGATTGGCTTTACTTGCGCTGCCGTCATGGCCTCGGCTCCAGGCAGCCGATGTCGTTCAAAGACAGCCTCGCCTTCTCCGGCCAGCACGAGCGCGAGATGCGCCAGGGGAGCGAGGTCGCCGCTCGCGCCAACACTTCCCTGCGACGGCACAATGGGATGCACTCCGCGATTCAGCATCGCGCAAAGGCTGTCGATCACGATCGGGCGCACGCCAGAGAACCCTTTCGCGAGCGAGTTGGCGCGCAGCAGAATCATCCCTCGCACCACTGGCTCTGAGAGAGGAACTCCGACACCAACTGCATGAGAGCGAAGCAGATTTATCTGCAACTCGCGAATCTGTTCGGGAGCGATGCGGACATCGCTGAGCTTTCCGACGCCAGTCGTAATTGCATAAGCAACTCGGTTCTCGCGCACGAGATCATCGATCACCCGACGCGACGCCTCGACTTTTTCGCGGGCATCGGGAGCAAGCAAAACAGGACGACGGTCGTATACGACAGCACGCAGGTCTGCTAGCGTGAGATGTTCGCCGTCGATGTGAAGCGCGGTCATCGTTAGCTTCTAGCCTCTAGTTACTAGCTGCTAGGTTGGTTGTCGTTACGCCTTCAACTTGGCTGTGTTCTACGTCATTGCGGCTCAGAGTGTGTGCCTTCGGCTGTGTTACCAGCAGTCGCTAGCGGCTAGCAGCTAGTGGATAGCAGCTTCTTTTACGCCACTCCCGGATATCTTCCCCCATCCACCAGGATCGTCTGCCCAGTCACGTAAGAGGCACGGTCTGATGCTAGCCAGACTATCGCGTCGGCGACCTCTTCCGGTCGTGCCAATCGGCGCAGTGGAATCTCTTCCGACCATTTCTGATGGATTTCGCCGATGGTCACGTTCGCTGCCAGAGCCCTGGTTCCGGCTAACTCGTTCAGACGTTCCGTGGCTGTGTATCCAGGAGCGACATTGTTGAATGTGATGTTGTACTTACCGAATTCGATGGAAAGACTCTTCAGCAGTCCGACAACAGCAGGACGGATCGCGTTCGACAACACCAAATCGGGAATCGAACCTTTTACTGATGTGGACGTAACCGCAATGAAACGGCCCCCGCCTGTCTTTTGCATGTGGGGAATGACCATTTTGGCCAGATTGACGACGCTAAGAAAGATCAGGTCGGTATTTCGCCGCCACTCCTCGAGTTCGATGGAAAGAAAGTTCTTAGCTGGAGGTCCTCCGGAGTTCGCAAGACACACATCGATACTGCCGAACTCTTCCGCTACCTTCTTAACGAATTGCTGGACTACATTGAAGTTCGTGACGTCGATCGCTTCCGCGAGAATTTCCGAATTGTGACGCGCGCGAATATCATCCACCGCTTTGCGCAACTTCGTCTGATTCCGAGAGCACATCGCGAGACGCGCGCCCTCCGCAGCAAACCCTTCTGCAGCAGCGCGGGCGATACCTTCGCTCGATCCCGTAAGCAGTACGACTTTGTTCTTGAGTCCTGTGTCCATCTCAGCTTTGCACAGCCGGAGGAGCATCCATCACGTACATGCGGTTCGGAGCTCCAGCCTTGATCTGGTTGCGCTCAAAACATGCTTTAATCCGCCGGCGCATCTCGCGGCGAATCGCATATTGTTTGCCCGGACGCGTTTTCGTGACCATCAGGTAATCCACTTCCGATCCATTCACACGCTCAATCCCCGGAACTTCCGGATGCGACACGATGTACTGTCCATACTCAGGATCGTTTGCCAGTTCCTCGCCAACTTCCTTCAGCAACTGAATCACGCGATCCGAGCTTTCACTGTAATCGACGGAGACATGCAGCGCGACCTGCGCCCAATCGCGCGTCATGTTCGAGATGATCTTCACCTCGCTGTTTGGGACCGAGTGCAGCGCGCCGGTATCGTCGCGCAGAACGGTCTTGCGCAGCGACATGTACTCGACCGTGCCTTGCACACCGGCGATTTTCACCACGTCGCCGATGTCATAGATGTTCTCCAGGATTATGAAGAACCCATTGATGACGTCGTGGACAAGAGTTTGAGCACCAAAACCAATGGCCAAGCCGGCGATGCCTGCGCTGGCTAGAAAAGGTCCGACGTTGACATCGAGCTTCTCGAGAATCTGGAGCAGCGCAAGAAAATAAATGATGAAAATGCCGACGCTATGGATAACCGCGGCTATCGTCCGCAATTGCTGGGCTCGAATCCGGCTGGGAAGCTCCTCGCGTGTGCTGAATTGCTGAAGTTTCCCTGTGATCAACCCAAGCAGTCGAGTCAGGATAACTGCGACGATCAGAATCACGACAATTGGCGGAAGCTTGGAGCGAAGCCAGTTCGCGAGATCGTCGTGCCAGCCCGAAACCACCCGTCCCCAGATGGGCTCGGCGAGAATTTCTGAAGTTATAAAGCGCATGAATTCGAGGAGAGCGAAGTCGGATTATAGCGAGAAAGCAGCTGCCGCCGCTCTGGCACGCGATCCCAGCAATTTATAATCGGCACAATCCCGCAATTGCTTGAGGTGTTTGTGCGCAACTGTCTCATTGCATGTCTTGCTTCTTGCCTCCTTCTCACTGCCGCATCGGCGCAGACGCAGGATCCCTTCCCCGCAGGATCTCAGGATCCGCAATTCGGCCGCGCAAAGCCCCGGGATCCAATGGAAGAGAAGATGGAGCATGACCGCGAAAAGGCTCTCAACAAGCAGCGCCAGACCAATCTGCAGAAAGACACCGACCGGCTGCTCAAGCTTGCTACCGAACTAAAGGAATCTGTCGATAAGAGCAACGAGCACACGCTCTCGCTCGACGTCATCAAAAAAGCCGATGAAATCGAGAAGCTGGCGAAATCAGTAAAAGAGAAGATGAAGGGTAGTTACTAAGGAGAGAGTTTCGGCCAATTCGATCCACTAACCTGCCTTGGCCTGCTCGCCGCTTTCGCAGCGGAGCTCGCTGCCCTTGAGGCAGGTTTAGTGACCGAGTCCGTCCCCTGAAACGTGCGAATCGATTCTTCCAGTAGAGCCTGCAGGTACTCGCCAACTTTTAGCGCGTCCGGAATGAGAGCGCTCAAATCCATGCTCAGCAGGTTTTGCTGAAGGCAGGTAGCGATTACGCGATGAAGCAGACGCGTTTCTGCAATGAGCTGCGGGATTGTGTAGCCGTGTTGGGCACGATCTACGCCATGCACGGCCGCAGTAGTCAACGACGCTTGTGACACCTGGACATCGCCCGTGGCGAGCACGTTTGCAAGATCGGCGAGTAAATCGGGAAAGTGATCGATACGAGCGGTCTTGCTGATGGGAATGGACTTAAGCCTTTCGTCTCCTCCGACTTCTCTCAACCAGTGCTCGATGATCGCATTTGAATTTTCCCGAATCACGGCGGATAAACGTTTGCACGGAGTTTGGCAGAGTTCGCGCGGTCGATGGATCTTCTCTTTCAGCGTCGAGACCAAGGTCGGAATGTCTGCGGGCTTAACAAAGTAGTCGTCTACCTGCTTGCGGATGGCTTCCAGTGCTGTTTGAAAATCTGGGTATCCGGTCAGAATGAAGGTCGCAGCGCCTGGCTGGATCTTGCGCATTGCGCTCACAAGGATGAAACCATCGGCAGGGGCACCAATGTTCAGATCGGTGAGGAGCACATCGAAGGCCTGATGATTCATGATCTCAAGCGCTTCCTGAACCGAAGCGGCAACGGAAACCACGAAGCCTTCGTGCTCCAGAATGGCGGGAAGTGTTAATCGGATTCCGGCTTCATCATCGACGAATAAGACGCGCGTTTTTATGGATTGCAAGTAACTCAGCCGCCTTTCACGCCCAGTTAGATGCAAACAAAGCTGCTGCAAGACAAAAAACCTTGCGTCTGCAGTTTTTGCAAAAGAATGCCCAGCTTTTTGAGGCTGGGCATCTGAAGGAGTGACTAGCGAGAAGAGGAGCCTGCACTGCAGGTCTTGGAAATATGCTTCATGGAAGTTACGTTCAACGTTGGCTGGCTCGAGCTGCTCATGCCACCCGATGATGCCGGGCTCGTGCTGCTGGAGTTGCTTGGCGAAGTTGACGACGCCGAAGCAGAGCTCGTAGTCCCGGTGATCTGAACTTCATGACCAACATGGTCGGCCAACTGCGATGTCTCGCCACTGAGTTGATACGTGGTGCCGTCACGGGCAGTAAGAGTGTAGCTGCCGTTCGATGAGTTCAGACAGCCTTCTACTTTGGTTTCACCCGCATTGCTTGAGGTACTCGAAGTGGAACTGCTTGGCGTTTGTGAGCTGCTTGGGGTTTGTGAACTGCTTGGTGTTGTTTGGCTTGAGCTGCTTGCAGACGGATTGCTCGAGCTGGAACTCGACGGATACGTCGAACTACTTTGGGCTGCAACCCAGGCCGCACTCAGCAACAGCACCGCTATGCATAAGAAATTTCGCATCAGGTGATCCTCCTGGAAGTGTCGCTGTTTACTTAGAAGTAAAGGTTGTGCGGGGGTTGCCGTCATTAAGTGCCAATCTGCGCCTTGAGAGTAGCTGGTTCAGGGTACGTGTTCCGGAATGGGAAGAGCTTTGATGAGCGCCTGCGTATACGAATGCTGCGGGCAACGAAGAATCTCTTTCGTCGAGCCGATTTCAACCAGTTCACCTTTATAGAGAATGGCCATACGCTGACACAGAGCTGATACTGTGAGCAAATCGTGCGAGATAAACAGAATGCCCGTTCCCATCTCTCGGCTCAGTTTGCGGAAGATGTTCAGCACTTCTTTTTGGGTGATCAGGTCGAGCGCGCTCGTACATTCATCGGCAATCAACAGCGGCGGGTGATGCAGCATCGCCATGGCGATCATCACGCGCTGCGCTTGTCCAACACTGAGCTGTGCTGGTTTCCTTTCGAGAAATTTGGCGTCAGCATCGAGGTTGAGACTCCGCAGGAGTCCGAGGAACCGTGGAATGCATTCTTTGCGCGTGCCGGGTTTGTGCGCCGTCCAGGTTTCATGCATCTGCGTTCCGATCTTCAGTGCAGGATTCAGCGACGACATCGGACTTTGCAACACCAAACCGATATCGCGGCCACGGACTTCGCGCATTGCCCGCTCCGAGAGAGTCATGAGTTCTCGCCCATTCAGACGGAGGCTCCCAGTGCTCTTCCCGCCTTTTAGTTCCAGCAGGCGGAGAATGCTCAACGCCAGAGTGCTCTTCCCTGAGCCGCTTTCACCAACCAGGCCAAGTATTTCGCCCGGCTGCATTTCCAGCCGGAGATCGCGCAGCACGCCGGGTTTGCCGGGGTAATCGGCCGAGATCGCGAGCGAAAGCAGTGGAGCGTTCGTGCGAGACGAGTCTTCCGCCAGCGTGACTACTTCCTCAATTGTGTTGCGGTTCGGCATTCGCAAGATGTTTCGCTACTTCTCCAGCGATAGATATTCCGCGTTCCAGTAAGTCTGCGGGGTCAGCACAACCGGATCGGCGTTCTTTACCTTCGGCGAAACCGCCACGAGGGCGTTTTTGTCCACGAGATACAGCATAGGATCTTCGTCGGCGACGATCTCCTGCACTTTATCGAAATCGGCTTTGCGCTCAGGGCGATTTAGCGTGGCTGCTTGCGCACGAAGGTATTTGTCGATCTGCGCCTCCCATTCAGTTTCGGGGGTCTTTTGTTGCGGATTCCACTGATGCAAATCGGCAGAACTCATCCAAACATTTACCTGGCCATTCGGATCGAGATCGACATTTGTGAGACCTAACATGCAGGCATCATAGTCGTAAGTTTTCATGATGCGTTCTGCAATGGAAGGAAAATCGAGCGGAACGAAGTTCACAGTGATCCCTATCTGCTGCAGGTCCTGCTGGATGAGGCTCCCCATCCGCTCCCGCTGCTTGTTCCCCGCGTTCGTGATCAGCGAGAAGCTCACCGGATTTCCACCCCGGTCTTTAAGCGTATCTCCAATTTTGCTAAAGCCGTCCTGCTTCAGGAGCTCTAAGGCCGCATTCGTATCGTAGGCAATCGGCCTGAGATTCTTGTCGAACCAGAACTTGTTGGCCGGGCTCAGCAGACCAACGGAAGGCGTCGCGTGTCCACGGAAAGCTACGCGAGCGAGATCGGCGCGGTTAATTGCGGACGAGATCGCACGTCGAAAGTTGCGCGAGCGAAACCACGCTTTCTTGTAGGCTGGAATCGGAGCTTTGGCGACTTCGTTGAACCAGAGTTGTTCTGATTCGATCGAAGGTCCCAGATCGCGTGCTGCGCCAGGATCGTCACTGTGAAGCTGCTCGTATAAATCCGGAGGCAGGGAATCGATGAGATGAATGTCGCCTTGCCGGAAGCGGATGAGCTCGGTGTCGCGGTTCGATAACACATACATGCGAATCGCGTTCAGGTACGGAAGTTGATGACCGGCGCTGTCCTTCTTCCAGTAGTACGGATTGCGCTTCAGCAGAACATATTCACCTGCTCGCTGTTCCGCCACGCTGAAAGCTCCCAAAACGACACTCGAATCCGCCTTCCCTGCCATACGAGCAGGCGAAATTGCGATTTCATCAAAAAGTCGCTCGATACCTGCGATTGGGTGCTCAAATGTGATAACGACTCTATTGCGATCGAGCGCGCGCACGTCAGCTTTCCCGCCCGCCCGGAGCGGGTCTCCCTTGGGAGAGTGCAGGCTCGGGTCGAGCGCTGCTTTGACGGTGGCGACGACATCATCGGCAGAAAAATCGCTGCCGTCAGAAAACTTCACTCCAGCACGCAAATTGAACGTGATGCGTCGTCCGCCCTCATCGACGTTCCAGTTCTCCGCCAACTCACCCTGATTCTCCTGCTGTTTCCGATTCACCCGGATCAGGACTCCGCCCGTCAGATAACGGATGCGGTCGGAAGCATCCTCCTCGGCCATAAGCGGATTCAGGGTTTTCGGATCAGTTTTGATAGTGACGCGCAGTTCACCACTGTTATCTGCAGAACGGTGCGTACAGCCACCCAAGGCAAGCGCCAGCGGGATCACTATGAGCAAAGCGAGTAACGTCGGCCCGCTCACTTCACCCGATGGCCCGATCACCCGATGACCCGATGCTTTCATGCTCGCTCCTCGGCTCCCAGTGCAAACTGGAACAGGCTCACAACCATCACGAGAGAAAGCAGCGGAACCCAAAGCCATGGACTGTGGCGCAGTGCTGTGTAGTTCTCCAGCTCGCGTAACAGATTGCCCCATGAAGGCAGCGGCTCGGTGACGCCGAGTCCGAGCATTCCCAAATTGGCTTCAGTAAGAATGAACAGAGGCACAGAGATCCAGAATTGAGCCAGAAGGATCGGCTTCACATTGGGAAGTACGTGGCGCAAAAGTAAGCGAGAAGGCTTGCATCCTGCAGCGCGCGCCTGCAACAGAAACTCCGAGGTACGGATCGAGCGCACCGACGCGGCGACAATTCGAGCAGAAGCTGCCCATCCAAGAATTCCGAGCAGCGCAAAGGTCACAACCACTGACGTAACGGCGGGAATGTCGAGCGGAAGCAATGCGCGAAGCGTGAGCAATAGAAAAAGCCACGGCAGGCTGAGGAATAAATCGATAAACATGCCCGTTGCCCGATCCCATGCGCCGCCCATGTACGCTCCTGCACCTCCAATGAGGGCCGCCAGAGCAGTTGAAATCAGCGCTGCGGCAGGAGCGAGTAGAAGCGAAATTCGCATTCCATACAGAAGGCGTGAGAGGCGATCGCGTCCGAGTTCGTCGGTTCCCAGTGGAAACTGCTCTGAAGGGCGATGATCGGTATCGTTTCGGAACTGCTTCGCGTACGGAGCCGGCGCGAACGCACCTGCGAATAATACGAGCACAAACAGAGCGATCAGCAGCCCTACAGCAATCCACCGTGCGCGGCTCATAACACGTCCCTTGTCGCCGCAGGAGAAAGCAGCTCAGAGAAGGAGTTCGCCGCAACGGTGACGATCGCTATCACAAGCGTCAGATTGACTAGCAGAGGCACGTCGCGTGAGAGAGCGGCCTTCCAGGCGAGCTGTCCCAATCCGGGAGAATCGCAAACGACTTCCACCGGAATCGCCGCTGCAAAAGCAATGCTCACTGTCACACCCGCCAGTGCGAGCATCGGCGCAGCGATATTCGGAAGAATATGCCAGCCGAAGATGCGAGCCGAGCTGAGCCCGCGCGCTCGCGCCGTGAGCACGTGCGGCATCGTGTAGGTTTTCACCAACAGATTCCGCGAGAAACGAAATACTTTTGGAAAAATGACAAGAGCGATGGCAAGCTTGCCCGGCGAGCCGACAACGAGAAAGATCAGTGCCAACACTGCCGAGGGAATGCAGAGAAAAACTCCGCTAATCAGCGTTGCGCTCGCACTATAGACAGGCGCTCGCTTCCAACTTGCAGGAATGGCTAATGCCAACCCAAGTAGCCATCCTCCGGCAACGCCAATCACGACCGATTCAACCGTGTCTGGCAAACGATCTCGAAACAGTTCCGAAACGGGGCGATCCATGGAACGCGAGTACCCAAGATCTCCATGGAGGAGGCTGCCGAGGTAATGTCCATAATAAGAAAGCACATTCTGCTCACCGGCATCCTCCTTGTGCATGGCCCGTCTCGTTTCCGCGCTGAGCTGAGTATTGAGATCGCTTTCCTGAATGCCGAAACCAGGAGCCAGGCGCACCAGTGTCGCGCCGAGAAGACCACCCGCGAGCGCGGTGATCAGGATAATCAGCAGATGACGACTGATGATGCGAAGGGTCTTCATTGATTTTGCCGACGCCACTCCAACCCTGGAGCTGTCATTCTGAGCCCTTCCTTTGGGTGAAGGACCTCCCGCGATACTTCAGACTTAATTGCTCTCGGCATGGCTCTTCCACCAGAAACATCAAGGAGCATGGGCGAAGGAGCCTCGCCATCGGCATTTCTGTCGCAAGCATCGCCGGAGACCCTTCGCCCAAGAGAGGGGCTCAGGATGACAGCTTCTGACGCTATCGAGACGGCGGTCTCTTTTAGGTGGGAATATGACAGTCTGATTCGTGGCCGTCCAGCATTTATGCGCGTGGGGAACATCGCGAGTACCGTCGGAAATCAGACCTTTTGCAGGGAATATGACCGTAGCTTGCGGCTGAGGGTTCGACGCGAGATGCCTAGCACTCTCGCGGCCTTCTGCCGATGGCCAGAGGTGCCACGGAGAGCTTCGAAGATCAGATCTTTTTCCATTTTTTCGAGCGGTGCCGACTTGTTGGCGATCTGTAGTCGCGGACGCGACTCTTGAACCTGCGCGGGCAACTCGTGAACTGTAATGACTTCGCTCACGGCAAATACGGCGGCAGTCATGACCACATTGCGAAGCTCGCGAACGTTGCCACTCCAGTGATAGTTCTCGAGCGTCTGCTTGGCTTCCTCGGATAAATTCAGATGAGGATACATCGCGTGCAGGAAGTGAGTGGCCAGCGGCAAGATATCTTCTTTTCTCTCTCGAAGTGGCGGCACACGCAGATGGATCTGGTTCAGTCGGTGGAATAGATCGTTGCGAAACTCGCCGCGCCCGACCCGTGCTTCGAGGTCACGATTCGTAGCGGCGATGATGCGTACGTCGGCGGACACCTTCTTTAGACCACCAACTCGATAGTACGGAGCCCCGTCGAGCACACGAAGCAGCTTTACCTGCGAACGCGACTCCAGTTCTCCGACTTCATCCAGAAACAAAGTTCCATTGTGGGCTAGCTCGAAAAATCCGGGCTTCTGCGACTCGGCTCCGCTGAAGGCTCCTTTTTCGTATCCGAACAATTCACTCTCGACCAGATGCTCGGGTAGGGCGGCACAATTTACATCCACCCATGGCTGATTGCAGCGCAAAGAATAATGGTGAATCGCACGGGCAATTACTTCTTTCCCGCTTCCTGTCTCTCCGGTGATCAATACCGAAACATTGGACTTTGCAATCCGTTGCGCCGTTTCGAGCAGGCGCACCATCGCGCGGCTATGCACAATGGCTGAAATACCGCCAACGTTTTCCGATTTGGGAATGGCAGACAAAGGGCGCGCAACTGTGACGCAACAGTGCGAACTTCAACATAGCCTTCACCTGAGCGGAAATCCATTGGTGCTGCGACCTTAGACAGTTACCTTGGGTCAATATGCGAGGTTACTTTAAGGCAGTCCAGCCCTCTTCGAGCTGTTTCAGCAGAATCCAGCGTTTCAGCTCACTGCCGGACGAGTCGTCCATCTTCACGAACTTTATCCCGGCGTGACCATCGCGCGAGCACCACGCAATCTCCGCTTCAGCCTGAATCGGCTGCTCGACGCTGGGAATTTTGAAGCTGAGATTCAGCGTAATCGCGTTCTGCGCCTCGAGCGGCAGACCATAGATGGCCATACCTCCGAGGCTCACGTTCGCGCACGAGGCTGTGAACTCTTTGCCTTTCTCAGTCTTGATCTTTACAGATCCTTCGAGGGTGCTGCGAAAGTAGCTTTGCTGGCGCTGGCTGAGCACTCCGAGTTCAGGATCCTGTTCCTGCGCCTGCTCGCGCATCTGCTTAAGTTGACGGCTTAACGTGCGACGTGAGATTCCGAGCTCTTCTGACGCCAGGCCTTGATGTCCTTTGTGCCGTGCCAGGGCCTCGAGTATGCGCTGGCGCTTGATATCCCGCAGCCCGCCGCCACTGCTGCTGGTGCCAGATGAAGTAGTGACGCGCTGCGGCATAGAGCCAATTCGCTGCGGAACGCTGGCCACCGCGGCAACACTCATCTGCATCTCGCCGTGTTCGACTTCAGCAGGCAGATCGGAAGGCTCGACTCTGCTATTGCTGCAGAGCGCGCCGGCACGCATCATCAGATTGCGTAGC
>Ga0134125_10003900_pt1 | contig 17127 bp, 15 predicted proteins | sample KB31751_FD_96464 | JGI IMG/M metagenome (GOLD analysis project Ga0134125, IMG submission 96464) | Terrestrial soil microbial communities with excess Nitrogen fertilizer from Kellogg Biological Station, Michigan, USA - KB3-175-1 | ecosystem: Environmental > Terrestrial > Soil > Unclassified ...
CGGCGACCATTGCGCGACCGAGATCGCCCTCGTTCAACGCTCGCGAAGCGACCGCCAGCCCTCGGACCAACCTTTCTGCATCGAACGGCGCGCCGTAGGCGGCTTTCGTGAGGACGTCGATTTCGAGTGCTGTTCGAGGCGCCCACCCCCGGTCATCGTTTCGAAGGAGCGGGACGCCGCCTAGCCAAACGCCGGCGGCGTCACAGCGCAGTCCAGGCTTGCCTGGCCCTTGGGCCACCCGGAACGGTCGAAGTGCGAGGAACAAGCCGATCTCCTTTGAGGGTTCGGCTTCCCAATAATGTTCTCGTTATGTTCACGGTCAAGCGCTTTCTGCGCCTGGCTGCGCCCATGGCCGGGTTGGCCTGCCTCGCTGCAGGTCAGCCGGCATCGTCTCCGTGAGCTTGGCGCCCGGTCGCGTGCGCCTCAGACGGCGTCGAGCATCTCGATGTCGGGGCGGCCGGCGAGGCAGGGGCCCATCTTGGCGCCGGCGGCGCGGAAATAGTCGGTCTGGCCGTGGTGGCTCAGCGCGTCCTGGTCCTTGTAGAGCTCGAGCACCTTGTAGGTGTTGGCGTCCGCGCGGCTCTTGGTGAGCTGGTAGCAGAGATTGCCCGGCTCGTTGGCCCGCACCTTCTCGGCCAGGTCCTTGAACACGCCCTCGAACTCGGCGCCCTTGCCGTCCTGCACCTTGATGGTGGCGATGATCCCTATCATGCGTCTCTCCCGCGATTGCCAGCCGATCTAGCGGCCGGGCCCACGGCAGGGCAAGGCGCCCGCGAGGGAAGCTGCAGCTTGCGGAATTGGCCGCCGGGCTAGCGCCGGCCGTCCCAGCCGTAGGCGACCCACGAGTGGCCGCCCATGTGCCGCGCCTCGATGACGTCCGGATCGACCCTCGCCGGGCGCACCGCGCGGCGGGCCCTCAGAGCCGCGGCGGTCAGCGCCACGACCACGCCGGACATGAAGAGCAGCGCCAGCACCGTCGCCGCGAAGAACACCGCCAGCACCGCGCCGGTCAGCGCGGCCGCCGTCCAGGCGATCAAGCCGCCCAGCCAGGCGACGCCTCGGAACGGTCCCCGCACCAGCGATCGGGAAAACGACGGCATGGGCCTCCTCTTGAGCATCGATGTCCGATAGTTCGGACCAGAGTTCATGAACGTCAACTGAAGATGCGTCGGAATCGGGGCGGCGCCTGATAGAAGAGCAGCCGAGCCCTGAAAGTTCACAGCCCCCCGATCACATCGCCACGATGACGCGCCGCAATGCCTGAACTTGGGTCTGAAGACGAGCCGCGGCGGGACTGGGAGTTCTGGATCGACCGCGGCGGCACCTTCACCGACGTGATCGGCCGCGCGCCGGACGGCGGCGAGCAGAGCGCCAAGCTGCTGTCGGTCTCGCAATCCTACGGCGACGCCGCGGTGGAGGGGATGCGGCGGATGCTGGGCGCGGCGCCTGAGGCGCCGTTCCCCGCCCACCGCGTCGCCGCCGTCAAGCTCGGCACGACGGTGGCGACCAACGCGCTGCTGGAGCGTCGAGGCGCCAGAACCCTCCTCGTCACCACCCGCGGCTTCGCCGACGCGCTGCTGATCGGCGACCAGGCGCGGCCCAGCCTCTTCGCGCTCGACATCGTCAAGCCCGCGCCGCTGTTCGCGGGGGTCATCGAGGCCGACGAGCGGCTGGACGCGGCGGGCGAGGTGGTGCGGGCGCTGGACGAGGCGGCGCTCGCCGCGGCGCTGGCAAGCGCGGCGGCTGACGGCTTCGAGAGCGTCGCCGTCGCCTTTCTGCACGCCGACCTCGATGCGGCGCATGAGCGGCGCGCCGGCGAGCTGGCGAGCGCCGCCGGCTTCCGGTTCGTGTCGCTCAGCAGCGATGTCTCGCCCTTGCCGCGGTTCGTGCCGCGCGCCGAGACCGCGGTCGTCGACGCCTATCTGACGCCGGTGCTGCGCTCGTACGTCGCCGGGCTGGAAGCCGAGCTCGCCGGCGCGCCGCTCTTCTTCATGACCTCGGCGGGCGCATTGGTGCGGGCGAGCGCCTTCCGCGGCCGCGACGCGCTGGTCTCCGGACCGGCCGGCGGCGTCGTCGGCGTCGCCGGTGTGGCCGCCGTGGTGGGCGCGCCCGCCCTGCTCGGCTTCGACATGGGCGGCACCTCCACCGACGTCTGCCGCTACGCCGGCGCGCTCGAGCGCCGCGACGCGGCCAGGGTCGCCGGGGCCAGGGTGCGCGCGCCGATGCTGGACGTGGAGACGGTGGCGGCCGGCGGCGGCTCGATCCTGCGGTTCGACGGGCTGCGGGCGCGGGTCGGCCCGGCGAGCGCCGGCGCCGACCCCGGCCCCGCCTGCTACGGGCGCGGCGGGCCGGCGACCGTCACCGACGCCAACCTGGTCCTGGGCCGGCTCGATCCGGCGCGCTTTCCGTCGGTGTTCGGACCGCGCGGCGACGCGCCGCTCGATCCTGCCGCCGCGCGGGCGCGGCTCGGCGAGCTGGCGGCGGCCATGGGAGCGCCGAGCGCCGAGGCGGCGGCCGAGGGCTTCCTGGCGGTGGCCGTCGAGCAGATGGCCGGCGCCATCCGACGCATCTCAACCGAGCGCGGGTTCGATCCGCGGCGACATGCGCTGGTGGCGTTCGGCGGCGCCGCCGGGCAGGTGGCCTGCGACGTCGCCGAGGCGCTCGGCATCGGCGAGGTGCTGTGCCCGGCCTACGCCAGCGTGCTCTCGGCCTGGGGCATTGGCCAGGCGCGGATGCGCGCGATCCGCTCGGCGGGGCTCGGCCGTGCTCTGGACACGCGCGGTCTGGCGGCCGCCGGCGCGCTCGCGGAGCGGCTGGCCGGCGAGGCGCGAGACGCGCTCGCCGAGCAGGGTGCTCGGGCCGGCGGCCTCGAGCGGCGTCTCTATTTGAGCTACGCCGAGGCCGACGCCGCCCTGGCCGTCCCGCTCGGCGACATCGCCCCCATCCGCGCCGGCTTCGAGGCCGCCCATCGCCGTCTGTTCGGCTTCATCGAGCCCGAGCGGTCGATCGTCATCGCCAGCGTGGAGGTGGAAGCCAGCGAATCCTCCTCCCCCCCGAGACGAGGGGCCGGGAGTGCGGGGCTCTCACCGCAACAGCGGGACCGGTCACGTGGCAAGCCCAGCCGAACCAGCCCATCCCCCGCCCCCTCCCGTCGAGGGGCAGGGGGGCTGATCACGCGGTCGGACACGCAAATCTTCGTAGCGCCCGGCTGGACGGCGGGCGAAGAGGCGGACGGCCTCGTGCGCCTCGCGCGTGCGGCGCCCAGCGGCAAGGCCGCCGCACCCACCGCCGACAAGCCCGATCCCGTCACGCTGGAGCTCTACAACCGCCGCTTCATGGGCATCGCCGAGGCGATGGGCGCGGCGCTGGAGCGGACGGCGCACTCGGTGAACATCAAGGAGCGGCTCGACTTCTCGTGCGCGCTCTTCGATGCGGCGGGCGGACTGGTCGCCAACGCGCCGCACATGCCGGTGCACCTGGGCTCGATGGGCGCCAGCGTGCGGGCGGTGCGTGAGCGCCATCGGCGGCTCGCGCCCGGCGAGGCGTTCGCGCTCAACAGCCCCTACGCCGGCGGCACCCACCTGCCCGACATCACCGTGGTGATGCCGGTGTTCGCCGGCGGGGCCGAGCCCGCGTTCTTCGTCGCCGCGCGCGGCCACCACGCCGACGTCGGCGGCGTCCAGCCGGGCTCGATGCCGCCGTTCTCGCGCGCCATCGACGAGGAGGGCGTGCTGCTGGATGCGCTGCCGATCATGCGCGGCGGCGTCTTCCTGGAGGCCGAGACGCGCGCCGCGCTGGCCTCGGGGCAGTGGCCCGCCCGCGCGCCGGACCGCAACGTCGCCGACCTGAAGGCGCAGATCGCCGCCTGCCAGGCGGGCGCCTCGGCCGTCGCGGCGCTGATCGCCGAGCACGGCGCGGCGGAGGTGGCGCGTTACATGGGCTTCGTGCAGGCCAACGCCGAGGCGGCGGTGCGCCGGGCGATCGGCGTCTTGAAGGAGGGGACGGCGCGCGCGCCGATGGACGGCGGCGGCGAGATCGTGGTGCGCGCGAGCGTCGACGCCGACAAGGGCGAGGCGGTGCTCGACTTCACCGGCGCCAGCGCCCAGCTGCCCACCAACTTCAACGCGCCGGCCTCGGTGGTCGACGCCGCGGCGCTCTACGTGTTCCGCTGCCTGGTCGACGACGACATCCCGCTCAACGCGGGCTGCCTGACGCCGCTGCAGATCGTCACCACGGCGGGCTCGATGCTCAACCCTCGCCCGCCCGCGGCGGTGGTGGCCGGCAACGTCGAGACCAGCCAGCACGTCGTCGACGCTCTCTTCGCCGCGCTGGGCGTGATGGCGAACGCGCAGGGCACGATGAACAACCTCACCTTCGGCGACGAGGCGCGGCAGTATTACGAGACCATCTGCGGCGGGGCCGGCGCGACCGGGCGGGCGGCGGGCGCCTCGGCCGTCCACACCCACATGACCAACTCGCGGCTCACCGACCCGGAGATCCTGGAGCGGCGCTTCCCGGTGCGGCTGGAGGCGTTCGAGCTGCGGCGCGGCTCGGGCGGCGCCGGCGCTCGCTTTGGAGGCGACGGCGCGCGGCGGCGCATCCGCTTCCTCGCGCCGATGCAGGCGGCGCTGCTCTCGACCCGGCGCACTGTGGCGCCGCAGGGACTCGCCGGCGGCGAAGCGGGCCTGCCCGGGCGTCAGAGGTTGATCACCGCATCAGGCGCGGTAAAGGAGCTTGAAGGCTGCTTTTCCATCGCCGTGCGGCCGGGCGACGTCATCGAGATCGAAACCCCGGGGGGCGGTGGTTACGGTCGCGTGGGTCAGGACGCGCCCAAAGCCGGCCTCGTCCCGGGAGCTACCCCCGCATGACGCTCGCCCTCGTGCTCGCCGCTTCGCTGGTGATGGCCGCGCCGCCGCCCGACGACGGGGCCGGCGAACCGCTGCCGCCCGGCGCGCCGACCGACAGCTACGAGCTCGCCGCCTGGTGCTACGGCGCGCTCGACGAATACCTGCAGATCTACCAGAAGGTGATCCCGGACCTGAAGGCGATCGACGCCAAGTTCGGCACCGACGTGAAGGAGAGCCAGCCCTATCACGCCGACATGGCGGCCGCCCGCGTCGAGCTGAAGCTCATCGGGGACGCGGTGACCGATGCCGAGAAGGCCAGCCCGACGCCGATTTCCGAGCGCGGGGCGTCGTCCGTGACCGACGGCCGGCGGATCTGGTCGGTGGTCGAGGCCAAGCCGCGGCGCGAGCTGGCGCGCGCCTGGATGATGTGGGCGCTGCCGGATCGCTGCGACTCCAACGCGCGCGAGCTCGCCAAGCGCTCGGTGCTGTTCGGCAAGGCGCTGGGCTACAACCAGGGCGGCGATGCGTCTGCGGAAGCCGGCGCAACGGCGGCGCCGAGCCCGCCGCCGGCCGCAGAGACGGCGGCGCCGGAGCCGGCCCCCGCCGCCGCGCCGCCGCCGGCCGGCGACATCGACACGCAGCTCTCCAGGCCCGAGGACGCCGGCGGCGGCGACAAGCCGGCGGGCGACGCGCCGAACGCCGCGCAGGGCGACAATCCGGCCGGCTACCCGACCACCAAGCCCGAGTAGCGACAACCGCCCGCCTGCGATCCGCAGGCTTGGCAGTGCGCGCACGGTTGTCTTAGGCTCCCCGCTACCGCTCGTTGAATTGCGGAGCCCAGCCCGATGACCGAGTTCATGATCACGCTGCGCAACGCGGATGGAAGCGATGGCGTCGGCCCGCCGCGCTTCCTGACCTTCGACGATGCGGCCGGCCCGGAGCGCATGTTCGACACCGAGGAATGGGTCTTGCGGCTCATCGCGACGTTCCCGACAGCTGCGCCGAGCCGCGAGGGCGACGAGCCGCCCCGCGTCGGCGACATCCTCTTCCTCGTGCACGGGTTCAACGTGAACCACGACGCGGCCAAGGCCTTCCACGTGAAGTGCGCCGACGCGCTCGGCGCGGCCGGCTGGCAGGGGCAGCTGGTCAGCTTCGACTGGCCCTCGCGAGGCCTCGTCTTCGCCTATCTCGACGACCGATCGAACGCGCGCGCTGCGGCCAGCGCCCTCGTCACCTCGGGGATCTCGCTGCTGGAGGCGGCGCAGAAGCAGAACTGCACGATCGACACGCACGTCATCTCGCACTCGATGGGCGGCTTCGTCGCGCAGCAGGCCTTCACCTGGGCGTACCAGGACGTACCGGCCGACTGGCGCGTCGGCCAGCTGATCTTCGTGGCCGCGGACGTCGACTACAGCGTCTTCTCCGCCGGCGCGGTCAGCGCCAACAGCTTCGCCAACCACGCCGGCCGGCTGACCGCCTACTGCAACAAGTACGACAAGGCGCTGCTGGCCTCGAACGCCAAGCGGCTCGACCTTGCGCCGCGGATGGGCCGGGTCGGCCTGCCGCAGGATGCGCCGGCCTTCATGTGCGAGGTCGAGTGCGGCGCCGTGTTCGACAAGGTCTTCCCGAACGACCTCGCCGACGACCTCAGCCCGGTGACGACGCACTGCTTCTATTTCGACCAGTCCGAGTTCTGGCGGGACGTCGTGCTGACGCTGGCCGGCGGCATCGATCGCAGCCTGATCCCGACCAGGGTTGCGGATCCCGACACGACCCTCGCCAATCGCTTCATCCTGAACCCGGCCGGAATCAGCGCGACCGCTTACCGGACCGCGCTCGTGCGCTCCGCGGTGAGCCCCTCGATCGTGCCGCCGGCTGCGCCCTGAGCGAGGCTTAGCCTACCGCCCGGCTGCGCGGCATGGCGTCGGGCGCCGCGAAGGTCCGCTCGAATGCGGCAAGCCCCGGAGCGGTGAAGGCGACGATGCGGCCGCCGTCCAGACGCCTGGCCCAGCCCAGCGCATAGATGCGGTCGAGCAGCGCCTTGCCGAGCGCGCCCGAAAGGTGGCTGCGCCGCTCGCTCCAGTCGAGGCAGGCCCTGCAGAGCGGCCGCCGGCTCGCCCGCAGGCTCTCGGGCTCGATGCCGAAGCGCCGCACGAACCCCTCGCCGGCCCCCGCCAGCGCCAGCGCGCCGTCGCGCTCGGCGATCACCCCGGCGGCGGTCAGGCCGTCCAGCATCGCGACGCCGAGCTCGCCGGCCAGGTGATCGTAGCAGACCCGCGCGCGCCGCATCGCCGCATCACGCGGCCCGGGCCGGGTGCGCTTCAGGCCGGCGCTGGCCGCAAGGCCATCCATCGCCTCGATCACCTCGGCGACCTCGTGGCCGGCCAGCGCATAGTAGATGCAGCGCCCCTGTTTGCGCGGCCGGATCAGCGCGCCTTCCACCAGCCGGGCCAGGTGCGACGAGGCGGTCTGCGGCGTGACCCCGGCCTCGCGGGCGAGCTCGCCGGCGGTCAGCGCCTGCCCGCCCATCAGGGCGGAAAGGATGTTGATGCGGGTCGGGTCGCCCAGCAAGGCACCGATCCTGGCGATGTCCGGCCCTTCTGGCATGCGGCGAGACTACCCGCGCGGCAGCCGCGATCCCAGCGCGAACGGTTCGATGCGGCTCGAAGCATCGCGGCCCGCCTGCAACCCGGCCTGCCTCGCGTCCGGGCGTTCGCCGGGATGAGCGGAGTGGGACGAGCTACCGCCGCGCGGCGCCGCCGCCGAGTTGCCAGCCGACGTTCTCGGTGAGGCGCTGGAAGAAGCCGGGCTCGTAGGCGTTCACCGGGTCGGCGCGCACCATCTCGTCCATGCGGTGCGCGTCGTCGCCGACCAGGATGCGCCAGCTGCCGGCCCGCACGCCGTCGAGGATGACCTTGGCGGCCTGGGCGGCGCTGGTCGGGGCGTTGTCGCGGAACGCGGCGCCTTGCGCGTCGACCATCGCCTGGATCTGGTCGTCGGAGACCTGCTCGACGTCGACGCCCATCCGCTTCATCTGGGCCCGCGCGCCCGCCAGCGCCTGCGCGCTCAGCTTGGTGTCCTGCGTCCCCGAGATGATCAGCCGCGAGTTGATGGCGATGTCGGTGCCGATGTGGCCGGGCATCACCACCGAGCACTTCAGGTGCGGGGCGTTGAGCTTCAGGTCGTTGATCAGCGCCTCGGTGAAGCCCTTCACCGCGAACTTCGCGGCGCTGTAGGCGGTGTGCGCGGTCTGCGGCCCCAGCGAGGCCCAGAAGCCGTTGACGCTGGAGGTGTTCACGATGTGGCCTTCGTCGGCCCTCATCAGCATCGGCAGGAACGCCCGGCAGCCGTAATAGACGCCGCCCCAGCAGACGTTGAAGGTCTTCTCCCAGTCGGACCTGGGACCCGCCACGAAGCTGCCGCCGCCGCCGATGCCGGCGTTGTTGAACAGGAGGTGGATCTTGTCGGTCTCCTGCGCCTTGGCCACCTCGTCGCGGAACCTCAGGATCTGATCCTCGATCGAGACGTCGGCGAGATGGGTGGTCACCTTGGCGCCCTGCCCGGCCTCGGCCCGGCAAAGCCGCGCCGTCTCGGCCATGTTGGTCTCGGAGAGATCGCACATGGCGACGCTGCAGCCTTCGGCGACCAGCTGACGGGCAAGCTCGCGGCCCATGCCGGTTCCGCCGCCGGTGATCACCGCGATCTTGCCGCTGAAGTCCTTCATCCGCGCACGTCCTTCCTGAGATCGTCTAGGCCGCCGGCTGCGCCAGCGCCTGCCACATCGCGCCGATCATCGCGAACGAGCGATTGTCGCCCACCGTGCCGCCGCCCATCTTGTTCATCGCGTAGCCGTAGGTGGCGCGCGCATCGAAGTCGATGATGATCACCGAGCCGCCGTAGCCGCCCCAGAACACCGTGTTCGGATTGGGCGCCGGCACGGTCTCGCCAGCCAGCCCGAAGCCCATCCCGAACGTCACCGGCATGCCGAGGATGAGGTCGGTCCCGCTGATCTGCCTTTCGAGCGCGCGGCGGCAGCCGGCCTCCGACATGAAGCGCTTGCCGTCCACCCCGCCGCCGTTGGCGAGGATCGAGTGCACCCGCGCCACCGAGCGGGCGTTGCCCGTTCCGCCGGCCGCCGGGATCTCGGCGCCGCGCCAGGCGCGCGTGCGGGTGGCAGAGACGTCGACGCCCGGGTTGTTGAAGGTGATCTTCTGGACCTCGGTCTGGGCGAAGTTGGCGATCTCGCCGGCCGGCGGCGGCGGGATCAGGTCGGCGACGCGGCCATCCTCGGAGGCCGGCAGGCCGATCCAGAAGTCAGCGCCCAGCGGCCCGGCGATCTCGTCGTGGAAGAAGGTCCCGATGGTCTTGCCGGTGATGCGGCGCACCACCTCGCCGATCAGATAGCCCTGGGTGATCGCGTGGTAGCCGGACGCCGTGCCGGGCTCCCAGAGCGGCGCCTGCGCGGCCAGCAGCGAGACGCACTTCTCCCAGTCGTAGAGGTCCTCGCCGCTGAGCTTCTCGCGCCAGCCGGAAAGGCCGGCCGAGTGCGCCATCAGGTGGCCGACCTTGATCGCGCCCTTCCCCTCGGCGGCGAACTGCGGCCAGTACTTCGCGACCGGCGCGTCGAAATCCAGTTCGCCGCGGTCGGCCAGCAGCAGCGCGCTGATGAAGGTCATCGTCTTGGTGGTCGAATAGACGTTGACGATGGTGTCGTGCTCCCAGGGCCGGGTCTTCGCCTCGTCCGCCCAGCCGCCCCAGAGGTCGACGATCACCTCGCCGTCCTTGGTGGCGCAGAACGAGGCGCCGAGGTCAGCGCCCGACGCGAGGTTCGCCTCGAACGCGTCCCGCACCGCCGCGAACCTGTCGCCGACGAAGCCTTCCACCGTATCCAGGGCCATGGCGCTTCTCCCGCTGCCTTCGACCGCCGCACCCTAGGCCCGATCCGCCGCCGCGCGCCAGCGTCACCCTGCGGCGCCCGCGCGTGCGATGCGCCGTGCGGCGGACAGCGCCAACGGCGAAGGGTGCTGTCCTAGGACAGCACCCTTCGAAGATTCGGCTTGACGACGTGAACAAAACAAGAACGATGATGTCGGCTCGAACTCATCAGGGAGACATCTCCGAATGCCGCTCGAGCGCGCCCGAACCTATCGCCTCGTCCGCAAGGGCGATCCTGGTCTGACCTTCGATGCCGACGGCGTGAGCCTCGGCGGCGTGGCCCTGGTCTCGGCGTCTGTCGATGCCGAGACCAGGACTGGCTGGCGAGTGCGAGCGGCTGAGGAGGTCGGGGCGATCCTCGAACTGGCGTGCGGGCGGCAAGGCCGAGAGGTGATGATTGGACCAACTCAATTCGAAACCCGGAGAGTCCGATCGGCGACAAGCCGTTCGCCATAGAGGAACAGAAGAACATGGTGGAACAGGCGAAGCGGTACGATAGGTTCTTCGAAGGCGGCAGCATATATCATACGAACAGCCCAGAGCTCGCGAGCTATTACTATCGTCTCTTTCGTGCAGCGGGCGTCGCAAAGGTCCGATTCATCATTACGCCGGCTGGGCGCTGACGGAGGACACGATGGGCGGGATCAACGTTTACTGTGGTTCGTTCAAGAGCGTCGACAAATCATGCTCCGCTTTTGAAGGGGTCCTTGCGGGCATGGACCAAATGGGATCGGAGCGCGAGCGGGCGGTGATCGCCCGAATCAACGCCGCGCTCGAACACGCGAATGACCACATTCTCATCGAACCTGAAGACGCTCGAACGCTCCTGCCGCTGTTGCGGCGCTACGCCGCCGGGGTGGACAGCCAATTGGCGATCCCCGGCGATCCCTGGGATCAGATGGAGCGCGACGACCGCGGCCTGCCCGCCCGACGCCAAGTGGACCTGAAATACGGAGAAGGATTGGGCTGGCGCGCGTGGTGCGCCCGCGAGTTGCTTGGCGCTTTCGAGACGGCCGATGCGAAGTCGGAGCAAGTAGCGCTCGTGTGGTAGGGTGGCGGCGGGCGGCCGCCGGTGACTGGCCGTCGCCTCGGCCTGACTAACCGCGCTCCGCAGCAGCTCAGGCCGCCGCCGCCCTCGCCGGCTCGTAGTTGAGGATCGGCGCCAGCCAGCGCTCGGCGGTGGCGAGGTCCCAGCCCTTGCGGCGGGCGTAGTCTTCGACCTGGTCGCGCTCGATCTTGCCGACGCCGAAATAGTGCGCCCCGGGGTGCGAGAAGTAGAGCCCCGAGACGGAGGCGGGCGGGGTCATCGCCATGCCCTCGGTGAGCACGATGCCGGTGGCGGCGGTGGCGCCCAGCAGGTCGAACAGCGTGCGCTTCTCGGTATGGTCGGGCTGGCAGGGGTAGCCGGGCGCCGGCCGGACGCCGCGGTACTGCTCGCCGATCATGAACTCGAGGTCGAACGGCTCGTCGGGCACATAGCCCCAGAGCTCGGTGCGCACCTTGCGGTGCAGCGCCTCGGCGAACGCTTCGGCGAAGCGGTCGGCGAGCGCCGTGGCGATGATCGCCGAGTAGTCATCGCCGGCCGCCTTGAACTTGGCGGCGATCTCCAGCTCGCCGTGGCCGCCGGTCACCGCGAAGCCGCCGACCCAGTCGGGCGGGCCGCCGATCGGCGAGACGAAGTCGGCCATCGCGACGTTGGCGCGGCCCTCGGCCTTCGGCATCTGCTGGCGAAGCGTGCGGAGCCGGCCGCGCTCGGCGGTGCGGGTCTCGTCGGTCCAGACCACGATGTCGTCCCCGTCGGCGTTGGCGGGCCAGAGGCCGACCACGCCGCGCGCCTCGACCCAGCGCTCGTCGATCATCTGCTTCAGCATGGCCTTGGCGTCGGCGAACAGCGAGCGGGCCGCCTCGCCGACCACGTCGTCCTCGAGGATCATCGGATAGCGGCCGGCGAGCTCCCAGGCCTGGAAGAACGGCGACCAGTCGAAGTAGCGGGTCAGCTCCTCCAGGTCGTAGGGCGCGAAGACCCGTGCGCCCGTGAAGCTCGGCTTCGGCGGCTGGTAGGCCTGCCAGTCGGTGCGGAACGCGTTGGCGCGCGCCGCGGCGATCGGCGTGCGGGTCTTGGCCGCCTGGCCGCGCGCGAACTGCTCGCGGATCCGCACGTACTCGGCGCGGGTCTCGGCCTCGGCCTTCGGCCGCTCGGTCGGCGAGACCAGGCTGGCGACCACGCCGACCGCGCGGCTGGCGTCGGTGACGTAGGTGGTCGAGCCGCGGCGGTAGGCCGGCTCGATCTTCACCGCCGTATGGGTGCGGCTGGTGGTGGCGCCGCCGATCAGCAGCGGGATCGAGAACCCGCGCCGCTCCATCTCGCCGGCCACGAACACCATCTCGTCGAGCGAGGGCGTGATCAGGCCCGAGAGCCCGACGATGTCGACCTCGTGCTTCTCGGCCTCGTCGAGGATGCGGTCGGCGGGCACCATCACCCCGAGGTCGATCACCTCGTAGTCGTTGCACTGCAGGACGACGCCGACGATGTTCTTGCCGATGTCGTGCACGTCGCCCTTGACGGTCGCCATCAGGATCTTGCCGGCCGACTTGCGCTGCTGCCCCTGCCCTTCGGCCTCCATGAACGGCAGCAGGTAGGCGACCGCCTGCTTCATCACGCGGGCCGACTTCACTACCTGCGGCAGGAACATCTTGCCGGCGCCGAACAGGTCGCCGACCACGTTCATGCCGTCCATCAGCGGTCCCTCGATGACCTCCAGCGGCTTGGCGGCGGCGAGCCGCGCCTCCTCGACGTCGGCCTCGATGAAGTCGTTGATCCCGTGCACCAGCGCGTGGCTGAGACGCTCGTTCACCGGCGCGGAGCGCCAGGCGGCGTCGGCGGTCTTCTCGACGGCGGCGCCCCCTTTGTACCTGGGCGCGAGGTCCACCAGCCGCTCGGTGGCGTCGGCGCGGCGGTTGAGGATCACGTCCTCGACGGCTTCGCGCAGCTCCGGCTCGATCTCGTCGTAGACCGGCAGCTCGCCGGTGTTGACGATGCCCATGTCCATGCCGGCGGCGATGGCGTGGTAGAGGAAGACCGAGTGCATCGCGCGGCGCACCGGCTCGTTGCCGCGAAAGCCGAACGAGATGTTGGAGACGCCGCCCGACACCCGCGCGTACGGCAGCTGCTGCTTGATCGCCCGGGTCGCCTCGATGAAGTCGACGGCGTAGTTGTTGTGCTCCTCGAGCCCGGTCGCCACCGCGAAGATGTTCGGGTCGAAGATGATGTCCTCGGGCGGAAAGCCGAGTTGCTCCGTGAGCAGACGATAGGCGCGCGCGGTGATCTCCACCTTGCGGTTGCGGGTGTCGGCCTGGCCCTGCTCGTCGAACGCCATGACGACCACCGCCGCGCCGTACCGCAGGCAACGGCGCGCCTGCTCGAGGAACTTCTCTTCGCCTTCCTTCAGGCTGATCGAATTGACGATCGCCTTGCCCTGCACGCACTTCAGGCCGGCCTCGATCACCTCCCACTTCGAGGAGTCGATCATGATCGGCACGCGGGCGATGTCGGGCTCGGCGGCGATCAGGTTGAGGAAGGTCGTCATGGCCCTGGGGCTGTCGAGCAGGCCCTCGTCCATGTTGACGTCGAGCACCTGCGCGCCGGCCTCGACCTGCTGGCGCGCGACGGCGAGCGCGGCGGGATAGTCGCCGTTCTGGATCAGCTTGCGGAAGCGGGCCGACCCGGTGACGTTGGTCCGCTCGCCGATGTTGACGAAGAGGGGTCGGGTCACGGGGCCATCAATGCCTTCAGTCGGTCGCTCGGCCCGGCGGCGCCAAACGGGTTGACGATTTCCAGCGTCCCGAAGCGGGCGCCGTCCTGCATGTCCTCGGTGAGCAGCACACGGCAGCCGGCGTCGCGCGCCGCGGTGACCAGCAGCGCGTCCCAATAGCCGAGGCGGCCGGCGGCCATCAGCGTCTGCGACTCCGCGGCGTTCTCGGCCGAGGCCTGGAAGGAGGGGAACGCCGTCAGCAGGTTGCGGGCGTTCTGGGCGGCCTGCCAGGGCGGCTGGCCGAGCTTGCGCCGCAGCACGTTCTGCGCCTCCCCGATCACCTGCAGGCCGAGCGGCCATGCGGCCGCGGCGAGATGGGCTGCGATGTCGATCGCCACCCGCATCTTCGCCGGCGCGTGGTTGTCCCACAGATAGACCAGCACGTTGGTGTCGGCGGTGATCAACGCGCGTGCATCTCGTCGCGCGTCATCGCCCGGCCGTCCGAGCTGTAGCCCTGCCGGGCGCCGTCGAGCAGCGCCGCCAGCGCCGCCTCCCGCTCCTCCGCCGTGCGGCCGAGCGGCGCGAAAAGCAACGCCCCGCCCTGGGCGACGGCCGGATCTTCCGCCATGCCCCCGGGGGCGTCCTCGATCACCTTCAGCACCACCACCTCCCCGCGGCGGTGCTTGAACAGGTAGCGCCACACCTCCTGCGCGGCGCCCACCGGCCGCAGCCCTGGCGTCGGCCGTCCGTCGGCGCCGTCGTCCATCTTGCGCCACGTGCCGCGCACGCCGTCGACCTCCAGGCGGATGGTCTGGCCCGCCCACATGCTGCGGACGCGCTCGACCAGCTCGGGGTCGTCGTGGATGTGCTTGGCCCAGATCACGTAGTCGGACACGGTCGTCGTCGCCATCGCCATCGCTCCAGATCGCCACGGCGAGACTAGGGGCAAGGCGCGGCGCCGTCAAATACCCCCCACCACCCCACGCACAGAACCCCACATGACCCGTACTCATGCCAGCTCGAACGCCTCCAGGCCGGAGAGCCGCATGGCCGGCGCGCGCTCGGGCAGCTGGCGCGGCTTCACGCCCTTCACCGCCTCGGCGACGTGGCGGATGTGGTCGGGGGTGGTGCCGCAGCAGCCGCCGAGGATGTTGACTATCCCGCTCCGCGCCCACTCCTCCAGCATGCAGGCGGTCTCGTCCGGCCCCTCGTCGTACTCGCCCATGGCGTTCGGCAGGCCGGCGTTCGGGTAGGCGGCGACCAGCGTGTCGGCGATGCGCGCCAGCTCGGCGATGTGCGGGCGCATCAGCTCGGCGCCCAGCGCGCAGTTGAGGCCGACGGCGAACGGCCTCGCGTGCCGCACCGAATGCCAGAACGCCTCGACTGTCTGGCCGGAGAGCGTGCGGCCGGAGCGGTCGGTGATGGTGCCGGAGATCCAGATCGGCAGCGGCTCGAAGCCCTCGTCCTCGAGGTCGAGGATCGCCTTGATGGCCGCCTTGCAGTTCAGCGTGTCGGTGATCGTCTCGATCAGGAAGAGGTCCACGCCGCCCTCGTGCAGCGCCTGCGCCTGCTCGCGATAAGCCGCGTAGACCTGGTCGAACGTGACCTTGCGCGCGCCCGGATCGTTCACGTCGGACGACATCGAGAGCATGACGTTGAGCGGTCCCATCGAGCCGGCGACGAAGCGCGGCTTGTCCGGCGTCCTGGCCGTCCAGGCGTCGGCGGCGGCGCGGGCTATCCGCGCGCCCTCGAGGTTGATGTCGCGCACGGCGCCCTGCAGCGCGTAGTCGGCCTGGGCGATCGAGGTGCCCGAGAAGGTGTTGGTCTCGGAGATGTCGGCGCCGGCGGCGAAGTACTGGTCGTGCAGGTCGGCGATGATGTCTGGGCGCGTCAGGCAGAGGACGTCGTTGTCGCCCTTCAGCTGCACCTTGTGGTCGGTGAAGCGTTGGCCGCGATAGTCGGCCTCGGCCAGGCCGCGGCGCTGTATCATCACGCCCCACGAGCCGTCGAGGATCAGGATCCGCTGCTTCGCGGCCTTCTTCAGCGCGGCGATGCGTGTCTGGCGGTCCATCACGAGTCTCCGTTGGTCGGCGCCGCGGCCGGCGCCCGCACGCCCAGCACCCGGCAGATGGCGACGGTCAGCTCGGCGCGGTTCAGCGTGTAGAAGTGGAAGTCCTGGAAGCCTTCCTCCTGCAGCCGCGCGCACATCTCGGCGGCGACCGAGGCGGCGACGAGGCGGCGCGTGGCGGGGTCGTCGTCCAGTCCCTCGAAGTGGTTGGCGAGCCAGTCGGGCACGACGACCCGCATCGGCTTCGACATCCGCACCACGCCCGCGAAATTGGAGACCGGCATGATGCCGGGCACGATCGGGATGGTGACACCCGCGGCGCGCACCGCGTCGACGAAGCGCAGGAAGCCGTCGATGTCGAAGAAGTGGTCGGAGAGCGCCCGCGTGGCGCCGGCGTCGATCTTCGCCTTCAGCACGTCGATCTCGCGCTCCAGCGTGCCGCTCTCGGGATGGATCTGCGGGTGCACCCCAACCGAGACCTCGAACGGCGCGATGGCGCGGATGCCGGCGGTGAGCTCGGTGGCGTTGGCGTAGCCGTCGGCGGGCGGCGTGTAGACGCCGCCGATCTGCCCCGGCGGGTCGCCGCGCAACGCCACGATGTGGCGCACGCCGGCGTCCCAGTAGCTGCGGATCACCTCGTCGACCTCGTCGCGCGAGGCGTTGACGCAGGTGAGGTGGGCGGCGGGCGTGATCGCCGTCTCCTTCAGCACACGGACCACCGTGCGGTGCGTGCGTTCCCGCGTCGATCCGCCCGCGCCGTAGGTGACGGAGACGAACTCCGGGTTCAGCGGCTCCAGTCGCCGGATCGCCTTCCAGAGCGTCTCCTCCGCCTCCGGCGTCGCCGGCGGCGAGAACTCGAACGAGATGTTGATCGGTCGGCGCGAGCGCCCGCCGGCCCGGGCGACCGGCCCCAAGGCAGTGATGGGAGCGTTCATGCAACCCTCCGAATGCGTTCGGCCGCGTGCTCGGCGACCCAGACCTTCACCGTCAGGCCGCCCGGGCCGGCCGGCGGCAGGGTGACGGCGACGAGCTTCGCGAGGCCGCCGGCGGCGGCCCAGCGCTCGATCTCGTTGTCGAAGAAGCCTAGCCGGCGGTGCCGGTGCTCGGAGCGCAGGAACTCCAGGTCGTGCGGCGCGAAGTCGACGATCAGCAGCTTGCCGCCGGGCGCCACCAGCCGCGCCGCCTCGGCGACCGCCGCTGCGGGCTCGCCGAGATAGTGCAGCACCTGATGGGCGACCACCAGGTCGGCCTCGCCGTCGGCCAGCCCGACGTCGAGGATGTCGCCGTGGCGCAGCTCGCAGGCGCCGAGCCCCGCGCCGGCGACGTTGGTGCGCGCGACGTTGAGCATCTGGCGCGAGAGATCGAGCCCGACGGCGCTCTTGGCGCGCGCGCCCAGCAGCGTCAGCATGCGGCCGGTGCCGGTGCCGAGGTCGACCAGCCGGCGGAACGGCCCCTCGCCCGCCGCCTCCAGGATCGCCGCCTCGACGGCGGCCTCGGAGACGTAGAGCGAGCGGATCTGGTCCCA
>Ga0134125_10003901_pt1 | contig 17122 bp, 30 predicted proteins | sample KB31751_FD_96464 | JGI IMG/M metagenome (GOLD analysis project Ga0134125, IMG submission 96464) | Terrestrial soil microbial communities with excess Nitrogen fertilizer from Kellogg Biological Station, Michigan, USA - KB3-175-1 | ecosystem: Environmental > Terrestrial > Soil > Unclassified ...
ACGTGAGCAGGAAGACGGTGACGGCCAGCGGCTCGGGCGCGGCGAGGTCGACCTGGCTGCGCACCATGCCCGCCGCGTAGCCGGCCAGCGAGTAGAGCAGGGCGTCGGCGCCGAACAGGTCGGCGCGCAGGCTGTCCGAGAACAGCCCCCAGAAGAAGCCGACCAGCATCGCGGGGACGGGCCCGCGGCGCGCGGCGACAACGACGGTCAGTGCGAGCAGGAACTGCGGCGCCGCGCCCCAGTAAGCCAGGTGAGAGTTCCACCACCACTGCAGGAACATCGCGAAGACGAATAGGAAGAACCCGCGCACGTAGCTCACTGCGGGGCCTCCTCTGGCGACGCCTCGTCGTCCTCCGGGGCCGGCGACGGCGCCGACGGGGCCTTCGGCGCGGCGCCCTGCGCGGCGGCGGCGGCCGCGGCCGTCGAGAACGAGACGCCTCCCTGCGCGGAGCGGCGCGGGCGCTTGGGCGCGGCGGCCGGCGGGGCGGCGGAGACGGCCGCGGGCGGCCCGAGCGAGCCGCGGTCCGTCAGCGGCGGCGCCGGCGGCAGCGGTCCCTCGCCGGGCAAGGCGTGCGCGCGCAGGATCAGGACCTCCTGCAGCGCGGCGGCGTCGAGCGCCGGCGAGACCTCGACGGCCTGGAAGGCGAGGAACGGGTCGCGCGGATCGATCTTCGAGACGCGGCCGATCAGGACGTCGGGCGGGAAGGTCGCGCTCGTCGGAGACGTGTAGACGAGATCGCCGTCGACGAGATGAGCCTCGGAGTTCAGATAGTTCATGCGCAGGTGCGGAGCATCCTGGCCCTGCACCAATCCTTCAAGCGTCCCCGACGAGAGATACGCCGCCGCGGCCGAGCGCTGATCGGTCAGCAGCAGCACGGTCGACGTCATGGGGCGCACCTCGATGACGCGTCCCACGGCGACGACCGCGTCGTCCTTGCGCCCCAGCACGGGGTCGTTGAGCGAGACGCCCTTGTCCGCCCCGGCGTCCACGCCGACCGAGCCGTACCAGTGCTGCGGGTCCCGCTCCATCACGTGCGCCCAGACCGGATGGCGTCCCGGCGGCGTCTTGAGGCCGAGCGCCTTGCGCAAGCGGTCGTTCTCGAGCGACAAGGCGTCGACGGTCGACTTGAGCCACGCGGTCTGGCGCAGCTGCTCCTGCAGGCGGCGGTTCTCGATGTCCGCCGACAGGAGCTCCCGCACCCGTGACGGCGCCTCGGCGAGCTTCTGCGATCCCTGCTCGCCCTCGTAAGAAATCGGGTCGAAGATGTAGCTCGCGCAGGCCTTGAAGGCGCGCACGGGCGACGAGAGCGGCAGGGACAGAAGGATCAGCGAGAGCGCCGTGAGCACGCCCACGACGTAATGCGCGATCCGCGTTTCGCGTTGCATGTCGTCCGGCAAATGCCGGGATTATCGCGACGAGCGGAAACGACCGCGGCCGGCGCCCGAACTCGAGCTTACGAGCGGTACCGGTAGGACGTGACGAAGTCGGGGTGCCGGTCCTGAATGTTGTCCAGCTCCTCGAGGAACTTCCCCGTCCCGAGCGCGACGCAGCTCAAGGGGTCCGCGGCACGATGCACGGGGAGCTCGGTCTCCTGGCGGATCAAATCGGGCAATCCCCTCAGAAGCGAACCTCCTCCCGCGAGCATGATGCCCCGGTCCACCAAATCCGCAGCCAATTCCGCCGGAGTCTCCTCCAGCGTGTTCTTGATCACGTCGAGGATGAGCTGAACGGGCTCCATCAGAGCCTGCCGCACCTCTTCCGACGTGATCAGCACAGTCTTCGGAAGGCCGGTGGCTTGGTCCCGGCCCTTGACCTCCATCGTCTTCTCCTCTTTGAGCGGGAACACCGAGCCGATCTGGATCTTGACGTCCTCGGCGGTGGTCTCCCCGATCAGGAGGTTGTACTTGCGGCGGAAGTGCATCATGACGGCCTCGTCCATCTCGTCGCCCGCGATGTCGAGCGACTTCGAGACCACCAATCCGCCGAGAGAGATGATCGCGGTCTCCGTCGTGCCGCCTCCGATGTCCACGATGAAGTTGCCGTGGGGCTCGGAGATCGGCAAGTCGGCGCCGATGGCGGCGGCCATCGGCTCCTCGATCAGGTGCACGCGGCGCGCGCCGGCCTGCAGCGCGGACTCGTGCACGGCGCGGCGCTCGACCTCGGTGATGCCCGAGGGGATGCCGATGACGACGCGCGGGTGCAGCAGCGAGCGGCGGTTGTGCACCTTGCGGATGAAGTACTTGATCATCTCCTGCGTGACCTCGAAGTCGGCGATGACTCCGTTCTTGAGGGGCCGGACGGCGATGATCGACGCCGGGGTCCGGCCCAACATGCGCTTGGCCTCGGCCCCGATGGCGAGCACGCGCCGCGTCTCGCGGTCGATGGCCACCACCGAAGGCTCTCTCAAGACGATTCCCTGGCCCTTCACGTACACCAACGTGTTCGCGGTACCGAGGTCGATACCCATGTCGTTGGAGAACAGGCTGAAGAGAAAATCGAGCATTAATCTATTCTAGCTTTTTCTTAAGAGACCAGCATGATCAGCCCGGTCGTCGCGTTGTCGCCGATGCGCGGCGCGATGCGAAGAATCCGGGTGTAGCCGCCGGGGCGCGTCGCGTAGCGGGGCGCGATGACCTCGAACAGCTTCTTGTACACGAGCTTGTCGTGGATCTGGCGGCGCACCATGAAGTGCTCGCCCTTCTTCGCGTGGGTGATGAGCTTCTCGGCGTACGGCCGCAGCTCCTTCGCCTTCGCGATCGTGGTCTCGATGCGCTCGTGCTTGAACAGGCTGGTGGCCATGTTGCGCAGCAGCGAGCGGCGATGCGCGCTGGTGATTCCGAGCTGACGGCGTCCGAGTGCTTTAGAAGCCATTTCAAAAACTCCTTACTTCAGTTAGGCAGCCTGGCCGACCTGCATGCCGAGAGACAGCCCCATGTCCTTCAGGCGGTCCTTGATCTCGTCGAGGGACTTCTTGCCGAAGTTCTTCACGGCGAGGAGCTCCTCGTCGCGCTTGCCCACGAGCTCGCCGATCGTGCGGATGCGGGCGACCTTGAGGCAGTTCGACGCGCGGCTGGACAGCTCGATCATCTCGATCGGCTGGTTGAGGATCTCGCGCAGCTTCGGGTCGAGGCCCGCGATCGCGACGTCCGTCGCGCCGCCCTCGGCGGAGTCGAAGCCGCCGGCCGCGGCGGCCTCGGCCTGCTGCTCCTCCTCGGGGATGAAGATGTTCAGCGACTCGCGCAGCAGCTTCGAGGACTGGATCAGCGCCTCGGCCGGGTTCAGCGAGCCGTCCGTCCAGATCTCGAGGATCAGGCGGTCGTAGTCGGTGACCTGTCCGACGCGGGCGTTCTCCACGTCGTAGTGCACCTTCACGACGGGCGAGAACAGCGCGTCGACCGGCAGGAAGCCGGCGGCCCACTGGTTCTGCGCGCGGAGCTCCTCGGCGGGGACGTAGCCGCGGCCCTTGGAGATCTCGATCTCCATGTCGATCTTGCCGCCCGCCTCGAGGTGCGCGATCACGAGGTCCTTGTTGACGACCTCGACGTTCGCGTTGCCCTGGATGTCCTTGGCGGTGACGACGCCCTCCTTGCTGACCTGGAGGAACACGGTCTCCGGGCCGTTGGAGAACAGCTTCACGCGCAGCTTCTTCAGGTTCAGGAGGATGTTCATCACGTCCTCCTTGACCCCGGGGAGAGCCTGGTACTCGTGCGTCGCCTTCTCGATGCGCACGGCCGTGACGGCCGCGCCCTCGAGGGACGAGAGCAGCACGCGCCGCAGCGCGTTGCCCACGGTGTGGCCGTAGCCGCGCTCGTAGGGCTCCGCGACGAACTTCGCGTAGTTGTCCGACATCGTCTTCTCGTCGACGGACAGCTTCTGCGGCAGGATCAGTTCTTTGTAAGCCATGTTCAGTTTCTCCGGGGCTATTGAAAAAGTTATTCGCGCGGTCGTTTAGCGCGAATAATACTCGATGATGAGCTGGTCGTTGATGGGGAAGGACATCTCGGCGCGCTCCGGGATGCGGAGCACCTTGGCCGTCAGCTCGCCCTCGTTGAACTCGAGGAAAGCCGGGCGGTTGTTGAGCTTCTTGGCCGTCTCGAGGCTCAGCTTCACGCCGACGTTCTCCTTCAGCTTCGGGGTCAGCGAGATGACCTCTCCGGCCTTGACCGGGTAGGACGGGATGCTGACCTTCTTGCCGCCGATCTTGACGTGGCCGTGCTTGACGAGCTGGCGCGCCGTCTTGAGCGACGTCGCCACGCCCATGCGCTTGACCACGTTGTCGAGCCGGAGCTCGAGCGCGCGCAGCAGATGGTCGCCCGAAGCCTCGCGGGCCTCGGAGGCCTGAGCGACCTTGCCGGCGAACGGGCGCTCGTTCATCTGGATCATGCGGCGAAGCTTCTGCTTCTCGCGCAGGCGGATCTGGTAAGCCGAGGGTTTACCCCGCTGAGGCTTGGCCATGCCCGGGATGCCGGGCTTCTTCTCGAGGACGCACTTCGTGTAGCACTTATCGCCCTTGAGGAACAGCTTCTGCTGTTCGCGGCGGCACAGCTTGCAGACGGCGTCGGTATAGCGGGACATCGATTACACCCTCCTGGCTTTCGGCGGACGGCAGCCGTTGTGCGGAATCGGCGTGACGTCCTTGAGGCTGACGACGAGCAGACCGGCGGCGCCCAGAGAGCGCACGGCGGTCTCGCGGCCCGGTCCCGGGCCCTTGATGAAAACGGCGACCTGCTTGACTCCGAGCTCGACCGCCTTCTTGGCGACCTTGCCGGCGGTGACGCCGGCGGCGAAGGGCGTGCCCTTCTTCGTGCCGCGGAAGCCGGAGCCGCCGGCCGTCGCCCAGGCGAGAACGTCGCCGCGGTCGTCGGTCAGCGTCACGATGGTGTTGTTGAAGGAGCACTGGACGTGGACCTTGGCGAAGGTCACGGACTTCCAGGCCTTCTTGCGGGGAGCCGCGGCGGGAGCGGCGGCGGCTCCCTTCGGCGCGGCGGCGGGCGTCTTTTCGTCAGCCATGTTCGATATCTCCTAAATCCTTACGCCTTTCCGGTGGGCGAAGCGGCCTTGCCCACGCCCACGGTCTTGCGGCGGCCGCGGCGGGTGCGGGCGTTCGTCTTCGTGCGCTGTCCGCGGGCGGGCAGGCTGCGGCGATGCCGGTGGCCGCGGTAGCAGCCGATCTCGGTCAGGCGCTGCATGTGCGCGGCGGTCTCGCGGCGCAGCTCGCCCTCGACCCGGTACTCCTTGGTCAAAAGGGTGTTGATCAGACCGATCTGCTGCTCGGTGAGGTCCTTGACCCGGACTTCGGGCTTGACCGCACCGGCGAGCTTCTGCATCACCTCTTTCGCGCGGGACTTGCCCACGCCGTGGAGGTAGCACAAAGCCACATCGATCCGCTTGTTCTTGGGAAGGTCGACTCCAGCCACACGCGCCATGCTCTATTCTCCTTGCTGCTCTCTTAAAAAATCGGGCTTAGCCCTGGCGCTGCTTGTGCTTCGGGTTCGAGCACAGCACGCGCACGACGTTCTTGCGCTTGACGATCTTGCACTTCTGACAAATGGGCTTCACGCTCGCTCTGACTTTCATCTGTTTACTCCCGGTAAGTGATGCGGCCGCGCGTCAAATCGTAAGGGGACAGTTCGATGCGGACCTTGTCGCCCGGCAGGATCTTGATGTAGTGCATGCGCATCTTTCCGGAGATGTGCGCGAGCACGACCTTGCCCGGGGCGATCTCGACGCGGAACATCGCGTTCGGGAGCGCCTCGAGGATGCTGCCTTCGACTTCGATCTTCTCTTCTTTCGTCATGAAATCTATTTCGCCGTCGGCAGCGTCAGGATCTCGTAGCCCGTCTCCGTGACGGCGACGGTATGCTCGAAATGCGCGCTGAGCTTGCGGTCCTTCGTGACGGCGGTCCAGCCGTCGCCGAGCGTCTCGACCTCGGCGGTGCCCAGGTTGATCATCGGCTCGATGGCGATCGTCATGCCGGCCTTCAGGCGCGGGCCCGTGCCCGGCTTGCCGTAGTTCGGAATCGGCGGCTCCTCGTGCAGCGCGCGGCCGATGCCGTGGCCGACGAACTCGCGCACGACGCCGTAGCCTTCGGCCTCGGCGACCGCGGAGACCGCCGCGCCGATGTCGCCGACGCGCGCGCCGGCCTTCACGGCCGCGATGCCCTTCATCAGGGACTCGCGCGTCACGCGGATGAGCTTCTCCGCTTCCGTCGAAATCTTGCCCACGCCGATGGTCACCGCGGAGTCGCCGTAAAAGCGGTCGATCACGCAGCCGAAGTCCACGCCGATGATGTCCCCCTCTGAAAGCTTGCGCTTGTCCGAGGGGATACCGTGGACGACTTCGTGATTGATCGAAAGGCAGATCACGCCGGGGAAGCCGTGGTAGTTCAGGAACGCCGGCTTGGCGCCGCGCTTCTTGAGCTCCTCGCGCGCGATCTTGTCGATCTCGCCGGTGGTCATGCCGGGCTTGATGGTCGCCGAGAGGTGCACGAGGATGTCCGCCACCACCGCGCCGGCCTGGCGCATGGTCGCGAGTTCCTCCTTGCTCTTCACCTCGACGGCCTTTTCCATGAACATGTCTAGCGGACCGCCTTCGCCGAGTCGATCGCGGCCTCGAGGGCGGCGGCGACGGCGTCCGGAGAGCGGTTGGCGTCCACTTCCTTCAAGATCTGCTCGCCCTTGTAGTAGGCGACGAGCGGGTGCGTCTGGTCCTCGAAGACCATCAGGCGCTTGTTGGCCGTGGCCTCGGTGTCGTCGTCGCGCTGGATCACCTTGCCGCCGCACTTGTCGCAGACGCCCTCGGCCTTCGTCGGGCGGCTGATCGTGTTGTAGACCTCGGCGCACGCGGAGCAGATGCGGCGCGACGACATGCGCTTGATGGCCTCGGCGACGGGCAAGGTCAGGTACACGACGAGGTCGACGGCGGCGCCGGCGCGCTTCAAAATCTGGTCGAGACCCTGCGCCTGGTCGAGCGTACGCGGGAAGCCGTCGAGCAGGTAGTTCCCGCCCGCCTCGATCTTGCCGGCGACCATCTCGATGACGATGGAGTCCGGAACGAGCTTGCCGCCCTTGACGTAGCCCTCGGCCTTCTTGCCGAGCTCGGTGCCCGCCGCCATCTCCGCGCGGAAGATGTCGCCGGTCGCGAGGTGGCGGAAGCCGAGCTTCTGGGACAGGCGCTGGGACTGCGTGCCCTTGCCCGAACCCGGAGCGCCGAGGAGGATGACGATCACGAGTGCGTCTCCTCGCCGATGTTGAACCAGCGGCCCTCGATGCGGCCCTTCTTGAGGAAGCCCTCGTAGTGGCGCATGATCATCTGCGCCTCGATCTGGCCCATCGTGTCGAGAGCGACGCCGACCACGATCAGCAGGGAGGTGCCGCCGAAGAAGAACGGGACATTGAAATCGCGCTTGAGCACGTCGGGCAGGACCGAGATCGCCGCGACGAAGGACGCGCCGCCGAGCGTGATGCGCTCGAGGATCCAGTCGATGTACTTGGCCGTGGGTTCTCCAGGACGGATGCCCGGGATACAACCGCCCGACTTCTTCAGATTGTCCGCCAGGTCCTGCGGGTTGATCGAGACCGAGTTGTAGAAGTAGCAGAAGAAAACGATGAGGAGGGCGTAGACCCAGTCGTAGATCCAGTTGCCGCGGTTGATGAGATCCATCATCTTGACCGCGAACGGGCTCTGCGGGAAGAACTGGGCGGCCGTCATCGGCACCGCGAGCAGGGAGACCGCGAAGATGACGGCGATGACGCCGGACTGGTCGACCTTCAGCGGCAGGTAGCTCTGCGCGCCGCCGTACATGCGCCGGCCGACCACGCGCTTGGCGTACTGGACCGGCACCTTGCGCTGGGCCGTCTCGACCCAGACGACCAGGATCGTGACGATCAGCAGCGCGGCGAGGATGCCGAGCGCGGAGAACAGCCCGATCTCCTCGAGGCGCACGAGCTCGAACAAGCTCATGGACGCCGAGGGCAGGCGCTCGACGATGCCCGCGAAGATGATCAAGGACACGCCGTTGCCGATGCCGACCTCGGTGATCTGCTCGCCGAGCCACATGACGAAGATCGTGCCGGCGGTCAGCGTGAGCACGGTCACGCAGTAGAAGAACCAGTCGGGGTTGGGAACCACGGAGATCCCGCCCGGGACCGGCATCTTGGTGATCGCGAGGGTCAGGCCGAAGGACTGGAAGACGGCGAGGAGCAGGGTCAGGTAGCGCGTGTAGTTATTGAGCTTGCGGCGGCCGAGTTCGCCCTCGTTGGCGAGGCGGTCGAGCACGGGGAACACGTGCGCGCCCTGCAGAAGGCTCACGATGATCGAGGCGTTGATGTAGGGCATCACGCCCATCGAGAAGATGGAGAACCGGCCCATCGCGCCGCCCGAGAACGTGTTGAGGAACCCGAGCAGGCCGTTGGACTGCGCGTTGAAGATGGCGCGGATCGCGTCGGCGTTGACGCCCGGGATCGGGATCGCCGCGCCGACGCGGAACACGGCCAGGGCGCCGAGCGTCCACCCGATGCGGCGGCGGAGCTCCGGGACCTCGAAGACGTTGCCGATTCCGGCCATCTTAAGCCTTGACGACCTCGGCCTTGCCGCCGGCCTTCTCGAGCTTGGCCTTGGCGCTGGCGGAGAACGCGTGCGCGGAGACCGACAGCTTGCGCTTGAGCTCGCCGTCGCCGAGGATCTTGACCAGCTTGCGGCCCTTCACGAGGCCGTGCATGCGCAGGTCCTCGAGGCTGATCTCCACCTTGTTCTTGAAGACGCGCTCGAGGGACTCGAGGCTGATGACCTGGTAGACGACCTTGAACGCGCCGTTGGTGAAGCCGCGTTTCGGAATACGCCGCAAAAGCGGCGTCTGGCCGCCCTCGAAGCCGACGAGCTTGCCGTCGCCCGAGCGGGAGCGCTGGCCCTTCTGGCCGCGCGTGGCGGTCTGGCCGGTGCCGGAGCCCTCGCCCATGCCGAGGCGCACGTGCTTCTTGCGCGAGCCCGGCGTGCACTTGAGGCTGTTGAGGTTGAAGAGCTGGGGCGTCTTGGCGTCGGTCTTGGTGGTCATTTTGTTTTTTCCGGTCCTGAAGATTACTTGCCGCGGAGCTTCGCGATGTCTTCCTTCGTGCGAAGCTGCTTGAGCGCCTCGAAGGTCGCGCCGACGGTGTTGAACGGATTGGAGGAGCCGAGGCTCTTGGTCAGAATGTTCTTGATGCCCGCGGCCTCGAGGACCGCGCGCACGCCGCCGCCCGCGATGACGCCCGTGCCGGGCGCCGCCGGCTTCATCCAGACGACGCCGGAGCCGAACTTCGCGACGATCTCGTGCGGGATCGTGTCGCCGACCATCGCGAACTTGATGATCGCCTTGCGCGCCGAGGCGTTGCCCTTCATGATCGCGGCCTGCACGTCCTTGGCCTTGCCGAGGCCGAAGCCCACGGAGCCGGCGCCGTCGCCCACGACGATGATCGCCGAGAACGAGAAGCGCTTGCCGCCCTTGACGACCTTCGCCACGCGGTTGATCGTGACGACGGTCTCCTTGAAGCCGCCTTCCTCGCGCTGCTCGTTGCGGCGCGGGCCGCGACGCGGGCCGCGGCGGTCGCCGCCGCGGTTGTCGCCGCCGCGCGAGTCGCGCTCGGAGCCGGGGTTGTGAGGCTGCGTCGGAGGAACGGGCTGCTGCGGGACCGGCTGGGTTTCGGTGCTCATTAAATCAATCTCCGTTAAAAGTCGAGTCCGCCGGCGCGCGCCGCGTCGGCCAAGGCCTTGATGCGGCCGTGATACACGTACGCGCCGCGGTCGAACATGACCTGCTTCACGCCGGCCTTGATCGCCTTGGCCGCGATGGCCTCGCCGACCTTCTTGGCGGCCTCGATGCTCTTGGCCGACTTCGCGCCGGCCTTGAGCGTCTCGTCCTGCGACGACGCGGTGGCGAGCGTGACGCCCTTGTTGTCGTCGATCACCTGCGCGTAGATGTACTTCAAGCTGCGGTGCACCGACAAGCGCGGGCGCTCGCCGCGATGCTCGAACAGACGCTTGCGGTTCGCGGTCTTGCGGTGCTCATAGCGGGTCCATTTGGCTTTCATGGTTATTTCTTGCCTCCCGCGCCGGCGCCGGCGCCCGCGGCCGTCTTACCGGCCTTCTTGCGGACGTACTCGCCCTGGTAGCGGATGCCCGTGCCCTTGTAGGGCTCGGGCTTGCGGAGCTCGCGGATCTTGGCGGCGATCTCGCCGACCTGGTCCTTGCTGGCCCCCGAAACGGTGATGAGCGTCTTCTTCGGATCGACGGTCAGCGTGATCCCCTTGGGCGCCTCGAAGGTCACCGGATGGGACTTGCCGAGCGCGAGGGTCAGCTTCTGGCCCGCGATCTCGGCGCGGAAGCCGAGGCCGTGGATCTCGAGGAGCTTGGAGTAGCCCGTCGCGACGCCGGTCACGAGATTGTTGAGGCGCGCGCGCGTCATGCCCCAGATGGCGGAGGCTTCGCGCGACGCCGCGACGTCGGCCGTCAGGAGGACCTTGCCGTCCTTGATCTCGGCCTTGACGTACGGGTGGAGGGGCTCCTTGAGCTCCCCCTTGGGACCCTTGGCGGACACGACGGCTCCGTCCAGCTTGACCTGGACGCCGCTGGGGATGACGATGGGCTGCTTACCGATTCGGCTCATGTTTGTTTACCAGACCTGGCAGAGGATTTCGCCGCCGACTTTCTTCTCTTTGGCCTCGCGATCCGTCATGATGCCCTGAGAAGTGGAGAGGATCGTGACCGCGAAGCCGCCGCGCACGCGCGGGATCGCGTCGTAGGAGCGGTACACGCGCAGGCCGGGCTTCGACACGCGCTTGATGCCGCGGATGACGCACTCCTTCGTCGGCGAGTACTTGAGGAACACGCGGATCGTGCCGCGCTTGTTCGTCCCGTTGTACAGCGACTTGTAGTTGGCGATGAAGCCCTCGTCCTTGAGGACGCGGACGACCTCGAGCTTCATCTTGGACATCGGAACGTCGACGCGGTCGTGCTGGCGGACGTTCGAGTTGCGGATGCGGGTGAGCAGGTCGGAGATGGGGTCCATGATTTACCTTACCAGGAGGATTTCTTCACGCCCGGCAGGAGGCCGCCGTGCGCCATTTTGCGGAAGCACATGCGGCACAGGCCGAAGTCGCGGTAGAACGCGCGGGGCCGGCCGCAGATCTGGCAGCGGTTGCGCTGCCGCGTCGAGAACTTCGGGGTCTTCACCATCTTCGCACGCCAAGCTGTCGTGGCCATTTTAGTTCCTTCCGGCGGCCGCGGCCGCGGGCTTCTTGAACGGCATGCCGAACTCCGTGAGCAGGTCGAGGCTCAAGGCGTCCTGGCCGCCGTCGATGACGAACGAGATGTTCATGCCGCGCTGCTTCGGGACGCGCTCGGCGTTGATCTCGGGGAAAATCAGCTGCTCCTTCAGGCCCAGGTTGAAGTTGCCGGAGCCGTCGAAGCCGCGCGGCTCGAGCCCGCGGAAGTCGCGGATGCGCGGGATCGCGATCGTGATCAGGCGGTCCAGGAACTCCCACATGCGGTCGCCGCGCACGGTCACGCGCACGCCGATCGGCATGCCCTCGCGCAGCTTGAAGTTGGAGATCGACTTCGTCGCCTTGCGCACCTGCGGGAGCTGGCCGGTGATCAGCGCGAGCTCCTCGCGGGCGTTGTCGAGGGTCTGCACGTTGTCGCGCGCCTCGGACACGCCGATGTTGACGACGATCTTCTTGAGGCGCGGCACCTGGTGCACGTTCTTGAGGCCGTGTTTCTCCATCATCGAGGGCACGATCGCCTCTTTGTAGAGGGTCTTCATGCGCGGCACGGCGTGCTCGGTGTCGCGGCCGTCGGCGTTCACTTCGAACGCGGGGCCGGACTTCGAGGCGGCCTGCTTCTCGAGACCCGCCTTCTTCGCGGCGGCGGCGGCCTTCGCCGCCTTCGCCTTCTCTGCGTCGGTTTTCTCAGCCATTGTGATTGTTCTCTTCTCTTAGGCGATCGTCTCGCCGGACTTGATCGCGATGCGGACCTTGTCGCCGTTGGGCAGCGACTTCATGCGCACGCGGGTCGGCTTGTTCGTCTTGGGGTCCAGGAGCATCACCTTGGACAGCGCGAGCGGCGCCTCCAGCTTCACGATGCCGCCGGCGTCCGTCTGGGTGGGCTTCTTGTGCTTCGTCACGAGATTGATCTTGGACACCACGATGCGAGCCGGGGTGAACGAGTCGCCGGCGATGACCTCGAGAACCTCGCCGGTCTTGCCCTTGTCCTTGCCGGAGATGACGACGACGGTGTCCTTCTTCTTGATCTTGAACTTCATGGCCTTACACGACCTCCGGGGCGAGCGAGACGATCTTCAGGAATTCCTTGTCGCGCAGCTCGCGAGCGACGGGCCCGAACACGCGGGTGCCCTTCGGCTCGTTCTTGTCGTCGACGAGGCAGGCGGCGTTGTCGTCGAAGGAGACGTAGGAGCCGTCCGGGCGGCGCAGGTTGCGCTTGACGCGCACCACGACCGCCTTGACGACCGTTCCCTTCTTGATCGCGCCGTTGGGCAGCGCGTCGATGACGGAGCAGACGATGATGTCGCCGAGGCTCGCGTACTTGCGGTAGCTTCCGCCCATCACGTGGAAGCACTGCAGCTTGCGCGCGCCGGAGTTGTCGGCGACGTTGAGCATGGTTCGCAGCTGGATCATGTTACTTGGCCTCGGCGGCGCGCGGGGCCGCCTTCACGACGCGCACCAGGCGCCAGCGCTTCAGCTTGGACAGCGGGCGGGTGCTGGCGATCTCGACTTGATCGCCCTCGCGGGACTGGTTGGTCTCGTCGTGCACGTGGAACTTGCTGCTCTTGGTCATGACCTTCTGGTAGAAGGGATGCTTGACCGTGCGGGTCACGCGGACCGTGCGCGTCTTGTCCATCTTGTCGGACACGACGACGCCTTCCATGGTCTTGCGCTGGCTGCGGTCCTCGACGGCGGGAGCGGGAGCGGCGGCGGTCTTCGTCACTTCGCGGCCTCCTTCTGATGGAGATAGGTCTTCAGGCGCGCGATCTCGCGGCGGACGTGCCGAATCTCGAGCGGGTTCTTGAGGGGCGCGACGCTGTGGTTGAACTCCATCTTCGCGCGCTTCTCGAGCGCCAGGTGGAGCTCCTTGCGGAGCTCCGCGGCGCCCAGGGCGGACAGATCCTGCGTGGGCTGCTTCTTCTTCTTGTCGGCCATCTTAGATGTGCTCCCGCTGGATGAACTTCGTGAGGATCGGCAGCTTGTAGGAGGCCATCTTGAAGGCGTGCTTGGCCTCGTCGAGCGTCAGGCCCTCGACCTCGAACAGCACGCGGCCGGGGCGGATGACGGCGGCCCAGTGGTCCGGCGCTCCTTTACCCTTACCCATGCGGGTCTCGGCGGGGTGCTTCGTGATCGCCTTGTCCGGGAAGATCCGGACCCAGAGCTTGCCGCCCTTCTTGAGGTGGCGGCTGATCGTGACGCGGCTGGACTCGATCTGGCGGGCGGTGACCCACTTCGGCTCGAGAGCCTTCAAGCCGAACTCGCCGTGCACGAGGGAGACGCCGCGCTTTGCGGGACCCTTGATGCGCGGGTGGCTGTGCGGCTTGCGGTACTTGACGCGCTTGGGCATCAGCATGTTACTTGGCCCCCTCGGCCGCGGGAGCGGTCTCGGCGCCCACCGGCGTCTCGCCGCTCTCGATGGCCATCGCGGCGGCGGCCAGAGCCGCCTCCTTCTTCGCCATCTGCTGCAGCTCCTTGAAGGACTTCACGAAGTGCTGCTTCTTGAAGATCCAAACCTTGACGCCGATGATGCCGGCGCTCGTCATCGCCTCGGCCGTGCCGTAGTCGACGTCCGCGGCGAACGTGTGCAGGGGCACGCGGCCCTCGCGGTTCCACTCGCGGCGCGAGATCTCGGCGCCGTTGATGCGGCCGGAGACCATGACCTTGATGCCGAGGGCGCCGGACTGGATCGTGCGCTCCATCGCGCGGCGCATGGCGCGGCGGTGGGCGATGCGCTTCTCGAGTTGGACCGCGATCGACTCCGCGACGAGGCGGCTGTCGAGCTCGGGGTCCTTGATCTCCATGACGTTGACGTACGTCTTGCGCTGCGTCATGTCCTCGACGTTCTTGCGCAGGGACTCGATGTCCGCGCCCTTCTTGCCGATGACCACGCCGGGGCGGGCCGTGTGGATGTTGACGCGCAGGTACGAGCCGGCGCGCTCGATGCCGACCCAGCTGACCGCGGCGGCGCGGAAAGTGTTGCGAACCAAGTTGCGAATCTTGAAGTCCTCGCCGATCAGCGCCGGCGCGTCCTTGATGGAGAACCACTTCGACTGCCAGTCGTGGATGTAGCCGAGGCGAAGCGCGTTCGGATTGGTTTTATTGCCCATTGGATTACTTCCCCTTCCCTGCGGCGCGCTCGTCGGAAACGACGACGGTCAGATGGCAGACCTTGCGCTTGAAAGTGTAGGCCCGGCCCTGCGGGGCGGGCAGCATCCGCTTCATGTTCCCCATCGGTCCCATCGTGGACCAGCACTCCTTGACGTAGACCTTCTCGGGGTCGACCTTGCGGCCGGCGCGAGCGGACTGGGTGACCAGGTTGGCCGCCGCGGAGCGGACGGTCTTCGTGATCATCGTCGAGCAGATGCGCGGGATCATCGGCAGGAGGCGCTCGGCCTCCAGGACGGACTTGCCGCGGATCTCCTTGAGAACCTGCGCGACCTTGCGCGTTCCGTATCTCTGAAATCGAGCGTGAGCGGTGGCTTCCATGTTCTTTCTCTTTTACCTGTGTCCTAAGTCTTGGCCGTCGTTTCCTTCGTCGTGCCGCCGTGCGCCTTGAAGAAGCGGGTGAACGAGAACTCGCCGAGCTTGTGGCCGACCATCTGCTCGGTGACGTACACCGGCAGGAACTTGCGGCCGTTGTGCACGGAGAACGTGTGGCCGACGAACTCGGGCGTGATCGTGCAGGCGCGAGCCCAGGTCTTGATGGGCTTCTTCTCGCCGGCGGCGTTCAGCTTGTGGACCTTCTTGAGGACGTTGGGGTCGACGAAGGGACCCTTCTTGGTGGATCGGCTCATGGTGTCTCTCTCTTATCCCGCGTGCTGCGCCGAGCGGCGCCGGTCGGAAACGATCATCCAGCCCCAGACCTTCTTCTTGTTGCGGGTCTTGTAGCCCTTGGACAGCTGGTTCCACGGCGAGCGCGGGTGGTTGTTGCCCTTGCTCTTGCCGCGGCCGCCGCCGAGGGGGTGGTCGGTCGCGTTCATCGCGCCGCCGCGGACGGTCGGGCGGATGCCGCGATGGCGCGAGCGTCCCGCCTTGCCGAGCGTGATCGTGTTGTGCTCCGTGTTGCCCACCTGGCCGATGGTGGCCATGCAGGCGTCGGGGACCATGCGGACCTCGCCGGAGGGCATCTTGACCTGGGCGTAGCCGCCGTCCTTCGCCATCAGCTGAGCCTGCGAACCGGCGGAGCGCATCATCTGCGCGCCTTTGCCCGGGTTCAGCTCGACGTTGTGGATGAAGGTACCCTCGGGGATGTTCTTGAGCGGGAGGGCGTTGCCGACCTTGATTTCAGCGTTGGGGCCGGAGGCCACAACATCGCCGACCTTCAGGCCGACCGGGTGGATGATGTAGCGCTTCTCGCCGTCGGGGTAGTTCAGCAGGCAGATGCGCGCGGAGCGGTTCGGATCGTACTCGATCGTCATGACCTTCGCGGGGATGCCGAACTTCTCGCGCTTGAAGTCGATGTGGCGGTAGGCGCGCTTGTGGCCGCCGCCCTGGTGGCGGACCATCACGGTGCCGGTGTTGTTGCGGCCGCCGGTGCGGACGATCTTGGACACGAGGCTCTTCTCGGGGGTCGTCTTGGTGATCTCCGAGAAGTCCGCGGACGTCATGCCGCGGCGGGACGGCGTGTACGGCTTGTAGACCTTGATAGCCATGGGGATTCCTTAGGAGGCGGCCTGCTGGCCGAAATCGATCTTCTGGCCCTTCTTGACGGTCACGATCGCCTTCTTCCAGTCGGGGAGGACGCCCCCGCCCTTGCCGAAGCGGCGGAACTTGCCGTGGATGAGCATCGTGCGGACCTTCTCGACCTCGACCTTGAAGAGCTTCTCGACCGCGAGCTTGATGTCGGTCTTCGTCGCCTCGGGCGAGGTCTGGAACAGGAACTGATTGTGCTTCTCCTGGAGGTTGGTGCCGCGCTCGGTGAGCAGCGGGCGGACCAGGACGCCGTGGATGGATTTCTCGGACATGATCGGTACCTTTAGTTCCAGCGAGCGCCGAGCTTCTCGAGCGCGGGCTGCGTGATGATGAGCTTCTTGCAGAGGAGGACGTCGTAAGCGTTGAGGTCCGCGGCCAGGACGACGTCGACGGCCTGCAGGTTGCGGCTGGCGCGCTTGATCGACGCGTTCGGCGCGTCGAGGACGACGAGGACGCGCTTGTCGCCGCCGAGCTTCTCGATGAGGCCGGCCATCAGCTTCGTCTTGGCCTCCTTGAGGGAGAGCTCCTTGACGCAGACCAGGCCGCCGTCCTGCGCGCGGGCCGACAGGGCGTGCGCGAGCGCGAGCTTCGCCTTCTGGCGAGGGAACTCCAAGTGGGAACCATACCCGGATCGCGGTCCGTGGATGATCGCGCCGTGGCGCCACAGGCCCGAGCGGATCGAGCCGGCGCGCGCGCGGCCGGTGTGCTTCTGCTTCCAGGGCTTCTTGCCGCCGCCGGAGACCTCGGAGCGCCCCTTCGTGTGCGCGCCGTACTGGCGCTGGTTGGCGAGGTAGACCGTGACGTACTCCTGGAGGAACGTGCGGGACGGCTTGTGGCCGAAGATGGCCTCGGGCAGATCGCACTTTCCGACTTCTTTACCGCCGACGTCGAGAACCTTGGCTTCCATGATCTCTTTCTCTCTTTACTTCTTGGCGGCGCCGGGCTTCGGGGCGGCCTTGATGATGTTGCCCATCTTGTCCTTCTTGATCGTGGAGCGCACGATCTCGACGCGGGCCTTCTTCGCCTTGACGGTCTCGTGGATGACGACGAGGCCGCCGCGCGGGCCGGGGACGGCGCCGGCGACGTAGATCAGGTTCTCGGCGGCGTCGATCTGGCCGACCTCGATCTTCAGCGTCGAGGTGACCTCATTGCCGAGGTGGCCGGCCATGCGCTGGC
>Ga0134125_10003902_pt1 | contig 17122 bp, 13 predicted proteins | sample KB31751_FD_96464 | JGI IMG/M metagenome (GOLD analysis project Ga0134125, IMG submission 96464) | Terrestrial soil microbial communities with excess Nitrogen fertilizer from Kellogg Biological Station, Michigan, USA - KB3-175-1 | ecosystem: Environmental > Terrestrial > Soil > Unclassified ...
CCCGATCCCCTGCATCAGGTTGAAGCGCGCGAGCCGCTTGAGTTTTTCGGGATCGACGCCTCGAAGTTCCGCTTTCGTAAACCGAGGTCTGCGGCTTTCGAACTCGTAAGGGTGGAAGTAGCAAACCGGAGTGAGGCCTTCGCGGTTCAGCCGGGTCGCGCACCAGCGGGTGAAAGCCAGCGGGAAATAGCGCACGTAGCCACCGCCCATGCAAGGCAGCCTGCGCCCTGCGATAGTGATGACAGAAAGGGGGACTTCCACAATTCCGGCGTCGGTCTTGCCGGGCCGGCGCGGCCAGTCCGGGATTCCATAGCGCTCACCATGAAATGGGAAAATCGATGAATCGAACGAAATCCCGAGATCGCGAAGCGTCTCGAGAGCCCACAGATTCTCGCGGGTGATCGAAAAGGCAGTAGCGCGATGGCCGACCACGCGCCTTGCGCCCGCGGCACGGATCTTGCGTATGCCTCGCTCGATCTCCGCCCGAAACTGCTTCTGGTCCATGTCGCGAACATAGTCATGGACGTCGCCATGGACGCCGATCTCATGGCCTTCCGACGCGGCGCGAGCGACAAGCTGCGGATAATGCTCGGCAACGTTCCCGAGAAAGAAGAAGGTCGCCTTCTTGCCGTTCTTGGCCAGGAGGTCGAGGATCCAGCTGGTGTTGACCAGCACCTCCGAAGTCGGAGCGATTGCGCGACCGAGGAAATCCTTCGCGACGATCTGGTAATAGCATTCGACATCGAACGACAGAGCAAGGCGCCGAGCAGCGGGCGGGGGTGCCTGTGACTGGCGCATGAGTTCGCTCCTCCCGTTCTATGCCTTGGCGGCCTCCACCCAGAAGCCCGAGCGCCGGCCGAGTGGCTCGACCCTGAGGATTTTCCCGCCCGCCTCCTCGACCAGCGCTTCGGTCTCGGCGTGGGTGTAAAAGTAAACCGGGCAATTCTGTCGCCGGTATCGGAGCCGACGCAGCTCCGCCCGCGGGAACTCCGGTGCCGGTATCGACAGATATGCGCGATCGGCGACATTCAGCATTCGGCGAAGCGCACCGACCGGATCATCGAGATAGTCGAACACGCCCATTGCGAAGGCCGCGTCGAAATGGTCGTCGGTCTCGTCCATCCAGCGGTTCATGTCGCCTTCGATAAACTGAACCTTGGAGGTGACCCCCTCCTGTTTCGCATAATCTTGGGCGAGCTTCAGCATAGCAGCGCTGAAATCGATGCCGACGACGACCGCTCCCAACCGCGCAAGATTGATTGCATAGCGCCCGGACCCGCAGCCCACGTCCAGATACTTCTTCCCTTCGGCATTCCCCAGAGCCTCAATGGTTAGCCGATAGCGCTCGTACATCGGCTTTCGAAACAGCCGGTCGAACACGCGGCTTGCCATATTGTCGCCGCCGTACAGCCCATCGAAACGCGCTGCGTGACGGACGAAATAATCCTGAACGTCTGGTTGGTACTGCGAAGTCATGGTCGTCATTGTTACGTCCGGAGACCTGGCGAAGGAAGCGCCGCATATCTCTCGAGTCTCGACGTGACAAGCTGGAAGCTCGGCTACCGCGATAGAGCCACCCTGAGCACGTCGAGTCTCTGGCAACGACAAATGACCGGTCTGCACAAGTAGTTCCCTTGAGGCGCTTCCAAGGTTTTTCAGTCAGCGTTAGAAAGGTCGCATGCTGTCTCGTTCTGAGATCGAGCGTCGAATCTCAAAGGTGATGCCGCCGATCCTCTACTGCCGACTTGAGGAGGTCGCTCGACGACTCCTTAATCCCGCCAGACGAGGCGGGCTTGCTCGTCGAACGGCACGGGATGAGACGGGCGTCTTCGTGGAATGGCCGCAAACAGGTGAGCGATTCTATATCAATCACCCCTTCCTTCATAACCGGTATGTATGGCCCGAAGGATTGACTCGGATCAGAAACCAATTGCTGAACAAATACACAGATCGGGAAGTCCAACTCGAGTCTGGTGACACGGTCGTCGAGGCTGGCGCAAATGTGGGTGAATTTACTACTGCGGCTGCGATGGTTGTGAAGCAAATCTACGCCTTCGATCCCGACCCGGACACGTTCAGACGGCTATCCAAGAATACTGCAAGCTTTGCTAACGTCCACGTTTTTAATGAAGGTCTTGGAAACACTGAAGGAGAGGCGGAATTCTTCATCTCACACGCAAATTCAGATTCGTCATTCCTTGGTCCCCACGACAAGGGAGACAAGAGCGTTCGTGTGCCGGTCATAACGGTCGAGCGGGTGATCGAGCGACACAGGCTTGAAAAAATCGACTTTCTAAAAGTTGAAGCAGAAGGATTCGAACCGGAAATTCTGGCAGGAGCCGGCAAGAGGCTGAAGGAAGTCTCCAAGATCGCAATCGATTGCGGACCCGAGCGGTTTGGAAAGCCGACCTTCGCCGAATGCGAAACCATCTTGAAGGATTCGGGCTTCAGGATATGGCGCCGAGAACCGGATTGGATGCTGTTCGGCGTGCGCCTCAGCTAAGCAAGCCATGAGTCTCACTTGGCCGATGCACGACGATTTTTCATTGCAGGTATGGCCGCTCAACAGCGGAAGCGCCTGAATCACAACCCTCGCGATGAAGGCGCGCTCCGTCGCGCCCACTCCAAGGCAGCAGATTAGCCTTATCTGCCAATCTGTGACATGGACCGGCGCGATTCGAGTTTCCATCTTGTCTCCGACGGAAGGGACTTCGTTGTTAGTTGGTCTCGCAGGGGCCGTCATCAGCTTAGCAGCCCTGACGCTCAACTCGTTGAGGAGAACAACGGGGCGGATGTTCATGTCCGTAGCGATGCTGCTCCTCCACGGCGCAGCTTCCTTCGCCTACTACACCTACGCCAAGCATAACGGCGGTGACGCTCCTTGGTATTATTATGACCCCTATAACTGGGGCAACCGCCCCTTCGCTTTAGGCACGATGGCCATATTGCAATTCACGCAATATCTAAGGCGTAGCTTGGGCGCATCGTATACGGATTGTTACATATTTTATCAAAGCATCGGGTTTTGGGGCATAATGCTGCTCATGCGGGCATTTGATGAAATACACCAAAATCTTCGTATAAAAAATACGACATTGTCGTTTTACATGCTCCTAACGCCAAGCATGTATTTTTGGACAAGCGGAATTGGAAAAGACGCGCCACTATTCTTTGCAGTTAGTTTATGCGTTTGGTCGATTTTATCATTTAGACGGAGAATACCTGCTTTTGGGTTATCAATTGTTGTTATGATTTTGTTTCGAGCTCATATAGCACTGGTCGTGGTCACGGCTCTAGCAGCGGCGGCTTTTTTCCATCGCGGAATTACTACCGGTCGGAAAATAGGATTATTAGCGTTAACGTCGGTGGCAGCTATAGCCTTGGTCGGAAGTGTACGCGCGACAGTCCAAGTCAATGTCATGGACCCTAACTCTATCAGCAGTTTTTTTCAGCAACGTGGGGATCTGTCAGTATCAACTACCGGCGCAACCGCAGTTCGGAACGCACCAATTGTTGTCCGGCTGCTCAGTCTGCTGTTTCGGCCATTTTTCTTCGATGCGAACGGCATTTTTGGAATCATTAGCTCATTGGAGAACCTTGGAAGCATCCTGCTCTTTGGATACCTGATTCTGCATTGGAGAGCGATGAAAGCCTTGGCTAGGCAAGTCTTTTTTATCGAGTTCTGTATTTTCTTTGCGGTAATCCTCATCACATTGCTCACGCTCGTCTATTACAATGTCGGCCTCGGCATTCGCGAAAGAGTGATGATTTTTCCGCCCCTTTTCTGTGCATTCGTTGCACAATGGGGAATACTCCGTGTTCGCTCAGAGCCTTTGCGCGGCACTCACGGCCCCGCGCTTCCTGCAACTGTCGCCGCCGGGCATCCAGGCAGAGCTTCTCAACGGTCCACCCCAAATCAAGCGGAATAGGTCAGTGGCTTCGGCTGATTGAACGCCGGAAATTCGGGAGGGCGAGGGTCGGCGGAAAGGCGCCGTCATGGGGCTGAAGCGAGGCTGACCTAAGCCGCGGGGCTGAACACGGATCAACTGGCACGAAGCGTGTTTCCTTCCATCCACTGTTGAAACATGAGGACTATCCAAAGGCGGTGCTCCGCATCGACGGTTCCATTCAGGTGCGCGCGCCACATTTGCCGAATGGGCTCGGGCCGAAAAAAACCCTCGTGGCGAAGGCGCCGGTCATCAAGCAATTCCTCTGCCCACTGCCGAAGCGGGCCCCTCAGCCAGGCTCCGATCGGTATTCCGAACCCCATCTTTGGCCGATCGACCAGCTGCTTGGGAACATGTCGATAAAGCAACTGTCGCAATATCCATTTCGTCGTGTTGCCTCGAAGTCGGTATCGAAACGGCAGACGCCAGGCGAACTCGATGAGTTCGGAGTCGAGGAATGGAGCTCTTGTCTCTAGCGAGACTGCCATTGCCGCGCGATCCACCTTAACCAGTATATCGTCGGGCAAATATTCGGTGAGGTCGAGCACCATCATTCTCTCGATTCCGCTAATCCCACCTGTCTCGTCGGCATTGATGGCGCCATCCGACTGGTCGGTTACACCGATCACAAGCGAATCCGGGTGGCGCCACTGCGATGTCATCCTGCAGTACAGTTCGTGCAAAGAGTCGCTAGTCATCAGCGAGGCGCCCTTGTGGACCTTGTCTCCCAGTCGATCCACCTGCGCCAAACGAGGCAGTAGTCTATGAGTAACCTTCCCGAAACTCGTCCAAGCCGACGGCGATATGGTTTTCAACAGGGCAGCAGCGGCGGCACGGACCGGTTTCGGAAATGCAGAGATGCTATCCCACAGCCTGTCGGTATAAAGGTATCGGTTGTATCCTCCGAAGACCTCGTCTCCCCCGTCACCCGAAAGCGCCACTTTGACGTGCTCGCCGGCGAGCGCCGAGACCAGGTAAGTGGGAATTTGGGATGAATCGGCGAAAGGCTCATCATAAATCTGAGGAAGGCTTGGTATTACCTGCCGCACTTGCTCCGGTGTGACGTAAAGCTCCGTGTGGTCAGTACCGAGGTGCGCAGCGACGGCCCTCGCATGTTCCGCCTCATCATAACTTTTCTCGGGCAAGCCGATTGTAAAAGTCTTCACCGGCCGAGAGGCGAGCTTCTGCATTAGAGCAACCACGGTGGAGGAATCCACGCCCCCCGATAGAAATGCACCCAAAGGCACGTCTGCGATCATTTGCTGACCGATCGCGCGCTCAAGCTTTAACTCCAATTGATCGACAATTTTTTCTTCCGGGAGTTCTAGAGGCTGAGCGATGCCACGCTTGGCTACGTCGATCGCGGACCAGTAACTCTCGAGAACTGGTTCGGTGGAAGGCTCGCCCAAAGTCAGAAACGTGCCCGGTTTGAGCTTGGCGATGCCTCGGAAGATGGTGAGCGGCGCAGGTATGTAGTTGTACCGCAAGAATTGCGCCAAGGCATTTCGATCGATGTCGGTCGAAAATCCCGGGTATTCCGCAAGCGCCTTTAACTCAGAGGCGAATAGAAACGGTTGGTCCCCACGCTGGCGGCCATAATATAAAGGTTTCTCGCCAAGGCGATCTCGCGCAAGAGTAAGACTCCTCGAGCTTCGGTCCCACAAAGCGAAAGCGAACATGCCCATTGAGCGTTGGAGCGCGCTTCGCACGCCCCAAGTCTCGATCGCAGCCAGGAGAGTCTCAGTGTCGGAGCGGCCCGCCCAATTGTGTGCATAGCCGGCTTGGCGAAGTTGTAATCGAAGCTCCCGATGATTGTAAATCTCGCCATTATAGGTCATTACGAAACGACCGCTGTGGGAGTGCATCGGCTGATTGCCGGCCGCCGAGAGATCTAGAATGGCAAGGCGGCTGTGAGCGAATGCGACACCGGAGTCGTCGTCTATCCATGTCTGTCGGTGATCGGGACCACGGTGGTTTAGCCGTTGAATCATCCGAGTTAGAGTCGTTTCGATCTGCTCCTTTTCCGGCCAGTTTTTGCCAACGAATCCAGCTATGCCACACATTAGACTATTTCTTCCGACCGGTGGCCAAGGAGGCCGGATTTCTTGAGAGGTGTCCTGGGACACCCAAAGCTGCGCGTCCTACTTGAACGCCTGCGTTCACGCGGCTGTCCAAGCGGTCCGCTGCGCATCGCACCAGCTTTGAAACATTAGAACAGTCCAAAGAGAGAAAGTGCAATCGCGGGTTCCTGCAAGATGTTCCGTCCAGCGCTGCCGAACCGCGGCAACGTCGAACCAACCTTCATTTCTGAGCCTGCTTGGGTCGAGCAGTTCCTCCGCCCAAGGTCTCAAGGAACCCTTGATCCATTGACCTACGGGAATAGCAAATCCGCTCTTCGGTCTATCGAATAACTCACCCGGAAGCTCGCGCGCGAGGAGCGCACGCAGAATTGCTTTTCCATGGGTCGACCGCATCTTCATCTGCACGGGGATCTTGGCCGCGAGTTCAACGACCGAAACGTCGAGAAATGGAACTCTAGTTTCCAAGCTGACAGCCATTGCGGCGCGGTCCACCTTGCACAATATGTCGTCGGGAAGGTACGAAACTGCATCGCTGTACATCATGCGGCGAAAGTCATCTCGGGGGCCCCAAAGTCCGTCCGGGAATGGCAGGGGTTCACCCGGGTTCATCACCGGTGATCTCATGAATGCCCATTCATCGAGAAACGAGCGGTATACATCATCGAAATTCCGGGCATGCGTCGCGACGTTAATTCCCTTGCGAATGCGCCATCCCAGATTTGCACGACTCTTCGGCCAAATATGTGCTGCAGCATTCCAGAATCGGGTTGGAAGAATGCCGAACAGCTTTCCGCCCAACGCACGCAAAGGACGAGGGATGCCGCGAATCTTCCCCCACGCGACTGGAGCGTACAGGTAACGCTCGTAGCCACCAAAAAGCTCGTCTCCGCCATCACCTGTTATCGCAACGGTCACGTTTTGACGCGCAAATCGACTAACGAGAAATGTAGGAATTTGTGAGGAGTCCGCGAAGGGTTCGTCGTAAATGGATGGAAGCAGCGGAATTACTTCGCGTGCTTCGCTCACTGAAACGTAGTGCTCGGCATGTTCTGTTCTCAGGTAGGTTGCCACCGCCTTCGCGGCCGCCGCCTCGTTGAATCGAGGCTCTTCGAAGCCGATGGTGAAGGTTCTGATCGGCCGATCGGAATATTTCTGGTAGAGCGCGACGATGGTCGAACTGTCGATCCCGCCTGATAAAAATGCGCCAACCGGTACGTCTGCGATTGACTGCCGCGCTACCGCTGCAGCAAGAGTTCGTTCAAGTGATTCTAGGGCCTCGTTCGTGTCACAAATAAGATTTTCGGCGCCCCGCTCAACGACGCCCGCGTACGACCAAAAGCGTTCCAAGCTTAACCCTCTCTCGGGACGGCCCTCGGTTGGCGGCTCGTCACGCGAGTTCGTCGCTGCACCGATCGACAGTTCTAGGATGCAGCCGGGCTCGAGCTTGAAAATGTTTCGGTAAATTGAGAGCGGCGCCGGTACGTAGGTGCGCGACATAAAAGCATTAAGAGCGCGTCGGTCAATTTGGTTGTCGAATCCAGGGTGCGCTCGCAGCGCCTTGAGTTCTGAGCCGAATACAAAATCTCCGCCCGTCCACCCATAATATAGCGGCTTTTCGCCGAAGCGGTCCCGAACAAGATAAAGCAGTCTCCTCGTTCGATCCCAAAGTGCGAAGGCAAACATTCCTACGGCTCTGTCGAGCGCTTGCCGCAGACCCATTTGGGCGATGGCTTCAACTAGCGTTTCCGTATCCGACTGGCCGAACCATCCATCGTTCGGTGCTGCACCGATGTCCGCCAAGTGGCGTCTTAGATCCGTATGATTATAAATCTCCCCGTTATAAGCGATGACAAACCGACCATCGTGGGACTCCATCGGCTGGCGCCCTTGCCGCGAGAGATCCACAACAGCCAATCGTCGGTGCCCGAGCCCAATACTCGCATCGACATCGACCCATACTCCAGAATCGTCAGGCCCACGGTGGACGATCGGGTCAATCATTCCTTGAATGAGCTCACGTGACACTCGTGAGCCAAGTATTCCCGCAAAGCCGCACATGCTCCCGCTCCTACGGATTACGAACGTGGAGCGCTAGCGCCTCCACTGAGGGCAAGGATGCCTGGCGCGCGATCCTGCAACATCGGAAACAATGACGCCGACGGCTTCAATGTCGATAATCCGGGCGCCGCTTCGCCTCGTCAATCCGGCAATGAGGTCTCATGGCCCGCGAGGACGTAGCTTGGCCGTGCTCATGGAAGAATGCTGTCCGCTTGCGTGTCACTTCTCACTCTGCAGACTCAGTCTTTTCCCCGACGCCTCTCGGCCTCACCCCTGAAGGCAGCCCGTCGAATTCTTCGATTTGCATCTTCGGGATTAAATGCAACTTAGTCGAAGTGTGACGCCGATCGGCAATGGAAGGCAAGTACCTGGCCCGGGTTTTGTACATAACCTATGACGGACTCACTGATCCGCTTGGCCGGTCCCAAGTGCTTCCTTACCTGGTTGGATGCGCTTCTCGCGGCCATCACATCACGATTTTGAGCTGCGAAAAGCGAGATCGATTTTGCACAGGCAAGGCTCCTGTGATGAGGGTGTGTAACGAGGCTGGCTTGGATTGGTGGCCACTCCGGTATCACCGGCGTCCGCCGGTGATTTCTTCAATCTACGACGCGTGGCGCCTGACAACAGCGTCGGTTGCTCTGCACCGCAGTTGCCAGTTCGAATTGGTCCATTCGCGGAGCTACATTCCAAGCATCGCCGCACTTCACTTGAAACGTCTAGCCGGCTTGCCGCTACTGTTCGACATGCGCGGATTTTGGCCCGAGGAGCGGATTGAAGGGGGATCCTGGAATATTCGCAATCCGCTTTATGCGGGGGTATATCGATATTTCAAGCGATTAGAAACACGGCTGCTCCAGACATCCGATCATATCATCGCTCTCAGTGAAGCCGGCAAGACGCAATTGCTCAGCCGTCCCGCTCTTGCAGACCGGACTGCCGAAGACATTTCCGTAATTCCATGTGCCGTCGACTTTGAGCATTTCCGTCTAGCGAGGTCAGAACGGGCGACCTCGCGACAGGCGCTCGGGATAAGCGCCGACGCAGCTGTACTCGTCTACATTGGCTCTCTTGGGTCCTGGTATATGCTTGATGAAATGCTCGATTACTTCCGCGCCTTTCAGGTGCGGCATAACGATGCTTATTTCCTCTTCGTAACCATGGAGCCCTCAGACATCATTACAACCGCCGCACGGACACGAGGGCTGGATCTCAAGCGGATTATCATAAGGGCGGCGACAAGGGAGGAGTTGCCGAAGATCATCGCCTCCGCAGACGCTGGAATCTCCTTCATCAAGCCGGTGTTTTCTAAGACCGCCAGCTGTCCAACCAAACTCGGTGAAATGCTTGCCAGCGGACTTCCGGTCGTCTCGAACACAGGCGTGGGCGACGTCGAAACCATTCTCCTGGAAACAGGTGCGGGAGCGGTCATTCGGGAGTTCAACGAGGACGAGTACCGAAAGGCGACATACGCTCTAGAGGCGATGAATCTCTCTCCATTGCAAATCCGACGGCGAGCCCGGGCATTTTTTGATCTCAAGACAGCGCTTAAGAATTACAGCGCAATCTATGAGTCGCTGGAACAAAAATGGCAACGTGAGGGTGCGCTTCCCGAGCAACGATAATCCGTCCTGGGATTAAAACTTGGAAACGTCGATGGTTGCTGTAGATCACGGTTCCAGCGGCTGCTAGCGGCACCTGGTGAGCAATCATGATGGGCGCTTTGCTATTCGAGACCGGGTGGTTCGTGCCGCGTCGTATCTGAGAGGAAGCAACCTCGGGTCGGTCATAATTCGATCAGTCGCTGCGAGCAGTGCCGTTCAAATCGCCGCCATTATTGCAGTCTTTGTAAGCAGTGTTCAGCTTGCCCGCGGTCTTGGAGTGCGGGGTTACGGCGAATACGGAATTGCAATGGCAATCGTGACGCTCGGCGGCATTCCAGCCGAACTTGGGATTCCGAAATTGGTACTTCGGGAAACCGCTGCGGCTACGACCCTCCGCGACTGGCCTAGATTTTTCGGCGTGCTGCGTTGGGCAGACCGAACATGTTTGCGGGTATCGGCAGTGCTAGTGGTCGCGATCATCATCGGTTCCACAGCGGTCCTCGGCACAAAAAACGCAGCGATGATGAGAGCCATTGCTCTGGGCATCCCTATCATCCCCTTGCTTGCAATGGCCAGGATTCAAGGAGCGGCGCTTCAGGGTTTACAATTCGTCGTTCTTGGACAGCTCGCCCAAACACTTTTCCGGCCACTCCTCCTCGCGCTGACGTTGTTCGTTCTGTACATCGCCGAGCGGTTTCCCTCGGCGGCAGGCGCAATGGCGCTCAATTCAGTCACGGCACTTGTGGCTTTGGTCGTCAACTTCATTTGGCTGAAAAAAAGGGAGCCAGACAGGAAAGAGGTGACGGTCATTCAGGACGGCCGCCGCTGGCTAAGAAGCTCTTTCCCAATGGCCCTTTCCGAAGGCATGCTGCAACTCCAGGCCCAGCTCTCGATCCTTATGGTTGGGGTTTTCGTCGGACCGCACGACGTCGGTCTATTCAGAATTGCGGTTTCCGTCGTGACATTCATGGTCGCACCGGTGGTTCTGTTGGGCGCTGTCACTTTACCGATTTATTCGCGCCTTTACGTCGAAAAAGACATGGACCGGCTTCAGCGGCTTTGCACCCGCTCAACCCAGCTGCAGTTTACAGCAATATTCATTATCTCGCTTCCATTGCTTCTCGACGGAGGGGATATTCTGGGCTTCGTATTTGGACAGGCTTATCGAGGTGCGTTTGCCCCGATGGCGATCAGTTCGATCGGATTTCTTGTCAGCGCCGCCTGCGGAGCAAACTCCGAGCTGCTCAACATGACAGGTCATGAACGACGAGTGACGCGTGCAATGTCGATCGGCTTAATCACAAACGTCGTCACGATGCCCTTGTTTGTGCCGCTCTTCGGAGTAGGGGGCGCCGCATTGTCCCTTTCCATTGGAACAGTAGCGTGGAATGTCATTGCAACAGCGGATGCTTTCAAACTTCTTCACGTGAACACGACGCTGATTCCCCTTGCAGTTCCGCGACGAGCTTAGCCGTACGAATTGTGTGCCATTCGACCTTACACAGTCTGTCTGGTCGCGACCGGTAGATCCCAGTCGGTTTCGATCAATCCCTGAAGCCGCCGGTTTTCGTCCTCGAAGTATTTCCGGATTTCGTCCTTCAGCTCGCTGCTTATCGCAGGATTAGCGACGATGCGCCGGTTCAACTTTTCGATCGCTGGCGCCACCCCAAACGAGCGCACTCCAAAGAACCTGTGGAGGACGTCCACCGAACGTTCAATCAGTGGCGGAGGCTGCTGGAGGAAACGCGCGACGCCGAGATACCTGTGGCGGGAACTGGGATTCACTCGCGGAAAGTCAGTCCGACCGTCGTCGTCCAGTCCAAGAAAATCAAGTATCCCGCGGTAGATTGCGCGCGGATTTCTCGTCCAATCGTCGTAATGAATCACACGTATCTGATCACGGGGATAAATATCGAGATAGCGTTTGGAGTACTTCCAGAACTTACCCATCTCTTTGTAGTTCAGCTGCATATCAACTTTGCAGCTAGCTGGGATGTTCTGCGCAGATCTTTTGCCAGATAAATCCCATGCAACGTCGAAATTATCAATTGATTCCTGAAAATTGAGTAGCAGTTGATTGTGGAACGATGGTAGAAACTCGTCTTGGTTTCGTATAAGAATGATGATCTTTGATTCTGGATTGAAGTCGTATATTTCTTGAGCAGCGACCTCAGAATAAAGATATAGGACCGAAGCTTCTCCTATTACTTTTGCGGTGCTCTGCCTAAAGAGGTTCAGGTATTCTTCGATATTGGCGACTTGCGCCATTCGAGGGAAGTCTGAGGAGAAATAATGCGGTTCCTTGAGGGCGCCGAAGGCGATTTGAGGATGGCCTGAAAGGTACTTGACCCAGGCGGTGGTACCGCACTTCGGAGCTCCTACGATAAACAAATTGGGCTTCACGAGTGTCCCTGGATGATAGATAACAAGAAAGATTCAGCCTCCCAAAATGGAGGGGTCTCATGCACGGTCTTAGCGTCCGACGCCGTTCAGCTCGCCCAGAACACCGATCGCCTGATCTGGGACTTTCCGCATCCAAACGTACAGATTTCGCGGATTGTGAAACTGATAGATTGGTCGAATTAACTCCTTTGCGGCTTTCGCCGGCCTCGCGAGCGACACCCCGCCAGGCAATCGCAAGAAAGCATATGCGTCCCGCAACGCCGGACGAACGATTTCAAGTCCGAGAGATTCAGCCAGCTTCACGAGCGATTTTTTGGTGAAGCAGTTCACGTGCTCGAGGGGCTCAATTCCTGCGAGATGTCCGCGCACGTTCCCGTCCGATCCTTGTTTCAAACGCGACAAGCGGCGATCGACTTCCTCCCCGGATGGAACAGAGATCTTGAGAATTCCACCCGGTATCAACGCCGCCGCAAGCCGTTTACCCGTATTGAATGGGTCTGACAGATGCTCCATGACCTGTTCGGTATTGATGAAGTGGAATGCGGCTTCGCCAATTTCATCGTCCTGAAGTACTTCAACCCCATGAAAGTGAGCATAATCCATCCGGGCCGGGGAAAGCTCGGTGCCAAAGGAATGGCACCCGAGTGCTTTGGCAATTCGGGCCCACAGGGCCCAGCCCATTCCGTAGTCGAGGGTCCGCAGTCGGGACACGGGTACACCAATGAAAGATGCGACGGCGACGATCTCGTGTGCATCGCGGGATTGAGCAAAATGGCGTAGCTCCTTCTGATAGATTTCGTCGATGTCAGGAATATTGCAGTCGTTAACCCAGACGCCATACAATTCCGACAGCAGGTCGGTGTCTCCCATCCAGCGCTGGTAATAAAGTCCGCAGTGTCCGCAACGCATCAATTCGTATCGGCCGCTCGCGAGAACGGACGTGGAAATCTTGTACTGGTTGCTAATGAATGTAGCGATCGGAGGCTCGGTAAAATCGCACGCATACAGGGCCGCTGCCGTCGGCGAGCGGCAAGCCGGACAATTCGGACGCTCGACAAAGCGATAGCTGGCGGCCTGCGTGTCCAACTTTGCCCCTTCGTTGCGCCAGTTCAAGAAACTGGCGGTAGTACAACATACCGGAGAGACTCAGGAAATAATCCTCAGTTCGATCCCGCGGACCGTCTCGCGGTCGCCTCGCTGCTAAACGATGGACCTCTAACAACAACCAGGGAATGCAAGATTGCCGGAATTGAACGCGCACGTTGCGCAACCGGATGCTCCCGATCTGTCAGCAGCGGACAATCCCTTCTTGTCAGTCGCCTCGCCCCAATTGCGTCGAGTTCGTGTTTCTATGTCCCGGTCCAGATGCGCGAGAATTTGATCAGCCCTAGCGACGGCGCTTCACGCTAAGATCATTCAGCAAGAGTGGGTAGTCAGATAGGCCTCGCGCCGTCCGAATGTGGGCCGGGCACGGATGATCACGTCGCAATCGTAGAGAGTCTTGCACCCTCACGATGCTTGTCGGATCGATCCCACTATTGCTAGACCGTGAGAAGCGAGGAGGAGGATCCTCTTGTCTGGGTTTGATCCGCTCGAGGCAGGTTGAGTAAATTCGTGCGGATTCTAGCGCTGACTAAATATGGTTCCCTGGCAGCGAGCACGCGCCAGAGATTCCTGCAGTATGTACCATATCTGCGAGAGTTCGGATTGGAGGTCCAGCATTCGCCCTTGCTCGGAAATGATTACGTGCGTCATCTGGGAAGCGCGACGAGCAAAATCTCAATATTTTTGCTGAGAGAATATCTGGAGCGCATGCGCCTAGTTGTTTCTGCCTCCAAGTATGACTTACTCTGGATACAGTACGAGCTATTTCCGTATCTCCCGGCAATGTTCGAACGCCTTGGATTGCTCCCGCAAAGACCGCTAGTGTTCGACTTCGACGACGCCATCTTCAATATGTATGACAATGCTTCGAATGCACTTGTGAGAAGCATTCTGCGGGGAAAACTCGCGCCGCTGCTCCGTCGGGCCGACCTATGCTGTTGCGGTAACAGCTATTTGATGAAATATACGCAGCGATTTTGTTCCAATACGATGGTCCTACCGACTGTCGTCGACACAAAGTGTTACAAGCCGAAGAAGCGCACCTCTAGTTCACTTCCCGTAATAGGATGGATTGGCTCGTCGTCGACAGCCGTCTACCTAAAGCCCCTTCTTCCCCTGTTGTCACACCTGGCGGCTAGCGGCATTGCGCGCGTGAAGATCGTCGGCGCTGGCAATTGCATCTCCGCGAGCGTCCCCAATTTCGAGATTCTTGAGTGGTCGCAGAAGCGGGAGATTGCCGACGTTCAGTCCATGGACATCGGCATAATGCCCCTTCCCGATGATGAATGGGCGCGAGGCAAATGCGGGTTCAAGCTCATCCAATATATGGCATGCGGAATACCTGTAATTGCTTCGCCGGTCGGCATGAATAACGAGATTGTTGGCGACGGAACCAGCGGTTATCTCGCTAAATCGATTGACGAATGGCGCATTGCGGTCACCAGACTGATTGCTCAGCCGGAAGAGCGCTTGCGCTTAGGCAAAAGCGGGCGAGCCCGGGTGGTTCGTGACTACTCGACTCGAACCCATGCGCCACGTTTGGTGGCAGCGCTTAAATCAGTCGCAGATGGGAAACCGCAGGCACGAGCGTGAATTTCATGCGCTACGAGAAGACCTTCTGGCAACCGGAAGCTTGCATTGAACGCGTGCAGCGCTCTCTCGGCTTTGCGAGAAAATGTCCCGCAGGGATCCGGTTGGGTCGGCGGCACCTGAAGATTGGACGGATCTGAGACGCTAGTCTCCAACTGACAGGCGCCAGGTCGCTCCTGGAGTCAACCCGTTCCACGTTCCCTTGGGCGGCGTCATTCGAACGAATCATGTCGGACGTTCGATACCCGCTGCCACTTCGGTGAGTCGGGCGTGGCGCGGCGATGGTGAACGCTCGGAGCAGCCATCATCATCTTGGTGTCTCACCTGGTGACTATCCGCGTGAGGTTCGCCGTGTCGTACCGGTCACCACCCACATCGCGGCTTCGGACGGCGATGGAGTGCATCGGCAAGCCGCTCCGATTTACGTACTCGTTCCGACCGTAGATTCCACCGGCAATATAAAGGAAGTAATCGTTCGGCTTTCCAGCGAGCTGCTCGATCACGCATCTGTTCCCGACGAACGTCAGATCTCCAAGTCGAGCGACGCCTTGGACCCCGCGGTTCGAAGCACGGAGTTCATTATTTTCGATCACGAAGTGGTGATAGTCCTGCCCCACGATATCAAGCACGAATTGACCGCCCCCGAAGAAATGATTGCCGCTCAGGAGCACGTCTGAAACTTCCCCACTTGCGGGGCCAACAGCGGTTCGTAGGGCCCCTCCAGAGGATCCTCCTGTTGTGGAACCAATCTCTGGATTATCGACAATTCGTATGTGAGAGACTGGCTTTCCGATAATAATCCCGCTGTTTTTCCCAACTATATGGCAAGCTGTAATGGTGATATTTTCGTTGGACGTGGAGATATCAACGCCGATCTCGCACTCGTAAATGCGTGCGCCACTTACAAGTACATTGCGACTCCACTGCTGCAGGAAATCGGCCTCGAAATCGATTCCTGCAGACGGACCGGTACCGCTGATATCATGAATGTGCACCGCATGGATTCGGCCGTTGCGGCCGGCGATGTGGCCGATGCCGCAGCGTCGGCAACCATGAATGTGGACTCCTTCTATATGGTAGTTCTCGCAGAAGTCGTCGCGGGTTTGGCTATAACCTAGATATATTCCATCACCCCAGCAGTCGGAAATCTCGATACCCGAACCGATCTGCCAGTCACTGGCGCCCCAGCAGGCAACGCCCATGCCCCATTCGCCACCGCGGCCCATGTGGATATGACGCTCTCCAACAATTCGGCCCGGCCCCGCGATCTGCCAGCCATGCACACGATAAGCGTTGACCAAACAACCTTGGCTGTAGCGGGAACTCAGCGCCACTAGCTCAGCGCCGTTCAATTGCAATACGGAGCCGTTCTTCAGCTTGAGTCCACCAAACTGCCCATGAGTTGGCCGAAAATTTGTATCTACGCGGTATACCGCGCCGCGACTGAGCTCCACCGTCCGATCGGCTGCGGCGACGTCGATGCAGCGTTGAAGTGCGGCTGTATCATCAGTTTGGCCGTCGCCAGTTGCACCGAACTGCTCCGGGTGGAGGCTGCGACGTGGCCGGGTGGCCTGAGCCGCTATAGCGACCGCGGCCGCACCGGCAACAAATGCCCGTCGGTGCAACATCATAGTTAGGACCTGGTCGGGATGAAATGAACTGCAAGTGAAGGGGCAAGGGTCTATGGCGGTCTACTGTGACGTTTCGCGGCAAGGACATTCCAGATCCCCCGAAGTGCTGATTGCACTGACGCGAGATCACTCATCGGATGGCTTGCTGCCAATCCATCACAGATGCGTAAGCAAAGTCGCAATTGCTGCCGCGTTTCTCAACTCCTGCGGTCCAATACGTACCGACTAGAAAATGAAGTCGCGGGCGAGCATTAGACTCTGGACATCAATATTCCTACCCACACAATAGCTATTGCAAAGACGATCATAAGTATATAGCCGGTCGTCGGACGAATATACCTCTGAACCAAAAGATAGATGGTGGCTCCAAACAATAGTACAAGGATTACCACGACAGCAGGGCTTGCGAGTGCCGCGGTGGCCGATTGGGCGGCTCCTGACGCGATGGGCGTTCTCATCCGTCCAAAATACCTCAATTAAAGTTGCAAACAGTGCAGTAGGGTCCGGATTTAGCAGACCTTCTCTGGCATTGTGAAGCGTCCCCGCCAAGATCTAATTGGCCGTCCATGTGTGCGGTATAAACCCTGGGTTCCACGGTGCGACGGATTAATCGGGTTGGCTGCTCGGCCGCTACAGCCACTCATGCTTGCCGGTAAGGATCTGGCAGAAATAGAAATCGAGAGCGCGGACCGCCTTGCTCGATA
>Ga0134125_10003905_pt1 | contig 17115 bp, 18 predicted proteins | sample KB31751_FD_96464 | JGI IMG/M metagenome (GOLD analysis project Ga0134125, IMG submission 96464) | Terrestrial soil microbial communities with excess Nitrogen fertilizer from Kellogg Biological Station, Michigan, USA - KB3-175-1 | ecosystem: Environmental > Terrestrial > Soil > Unclassified ...
ACACAACGATGGGCACCGCTACGGCTTCAGCGATTGCTTTGTAGTGTTGATACAAGCCTTCCTGCGAGGGCTTGTTGTAGTAGGGCGTGACCGAGAGAATACCCTGAACGCCCATACGCTCCAAATCTTTGGCAAGAGCAATTACTTCTTTGGTGTTGTAACCGCCGGCGCCGGCAAGAACGGGAACTTTGCCGTTTGCCTCCGCAAGGGTCAACTCCACAACGCGAAGATGTTCGTCGTGTTCGAGCGTCGGGCTTTCTCCGGTCGTGCCACAGGGCACGAGGAAATTAATGCCCGCCTCCATCTGGCGCAGCACAAGCTTGCGGAGCGCCGGCTCATCCAACGACTGGTCGCGGCGGAAGGGTGTAACGAGCGCTGTTCCGCATCCATGAAACATAAAACGGCCTCCTCAAATCTAAAGCTGCCAGCTGCTACAATGCCGAGCCAAACAATACTTCCTCAAACGAATGAACACCCGTTTTTCCGATAATCCACTGCGCGGATCGAAGCGCGCCTCGCGCGAAGCCTTCGCGGCTCCGCGCGACATGGCGCAGAGTGATGGTATCAGCGGCGGAATCGAAACCAACTTCATGCGTGCCGGGGTGCTTACCGGCGCGATTGGAACTTACATCAATATTACGTGAATATCCGGCGCTTCGCATTGCTTCAACTAGATGAATCAGCGTACCTGACGGCGCATCTTTTTTTTGATCGTGATGAATCTCCCAGGCCCACGCGCCATATTCGTTCTCATCGCGTAACAGCTCGGCGGCGACCGAAGCAAGGCGGCGAAAGACGGCGACACCAGTTGAGAAATTCGGACTCCAAACCAGCCCGGCGGAGTTCTGCTCGACGGCTTCGGTTACGGCGGGGAGGTGCTTTAACCAGCCAGTGGTTCCCGTGACGGTGGGGACGCGAAGGCCAGCCAGACGGATGAGGTTCGTGGGCGCCGTTTCCGGCGTAGAGAATTCGATGGCGGCATCGGCTCCGCAGAGGTTGCCGGCGGTAATTCCCTGCCCTCCTTCGTTATCCTGCACATCGAGCCGCAGCATGACGTGAAATCCGAACTCGGGCGCAAGCTGCTCAATCATCCGGCCCATCTTGCCGTATCCGACGAGCGCCAGATTTTTGATTTTTTGGGTTTCCATCGTATTGGGTTCAGGCGAAGACATTGGGATCGAGCTCCGAGAAAAATTCAGAATGAAGAGCGGCTACGGCGGGCGTAAGGTCGCTGTCAGCGATGACGAAGCCGAGATTCAGCAACGAAGCGCCTTGGGAAATCATCCGTATATTTTTATCGCGAAGCACTTGAAAGGCTCGGCCGGATACACCGGGTGAATGGCGGATGTTCTCGCCGATCAGGCAGACAATCGCCTGATTACTCTCTCGATTCACTTCAGCAAATTGGCGCAGTTCGGTGCAGATCCCGTCCAGATGCTCCGTGTTATCGAGCGTGAGGGAAACGCTAACCTCCGAAGTTGAGACCATATCGACACTGGTCTTCCAGCGATCGAACACTTCAAAGATACGTCGTAGAAATCCGTGAGCAAGCAGCATACGGGTAGAGCGGATATTGAGGATCGTAATATCACGTTTGCAGCTTATTGACTTCACGGGATTCGAACACGGAACGGGATCGGCGGCAATGCGAGTGCCTTCGACATCGGGCCGGCGCGAGTTAAGAATTACAACCGGAATGTTCTTCTCAATGGCGGGCGCAACCGTAGCCGGATGGAGCACCTTGGCCCCGAAATAGGCCATCTCAGCCGCTTCAGCAAAGCTGATCTGCTTTACGCGATGTCCGCCGGACACAATGCGCGGATCCGCGGTGAGCATGCCGTCGACGTCGGTCCAGATTTGAATCTCCTCCGCTCCCACGCCCGCGCCAATAATGGAGGCCGAGAAATCGGAACCGCCACGGCCCAAAGTCGTGGTCTGGCCGCGCGAAGTGGAGCCAATGAAGCCGCCCATCACGATAGCGCTGCAGGCGGTAAGAGGCGCGACATTCTCCTTTAAGAGGCGGTACGTCTCATCGAAAAGAGGTTGCGCGCGCGTGAATTGCTCGTCGGTGATGATGACGCGGCGCGAATCGACATGTTCCGTGTCGATGCCGGCAGCGCGGAACGCGTACGTAACAACCAAGCTCGAGAGACGCTCGCCAATGCTGGCGATAGCATCGGTGGACCGCGGCGACAACTCGCCTACAATCGAGATCCCTTTCACCAGTTCTTCCAACCAATCGAAATGAGAACGTATCTGACGATCGAGATCGGCGGCTGCGGCACCGGCAAGGGACAACCCGTCTGATAGATGATGAGAGCGGATTTCATCCACCAGCAACAGCGCTTGATCGCGGCGGCCGGCGGCAGCTTCATTCGCAGCAAGCAACAACTTATTTGTGGTCTTGCCCATTGCGGACACAACTACGATCGGGCGGCGGTGCAGATTCTGCCGGACAATACCCGTAACGCGCGCGACGGCTTCCTGCGATTCGACGGAAGTGCCGCCGAATTTCATGACAATCATGATGAATTAGAGCAGGCCCTCGGAAATCATGAGTTCTGCGTTTAGGACGGCGGCTCCGGCGGCGCCTCGAATGGTGTTGTGACCGCAGGCGATAAATTTCAGAGCAAGAACCGGGCACTCGCGCAAGCGGCCCACAAATGTAGTCATACCGCGTTCGCGAACTGCATCGCGGCGCGGCTGCGGACGATCAGGAGAGTCTAAATAGATAAGCGGCCGGGCCGGCGCGCTGGGGAGATTGCGCTCCTGCGGAATCCCGCGGAAGGTTTCAATGGCATGGCGGGCCTGATCCACGAGGACATCACGATCGAAATCGACGGAGACGGCAACAGTATGCCCATCCACCACTGGAACACGATTGCAATGCGCGCTGACGCGAGCACCGAGCGGAAGAAACTGATCGTTTTGGAAGCCGCCGAGGATCTTCTGTGTTTCCTGCTGCATTTTTTCTTCCTCGCTGCCAATGAAGGGAATTACATTGGCAACGATGTCCATGGACGCGACACCCGGATAACCGGCGCCGGAGATGGCTTGCATCGTCGTTGCAATCACCATTTTGATGCCAAACTGCGCGAGTGGCGCAAGCGCCATAGTAAGGACAACCGTGGAGCAATTCGGATTGGTAACGATAAGCCCCTTCCAGCCGCGCTTTGCCTGCTGTACTCTGCATGCGGCCAGATGGCACGCGTTCACTTCGGGAACCAGCAGCGGGACGTCGGATTCCATGCGGTGATTACGCGAATTGGAAACCACAACATGCCCGGCGGCGGCAAAGGCCTGCTCAATTTCGGTGGCGACCGAAGCATCCATCGCAGAAAACATGAGTTGCGGCGCGTCGCCAGGCTTTGAATCGTGAACCACTAAATCAGCCGCGTTCGCCGGCATCTCACCATCGAGCCGCCACGACGTGGCATCGCGCAGTTTCTTTCCCGCCGAGCGGTCGCTGGCTCCGAGCCACGTGAGTTTGAACCAGGGATGGTCTTGAAGAAAGCGGATAAAGTGCTGGCCGACCATGCCAGTTCCGCCAAGTATGCCGACTTCAATCTGTTTCATAACTGTCCTTCAAGGAGGCGGCGAACCATTTGTTCGTAAAGGTGCACCGCTTCCAAAAGCTGATCCTTCGGAATCAATTCTCCGGGAGTATGGGCGACGTGAATGCTGCCGGGGCCAATCAGGAATGGTTTTCCCCAGGTATTGTCGAATGCGGGAATATCGGTTGTGAACGCCACGACAGTCGTGCGCATGCCGGTCAGCCCGCCGAGACGCACCGCCGGGATGAAAAGCACTTCGCGCGCTTCGCAATCGGGCTGAGCAGCCGTTTGCATATCGATTCTTGTTTGTTCGATATCGCCGACAACGCGGATAAATGTTTCGGCGCGTGCCTCGTCGGGGATGACGTTGGGAGCGCGCCCACCTGCGATAGTTCCGATATTGAGCGTGCTGGCGCCAAGAAGCTCGTCGACAGGAAGCGAGATTTCGCGGATGCGCTGAAGAGAGTTCAGCAGCTTGAGAATAGCGGAGTCGCCTAATTCCGGATAGGCCGAATGCGCAGCCTTTCCACACGCTACTATTTCGTGTCGCAAAGCGCCTTTCGATCCGAGCGCGAGTTGATTTTCAGTCGGCTCGCCGTTAATCAGAAACCGGCTGCCGCGAGGATTCTGCGCGGCGACGTATGCGCCCGCGCTGTTGCGTTCTTCTCCGACGACAAACAGGAGTCCAAAATTCTTTTGACTTTTTTCAAGGAGACGCTCGGCAGCCGCAATCATTGCGGCGATGATGCCTTTGGTGTCGCAAGCGCCGCGGCCGGAAATTTGGCGATCGTTTTCGGAAGAGGGAAAGTACGGCGGCACGGTATCCATATGAGTGGATAACGTGACGACAGGCGTGCCGAAGCGAACGAATACGTTGTCGCGGCCGGCCTCTACGGGCATCTTTTCTGCATGGCCCGCGTGCTTCGCGGCCAGATCGGAAAGAATCTGGAACAGGTAATTGCCGATCTCGCCCTCGTTCGGCGTGACAGATTCGATGTCGATTAACTGGCGCGTCAGTTCAAATAGATTCATCACAAACCCACTTTGTGGAATCGGCCAAGGGAGGTATACGGGAGGCAGGAGGCTGCTCCGATAGCGCTCCACTCGTCACTGCAACGGGCGCTTTCGCGCCATTGACGAATGACAGTGGCCGGGTATTCTCCCAAACCACCAACCAGCGGGAAAACAGATTTTCCAACTAGCTTCGGCGAATACCGACAAAAATCGGCCGGACCCCTTTCCTCGCGGCTTCAGGATCTGTCCTGAACAGCAGCCGCCAGTACTGATGACCGTCGCACCTCTACCGAAACTGTCAGAATAGCAGACTGGCGAACAGGTAAGAAACGGAGCATAGGAGAATAGAAGTAAAAGGAGCCAGCCGCCAGCACATGCGCTGCGCGAAACCCGACGATTTATGGGCGATGCATCCCAAGCAATTGTGGCGAAACCAGCGCCCGCTTCGGCGGTCATTATCGTGGAGCCTTCGCTCATTCCGCGGACCCTATGGTTAATTCGCCGGGCGTTTATAGCAGCCTTTGAAGACAACTGTTATGGAATCGCCAAGGGCGCCGCCTATTCTGTACTGCTTGCTTCTTTTCCAGTACTCACGACGCTGGCGGCGATTTTGGTGCAGGCACGAGCCCAGTCGATTGCCCATTTGTTGTCTGATTTCCTCTTAAAAGTAGTTCCGCCGGGGACGGAAGATTTAGTGCTGTCGCGGTTTCGAGAGCAAGGAACACGGCCAGTGCTTTTGCTGGTAAGCGCCATCATCGTTTCGATGTGGGCTGCTTCGGGCGCGATGACTAGTCTGATGGAAGGCTTTCAAGCCGCATACCGGCTGCCGAAAGCTCGGCCTTTTTTAAAACAGCGCTGGATGGCAATTTTCCTCGTACTCATTGTGGCGCTTCCGGCGCTGGGCGCATCGACATTGATCCTTTTCGGCAATCGCACGGAAATCTGGCTGATGCACATCTTAGGAATTGGAAAAAACGATCAGGAGTTGCGTGCGCCACTCGTTGTTCTGGGGCACGTACTCCGGTACGCAGTGGGGTTCGTGACGACGGTATTTGTGACGGGTTTGTTGTATTACTTCGGGCCGAATTACCGGCCAGAGGAGACGCGGACCGCCAAAAAGCCGCCATCGCGGTTCATGATGGTGTGGCCCGGCGCAATTTTGGCTACAACATTATGGTTGGCAACGACACTGATTTTTGGGTGGTATATAAGAAACCGTTTGGCAAACTATAACTTCTTCTACGGCAGCACCGGTACCGTTATTGCCCTTCTGACCTGGATGTATCTACTTTCGGTAATTGCGCTCATCGGCTGCGAATACAATGCCGAACGTGAGCGCATGTATTCTTTGTTGTCTCAATATTAAAGCTTGTGTCATATCAATTAGGCGTTAATTACCAGCCGCGCGGCGACCAGCCGGCGGCCATCGAGCAGCTTTGCCGTGGGATTTTCGATGGGGAGCAGCACCAAGTGCTGTTGGGGGTGACGGGGTCGGGAAAAACGTTCACGATGGCCAAGCTCATCGAACAGGTGGGCCGGCCGGCGCTAGTACTAGCGCATAATAAAACGCTGGCGGCGCAACTGTATCACGAGTTCCGGACCTTCTTTCCGAAAAACGCCGTCGAATACTTCGTCAGCTACTACGATTACTATCAGCCGGAAGCATACATTCCGTCGGGCGACATCTATATCGAAAAAGAAGCAACTATTAACGACGAATTGGATAAGTTGCGGCTTTCGGCAACACGATCGCTGTTTGAACGGCGAGACTGTGTAATCGTCGCGAGTGTCAGTTGCATTTACGGGTTGGGCTCTCCAGAGGCCTACTACGGGATGCTGCTGATGCTCGAAAAGGGCCAGCATATTAGCCGTAAGGAAATCGTGCAGAAACTGGTGGAAATTCTGTACGAACGGAACGACAGCGATTTCCGGCGCGGAACTTTTCGCGTTCGCGGCGATGTGATTGAGCTATACCCGACGTACGACGATTATGCGTATCGCATTGAGCTGTGGGGAGACGAAATTGAATCGTTGAGCCAGATTGATCCTGTGACAGCCCAGGTGCGGCAGACGTATGTGCGGCTACCTATCTACCCGAAAACGCACTACGTAATGGATGCGCCGACGCGCGAGCAGGCAATGCGCAGCATTGAAAACGAGTTGCGGTGGTGGCACAAGGAACTGGAAGCCGGCGGCAAACTCATTGAAGCGCAACGGCTGTGGCAGCGGACTATGTTCGATCTTGAAATGATTAAGCAGATCGGCTACTGTCATGGGATTGAGAACTATTCCCGCCACTTTTCGGGACGGCTGCCAGGAGAGGCGCCACCAACACTACTCGATTATTTGCCCAACGACGCTTTGATTTTTATAGACGAAAGCCATCAAACCGTTCCGCAACTACAGGGTATGTATCACGGCGACCGATCGCGAAAGAACGTGTTGGTCGAATATGGCTTCCGTTTGCCCAGCGCCAGAGACAACCGGCCGCTAACATTTGAAGAATTTGAAAACCGGGTCCACCAAATTGTATACGTTTCAGCCACTCCGAGCCGCTATGAATTGACTAAGTCGTGCGGAGTCGTCGTCGAGCAGATTATTCGCCCGACCGGTTTAGTGGACCCGATGATCGAAGTGCGCCCGGTGAAGGGACAAGTAGACGATTTGCTGAACGAAATTCGTGAGCGGGCAGAGCGAAACGAGCGTGTGCTGGTGACGACGCTGACGAAGCGAATGGCGGAAGATTTGGCTGAGTATTACACCGAAGTCGGAGTGAAATGCGCCTATCTGCATTCGGAGGTTAGTACTCTTGACCGGATTAAGATCTTGCGGGATTTGCGCCGCGGTGACTATGATGTCGTGATTGGAGTGAATCTGCTGCGAGAAGGGTTGGACCTTCCGGAAGTGTCGCTGGTAGCGGTTCTCGACGCAGATAAAGAGGGTTTTTTACGATCGAGTGGTTCTCTCATTCAGACTATCGGACGAGCGGCACGGAACGTGAGCGGGCTGGCGATTTTGTTTGCCGATGTCATGACGGAAAGCATGCAGCGCGCGATTTCGGAGACGGAGCGGCGGCGCCACATCCAGCAGGCTTACAACGATGCAAACGGAATAACGCCTCAAACGATCATCAAACCAGTCGATATGAGTTTAGTAGCGATCGCCGAAGGCGATTACGTAACCGTTTCGCTTGAAGACGAAGAAGACGCAACGGCGGCACTGAGTCCGGAACAGCGGCAATCGCTGGTTACGGAGTTGGAAACAAAGATGCGCGAAGCGGCGAAAGCATTTGAATTTGAGAAGGCCGCCCGGTTTCGAGACCGGATTAAGGCATTAAAGGCAAACGACGTCTATGAAAGCGCCACAGCACCTCGGGCTGATAGTGGAGGGTAATGTTACTAAGTCGGTTATTCTTCGATACCCAGGTCTAGCCGAGCACATCGGGCCGATTAAAGCTTCTGTCTTCAGCGTTGCGCAGCGTGTTTCCAAGTTTATCCGGGCCGGAGTAGCAGTCAACTCGTATGAATCGTTCGCCGAATGCGAAATGATTCTGATTCGTATGCCCGATGCTGCCGTGGACCGTGTAGTAAGAGAGATAGTTGCATCGCAGTTGAACGTGTCGGGAATTTGTTTTGTCCTTTGCGAGAGTTGGCTTCCAACCAGCGTGCTTGCTCCCCTTCAGGCACGCGGAGCTTTGGTAGCAACGCTACTCGGAATTCCGGCGGAATCCGCACACTGGTTTGCGGTGGAGGGCGAGTATGCCGCCTTAAAGCGAACGAAGCGCTTGCTGAACGACATGGACGCAAGCGTTGTCGAATTGAAGCCGGGAACTAAGCATCTTTATTTCGCGGCAAGCGCATTTGCGGAAACCCTGCCGCGGGCACTGTTTGCATCCGCCCAGAAAGCGCTGCGGGCCTGCGGGCTCTCAGGCAATCATCTCTACGCAGTAATGGAAGAGATGGCACAAAGCATGTTCCGCGATATCTCGCGCGGCGCGCGTGCCGGTTGGACGGGGCCGCTCATGGATTGCCCGGAAGAAATCGCAAGCGATTATCTGACGCGGCTTCGAAGCACGCGGCCGGATATGGCAGTGCTGCTGTCCGACCAATTGAAGCTCGCCGAGCCGTTTATGATGCAGCGGTTGCGGCGGCGGAGCAAAAAAGCCAACGTTCCGCAGCCGCAGATTTAAAGTATCTGCAATGCTGGTGGTATGCAACAGTTCCCTGCCTCGGCGGCCGAGAGTCACGAGCGAGCGCACCCGGAAAAGAAAACCGCGAAACGGTATCAATGGAAGCTAAAACACCGTGAACTGGTTTTGGGCGATCGCACGCTCATTATGGGGGTGCTGAACGTGACACCGGACTCCTTCTCTGATGGCGGTAAATATGCGGAACCGGATCGCGCTTTTGCGCGGGCATTGGAACTCGAAGACGAGGGCGCCGACATTATCGACATCGGAGCGGAATCCACGAGGCCGGGCTCCGCGCGTCTTCCGGAGGCCGAGGAACTGCGGCGATTGATCCCCATTTTGAAGCGGCTGAAAGGCCAACTCACCGTGCCGATTTCTGTCGATACCTACAAGGCCGGCGTAGCGGAGAAAGCGCTAGAGCACGGCGCGGAAATCATCAACGATGCCTCCGGCGGCCTTTTCGATCCACAACTGGCTAAAGTCGCATCGAAATGGGATGCCGGCTTAATTCTGAATCATATGCGCGGTACTCCGGAGACATGGGCAAAACTGCCGCCCTTAAAAGATGTGATGTACACCATCGCGACAGAATTGGAAGCGGCGGCACACCGCGCGCAGCGGAACGGAGTAGAAAAGTTCAGAATCGTGATCGATCCTGGAATAGGCTTTGGGAAACGGCGCGAACAGAACGCGGAGATTATCGCCAGACTTGGAGAGTTGAGAGGACTCGAGCTTCCGGTTTTGGTGGGGGCGTCGAGAAAATCGTTTCTCAAGCAGGAAACCGGGCTCGAAACGGAATTTGCGACGGCGGCGGCTGTGGCTTCCGTCATTCACCACGGCGCGCACATCGTGCGAGTGCACGACGTGAAGAACATGAAAGCAGTTGTGGAAATCACGGATAATATCCGGCAAGCGGCGATCGCGGAGTAGGCATGGCGGCGCGCTGCTGCCGGGCTTAGGCCGGCGCTGTGCGAAGCGCGGAGGCAGCGAACCGAAGTTCACAGAAAGAGCGGCGTGGGACGCCATTCGCAGCCCACGGGGCGGCCCACCTGGTGCAATCGGTGTGGCAGCCGAATAGTAATCAGCAGCATTTGCCCTGTTGGTATTTGCTTTTCAGTTTTGCGTCCATAAAGCGGCGCCACTCAGCAGCGGAATGAGTACGCGAGCAATGAGCGAGATGGCGGCGGTAGGCGCTTTCGTCGGCAAGCTCCCGCGCGAGCGCTGCGGCAAGCCGGAAAAGTTTGCGGAGTACCGTCATATGCTTTCGACCTCCAACGTTGAGGGAACGAACGGGGTTTCCGAGCTGCGCGCCGGAACCGAGCCGCGTAGCAATCCGCTCCAGACTCTAACAGAATCGATGATTGTGATGGTCACCAGCAGCATGAGAATCCCGCAAACTACGGCGTCGAGCTTATTGTTAAAAATGATGGTTTGCGTCGCCGAGAGCTTGGAGGCCGCGATGTTGCCTGCGGCAACTGAGGACTCAAGCGCATGTGCTTGAGCGAGAAAGCCGAGGCGCGGTTCCGGCGAGAATATCTTTTGCCAGCCCGCGGTGAATGTCGTGGCAATCAGCCAAACCAGCGGAGCAACCGTGATCCACATATAGCGCGCGCGGTGCATCTTCAAAAAAATGGTTGTGGCGACACAAAGCGCGATGGCGCCGAGAAGCTGATTCGCGATGCCAAATAACGGCCAGAGCGAATTGATACCGCCGAGCGGGTCGATGACCCCCTGGTATAAGAAGTAGCCCCAGGCAGCAACGATAATGATGCTTGCGCCGATGACTCCCGGCATCCAGCCGGTGCGGCCCCAACCTGGTCGAATATGCCCTGCGAGATCCTGCAGCATGAACCGGCCAACCCGTGTTCCCGCATCGATGATGGTGAGGATAAACAGCGCTTCGAACATGATGGCGAAGTGATACCAGAAACTGATGACTGCGCCGCCGCCGAGCCGTGAAAAGATGTGAGCCATTCCCAAGGCGAGAGAGGGCGCTCCGCCGGTGCGGCCGAAAAGCGTGGCTTCGCCGGCCTGACGCGCAAGGTCGCTCATTTGGGCGGCGGTAACAGGGAAGCCCCAACTTGTGATGGTGGCGGCAGCAGCGGCGGGTGTTGCGCCAACGATACCGGCAGGTGAATTCACGGCAAAATAAACTCCGGGCGCAAGCGCGGCGGCGGCAACAAGCGCCATGATGCCGACAAAGCCTTCGAGCAGCATGGAGCCGTAGCCGATTGGCCAGGCGTGCCACTCCCGAGCGATCATCTTCGGCGTGGTGCCGGACGAAATGAGTGCGTGAAAACCCGAAATTGCGCCGCAGGCGATTGTGATAAAGCAGAACGGGAAAATTTTGCCGGCAAAAATCGGGCCAAGGCCGTTTGTAAACTGTGTTAGCGGCGGAAGATCCAATTGCGGCCGGGCGATGAGGATTCCGAGCGCGAGCATCATAATCACACCGAGCTTGACAAAGGTGCTGAGGTAATCGCGCGGGGCAAGCAGCAGCCAAACGGGAAGCGCGCTTGCGAAGAAGCCATAAATGATGATGCAAAACGCGAGCGCGATGCCGCCAAGAGTGAACCATGAGGACCAAAGCGGAGAGTTGGCAACCCATTGCCCCCCGAAGAGAGCCAGCAGCAGCAACACCACACCGATGGCCGAGCACTCCAGCACCTTTCCGGGCCGTGCATAGCGCAAATAAAGGCCCATGAAAATGGCGATGGGAATGGTAGCCGCAATTGTAAAAGTACCCCACGGGCTTCCTTTCAGAGCATTCACCACAACCAGCGCCACCACGGCGAGCAAGATAACCATGATGAGCAAGACCGTCACAAGGGCGACCATTCCGCCCGTCTTGCTGATTTCATCGCGTGCCATTTTGCCAAGCGATTTGCCGTCGCGGCGCATGGAACAGAACAAGTTGGTGAAGTCCTGAACGGCTCCGCCGAGAACAGCGCCGAATAGAATCCACAGCAGGCCCGGAAGATAGCCGAACTGCGCAGCAAGCGTAGGACCAACGAGCGGACCCGGGCCGGCGATTGCGGCGAAATGATGCCCGAAGAGAATCCATTTATTAGTGGGCTCGAAATCGTGCCCATCGCGAAGGCGCTCCGCGGGCGTGGCGCGCCGGTTGTCCAGCAACATGACTTTTGTCGCGATGAACTTAGCGTAGAACCGGAAGCCAATCAGAAATATGCAAATCGCAGCGGCAACAATCCAGAAGCTGTTTACCGGCTCGCCGTTGCTCCGGGCGATGAAACCGAGACAAACAGCGGCAAAACATGCGATTGCCGCCCAGAGGACGTTAAAAATGCGCTTCTTCATGAGTTAAGGAATGGGTACGTGGAAATACAAGAACCTAAATACTCTACCGAATGCGAGTCGGGCCAGAGACAGGCATCGTCATGCGATTTGCAGATGTTCCAGGTATTTTTCGACCGCGGAAAGATCGAGCGCAATCTCAAGGTGCCCAGGCGTGCCGGCGGTTTCGTCAAGCAAATGAAACATCGCCATTTTGGCGACAGCATATTTCTGGGTTGACGTTAAGACACGTAGATTGCCACGTTCCCATTCGGTAATTACGGCATCGCCAAGCCGGACAGTGAGCGAATCCCATCTACCGGGCTGCGAGGAGACAGAAAACACAAATTCCCGAGCCGCATCCTTGTTCCGATAGCCCCGGTATACGTGTTGGTAGACGTAGCCAGATTCGGCTGAATACGTTTTGATGCGCTGACGCACCGGCGCACCGGCGAGCCCTGTATCCGGCGGCGTCGGGGTGCGAGGGCCGATAACGTTCCGCCAGAGTCGCCAAAATTCCGTAATTTTACTTACAACCATAGAGGATACCGGCACAACAGGCTAGAATAAGGAAGTTCGCAACGACTCAGTGAAACCTGATGCCGGATCTAAGCCTTTGAGCGCACCTTCCCTCTCCGAGACGGAACTCGGAAACAAGTCGAGTTCAGCCCGAAATTCTTTCCTGGTTGTATTTTTCTGCACCTTCATAGGGGCTGCGGCGCAATTGCTAATCAAGAAAGGCGCCGGACAACTCGGCGTTCACCTTTCGCTAACCCAAGTTTTGCACGATCCAATGCTAGTTCTTCGGTTCGGAATTCGTATTTTGGAGAACGCAAAACTGTTCATTGGCTATTCATTGTACGGAGTGTTCACCGTCTTGATGGCGTATGCACTGAAAGGGCGCGAGCTTTCGCGGCTGTATCCGATCATTGCGTTGACCTACGTCTGGGTGATGGGCTTGTCGGTGCTCATGCTTCACGAGCATGTGAATACGTTCCGCATCTTAGGAATCATTTTGATTGTGGCCGGCGTATCGATTCTCGGCGGATCGAAGGTGACGGGCGCATGAACACACCGATGAGCTCGATTATTCTAGTGTTGTTTTCCTCGTTCATCGGCTCGTTTGGCGCGGTGTACTTGAAGCTCGGAGCGGAATACATGAAACCCGGGGTAACCGGTATTTTGACGAACTACCGGCTGGGTTTTGGTATCGCGCTTTACCTGTTCTCGTCGATATTTTTTGTGATGGGTGTGGCGCAAGGAGAGCTGACCATTCTGTATCCGATGGTTTCGCTCGGTTATCTTTGGGCCGTGGTTTGGGCGTGGATTTTTTTTAAAGAACCGTTTGGAAAATCAAAGATCCTTGGGCTGGTGTTGATTATTGTCGGAGTGGCGTGCATTAACCTGGGCAATGTTCCACATTAGATAACAAATGCCGGCAGGTCCGGGCGCTACAAAACACGCGCGAGCTGAGAGTCTGTCGAACGGGCAACTCTCTTTAGAATTTCCGGAGCCATCTTATGTAGCGGGAGAGTGAGATCGACCGCCCCGAGGCGTATCGCTTCCTTCGGCATCCCGAAAACAACACAACTGTTTTCGTCCTGCGCAAGCGTCGCTCCTCCCGCTGTTCTGATATCGAGCAGGCCATGGGCTCCGTCGCATCCCATGCCGGTCAACAACACTCCAAGAGCTTTATTCTTCGCCGCGGCGGCAACGGAACTGAACATAACATCGACGGAGGGGCGCTGGTAGCAAACCAGCGGACCGTCCTTGATCTCAACGCGATAAGAATTCCCAGTCTTGCGCAAGACCATGTGAAAGTTTCCCGGCGCCAGCAGTGCGCGGCCGGGCTTTACGGCATCTCCATCGGCCGCCTCCTTCACCTCAAATGCACAAGCATCGTTCAAACGCTTAGCGAACGCGGTGGAGAACACGGGTGGAATATGCTGCGTAATGACGATGCCGGGAATGTTTGTGGGGAGGCGCGTCAGCACCTGGTGAATAGCTTCCGTGCCACCGGTTGAAGCGCCAATAGCAATCACAAGAGATGGGTCCACCGGAGCCGAATTGCGTTGGGTTGAATCGGGTATCGCCGCCAGACAGGGCGACGGGTTCACGCGCGCGGCAGCAGCGGCACGAACTTTTGCCGCAAGGCTGTTTCGCAGATCGCCAACGGAGTAGGGACCGGCGGGTTTAGCTAATACCTCCACCGCGCCATACTGCAGCGCCTGAAGAGTAGCTTCGCAGGAGCTTTGCCCCAGAGAACTGATGACAACCACCGGAAGCGGGTGGTACTGCATGAGCTTTTTGAGAAACGTAAGTCCGTCCATTCGCGGCATTTCGATGTCGAGAGTAAGGACATCGGGTTTCAGCGCAAGAATTTTGTCACGCGCCACAAACGGGTCGGGCGCCGAACCTACTACTTCCAGGTCAGGTTCAGAAGAAATCGCCTCCGTTAGAATTTTCCGTACGATGGCAGAGTCGTCTACCACCAGCACGCGGATTTTCCGGCCGTCCGGCATCAAGGAAGCTCCCAATCGAGCCACAGCGCCAGCGCGCCTTCTTCTAATTCAAAAACCGTAGCGATCGTATGCCGCTTCCATTTGCCGCACCAATCCTCAGGCTCGGGTTGAGGAGGAGAAAGCGAGAATTGCTCTTCCGGCGCGAGGCGGCTCAAGATAGCTCCGCAAATCATGTTAGTCATCTCGCCCAATACTTCGAAACATTGCGGCGTGGCAATGGTTTCCGGCTCGGCGCCCAGAAAGCTTTCGGCCAGTGTCCGTGCGGTCGCTAGCGGCGCACGAACACCAAGGGATCCGCTGCGACTCCCGCGGAAATCGAGGGCGGTGCAAACCCATTCGCCGGCCGGCCCGGCGTCCAACAGGCCAATAACTCCGGTGAAGTACATGGTCTCAAGGACCTCAGAAGCCGACTCGGCCAGGAGGCGTGTAAGATCAATCGCGATCATGGACAACCTCCAAAACCTGTTCGAGTTCCTGGCGCAGCGCTTCGGGCAGAAATGGCTTGGTAACGTAGCCGCGGGCGCCGAGAGCAAGCATTTTTTGCACGCGAGTCTCCGTGCGGTCGGTAGAAACAACGACAACCGGAATATGACGCAATTCCGGATCGGCATTCAATTCCCGCACCAGTTCTTCACCATCCATGACCGGCATGTTGATATCGGACAAAATGACATTGACCGGATTTTGGCGGACCAAGCGCAGCGCTTCCGACCCATCGCCCGCCTCAAGACACCTGCTAATTTCAAGACCCGACATATCTAGGATGCGGCGGACGAAAGCGCGCATGGCTGGCGAATCATCAACGATCATAACTGCGAATGACATTCCATTACTCCTTTCCTGGGAGACGGCTTTACTAGTTCCTGCTCCGGTTGTTCCGCTCTCCGCAACATGATTTTTCCTGTGCCCGCCTCAATGCGAACGGTTCGTGAAACGGTGCCGCCGACGTCTTCGTTTTGCAACAGGACACCGGCTTTCCATAAAATTTTTCGTAATGCGAGATGATTTCGTTTTCCGATATTGAACGTGCCCTCGCGATCCAAAACCTGCGCGCCTCCGACGGCAGTTACCACAAGTCGCCTCTTTTCGCCTCCCAACCGGTAAACGCTATGAAACAACCGGGGAATTCCGGTGTCGGCAAACATAAACGGATTCCTTTCAGCCTTGGCAAGGTCGAGTGAGGATTCCGGCAGCATGTAGTGGAGCATACCCGCCACCTTCGCTACGGGATCGTGCACCAGCAGGGCGATACAGGAACCGAGAGCATAGGTAACGAGCACGGCAGCCGGCTCGCCGCTCACCTGACAGTCGGCAACGCCCACAACCACGAGACTCATTTGGCCGAATACCCCCGCTGTGAAATAGGCGATCCGCCACCGGGCTTTTGATAAATTGCCGGTTGAATGTACCGAAGCCCGTGGTTGATGCGGTTTAAGCTTTCCGAATGGCCGATCAGCAAATAACCACCGGGCTCGAGACGATCGGCCAGGCGGTTAACAAGGGATTCCTGAGTAGCCTTGTCGAAATAGATCATGACATTGCGGCAAAAGATCACAGGAAACGAACCGATATGAGAAAAGTTTTCCATCAGGTTAAGGCGGCGAAACTCAACCTGATCGCGTACTTGCGGCTTAATGCGATACCAGCCATTCCAGTTGGCAACTCCACGAAGAAGAAACGGGCGAAGGCTCTCTAAAGGGAAATTGCTAAACCGTTCTTCCGGATAGGCGGCGCGGCGCGCCGTGGCAAGGACGCGCGTGGAGATATCAGTGGCGAGGATTCGAATGGATCGCCGCTCACGCTGCTGTTCGAAATGCCGCATCAGAGAGAAGGCGATCGAATAGGGCTCTTCTCCTGTCGAGCAAGCAGCGCTCCAGATGTCAACCTGAATGCGATTGGAGATTTGCGGCAAAATAGTAGATCGCAAAAAATCAAAATGATCCGGCTCACGGAAGAAGCTGGTGTGATTGGTGGTGAGCGCGTCAATCATCGCGGTCAACGCCTCGCCACTTCGGTCAGCAAGCAGATAGTCGTAGTATTGTTGAAACGATTTCAACTTCAGCTCGCGCAAAAGCTTCGCCAGGCGAGCCGAAACCAACTGTTCCTTCCCATCGCGCAACTCGAGCCCGAAATGTTCATAGGCGAGCTTGCGGATCTGATCGAACTCACGCGCGCTCAGCCGCGGCTGCTCGATCACCGGGATATCGATAGATGTTAAGCCGCTCATGTACGCTTGCCGCGAAAGATTCCGTGCATGTCGAGGATCAAGCCGACGCGCCCGTCGCCAAGGATGGCGCAACCAGCAATTCCAGTGATGTTTTTAAGTGTTTCTCCGAGGCTTTTTATGACAACTTCCTGCTTCCCGACGAGATCGTCCACAAGCAGGCAGAACTGCTTGCCCTCACACTCGGCAACAACTAGCAGGCCGTCGCAGATGTTGTCGCTCTTTGCCTTCACGCCAAACCTCTGCGAAAGCCGGACAATCGGCATCAGGCGCCCGCGAATAAGCGCCATTTCATCGCGCCCCTGAACCGAAGAAAGC
>Ga0134125_10003906_pt1 | contig 17110 bp, 12 predicted proteins | sample KB31751_FD_96464 | JGI IMG/M metagenome (GOLD analysis project Ga0134125, IMG submission 96464) | Terrestrial soil microbial communities with excess Nitrogen fertilizer from Kellogg Biological Station, Michigan, USA - KB3-175-1 | ecosystem: Environmental > Terrestrial > Soil > Unclassified ...
GGCCGTGAAGGCAAGCGAACTGAGGGCGGTCGCGGCGGCATCGGCCAACCGCGATTGAGCGACGCCGACGACGAGCGAAAGCAGGCACCACGCCGTCACGTCGCTGGCGGCCGCACAACCCAGGGCCACTTGCCCCACTTCGGTTCGCTCCATCTGGCGATCGGCGAGAATCCGCGCCATTACGGGGAACGCCGTCACGGAAAGCGCCGCGCCCATGAACAGGGCGAAGCTGGTGAACGGCACGCCCCGATGGGAAAGGATCGGGTAAAGCCAGAGGGCGAGCGCGACGCCCAGAACGAACGGGGCGGCGATGCTGGCGTGCGAAATGGCCACGGTGGAGCGGGCGCGGCGACGCAACTTCGCGCCGTTCAAATCGAGGCCGACCAGAAACATGTACAGCACGACGCCGAGTTGCGCGATGGCGTTGAGTGCCGCAACGACGCGGCCATGCGGATCGGCCGCGGCCGAGGGGATCAGGGCGTGCATCGCCGCGGGAGAAATGGCCCCAAGTAGCGACGGCCCCAGCAGGATGCCGGCGACCACCTCGCCGATCACCGGCGGTTGTCCCAGGTAGCGGAACAGCCGCCCGAGCGCGAACCCGAGAGCGACGATAACCGCCAGCGTGACGAGCACGTGGGAAGTAACATCGACTTCGCCGCCCTTGGCGTCGGCCATGGCGATCGCGCCCGCCGCCATCTCCGGCGCGGCCAGCGATTGACCGATTTGCCGAATCAAGAAGAAGAACGCGACGGCACCCGCCACCATGAGCACGTAGGCGAGCGCCGCCGGAGCAGCGGCAATCCGGCGCGGAGCCAACTCGGGTTCAACGGCAACACTCATGGGATTACTGACTGTTATCAAAGCAATGACAGGTACCAACCACCCACAACCTCCCCCCTTGTGGGGGAGGTCGCCGACGAGCGAAGCGAGTCGGCGGGTGGGGGGCCGATTTCCTACAACGCTACCCCCCACCCGCCGAACGTCGTCTCTGCGAGACGACCTTCGTCGACCTCCCCCACAAGGGGGGAGGTGAAAGATGGGTTTTCGTTAGTGTCATTGCTTACCTAATCATCAGCAACCGCTACTTGCGAAGCGCTGGTTACGCGAAGAACGCCTGATACTGCGGCAAGCCCGTTTCGGCCCGCAACTCGTCCATCAGCGTCCACAGCACGTCCACCTCGTCCTTGAACACGTCGCCGATGAGTACATCCGTCACCAGCCCCTTCAAGTGCGGATGCTTGCGGATGAACTTGCCGAAACTGAGGCCGTCATAAAACTCGCAGACCAGTCGGCGAATGCGATCCATCCCTTGCAAATAGGGCTTTTCCCAACTTCGCAGTCGGGTTTCGGAAGTGTCATTGGCGCGGAGGGCGGCGTCGATCGCGTCCGTGGCCATGCATGCCGAGGTCATCGCCATCAATAAGCCAGAGGAGTAGAGCGGGTCGAGGAAGCCGAAGGCGTCGCCGATCAGGCACCAGCCGTCGCCGGCAATCTGCTTGGCCCGGTACGTGTATTCCTTCTGAATGCGGAACCCGTCGCAGCGGGTGGCATTGGCGATTCGCGGCTGCACGCCCGGCGCCTTCGCCACTTCCTCGAAGTAAATCGCCTCCGCGTCCTTGCTGTCGCGGTTCTTCAACAAGTATTCGTGATCGGCAACGACCCCCACGCTCACGATGTCGTCGTGCAGCGGAATGTACCAGAACCATCCCTTTTTCCCTTCGGTCTGAATCACCAGCGTGGCTCCCTCATCGCGGCCCGTCTCGCGCACCGCCCCTTTCCAGTAGGTCCACACGGCGGCTTTCTTCAAGTAAGGGTCCCACGCTCGCAGGCCGAAGCGGTCGAGGATCATGGTGCTCTGGCCGCTGGCGTCGATCACGACCTTGGCCCGCACCTCGCGCTCGGGGCCATCCTCCGGCTTCACGCGAACGCCGACGGCGCGCTTCCCTTCGAACAGCACTTCCAGCACGCGGGCCCCTTCATGCACTTTCGCGCCGTTTTCCTTGGCATGGTCGAGCGACAGCTTGTCGAACTCGCTCCGCCGCACTTGCCACGTCTGACTCGATTCGTGCGGCTTGTTGTCCCAGAAGTAAAACGGCTCGCTGAGTTTGCCGCGCTGGTTGATGAACTGCACGCTGTACTTCTTCGTGAAGTGGCTCCGTTTCATCTTGGCGAGCAGACCGGTGCGCTCGAGCGGAAAGTAAGTATTGGGAATCATCGATTCGCCGATGTGGAAGCGCGGGAAGTGCTCGCGTTCGTAGAGTTCGACTGCGTATCCCTTTTGGGCAAGCAAGGTCGCGGCGGTGCTGCCCGACGGGCCGCCGCCGATGATGACGATGTCGGTATTGGTCATGGGAATCCTCCTGAGAATCCGGTGATTACTTCCAGACGCTGCCTTCGGGTTCGTGCGGCGCGCGGACGGCTTGCAGCAGTTCGATCAGCTTGTCCAGGTCGGCGGGGGACATGTGGCCGAGTTGCCGGCCGTGGCATTCGCGCAAGGGGATGGCGATTTCATCGAGGAGTTTCAAGCCCGGCTCGGCGATCGCCACCAGTACCGAACGCCGATTCTCCGGCGGCCGCACTCGCGTGATCAGGCCGCGTTCGTCGAGTTTGTCGAGCAACCGCGTGATGTCCGGAGCGCGGGAGACGAGCCGCTCGGCGACGGCCAGCGTCGGCAAGGCTCCGGGATGTTCGGCTCGAAGCAGGCGCAAGGCGTTGTACTGTTGCGGCGTGAGTTCGAATCGGGCGAACAGTTCGTCTTCGTACGCGCGTAGGCGATCGTAGGTACGCCACAGAGCGAGGAAGGCCTCCTGCTGGGGCGAATCGAAGCGTCGGGTGATCTTGGGGCGTCGCGGCGCCATGCGGGAAATGATACCCTTCGGAACAATACTTGTCTAGACAAATTTTGTCACGGCGGCCCTTTCCAGACCATTCGAACAGAATCAGCCGACTCACTCCGCCACTTCGCCGACCTGACCGTCGCCGAATCAGCGCAAGCTTTTGGAATTTCAACCCGTACGGCGGAGTTCTGGGAGCGCTACGACACGGGCGAATTCAAGTGAGGGCCTGAATTTACTTCACATTCCCGAAACTCCGTTAACTGTGAGAATTCTCATGCCCTGTTCGGCTCGCGTCGGATAGACTCGCGAGTGGAAGCAATTCGGACCGCAGCCGCGCCCGCGGCACAGGTGGGAGGTCATCATGCTTGCAGTGAAAGAACTTCACGTCAATGGCATGGCCCGCCCCGTCGATGCCGAGCCGTCGCGATCGTTGCTCAGCGTTCTCCGCGACGACCTCAATTTGAGCGGCGCCAAATACGGCTGCGGCGAGGGACGGTGCGGCGCCTGCACCGTCCTCGTGGATGGCCGCGCGATCCGATCGTGCAGCGTGCGCGTGGAGACGGCCGCTGAGAAGAAAGTGCTCACGATCGAGGGATTGGCCGAAGGTGAGAAGTTGCATGCGGTCCAGGAAGCTTTTCTGGCGGAAGGATCGCTGCAGTGCGGCTACTGAACGCCGGGCATGGTGATGTCCGCTTTCGCCTTGCTCAGCGCCAATCCCACCCCTTCCCGCGAACAGATCGTTCTCGGCATGAATGGAAACGTATGCCGATGCGGAACGTATGGCCGCACTTCGCGGCAGATCCACGAACGTGGGAGTCGCTTTTCGAAGGCATTACTCGCTGCAATCACTCGACGTCGGCGCCGGGATGGTTTTCCGGCGCCGGTCGAAGCCTGCAAGCAGGCAGGCAGAGAGACCACCGTCAGAATGGAAGTGAAGGCAGCGAAGGACCGGCTGGATAAGCGCGGCGAGATCAGCCGCAATGGGGCCAGTTTGTCACGGGTAAGCCGATTTCGGCTTCGATGGCCAGCAACCGATTGTACTTGGCGAGCCGCTCCGAGTGCGCGATCGAGCCCACTTTTATCTGATCGCCGCCCCAGCCAACGGCGAGATCGGCCAACCAGTCGTCTTCCGTTTCACCGCTGCGGGCGCTGACGGTGACTTGCCATCCCGCGGCACGCGCCGCGCGGCAGGCTTCCAACGCCTCGGTCAGCGTTCCGACCTGATTCACTTTGAGCAACAGTCCGGTCGCGGCCTGGCCGTCGGCGGCTCGTTGAACGCGGGCTGCGTTGGTGCAGAGGAGATCGTCGCCGAGAACGATGACGCCGCCGCCGAGCGTTTCCCGCAATCGCGGCCAGTGCTCCCAGTCGTCCTCGGCGAGGCCATCTTCCAGGCTGACAATCGGGTAGCGACGCCGCCATGCGGCCAGGACATCGATCATGCCGCCGCTGTCGAGCAATTGGCCGTCGAGTCGGTAGCGACCGTTTTCGTAAAAGTGAGTCGACGCCACATCCACGGCCAGGGCGACATCGCGGCCCGGCTTAAAACCGGCTTCCGCGATGGATTCGACTGCATCGGCGAGCATCGCCTCGGTGTTCCGAAACGGCGGCGCCAAACCGCCTTCATCCGCGGTCAAAGCGCGGGCCGCATATTTTCGCTGGGTCAGTTTCGAGGCCGCCTGGTAAACGGCAAATGCACGACTGAGGCACTCGTCGATGGTCGCCGCGGTCGGCACGATCAGGACGTCCTGAATGCACACCTGCCCGCCGGCGTGTTTGCCGCCGCTGAACAGGTTGATGGTCGGCCGGGGGAGCGCCTTCAGGAGCGTGCCGGAATCCTCGGCAAGGCTGTGGTAGAACGGTACGCGGCGTTCGGCGGCGCGGGCCCGCGCGAACGCCAGGGAAACCGCCAGGATGGCATTGGCGCCGAGCCGCCCCTTGTTAGGCGTTCCATCCAGGGCGACAAGTGCGGCGTCCAACTCCGCCTGGCTATTGAACTGGCGGCCGCGAACGGCTTCGGCGATCGGGCCGACGACGTTCGCAACGGCCTTGCGACAACCCAGACCGCCGTAACGCGAGGAGTCGCCATCGCGAAGTTCCACGGCCTCGGCGGCGCCCGTCGAAGCGCCCGATGGCACCGAAACGGTCCCGATCGCTCCGCTCGCCAGTTCGCACGACGCCGCCACGGTCGGCCGACCGCGGCTGTCCAGAATCTCCCGAGCCGTCAGGCGATGGATCATCATTCCTCCAGGCCCGCCAGGAATTCGCCCACCAGATCATCGACGGAGGCCGGCGGTCGCGCGATCAGTGCGAGAACGACCCGGCGTTGCCGTTGCCGCGCGGGGGGCTCGAGGTATTCCAGCGGCGACCGGCCGGCAACGCGGGCCAGCAAGCACCCGAGGGTATGCCGCACGGCGCACGCTTCCAATCCATCGGACCACGGCACAGCGCCCAATGCTTGGCGGTAGCTTCGATAAAAAAGCGATGCCGCTCGACCGAACTCGGCACGAGAATCCGGCAAGTGATGCGCCTTGCTCAGCAAGTGGGTCAATCCGAAGCCGGTGTCGAACGCGGGGTCGCCCCAGTGGATGACCTCGAAATCGAGGAGCACCAGCCGGTTCGCGTGCACGAGGACGTTTTTGGGGCTGAAGTCGCCATGGACGAGCGCCAGCCGGCGGGCGCGGGTCTCGGCGATCAAACGATCGTAGAAAGCCGCCGCCTCCGGAACCCGCGATGCCGTGTACTGGTAATAAGGTTCGACCCGCAGCGATTCGAAGAATGAACGGTCGTCGAAGGCCGAAGCGGTATCGCTTCGTTCCAGGGAGGAACGGCGATGGACGGCGCCGAGCCATTCGCCGAACTGGCGAACGTGATCCTCGACGAGACGGCCCGCGAGGAGCAGATTCTTCCAGTTGTCGTGCGGGCGGGGAACGGCCTCCATACCGACGACGTGCTGTTCGGCGTCTTCGAAAATGAGTCGCGGCACGGATTCGGCGGGCGCGAGCCGCTCCAGATAGCGAAGCGCGAGGGCCTCGCGGTGAACGCGGCTGGGGTCGCTGAACCAATCGACCGCGACACGCAACTTCGGAAGCGCTTGCTTGAAAACGCAACTGCGTCCGTCCAGCCAATCGACCAATACGGTCCGGCTGGAGACGCCGCCGGGCAACACGGTAGTCGTCATCGGCTCGCCATTCTCGACAAGCCGCGCCGCCGTCAGGTAAGGCAAAAAAGCCGCCGGGTTCTCAATATCGAGCGATGGGGATGTCATGGCCATCTTCGTTGGCGCCAGTGGATCATCAATTATGATATTGCGACTCGGTGGGCTCGAGGCACCTTGTCGAGCGGAACGAGGTGGCTATTGAGGAGCTGCGGCCGCGACTGTCGCATCATTGTCGACTGGGTTGACAATCGTTGCGACATCAGAGTCTGAGACTACCTGCGAAATGCGCTGCGCCGACGCGGTCACTGGGCGAGCCGGCGGTGGTACTCGGCGCGGGCCTTGGCTCCAGCGTCGGATTCGCGCGAATAGCATTCCGCCAGCGCCGCGTGGCTCGGGCGGTGCTTGGGATCTTGCTGGAGGGCTCGCGCAAACCACTGCTTCGCGAATTCCGGCTCGCCCAGGATCAGGCAAAGGCGGCCGACCTCGTAGTGGCTCCTGGCATCGCGCGGCGAACGCTCGGCGGCCCGCGTCGCCGCTTCGAAGTCGCGCAGCAGGTCGCGACGAGCCTGGAACCGCGCCCTGGCGGAGTAAGCTTCTTCAGCCCGGCCGACGCGCTGGAAGAGCTGCGCGAGTTGATAATTGACGGCGACAATATCGGCGCCGGAGCGTTCGGCCGCCGACAACCAGCGGATCGCCTCCGCATCGTTGCCGGCTTCCGCTTCGATCGTTCCAAGCACGAGAGCAGCGCCAGGGTGATTGGGATGGCTGGCCAAGACTGCCGCGGCCAGTTCTCGCGCGCCGGCCAGATCGCCGCGGCCATGCCGGCACCGCGCCAGGGCCACCCGAGCATCGACGTGATCCGGATCGGCCTTGAGAAAACGCCGGAGAAACTCTTCGGCTTCGAGATAATCCGCCCGATTCTCCAGGGCACACATGCCGGCGCCGAGCAGTGCCCGCCGATAATCCGGGCGCAACTGCAAGACCCGCAGATAATCCGCCCGCGCTTCGTCGTACTTCTTGAAGCGTTCGAGCAGTTCAGCTTGCCACAAACGCGGCGGCCAGTCGTCCGGCGTTTGTTCCAGCCAGAGATGCAGCCACAACCCGGCGCGATCCCAGTTCTTGCTCTCCAGGTCGCCGCGGTACAAGGCTTCGAGGAGTTCGCGATCCAGCGGCCGTTCGCGAACTAGGAGGATCAGTTCGTTCGTGGAACGCTGGTGAATGCCTTTTTGTTGCAGGTCGAATAGGAAGCGTTCGCGGCGCGTTTTGTCGGAATCGCCGCCGAGGCGTTTGGCGTCGTCGAGGTGTGCAGTGGCCGCTTCGAAATCGCCGGCGCGGCGCAGCGTTGCGGCCAACAGAAGGTGCGTTTGAGGGGAATCCGAATCGAGCGCGAGAACGGCACGAAGGTGCTCGACCGCGGCCGGCAGATCGAGTCGGTCCAGGGCCGCCTCGGCTTCCTTGCGGTGCCGCGCGATGGACCGATCCCGGTGCAGGGTGTAGCCAATCGCCGCAAATGCCGCCACGAGCGCGAGGATGCCCCAGCGCACTCCGCGACGACGAAACAACGAGCCAATGCACGACCGCAGCTTGAGCATGAGTCTTCCGCAAGGTTACTTCGGGACTCGTACTCCGGGTTCTCCCTCGTGCAACTCGACGTACCGGTTGCGGCCGAGCGCCGCATCGTCCCACGATTGCTCCACGCCCGACGGCCACTTCACGATGAGGCGGAATGGCGAATCCGGTTCGAGAGCGAAGACGAGGCGGCGATCGCTGCTGGAAAGATAACCGCCCCCGCCGTTGAGGCTTTGTAAGCGGCGCCGGCCGTTCTGCTGCAACGTCAGCCAGGCGCCGGTGGCATCGCGATGGCTCGACCCGACAAGAGCGACGCCGAGCCAGTGCGAGCTCGGCGATGTGACATTGCGGAGTAGCGCGATCGGCTCGTTGATGTGGCTAATCACGAGATCGATTTTGCCGTCGTTATCGAGATCCCCCCAGGCGGCGCCGCGGCCGCGGTGCAGGGTCGCGAAGTAACTGCCCCCCGAAGCGGAAACATCGGCGAAACGAACGGCGCCGACGGGATCGGTTGCGTGCCGCTGGTTGCGCAGCAGCACCGCTTTCTGTTGCAGCGTCCCCAGCGCCGGGGCCCGCAAGATGTGGCCGCTGGTGATGAACAGATCCGGAAACCCGTCGCGGTCGAAATCCAAAAAACCCGTGCCGAATCCGACCAACCGGCGGCCGAGCGCGGCGATGCCGGCAGTGCGACTGGCGTACAAGAAGCCACTCTTCCCGAGGTTCCGATAAAGCCCGTGCTCCTCGCCTTCGAAGTTGGCGACGAAAAGCGAGAGCCGGCCGCTGCCGTCGCAATCCGCGGCGTCGGTTCCCATGCTCCCGGTCGGTCGGGCTTCACCGTCGTAAGCCACGCCGGCCGAGACTCCCACTTCCGCGAACTTCCCGCCGCGATTCATATAGAGGTAATTTTCAATGGTATCGTTGGCGACGTAAATGTCCGTGCGGCCGTCGCCATCGAGATCGGCCAGGACGACGCCAAGTCCCTTGCCCGGCTTGATGCCCGCGTCGCTTTGCCGAACGAACCGCGAGCCGTTCCGATTGAAGTAAAGGGCGTTCGGCAGCGATTCGAAGCGGTGCGGGGGACAAACGTCCGTCTTGCCGCTCGGGCCTTCACACGGCCGATGGGTCGCGAACGACCAATCGACGTAATGGCAAACGAAGAGGTCGGGCCAGCCGTCGCCGTTGAGATCGCCCCAGCCGGCGCTCGTGCTCCAGTGCCCGGCAGTTGGCGCCGGGTCGAGACCCATCGCGGCCGTGACATCCGTGAACTTCCCGCGATCGTTCCGATAAAGAGCCATGCGGCCGTAGCCGGTCACGAGGAGATCGGGCCAGCCGTCGTTATTGAAGTCGGCGATAGCGGCGCCGTGGCTGTAGAACGCGGCTTCCGTCGGTAAGCCGGCCTCCAAGGTCGCATCGCGGAACTTCCAGTTTCCCAGGTTCTTGAAAAGGCGGTTGGGATGGCCGCGAATCTGCTTTCGTTCCGGGCCGTCGAAGAAGCCGCCGCCAGTCGCGAACACGTCGAGGAGCCCGTCGCGGTCGAAGTCGATGAGGGCGATGCCGCCGCCGAGCGATTCCAGGAGCGCGTACTGGTTGGCTTCCTCGCCGTTCCGATAGGTGAAGTCGAGACCGGAACTGGCCGTCGCATCGGAGAAAATGGGACCGGGAAAAGCCGGCGCGGCGGCGGCGGCGTTGGATTCGGGTTCTGATTGCGCGATCGGTTCAGGCCGAGCGAGGGCGGCAACGAGAATGGCGGCCGCGATCAGCGCGGCGACGACCACCACGAGAATCGTATGCCTCGCGGCGAACATAGGAACGCTTCGAGCCAGGAGTTTGGACCTGTTGGAGTGGCCAAGGAGGGAATCGAGCCCACAATCCGTCACTTGGCCAAACCTTGAAACACTTCACAACATAAAGGTCGCATCAAAGAGCGACAAGAGGATCCGGCGGTCGCGCGACCTGTGAATCGGCGGATCGTCGGCGCCAGCGAATGCCCGGACCGAAATGATTTCACTTTTCCAAGAGCAGTCGGGAATCTCCGTGGACGGGGAACCCCGCAGGATCTCCTGGAACGCCGGTACCCAGAACTCGGCTGCAGGCACTTCATCGAATTGCTCGGATGCCCACTTCAGGGCAAGCATCGACGCGTGTGCCGCCAGTCGCGGCCAGTTCGAGTAGCCGATTCGTGACTTCGTCCAAGTCTCGCTTCTCCCCGAAACCCTTGACCACATACGTATCGCTTTCGAAGAGCGCAATGGCAATTTCCTGCGGAGCCAGTCGACCGAGCAGCATTGAGCAGAAACCAGCAAATAGCAATCGGCCGAACCGCACTCATGGACTCCCAACTTGAGACAATAGTTCCCCATCCGCCAATTCGCGGCAAATTCACGAACGTCGGAGTAGCTTTTCCAAGGCGTCACGTTCAGCGATCGCTCGACTTCGGCGCCGGGGCGGTTTTGAGGGCTCGCCAGTGACAATCCGTTGTCACTGGACCGGTGTTAGCGGACGGGCGTCGGTGATCCGCGCTCGGCTCCGCGGACTCCGCCTCGCGGCTACTAATCGGTACGGTTCGATCAATTTGGGTGTCGTAGTGGGAGATGAGTTCGAGGTCGGCGGCGGCACTGAGTTGGGAATCGTTCGGCGATGGCGGCCGTCCGGATGCCCTTGTAAGTCAACTTCTTCTCGAAGGGCGGCAGGTTGTATTGGCTGTTGAGATTTGCAGGTGGGTGATGAGTTGGGAACGATTCGCGTTCCACGTTCCGCATTCCGCGTTCATCAAGAGCCAGTACCAGGCGAACATGCATTCGCAGCCGGCGACGATTCCGTGGGGGTACGGGGCGATGGCGTCGAGGAAGGCTTTCTCGACCAGGGCCTGTCCCGGCGGGATCGCAGATGTGGAGGAAGAGTGTTCTGGCGTGTAGATCGACGCCGGCATAGTATGCGTGTTGTCGGCTGAAAGATCCACGCTGCGACCGGGGGAAACCCGCGAGCGCGTTATACTTGGCGACAGGTGCGGCCCGTCGCTCCGGAGGCCATGAGTGTTACCCAATTGCTGCACCGGAGCCGTCCTCAAAGCCGTGCCGGGCCGGTGAGTTTCGCTGTTCGGCGTCGGAAGACGGAGGGGTGCCGTGAAGCGAGCGCGTGTCATTGGCTTCGTCGTGTTCGCGGTTGCTGGGGTGGCCGGTACGGCCGGGTGGCTGCTTGCCACCCGACAACGGGCAGCCCCGCCGCCGGGAGACGTGCGTGAAGTCATCGCCTCATACCTCGCCGACGCGGAGGCGGCGAGGGAGAAGTACCACGATGCGCCCGTCACCGCGTTGGGCGTCGTCGACGGGTCGGAGCGTCGGGATGTGATGTACACCCGGGCGGCCGACCATTGGTCGCCGTACCTGGATGAGTTGTCAAAGCAGGCCGTGGTCGCGATCATCGTGGACAATCATCACGAGGTCTGGGCCAATTTTGGCGCGGAGAACCAGCGTGAGGCGCTCGCGCTCAGGAAGGGCGAGCGGGTGACCATTAAGGGCCGCCACACCGGGTATACCACTACGGGCGCCGTCTACGACGGCAAAGTCGTCTTGGTAGTCGACGGGTGCGAGTTCATCCCCTGATCCGCGTCGTCGTCGGGTATGTGGCGCGGCGAGTTTGGATCGAGTTGGCGACCCGCGGAGTGAAGGCACGCCGAACCGCACTCATGGACTCCCAACTGCACTCATGGACTCCCGACTTGAGAAAATAAATCCCCCGTCCGCAATTCGCTGCAGATTCACGAACGTCGGAGTAGCTCTTCGATGGCGTCGCTTGCTTCAATCACTGGACTTCGGCGCCGGGATGGTCCTTTCGGTGGTCTACGCCTTGCGGTCGAGACGCGGCGGGCCACGCACCGCCCGGCGCCCCCGGAAACGCGAAATTCCGGATACGGAACGGGAATGCGGAATGCGGAATGCGGGCCTGCCGTGCCCCTGTGGTTAATTCGGAACTCCACCGCGGAGATCGTGGATCACGCGGATCGATTCTTCTCGGTGAAGTCTCTGTGCTTCTCGGTGCCTTTGTGGTGAATGCCAACTCATTCGATGGGATCACTGATTCGGCGGGGCCGCTGGCTGGCGTGCGCGTGCTCGACGCGGCACGGGTACTGGCCGGGCCGTTCTGCGGGCAACTTTTCGCCGATCTCGGCGCCGACGTCATCAAACTCGAACGCCCCGGCCACGGCGACGACACCCGCGGCTGGGGGCCGCCCTTCCTCGGCGACTTCTCCGCTTACTTCCTCTCCTGCAATCGCTCGAAACGCTCCATCACGCTCGACATCGCCAAACCCGAGGGGCAGGTTCTCTTCCACGAACTGCTCGCCAAGTCGGACGTACTCATCGAGAACTTCCGCACCGATAGCGTGGAGAAACTCGGCCTCGGCGCCGAGCAACTGCTGGCCCGTCATCCGCGGCTCGTGGCCTGTTCCATCAGCGGTTTTGGCCGCGATGGCCCACTCAAGGATGCCCCCGGCTACGATTTCGCGATCCAGGCGATGAGCGGCTTGATGGACATCACCGGCCCGGTGGAAGGGCCGCCGAGCAAGGTCGGCGTTGCCGTCGCGGACGTGCTCACGGGGCTTTACGCCGCCACGGCCATACTGGCCTGCCTGCACGCTCGAAACCAGAGCGGCCACGGCTACGCTATCGACCTCGCGCTTCTCGATTGTGCCCTCGCCGCTCAGGTGAATGTCGCCCAGGCGTACCTTGCGAGCGGCGAAGTGCCCGCCCGTCAGGGGAACGCGCATTTGCAGATCGTGCCGTATCAACTCTTCGCCACGGCCGACGGCTGGCTGGTCTTGAACGTCGGCAACGATTCGCAGTGGCAATCGTTTTGCCAGGCGGCCGGGGCGAATGAACTCGGCGGCGAACCGCGCTACCTCTCCAATCGCCAGCGCGTCGAAGTGCGCGCGGAACTCATTCCCCAGGTCGAAGCATTGCTGCGTTCGTTGCCCACGCGCGAATGGGAAAAACGGCTGAGCGAGGCGAATGTGCCGCATGCCGTGGTGTGGAGCTACGCGGACTTATTCGCACAACCGCAGGTGGCCGCGCGCGGCATGAAGCTGACGGTTCGCGACGCTTCCGGTAACCCGGTCGATCTGGTCGGCAACCCGATTCACCTGAAAGGAAGCACGCTTCCGGAACCGCGGATGCCGCCGGCCCTAGGCGAACAGACGGCGAGCTTGCTCCAGGAACTTCTCGGCCTCGACGCCGCCGCGGTGCAAGAACTCCACCAACGCGGTGTGGTTTAAGGGTGCGACGACCATTCTTGGAGTTCTCCGAAGCGATGTCGGGCACAGCCCGACCTACGAGCGGGTTTTGTAGGTCGGGCTGTGCCCGACGATCTTCAAGCTGTGCCCGACGATCTTCAAGCTATGCCCGACGATCTTCAAGCTGTGCCCGACGATTTTAGATTCCGAGAACGGGTGTAAGCAGCGTGCGCCCGTGACGGATCGCGGCCGCGGCATAAGACATTCCTTGGTCCCGCACCCTCCGCCCATGCAGCCCATGAAAGCCGAACTGCTCTCCATCGGCAGCGAACTCACCAGCGGCCAGAACCTCGACACCAACAGCCACTGGCTCAGCCAGCAACTGGCGGGCGTCGGCATTCCCGTCGGCTTCCACACCACCGTGGCGGACGATCTCCGCGACAACATCGATTGCTTTCGGACGGCCTGCGAACGGGCCGAACTGGTCATCGCCACCGGCGGCCTCGGCCCCACGCAAGACGACCTGACCCGCGAAGCGTTGGCCGCACTCGCCGGCGTCGAACTCGAAGAAGATCCGGTTTCGCTCGATCACATTCGCATGATGTTCGCCGCCCGCGGCCGCGTCATGCCGGATCGCAACCGCGCGCAAGCACTGTTTCCCGCCGGGGCACGAGCCATTTACAATGTCGCCGGCACGGCGCCCGGCATCTGGATGACGTTTCAGCGAGCCCTCGTCATTGCCATGCCCGGCGTGCCGAGCGAAATGATGCGGATGTTCGCCGAGCAAGTGCGGCCGCGGTTGCTCGAAGCCGGGCTCGGCGGCGGCGTCCTCGTGCAACGCAAGATCAACACTTTCGGGGCCGGCGAATCGCTCGTCGAGGAGCGCCTCCTCGACCTCACCCGCCGCGGCCACATTCCGGAAGTCGGCATCACCGTCTCCGACGCCGTGATCTCGCTGCGCATCCTTGCCCGGGCCCCCACTCACGTCGATGCTCTCGAGCAAATCGCGCCGGTCGAGCACACCATTCGCGAACGGCTCGGCGACCTCGTCTTTGGCTGCGACGACGAGGAGCTTCAAGACATCGTCGTGCGGTTCTTGCACGAAAAGGAACTCACGCTTGCCTCGGCGGAGAGCATTACCGGCGGCCTCGTCGCCAATCGCGTTTGCCAGGTTCCGGGGGCCAGCGATTACTTCCACGGCGGCATTGTCAGCTACACCAACGACGTGAAGCATCGGGAACTCGGCGTGCCGCGCCACCTGCTCGACCGCTTCGGGGCCGTGAGCGAACCGGTGGCGCGGGCGATGGCCGAAGGGGTTCGCGAGCGCTTCGGGACCGATCTCGCCGTGGCGACAACGGGATTTGCCGGCCCTGGCGGCGGCACGGAGGAAAACCCTGTCGGCACGGCCTACGTGGCCATAGCCCACGCCGACGGCACGGATGTGACGCGCTATGGCTGGCTCGGCACGCGGAATGAAGTGATGAGCCGCACGGCCAAACTGGCCATCAACATGGTGCGCTTGCGGTTGATGCGAATGCCGAGTCGATAACGGTTAACTGACGCTCGGAAAAGCATGGCATTGACGGCCAACAATCAGAGCTGCGGATTCATGTCATTGTGGAGAACTAGCGTCTCACTCGCCGAGTGAATCTTCGAAGCGGAAGACGGCGGCGGTCTTCGCGCCGTTGTTCGGGTTCTCCAGCATCGCCCCGGTATAAATCACTCGGCGGCTACCCGTGGGCGTGAGTTCCACCACGACCGTCGGCGTCGTGTAAGCTTCCTTCACGGCCTTTTTCGTTTCCTCGCGAAGGTCGCGAGCCCAGCAGACTTTTCCACTCTGCGGGTTCAGGCAGACCATCGTGCCGTCGGTGGAAATGGCATAAACGGCGATCGGCATGCCGCCGACGGAGGCGACCGCCGGGCCGGAAGTGAACGTGGCGCCGACGCCGGTCTTCCAGCGAAGCTGGCCCGTCTTGCGGTCGAGGCAATGCACGGCGCCGTCGCGACTGGCGGCGTACACCGAGAACGCATCGGCCGCGAGCGACGTGTGCACGGACCGGCTCAGGTCGTAGCGCCAGGCGATCGCGCCGCTGTCGGCTTCGACGCAAACAATCGCGCCGGCCGGTTCCTTTTCTTCTCCCTTGCCGCTCTCCTCGTCGTACTTAAAAACGTCCGCGGCCATGTTGCCGGTGCCGAGGCCATAGACGACCCGGTTGCCGAGAACGAGCGGCGCGCCGAAGGAGCGCAGGTTCACCGGCGTTCGCCACAGTTCCCGACCGCTCTGCGCGTCAATGGCGAGCAACGCGAGTGTGTAGAGCCCGCTGCCGACGAAGATGCGGTTGCCCGCCGCGGCCGGCGGTCCGTCGATGTGCAACTGTTGATCGCGGCCCGGGAACTGCCATAACTTCGCGCCCGTCTTGACATCCGCACAGAAAAGGCCGTCGTCCCCGGCCGAAAAATAAACGCGATTCCCGACGATTCGCGGGTTTCCCTCGGTGTGGCTGGAGGTTTCGAACGGCTGCGGCCAGGCCGATTGGCCCGTGGCGGCATGGAGCGAAAACAGGCGGCATTCGCTATCGGTGTGCAGCCCTTCGCCAAAATAGACGCGGCCCCCGGCAACCACCGGCGAACAGAACACCGGCTTGAGATCGCCGTCGTTGTTGAACTTCCAGAGTTCGCGGCCGGAGTTGCGGTCGAGGGCGACGACGGCGCCGCGCGTCCGCGTTCCCGCTTGCCGGAATGTTCCGACGAAGAGCCGGTCGCCATCGACTGCGATGCCGTTCGACATCACTTGATGCGAGTCGGGGATTTCGAAGGTGCGGACATCGACGAGCCGCGGGCCGAAGCTTTCGTCCCCATCGCCGCCGACGGTGCTGATATCCGTGGTGGGTTTGGCACTCGCGCCGCCCAGGCAAAGTGCGATCACGCCGCCGAGAAGAAGCGTCGCCAGGCCCACGGATTCCCCGGAGACGCTCAGGTTCAAATGCCCCGCCGTCGGCCCCGCGGTGGCGACCCGGTAGATCGCGTACAGCGTGGCCATGCCGAGGGCGATGCCGATGATCGTGAACTCGCGCATCGGCAAATCGACCGCCTCTTGCCACGACGTTCCGAATACGCGGGTCAGGATGACCACGAGCGCCATGAGGCCCGTGAGGCCGGCGAGCGCGATGATTTCGCTGCGCGACGGAATGGCGGTAATGGCCGGGTCTTCGCCGGCCATGTTGCGATAGCGCAGGCCGGCCCAGAGCAACCCAATGGATGACGAACCGAGCAAGAGCGCGGTGAACGGCTTGTAGCCGGCGAACGGCGTATCGGGGAGCAATTGCAGGAACTGCAGCAGCCAGTAGGCAAAGGCGAGCGTGCTGTTGAGGCTGGCGATCACGAGGAAGGCCCGCCACCGCTTCATGCCGATGGCCATGCGGGCCGCCAACCCCGGGAAGAGCGCCGCGATCACGGCCATCGGGCCGATCAAGGCGATCGACGGAATGACGCCGAACAGGGCCATCGAGGTTTCGCCGCATTTCTTCGGGGCCTTCTTCTCGATGGGCGGGCCGTAACCCTTGGGTTCTTTTTCGTTGACGCCGGGCGGGTCGGCCTTCTTCGCCAAAGTGTCGGCGATCACCTTGTTCAGTTCCGCCGTGGTTCCCTTGAAGGTCCGCCGCAGGTACGGTTCGCAGTGCAAGAGCGCCCATCGCACTGTCTTGCCGTCGGCATCGATCCGCCCCTGGAAGGAAAACCACGTCCCTTCCATGAAGGCAGTCGCCTCGTATTTCTTCCCTTCCTTGTGGGCAAAGATGACGAGCTTGCGGCCGGCTTCGAGGCGGTCCAGAAGAATCTGCGTGTGGCCGTCCTTCTTGGCTTCGTTGTCGCCGGTCAGGTTCACCGGCATCCGGTCGAAGGGCGCGTTGCCTTTGAGCTTCGCGTCGAACTTGAAGACGACGCCCGGCTTTTCGGGAAGCACAGAATCGACCGTGGCCGTGAAGATGAGGTCTTCTCCGGCAATCACGTCCTTGAGCGGCAGCAGTTTCTGGATGACCGCGGCGGCTTGCGGGGCGAAGAGCGCGGCTGCGAAAAGGGCGAGGCTAGCGGGGACAGCAGTACGGCGCACTGAGGGACCTCCGTATCGGCAAGCGACATTCGCACCATCTTAGCCGGTCGGAGCGACAAGTGAAATGCGCGACTCGATATCGGCATCGGGATCGGGCATGACGCCAGTTTCGACGGCGATCCGCATGTCTTCGGGGCAATCCCGCCACGCCACCTGGTACGTCGATTCGAGCGGTACTTTCACGTGCTGCCCCGCCGACAAGAAGAGAGGCA
>Ga0134125_10003907_pt1 | contig 17107 bp, 13 predicted proteins | sample KB31751_FD_96464 | JGI IMG/M metagenome (GOLD analysis project Ga0134125, IMG submission 96464) | Terrestrial soil microbial communities with excess Nitrogen fertilizer from Kellogg Biological Station, Michigan, USA - KB3-175-1 | ecosystem: Environmental > Terrestrial > Soil > Unclassified ...
CCGGCGCCCGCGCCGGCGGCTCCCGCGGTCAAGAAGTAGCGCCCACGCGGCGAAGGCCAGGCGAAGGCTAGGCGGCCGGCTGCTTCTTGGCGCCGATCGAGGAGAGCGCGAAGGCCCGACCGATGAAAGCCAGGGCATAGCCGCCAATCACGTCGGCGATGAAGTGCTGCTTCGTGGTCAAGGTCGAGATCGCCAGCAGGGTCGCCATCACCAGCGCCACCCGCCCCAGGCGCGGCCGATCCCGCAGCAGCAGGAACGCCAGCATCGAGGTGTGCGCCACGTGCAGCGAGGGGAAGACGTTGCCCGGCGGATCGACGTGCTGCACCCAGGCCATGAAGGCGTACGAGAGGTTGGGGTAGGGCGGGTAGAGGATCGGACGGGGGTACTCCGCGCCGACGAAGAGGTGGCCCATCGCCCCCAGCGTCATCACCAGCACCACCGCCAGGGCCGTGCGGTTGAAGAGCCGCTTGTGCCGGAACCCGCCGATCGCGAGCAGGAACGTCCCCGCGTAGAACGGCAGGTAGCACCAGGCGGTCCAGGGCCAAAAAGGAATGGCGTCGTCGAGCCGCGTGCGCAGCAGCTCCGTCGAGCGCGTGAGGTGCGCGTGCCCTATCCCGAAGTAGACCGCCGACTGCAGCAGCGCCAGCGCCAGCCCCACCGACCAGCGGTAGGCCGGCGAGGCGAGCGGCCCATCGGGATCGACGGCCGCCGCCGCGCGCGGCTCACCCTCCGGGGCGGTCACGGTCGCTGACGACATCAGAGTGTTATTACCGCGAATTTGAGGTAATCGCCTTCGGGAAACTGCGGGACCACCGGGTGGTCGACGCCGGCGCCGTGGACCTCGCGGACCTGGGCGCGCCGGCCGGCCTCGCGCGCGCCGTCGCGGACGGTGGCCAGGAACGCCGCGCGGCCGACGTGGCTCGAGCAGGAGGCGGCGCAGAGGATTCCCCCGGGCGCGGTGACCGCGGCGCACAGGCGATGCAGGCGCTGGTACGCGCGCAGGCCCGTCTCGAGCGCCCGCCGGCTGGAGGCGAAGCTGGGCGGGTCGGAGACGACCAGGTCGTACTTTTGGCCCGCCGCCGCGGCGCGGGTCAGGAAGGCGAAGGCGTCCTCGGCGGCGAAGCGGGCGGCCTCGACCGGGAGGTGGTTGCGCGCGAAGTTTCGCCGCGCGGCCGCGATGGCCGGCGCCGCGACGTCGACCGTGGTGGTCTCGCGGGCGCCGCCGGCGGCGGCGTAGACCGAGAAGGCGCCCGTGTAGCCGAACAGGTTGAGCACGCGACGGTCGCGCGCCATCCCCCGCACCCGGGCCCGGTTCTCGCGCTGGTCGAGGAACAGGCCCCCTTTCTGGCCGCGGCGCAGATCGGCGCCGAAGAGGAGGCCGTTCTCGCGGATCTCGAGCTCCCCCTCGGAGAGCGTCCCCTCGAGCGTCAGCGTTCGAGCCCCGTCGTCCCCGTCGGCGCCGCGCGGGCGCCGCTCGACGATCGCCTGGACGGAGATCCCCGCCCGGCGCGCCGCCGCCCGCAAGCCGGCCGGCAGCTGGCGATAGAATGCCCGCGCGCCACCGCCGTCGAAGCGGACGCCGAGCGCAGTGGCGTAGAGGTCGACGTGGACGCCGGGCAGGCCGTCGGCCTCGCCGTGAATCCAGCGGAAGGCGTCGGTCTGGCGGCGCTCGATCGCCTGCAGCCGGCGGTCGAGCGCCCCGGCCACGGCGCGCTCGACCGCCGCCGCCGGGTCGGCTTCGTCGGCCGCGGCGACGATTCGGACGGCGATGGGCGAGGTGGCGTCCCAGAACCCGCGCGCCAGCGGCCGTCCATCGGCGTCGGCCACCAGCACCAGCGCCCCCTCCGGAAGGCGCGGCGGGGACGCCAGGGCGTCGCGGTAGATCCAGGGATGGCCGCCGCGAATCGCCCGCGCGAGCCGCTTCCGCAGGACGACCCGCGGGAGGGATCTCCGCGCGGCTGCCTCCCTCACTTTGCCGGGGGACGATCGGCGACCGGCACGGCGACCGCCACCGGGCGGGCCAGGCTGGAGACGGTCTTGGCCGCGGCCAGCACGCGCGCTCCGCTCGGGAAGACGACGTCGATCTTGCCCGCCCCGGGCGAGCCGGCGACCACGCCGACGCCGAACTGCGGGTGGGTGATCCGCTCGCCGGCGGTGTAGGCGCCGCCGGCCGCGTAGGGGCGCATCGGCTTCGAGGGATCGAAGGCCGGGACGGCCGGGACCGGGGTCGGCGTCTTCGCCGCGCGCGATCGGTTCGGCGAGAAGCTGCGCCCGGCCCGGGCGCGCGGCGCCTCGGCCTCGGCCTCGTTCTCGTTCCGGTAGCGGTGGTGGCCGCCGCAGCGCTTGCAGACCACCTTGGCGATGCGGTCGCCCATCTTGGCCATCACCACGTGCCAGACCTGGCCGCACCGGCCGCAGAGCGCTTCGATGTCCTGTCCTACTCCGGGCGTCGCCATGGCCCGTAACTTAGCGCGCTTACAGCTCCGCGGGGTCGCGATATTCGCCAAACACCTCGCGAAAGACGTCGCAGATCTCCCCGAGCGTGGCGTCATGCCTCGCCGCCTCGAGCACTGCATCCATGAGGTTGCCAGTGCCGCGCGCGGCCTGGCGCACACCCTCGAGCGCCGTCGCCGCGGCTCGGCCGTCGCGCCGCGCCCGCAGCGCGGCCACCGCCGCCCGCTGGGCTCGCTCCGGGCCGTCGTCGATCTTCAAGGTCGGGATCGCGGCGCCGGCCTCCGCGTCAGCGTGCCGGTTGACGCCCACCACGCCGCGCGCGCCGCTGTCGACCTGCCGCTGCGTCCGATAAGCGCTCTTGGCGATCTCCCGCTGCGGCCAGCCCGCGTCGACCGCGCGGACGATCCCCCCCATCTCGTCGATGGTCCGCAGGATCGCCTGGGCCTCGGCCTCGACCCGATCGGTCAACGCCTCGACGTAGTAGCTGCCCCCCAGAGGGTCGGCGACCGCCGCCACGCCGGTCTCCTCGGCCAGGATCTGCTGCGTGCGGAGCGCCAGCGTGGCCGATTCCTCGGTCGGCAGCGCGTAGGTCTCGTCGTACGAGTTCGTGTGCAGCGACTGCGCGCCGCCCAGCACGGCCGCCAGCGCCTGGAAGGCGGTGCGCGCCACGTTGTTGAGCGGCTGCTGCGCCACCAGCGACACGCCGGCGGTCTGCGCGTGCGCCCGCAACAGCCAGGAGCGCGGGTTCTTGGCGCCGAAGCGCTCGCGCATGATGCGCGCCCACATCCGCCGCGCCGCACGCAGCTTGGCGATCTCCTCGAAGAAGTCGCTGTGGACGTCCCAGAAGAACGACAGCCGCGGCGCGAAGGCGTCGACGTCGAGGCCCGCCTCGCGCCCGAGCTCGAGGTAGCCGATGCCGTCCGCCAGCGTGAAGGCCAGCTCCTGCACGGCCGTCGCCCCCGCCTCGCGGATGTGGTAGCCGCTCACGCTGATGGTGTTCCAGCGCGGCATCCGGTCGGTGCAGTACACCAGCATGTCCCCCATGATCCGCAGATGCGGCCGCACGCCGCAGATCCACTCCTTCTGGGCGATGAACTCCTTGAGCATGTCGTTCTGGATCGTGCCGGCCAGCTCGGCGGGCGCGATCCCGCGCCGCTCGGCGGCGACGACGTAGAAGGCCAGCAGCGCCACCGCCGGCGCGTTGATGGTCATCGAGGTCGTCACCTCGGCGAGCGGGATGTCGGCGAAGAGACGCTCCATGTCGGCGACCGAGGCCACCGAGACTCCTTCGCGGCCGACCTCGCCCAGCGAGCGCGGATCGTCGGGGTCGAGCCCCATCAGCGTCGGCATGTCGAAGGCCGTCGAGAGCCCTGTCTGCCCGTGCGCCAGCAGGAAGGCGAACCGCCGGTTGGTGTCCTCGGGCGTGCCGAACCCGGAGAACATCCGCATCGTCCACAGCTTTCCCCGGTACATGCTGGCGTGCGGCCCGCGCGTGAACGGGTACTGGCCGGGGTCGCCCAGCTTCGCGGCGTAGCTCCAGCCGGCGCCGAGGTCGGACGGTCCGTAGGACGCCGCGCGCGGAATCCCCGACGAGGTCTCGAACTTTTTGTCGTCCTTCGGGTCCGACATGGCCGGCGACGAGTCTACTCCCCTCAGGCGAGCCCCGACCCGCGCTGGCGCCGACTTCGGCGCGAGGCGGCGGCTCAAATCCGCGAGGTCAGGCGCGGGCCGTGACTTCGGGGGCGGCGCCCTCGGGGCCGGGGACCACCACCGGGACCGTCTCCAGCGTCAGCTCCAGCGCCTCGTCGATCTTCTTGACGAAGACGATGTCCAGCTCGGCGCGGACCGTCTCGGGGACGTCGATGATGTCCTTGCGGTTCCGGTCGGGCAGCGCCAGCCGCTTGATGCCCGACCGGTGGGCCGCCAGCACCTTCTCCTTGATGCCGCCCACCGGCAGCACCGTGCCGCGCAGGGTGATCTCGCCGGTCATCGCCACGTCGCCGCGCACGCGCCGCCCGGTGAGGAGCGACACCAGCGCGACGGTGATGGCCACGCCCGCCGACGGACCGTCCTTCGACACGGCGCCCTGCGGGACATGCAGGTGGATGTCCGTCTTCTCGAAGTCGGCGGTGATGCCCAGCTCCTCGACGTGGGTGCGAACCCACGACAGGCCCGCGCGCGCCGACTCTTTCATGACGTCGCCGAGCTGACCGGTGAGGATCAGGGTCCCCTTTCCGGACATCGCGGTGGCCTCGATGAAGAGGATGTCGCCGCCCGTCGGCGTCCAGGCCAGACCGGTCGAGACGCCCGGGATCTCCGTGCGCTCCGCCGCCTCCGAGTAGAACTTCTGCGGCCCCAGGATGTCGGCGATGGCCGCCGGCGAGAGGTTGGGGTCGTAGGTCTGATTCTCGGCGACCTTCACCGCCACGGCACGGATGACGCTGGCCACCTCGCGCTCGAGGTTACGCACCCCCGCCTCGCGCGTGTACTGCTCGATGATCGTGTTCAGCGCGTCGTCGGACAGCTTGATCTTCTGGTCGTCGAGGCCGTGCTCGGCGACCTGCTTGGGCACGAGGTGCCGTTTGGCGATCTCCAGCTTCTCCTCGCGGGTGTAGCCGGGGATCTCCAGCACCTCCATGCGGTCGAGCAGCGCCGGGGGGATGGGATCGAGCATGTTCGCCGTGGCGATGAAGATGACGTCCGAGAGGTCGAAGTTCACCTCCAGGTAGTGGTCGGAGAAGGTGGAGTTCTGCTCGGGGTCCAGCACCTCGAGGAGCGCCGCCGAGGGGTCACCGCGGAAGTCAGCCCCCAGCTTGTCGATCTCATCGAGCATGAAGACCGGGTTGCGCGTCCCCACCCGCCGCATTCCCTGGATGATTCGCCCCGGGAGCGCGCCGATGTAGGTCCGCCGGTGGCCGCGCACCTCGGCCTCGTCGCGCACGCCGCCCAGCGAGACGCGGATGAACTCGCGTCCGAGCGAGCGGGCGATCGACTTGCCGAGCGAGGTCTTCCCTACTCCCGGCGGCCCCGCGAGACAAAGGATCGGCCCCTTCTTCCCCGGCGCCAGCTTGCGCACCGCCAGGTACTCGAGGATCCGCTTCTTCACCTTCTTGAGGTCGTAGTGATCGGTGTCGAGGATCTCGCGCGCCTGATCGAGGTCGAGCCGGTCCTCGGTCCGCTTCGACCACGGCAGCTCGACGAGCCACTCGAGGTAGGTCCGCTGGACGGTGTACTCCGCCGAGGACTGCGCCATCTGCTTGAGGCGATCGAGCTGCTTGCGGGCGGTCTTCTCGACCTCCGCCGGCATCTCGGAGGCCTTGATCTTCTCCTCGAAGGCGTCGAGGTCGCTGGCGTCCTCGCCCTCGCCGAGCTCGTCTTGAATCGCCTTGAGCTTCTGGCGGAGGACCGCCTCGCGCTGGTGCTTGGAGAACTCCTCGCGGACCTGCGAGTCGATCTTCTGCTTCACCTTGATCAGCTCCACCTTGCGCTGGAGCAAGACCAACAGCCGTCGCAGCCGCTCGGCCACGTCGACCTCGACGAGCAGCGAGGCGCGCTCCTCGGGCGAGAGATCCACGGTCGCGGCGACGATGTCGCCGAGCCGCCCCGGATCCTTGTGCTGGTCGAGCACCTGCGCCGTCTCGTCCGGGATATCGGGCGAGATGGCGATCAACTGCTTGGCCACGTCGTAGACCGCCATGCCGAGCCCGTCGATTTCGATGGGATCCTTGCGGAGCTCGACCAGCGGCTCGTAGGACGCCAGCAGGTAAGGCTTCTCCTGGACGAAGCCCGTCACGCGGCGCCGCTCGGTGCCGCGCAGGACGGCGGTGACGCGGTTCTCGGCCGCCTTGACGATGCGGACGACCTCGCCTTCCACACAGATGGTGTAAAGGTCGGCGCCGGCCGGCTCCTCGATGTCGGCGTCCTTCTGCGTGCCGACGAGAACGCGCGCGCCTTTGCCGCCCAGCGCCTCGATGAGGCGCAGCGAGCTGGCGCGACCGATCTCCACCGGCATCACCGCGCCGGGGAACAGCACCAGGTTGCGGAGAGAGAGGAGCGGAAGAGTCTTCGTGGTATCAGCGCTCATGGGTGGGTTGACCTCTGCTTTAGGATGCCGTGGTCGTGAAGAAGGTATAACAGATTTGTTTCCGGGAACTGGGGGCAGGTGGGTTGCAAGCGCGTGGTCAAAATCGCCGGACGGCTCCCGAGGTGGTCCGGCGGCCGAACTCCTCGATCAGCTTTCGTGATTCGGCGTCGTCGGGTTTGATCTTGGGCGTCACGATCTCGACGCGGCAGAGCTGATCGCCGCGCGTCCCCTCGCTGTTCTTGACGCCCCGACCGCGGAGGCGAAGCTTGGCGCCGCTCGACGTCCCGGGCGGTACGGTGACTGTGACGCGTCCCTCGACGGTGGGGACTTCGATCTTCGCGCCCAGGGCCGCTTCGACGAAGCTGATCGGGAGATCGAGCTCGATGTCGGAGCCGCGCCGTCGCAGGTGTGGATCGGGGCGGACCTCGATGTCCAGGTAGAGATCCCCGGCCGTCCCGTTGCGCGACGGCGCGGGCGCCCCCTGCCCGGGGAGACGCAGCCGCCCGCCGTTCTCCACGCCCGGAGGAATGTTGACCTCGACGGTCGATCCGCTCCCGGTGCGGATGGTTCGCTTGCCGCCCAGCGCCGACTCGACGAACGTGACCTCCAGCCGCCCCACCGCGTCGGCGCCGCGTGCCTGGCGCGTGCGGACGCGGCGCGGGTCGAAGCCGCCACCCGCCGCGGCGCCGCCGCCGAACAGGGTGGCGAAGATGTCGCCGATGTCGAAGTCGCCGCCCACCTCGACGCCGCCCGCGCCGGCGCGCGTGCGGCCGAACGTCTGGGCGAACGCGTCGGCGTCGAACCCTTCGGGCATCCCGTCGGGCCGGACCGGGGCGTGCTTGAGACGGTCGTATTCCCTGCGCTTCTTGGAATCGCCGAGGACGTCGTACGCCTCGTTGATCTCCTTGAAGCGTTCGGTCTTGCGCTTGTCGCCGCCAGTGATGTCGGGGTGGTACTCCTTGGCGAGCTTGCGATAGGCCTTCTTGATCGCAGCCTCGTCCGCGTCCTCCGCGACCCCCAACGTCTTGTAGAGATCTTTCATGCGGGGTTGGTCACTCCATCATGACACGACCGCGATGCGCTGTTGCGGTTTGCGCGAGAAGGTCAATTCGCCGTCGTTTTTCTCCTGACTTCGCCCGACGAGGATCGTGTCCCCGGGGTGCAGGTCCCCGGCCAGGAGCTTGCGGGCCAGCGGATCCTGGACGTACCGCACCAGCGCCCGTTTGAGCGGCCGCGCTCCGTATTGCGGGTCGTAGCCCTGGTCGGCCAGGAAGCTGCGCGCCTCGGGCGCGAGCTCCAGGTCGAGATCTCGCTCGCGCAGCAGCTTGCGCAGCCGTCCGAGCTGCAGGTCGACGATGGTGTCGATCTCGTTCCGCCCGAGCGGGTGGAAGATCACGATGTCGTCGATGCGGTTCAAGAACTCGGGGCGGAAGGTGCGGCGCAGCTCCTCCATCACCCGGTCCTTGGCCTCGAGGTTGGTCCAGTCGTGCAGGAACTGGCTGCCGACGTTGGAGGTCATGATGACCACCGTATTGCGGAAATCGACCGTCCGCCCCTGGCCGTCAGTCAGGCGCCCGTCGTCGAGCAGCTGCAACAGCGTGTTGAACACGTCCGGGTGCGCCTTCTCGATCTCGTCGAACAGGATGACCGAGTAGGGGCGCCGCCGGATCGCCTCGGTGAGCTGGCCGCCCTGGTCGTAGCCGACATAGCCGGGCGGCGCGCCGATGAGGCGCGAAACCGCATGCTTCTCCATGTACTCCGACATGTCGATCCGCACCATGTGCGTCTCGTCGTCGAACAGGAACTCGGCCAGCGCGCGCGCCAGCTCGGTTTTTCCCACGCCGGTCGGGCCCAGGAAGATGAACGAGCCGATCGGCCGGTTGGGATCCTGCAGGCCGGCGCGGGCGCGGCGAACCGCGTTCGCGACCGCCTCCACCGCCTGGTCCTGGCCCACGACCCGCGCGTGCAGGCGCTCCTCGAGGTGCAAAAGGCGCGCTTGCTCCCCCTCCAGCATCTTGTCGACCGGGATGCCGGTCCACTTGGAGACGACGGCGGCCACGTCCTCTTCCGTGACCTCCTCGCGCAGGAACGACCCGTGCTTCTGGGCTTCCTTCAGCTCCTCGCTCTTGGCCAGGAGCTGCTTGTCGAGCTCGGGGATGCGACCGAAGCGCAGCTCGGCGGCCTTGTTCAGATCGCCGCGGCGCTGGGCCAGCTCCGCCTCGGTCTTGGCCGCTTCGGCCTCCTCCTTCAGTTTGCGGATGGCGCCGATGACGTTCTTCTCGTGCTGCCAGACGGTCTTCATCTGGTCGGCGCGCTCGCGCAGCTCGGCGGTCTCGGTGGTCACCGCCGCCAGTCGCTTGGCCGAGGCCTCGTCCTTCTCCTTGCCGAGCGCCTGCTCTTCGATCGCCAGCGACGTCAGCCGCCGCTCGATCTGATCGATGGGATCGGGGCGGGAGTCGATCTGCATCTTGAGCCGGCTGGCCGCCTCGTCGACCAGGTCGATCGCTTTGTCCGGGAGCTGGCGCCCCTGGATGTACCGGTGCGAGAGGCGCGCCGCTGCCACGAGCGCCGCGTCGCGGATGCGGATTCCGTGGTGGACCTCGTACCGCTCCTTGAGGCCGCGCAGGATGGCCACCGTGTCCTCGAGCGTCGGCTCGCCCACGTAGACGGGCTGGAAGCGCCGCTCGAGCGCCTTGTCCTTCTCGATGTACTTCCGGTACTCGTCCAGCGTCGTGGCGCCGATGCAGCGCAGGTCCCCCCGCGCCAGCGCCGGCTTGAGCATGTTGGCGGCGTCGACCGCCCCCTCGGCGCCGCCGGCGCCGACCAGCGTGTGCAGCTCGTCGATGAACAGGATGACGCTGCCCGCGGCCGCCTCGATCTCCTTGATGACGGCCTTGAGCCGGTCTTCGAACTCGCCGCGGAACTTGGTCCCCGCGATGAGGGCGCCCAGATCGAGCGCCAGGATCCGCTTCTCCTTGAGCGACTCGGGGACGTCGCCGGCGGCGATGCGCTGCGCGATCCCCTCGACGATGGCGGTCTTACCGACCCCCGGATCGCCGATCAACACCGGGTTGTTCTTGGTCCGGCGCGAGAGGACCTGCATCGCGCGACGGACCTCCTCGTCGCGGCCGATGACGGGGTCGAGCTTGCCGTTGCGGGCGAGCTCGGTCAGGTCGCGCGTGTACTTGGCGAGCGCCTGATACTTCCCCTCGGCTTCGGGATCCGTCACGCGCTGCGTGCCCCGCACCTCGGCCAGTGCCTTGAGGAGGGTATCCTTGCGGACGCCGGCGTCCTTCAGCGCGCGGCTGGCGGCCCCGAAGTCCTTGGCCACCAGGGCCAGCAGGAGGTGCTCGCTGGAGACGTACTCGTCCTTGAACTCCTTGGACTGCTTGGTCGCCTCTTCGAGGAGGTCGGTCAGCCGGCGGCCGACGTAGATGTCGGCGCTCGAGCCCCGCACCTGCGGCTGCGCGTCGAGGGCGCTCTGGGCGGCCTGGCGAACCTGCGCGGCGTCGATCCCCACCTTGCGCAGGAGCGCGCCCGTCACGCCGTCCTGCTGGTCGAGCAGCGCCAGGAGCAGGTGCTCCGGCGTCAATTCCTGGTGCCCGCGGCTCCCGGCCAGCTCATGCGCGGCCTGGACGGCCTCTCGGGCCTTGATCGTCAGCTTGTCGAGCCTCATGGGACGCGCTTACAGGTAAGCACCGCGGCAAAGCCGACAAGCCGGGCCTCACCGGGTGGGGAACCCCTTCCAGGCTTGCCGGGAAGAAATGCTAGATTCCCGTCCGTGTCGTATCTGGTCCTGGCCCGGAAGTACCGGCCGCAGCGGTTCTCGGAGCTGATCGGGCAGGAGCACGTCGCCCGGACGCTCTCCAACGCCATCGCGGCGAACCGGGTCCACCACGCCTTCTTGTTCACCGGCGCGCGCGGCGTCGGAAAGACCAGCGCGGCGCGCATCCTGGCCAAGGCCCTGTCGTGTGAGAAGGGCCCGACGGCCGAGCCGTGCGGCGTCTGCGACATCTGCCAGGAGATCGCCGGCGGCCGGTCGGTCGACGTCATCGAGATCGACGCCGCCTCGAACACCAAGGTCGAAGAGACCAAGTCGGTGCTGGAGGGCGTTCGTTACCTGCCCGCGCGGGCGCGGCGCAAGGTCTACATCATCGACGAGGTCCACATGCTGTCGGCGCACTCGTGGAATGCGCTGCTGAAGACGCTGGAGGAGCCGCCGCCGCACGTGGTGTTCGTGTTCGCCACCACCGAGGTGCACAAGATCCCCGGGACCATCCTGTCGCGCTGCCAGCGCTTCGACTTCAAGCTGATCTCGACGCCGCGGCTGGCGGCGCACCTCACCGAGATCTTGAAGGCCGAGAAGATCGACGCGACGCCGGAGGCGATCCGGCTGGTGGCCCGGCAGGCGGCCGGATCGGTGCGCGACGGGCTGTCGCTGCTCGACCAGACGATCGCCTACGTGGGCAGCGAGAAGCTGACGGCCGAGGTGACGGCCGACGTGCTCGGCATCGCGGACCGGCAGCTGTTGGTCGGCCTCGCGACGGCGGCCCTCGATCGGGATCCGGGAAACGCGCTGCGGCTCATCGCGCGGGCCGCCGATCGGGGCGTCGACCTCGGTCAGCTCGGCCGGTCATTCCTGGGATTCCTGCGTGATCTGGAGATCATCGTCTCCGTGAAGCCGGCGCCGGGCGTCGAGCTCGGCGACCTCATCGACGCCACGCCCGAAGAGATCGATGAGGCGAAGGGGCTCGCCGAGCGCGGCGCCCCCGGGCTCTTCACCGTCCTGTTCGACCGCTGGGCGCGCGCGGTCGAGGAAGCCTCGCAGCTGCCGACGCCGCGGCTCTTGTACGAGATGGCGGCCATCGATCTGTGCGCGGCCGAGCCGCTGGTGCCGCTCGGCGATCTCTTGCAGCGGCTCGACGATCTGGAGGCGCGGCTGCGTGGCGCGCGGCCGGCGCCCGCCACCGGTCCGGGCGGCGGTTCGGCCGGGCCGGGCGCGCCGCCGCCTCCCCGGGGGAAGCCGGCCCCCGCGCCCGGGTCGCGCGCCTGGGGCGCCCCGGCGGCTCCCGTCGAGACGGTCGCCGCGCCGGCGCCCGTGGCCAAAGCCGAGCTGGCCGAGGCGCCGCGCCCGGAGGTCCCGGCCAGCTCCCTCACCTCTGAAGACCTCTGGCGTCGCGTCCTCGCCACCTTCGAGAAGAAGAGCATGTCGCTCGGGTCGCTGATGGCTCACGCCGACGTCGTGTCGCTGACCGACGGGGCGGTGACGCTGGCCTTCGGGCAGAAGCTGGCCGTCGACCGGGCCGAGAAGGCACGTTCGGAGATCGAGGCGGTCGTCTCCTCGGTGTTCGGCCGGCCGGTCAGGCTGACGGTGACGTCCGGCGGATCGAGCAACGGCGCGGCGGTCCGCTCGGAGGTCGGGCAGCAGAATGACGCGGCCACCGTGGATCGCCTGGCGCGCGAGGCGGAGGCGCGGCAGCATCCGCTCATCCGGAGCGCGCAGGACGTGTTCGGCGCGGCGCTCAAGGAGATCAAAACCTGATGTCCATTCCAGACCTCAAGGGGTTGCTCGAGACCGCGCAGCGGATCCAGAGCGAGGTGGCGCGCGTGCGCGAGGAGCTCGGGCGCAAGACCGTCGTCGGCGAGACCGGCGGCGGGCTCTGTCGCTGCACGGCCAACGGCAAGGGGGAGATCCTGGCGCTGACCCTCGACCGGGCGATCGTGGGCGACAAGAAGATGATCGAGGACCTGGCGGCCGGCGCGGTGAACATCGCGCTCCAGCGGGCCCGCGAGATGGCCGAGGCCGAGCTGGCGCAGGTGACCGGCGGCCTCCCCGTGCCACCCGGGATGTTCGGAGGTTAGGCGGCGGTGTTCGCATCGCCGATCGCGCGCCTCATCCAGCAGCTGGCCAAGCTGCCCGGGGTCGGCGAGAAGACCGCCGCGCGGCTGGCCTTCCACATCCTGCGCGCGTCGCCCGAGGACGCCGCCGCGCTGGCTGCCGCCATCGGCGAGGTCCGGCAGAAGATCCGCTTCTGCTCGCTCTGCTGCGATCTGACCGAGGCCGACCCCTGCGCGATCTGCCGCGACCAGCGGCGCGAGGGGGCGATGGTCTGCGTGGTGGCGCAGCCGCAGGACCTCATCGCCATCGAGCGGGCAGGGGGGTACCGGGGGCGCTACCACGTCCTGCACGGGTTGCTGTCGCCCCTGGACGGTGTGGGGCCGGACGACCTGCGCGTGGCTGAGCTGGTCCGGCGCTGCGGCGACGGGACCGTCCAGGAGGCCATCCTGGCCACCAGCCCCAGCGTCGAGGGGGAGGCGACGGCCGTCTACCTGGCCAAGCTGCTTCGGCCGCTTGGGGTGCGGGCCACCCGGATCGCGACCGGCGTCCCCATGGGGGGCGAGCTCGAGTACGCCGACCAGGCGACGCTGGCCCGGGCCATCGACGGCCGGCGCGAGATGTAGGACGCGCACGTAGAACAGACAGGTAGAACGCCGAGACAGAGAAATAGTCGGCATCGCGCGGCCGGTCCTCAAGTGTCGGGCGTTCACCGACGACGCAAGCTGGGGTACAATGCTTGAAACCCGGTTTCGCGAATGATATTCGTGAGCATTCCGTACTGGCGAGGAGCGCGATGAGTGGCCCCGATGTGATGTTCCCCGAAGAGCAGCAGCAGATGTCACTCGTCTGCGCGCGGCTCGCTCGCGATGCCAACGCCAAGGCGGTGTTGCTCATCGGCCGTGACGGTCAGCCGATCGCCGACGCCGGCGACACCGACGAGCTCGACGTGACGTCGCTGTCGTCGCTGACCGCCGGCAACGTCGCCGCCACCGGCGGCATTTCCAAGATTCTCCGGGAGAAGGATTTCTTCAGCCAGTTCCACGAAGGGGAGAGGACCCACATCCACATCACGCTGGTGGGTGGGCGTGCGATCCTGCTCGTGCTGTTCGACGAGCGATCGTCGCTCGGTCTGGTCCGGCTGCGGGTTCGAAAGTCGTCCGACGAGATGGTGCGCCTCTTCGATCAGGTTGCGAAGAAGGCGGCCTCCAAGAGCCAGCCGTCCATTTTGACGGAGATTACGGACAGCGACATCGACAACCTCTTCAATGACTAACTCGGAACCCTGGGAGGGTTCCGGACCTCCCGCGACGAGCTCCGGCGGCGAAGCCGCCTGCGCTCTCGCGCCGATTGACGCCGGGGCGAGGTGCTCGCCATGAGCTTCATCAATTACTCGTCGCGCGAGATCAACTGCAAGCTGGTCTATTACGGGCCCGGCCTGTGCGGGAAGACGACCAACCTGCACTACATCTACGCGAAGACCAGCCCCGACGCGAAGGGGAAGATGATCTCGCTGGCCACCGAAACCGAGCGGACGCTGTTCTTCGACTTTCTGCCGCTGTCGCTGGGCGAAATCCGCGGTTTCAAGACCCGCTTCCACCTCTACACGGTGCCGGGACAGGTCTTCTACGACGCCAGCCGCAAGTTGATCCTCAAGGGCGTCGACGGCGTGGTGTTCGTCGCCGACTCGCAGATCGAGCGCATGGAGGCGAACATCGAGTCGCTCGACAACCTGCGCCTCAACCTGACCGACCAGGGGTACAACCTCGACAAGCTGCCGTACGTCGTCCAGTACAACAAGCGCGACCTGCCGAACGCGGCGCCGCTCGACCAGCTGCGTGAGGTGCTCAATCCCACCAAGGCGCCCGAATTCGAGGCCTGCGCGACCAGCGGCGCCGGCGTGTTCGACACCTTGAAGGCGGTTGCCAAGTCGGTGTTGACCGAGCTTCGGCGCGGGCAATAGTTTTGCGGGCGCCGACCCGGCGCCCGCCATCATCACTCAATTCGCCATCGTCACCGGAGGACTAGCCTATGAAGCCAAGCAAGCTGATCGCCGCAACCCTGGTCTGGACCGCCGCCTCTCTGGCCGCCTGCGCGTCGGGTGAGTCGCAAGGCACCGCCACCGGTGGGCGCGGCGGCTCGAGCGCTACCGGCGGTTCCAGCGCCACCGGCACCGGGGGGACCGGCGGCGGCGGCAGCGCGCTCCCCCAGCTCACGGTCAACGGCAACAAGCTCCAGGACCCGAGCGGCAAGACGATCGTGCTCCGCGGTTCGTCGCTCATCGACATCGGCTCGCTCTACGTCAACAGCGACGTCAGCATCCGTCTCGGCTTGATCGCCGCCGCGGGGGTCGAGGGCCACGTCGTGCGGCTGCCGGTCTATCCGAAGGTCAACTACAACTCCGGCAAGCCCTACTGCTCGCCCAACCCGTACCCGGTCGGCACCGGCCCCAGCGCCTGCACGCCCTCCACCACCGGCTTCTCGGCGCCGGACTACGTCTCGAAGATCCTCAAGCCGGCGGTCGACGAGGCCACCGCCATGAACCTCTACGCCATCATCGATTTCCACCAGATCGACAACGCCACCACCGGGACGTCGGCCGCCGACGCCAACACCTTCTGGACGGACGTCGCGCCCCAGTTCGCCAGCTACAGCAACGTCTTCTACGAGATCTTCAACGAGCCCATCGACACCGGGGTCTCCTGGTCGGCGCTCAAGCCGGTGGTGCAGGGGCTCATCAACACCGTGCGCGCCGCCGCGCCGAAGAACATCATCATCGTCCCCTCGAACAGCTGGGACCAGAAGACCGGCGACGCGGCCAACGATCCGCCCACCGGCGGCAACCTGATGTTCACCGCCCACATCTACTCCAACAACTGGAACTCGACGTTCCAGAGCCAGGTGGCGACGGCGACGGGCAAGGTGCCGGTGTTCGTGACCGAGTGGGGTTCCGCCACCACCGATTCCGCCAGCTTCGAGTCGGGGTTGCAGACGACGCTCAACGGCGACGGCGCGAGCTGGACCGCCTGGGTGGCCGACAACTCCTGGGCGCCCCCGATGTTCAGCGACACGGCCATCACCACGCTGAACGCCTTCGGCATGCAGGTGAAGAGCTGGCTGGCCGCCACCGCCAACAGCGACTGGGTCCAGTAGCGGGCGTCGCGCCCGGTTGGCGCTGCCGCCGACCGGGTTGCCGCGTCGGCCGCGCCCCCCGCGTGCGTCCAGGCGCAGATTGTGCACGCAAGTTGCTTCTTGCCTGGGGATGGCCGGGCGGATCAGATGCGGCGCGTGGGGGTTTGCAGCTGCCTGCGCGTTGTCCGCCTGTTCATCTCCGCTGCAACCCCCGTCGCCTGGCGTTTGTGCGACGTCGCTGACGCTGACCCAGAGCTTCACGACCGCGACGAACACCGATCTGGACGTCGTCTTCGTGCTGGACGACGGGCCGGCGATGGCGGGCTGGCAGGCCACGTTGGCGACGCAGCTTCCCAGCTTGATGGCGAACCTGCCCTACCCCGGTCACGACCGGCCCATTTCCCTTCACGTCGGGGTGGTCTCTGCGGACCTGGGGATCGGCGCCGCGGCGAACGCGGCGATTCCGGGCTGCAGCGCGGGCGGCGACGGCGGCGCGTTCCGGAGCCAGCCCGAAGGGATGTGCACTGACACCACGCTCGATCCATCGGCGACGTTCATCTCCCTGGTCGAGGACTCCATGGTCGGCGACAGCCGCAACTTCAGCGCGCCCGACGATGCGACCGAGCCGGGCGCCGCGAAGGTCTTCGGATGCATCGCCCAGCTCGGCGACGGCGGTTGCAGCTTCGGACAGCCGCTGGCGGCGCTCGATCGGGCCCTGGGCGCCGACGGGCAGCCACCACCGGCGGCGAACGCGGGGTTCCTGCGCCCCGACGCCTATCTGCTCATCGTCTTCATCTCGAACCAGGACGACTGCTCGGTGCCCGCGGGGAGCGCGTTCGCGGCCGATCCGTCACAGGGACCCCTGACGTCTTACCGCTGCAATCGGGCGGGACACCTCTGCGTCGATCCGAGCGGCAACACGATTGCGCCGCCGCTCGATCCGCCGTCCGACGCCGCCTCGGTCGGCGGTGTCCCCTCCCTCTCGCTCACGGATTGCCGTTCCAACGACGCCGGCGGCACGCTCACCCCGGTCTCCAAGTTCGTCGCCGACATCCGGGCGCTCAAGCCCGATCCCGACCAGATCCTGGTGACGGGGCTGGTGGGGCTCCCGAGCCCCTACACCGTCCAGTGGGTGGCCGACGGCGCTTCGCCGAGCGGGCTGCGAGCGCGAGTGGCGCCCTCGTGCGGAACGGAGGCGGCCGACGGCAGCGGCGCTTTCGGCGAGCCGGCCGTCCGGCTGGCCGAGTTCATCGAGGCCTTTCCCAACGGCTTGCTGGCCTCGGTCTGCGACCCGGACTACTCCGAGGTGCTGCAGCTCGTCCGCCCGCTCCCAGATGATTTCATCCAGCCGCCCTGCTTGACGACCAACCTCCAGAGCAAGATCGACGGCGAGGGGCGAACGGTCCCCGATTGCACGGTGACCGAGCACCTCGTTGCGGGAGACGGGACCGTTCAGGAGATCGTCCTTCCGGCCTGCGCCGCGGTGGCCGCCGGAGCGCCCTGCTGGTCGCTCGGGGCAGCGGGCGCGGGTGGTTGCCCGGCGGGCGAGGGGGTCTTCACCATCACCGACGAGCCGGTGGGGCCAGACCCCGCCCACTTCA
>Ga0134125_10003908_pt1 | contig 17103 bp, 19 predicted proteins | sample KB31751_FD_96464 | JGI IMG/M metagenome (GOLD analysis project Ga0134125, IMG submission 96464) | Terrestrial soil microbial communities with excess Nitrogen fertilizer from Kellogg Biological Station, Michigan, USA - KB3-175-1 | ecosystem: Environmental > Terrestrial > Soil > Unclassified ...
CCGGGTCGCGCGCCGCCGTTCCCGCCGCCAAGAAATCCGCCACCCGGAAACCCTTGCAATTTCGGCTTACCTTCGGCGTCGATCTCGCCGCGGTCGACCGCCACGCGCTTCTTCGCGTCGCCGACGATCTCGTAAGCCGTGTTCGCTTCCGCAAAGCGCTCCTTGGCCTTCGGGTCGTTCTTGTTCGCGTCGGGATGATATTTCTTGGCGAGGCGGCGAAAGGCCTTTTTGATCTCGGCTTCGCTCGCCTTGCGCGGGACGCCGAGCACCTCGTAGGGATCGCGGGCCAAATTCAACCTCCAACCGAGCGGCCGCTCGGCCGCTATATGTGGGGAGAGTCTAGCCCAAAGGCAATGACGGTGGAGAAGGGGCCGTTACGACTTCTGCAGCGGGCGGGTAGTGGTCACGTCCCACTGGCCGCGATGGATGCGGCAGGCCGTGCCTTCGTACCAGCTTTCCTTGCTGTCGTGGACGTGGCTGACGATGAAGTTGCGGCAGGGGAAGCCGTTCTTCTCGTAAATCGCGGCGACCGGCGTCACGGTCCCGCGCGAGCCCGAGGTCGGATTTTCCCAAGGCTGGCTGGCGCCGGCTTCGGCGCGGCCGAGCGACTCGCGCAGCGCCGACTTGGCGATATTCCAGTCGAGCGGCGACATCGGGGTCTTGGCGTTGTTCGCGAGCGACAAGGAGCCGGTGACGGCCGGCTCGGACTTCACGTTTTCGGCGCGGGCGGGCTGCGGCTTATCATTGTCGCCGAAGAGAGAGGGAAGGGAGGAGCTGCAGCCGGAGGCGGCAAAGGCCAGAAGGCCTGCGCCCAGAAGATGGAAGGAATGCGTGCGGTAAAATCGAATGCGCGCGCGCGAATGTTTCGCTAAGGTCCCCTGCGACACCGTATCGGTCCCCGACATGAATCAAAACCCCCACACAATGGAACGCCCTAACGGGTTAAGGTTCGGTAACCTTCCCGATGCCAGCGACCCCTTCGCGCTTTTCGCCCTCTGGATGAAGGAAGCGGCGGAAAAGGAACCTCGCGATCCCGATGCCTGCGCGCTTGCGACGGTGGATGCCGGCGGGCTCCCTGACGTTCGAATGGTGCTGTTGAAGAAGTTTGACGAGAGAGGCTTCGTTTTCTTCACCAACACCGAGAGCACCAAGGGACAGGAGCTAGAGGGCAATTTGAAGGCGGCAATCGTTCTCCACTGGAAATCACTGAATCGCCAAATTCGTATACGCGGCCCTGTGGAGCGCATTTCCGATGCCGAAAGCGACGCTTATTTCGCTACGCGCCCGCGCGGCGCACAGATCGGCGCCTGGGCGAGCCAGCAATCGCGCCCGCTCGACAGCCGCGCGACGCTGGAGGCGGCGGTAGCCCGCTATGAGAAGGAATATCCCGGTACGGTTCCGCGTCCGCCGCATTGGTGCGGCTACCGCATCGTCCCGCTCTCGTTCGAGTTCTGGATGGATCAGCCGTTCCGGCTGCATGACCGGCTCGTCTTTTCGCGCGCGAAGCCGGGTGAAAATTGGAGCAAGGAGCGGCTCTATCCGTGAGCGCGCCCGCATGCATCGCTGAGTCGGAAGTTGCGCGCGATTACGAGCGCGCGCGCACGATCTGCCGCGGGGCGATCCGGCTTTTGCATGCACATGGCTATGCCGCAATCGCGGAGCTTTCGCTCGCCTCCGGCCGGCGCGCCGATCTCGTCGCGATCGATACGAGCGGCGAAATTCTCGTGATCGAAGTGAAGTCTTCGGTCGCGGATTTCCGCGCCGACCAGAAGTGGAAAGAGTATCGCGAGCATTGCGACCGGCTTTTGTTTGCGGTCGCGCCCGATTTTCCGGTGGAGTTGCTTCCCGCGAGCGCGGGCTTGATCGTCGCCGACGGATTCGGCGGCGAGATTGTGCGCGAGGGGATGAAGCATCCGGTCGCGGCGGCGGCGAGAAAGTCGGTCTTGTTGCGGTTTTCGCGCGCGGCGGCCTCGCGCCTGGCACAGCTCAACGATCCGAACCTCGCGCGCGGCGAACTCTTATAGCCATTTCCGCCATTTGAAATAGAGAAAAGGCGCCACCGCCGCGGCGATCATGATGATGATCGCGAGCGGATAGCCGAGCGTCCAGTCGAGTTCCGGCATGTGCTTGAAGTTCATGCCGTAGATCGATGCGATCAGGGTCGGCGGCATCAACGCGACCGCCATAACCGAGAAGATCTTGATGATGTTGTTTTGCTCCAGGCTCACCATGCCGACGATCGCATCCAGCAGGAATTGCAGCTTGTTGATGAGGAAGGCGGCGTAGTCCGTGAGCGAGGTTACGTCCCGCGACATGCCGCGGATCTGCGAATACTGCTCCTTCGGCAGTTTGGTGAGCTGCGCGTCGTTGATGAAGAACAGCACGAGCCGCCCGATCGAGCCGAGACATTCCCGCATTTTCGAGGTGAGATCGGCTTTGCGTCCCACCGCGCGCAGGCTGATCTGGTAGCGCTGGCTCGGGGAATCTTTCGCGGCGCGGCCTTCGAAAATCCTGCGCGAGACGGCGTCGACCTCCGCGCCTACCCGCTCCAGCACGTCGGCGGCGCGGTCGATGATCGCGTCGAGAAGCTCGATCAGCACCGCTTCACCCGTGATGGTCGCGGGGCATTGCTTGCCGAGTTTCGACGCGACGCGCGCGAACGGCCGCGGCTCGTCATAGCGTACGGTGATCAATTTCGCGTTGGAGAGGATGAAAGTGACGACGGTGAGCTTCGGTTGATCGGTGTCGGCGTCGTAAATCAAGGACGCCGTCATGTAGCGGGAGCCGTTTTCCGAATAGAGCCGGCTCGAGGGCTCGATCTCCGCCATTTCCTCGCGTGTCGGCACGCCGATGCCGAATTTTTTCTCGACGATTTTTTCCTCGTCGCTCGTGGGCGTCACCATGTCGACCCAGACGGCGCCGTCGGGAATCGCGCCGTTATCGACCGTCGTGCGCTCCAGCGCGTTTGCGTTCAGCGTGTAGGCGAACAGCATGCAAGACACCCCGATACGAGTGTCTCCCTAGCGGTTTGCCAAAAAAAGTCCACGGCATCCTTACGGAGATGCCGTGGGTCAGAGGGGGCGTGTGTGAGGGCCGGGCGCGCCCGGCTTTGATCGGGAGTTCAGCCGACCAGCCATTCGAGATCGCGAATCGTGAGGACTTTCTTCGGCGGCGCGTGATGCTGATTCTTTAGCTCGCCGGTATAGGGGAGCGCGGCGGCGACGGCGGAGATACCAATGGCTCGGTACTGGCTGCCGAGATCGCTGCGGCCCGCCGCCGCAGGTTCGTTGCTCGGGGCCTCTTTCATGTTCGACATGACTTATTCCTTGGGTACGGAGTGGCTTTACGCGCGTTTTCCCTGGGCTTGCTGTAAGGCGGAATTCGGCAGCAAACACGGCCAATTGTGGCCTCGCCGAAAATTTAATGTTGCAGAATATTTCCGCCGCTAACGCACTCGTTAACGCGCGCAATCATGGGCCGATTTCGCATTCGGCGCTGCGGTATTTATGCAACACGTTTTGGCAATGCGACGTGACATCCATTTCGTTACTTTTCAATCGGGAGGGGGCGAGGTTATCTGCGTCATCCGCTGGCTCCAGGGGGCTGGAACGACAGGGATTATGAAGTCATGCTTTTAAAGAAACTCGCTTTTATCGCGATTGCCGCGTTCTCGCTCGCGGGCTGCATCTCCGACACCCTCGATCCGGTGACGGACGCGGCGCTGAAGCCGCGCGACAAGAAGCTTCTGGCCAGCGCGCCGTATCTGAATCATAAGCCGAGCGAAGGCTGGCTCCGCCACCTCGTCGACTACACCGGCAAGGAAGCGCCGGGTACCGTCGTCGTCGATACCGAGCGCAAGTTTCTCTATTTGGTACAGCCGAAGGGCAAGGCCTATCGCTACGGCGTAACTGTCGGCGAAGAAGGCTTGAGCTGGCGCGGTATTGCCAAGGTCGGCAAGAAGACCGAATGGCCGCAATGGGTGCCGACCAAGGAAATTCTCGCGCGCATGCCGGAATTGCCGACGCATGTCGGCCCGGGTCCGCATAACCCGATGGGCGCGCGCGCTCTCTATCTCTACCAAGGCAACAAAGACACGCTGTTCCGCATCCACGGAACCAATCAACCGGAATATATCGGACAGGCGATCTCCTCGGGCTGCATTCGCATGCTGAACGAGGACGTGATCGACCTCTACAATAGGGTGCCGATCGGCGCGACCGTGGTCGTCATCTAAGACGATCGGCAATATTGGGGGCGACTAGGCGCGGGCGTGGCCCGCGCCTTTTTGCTTTTCAGGAAGGAAAGCCGTTCTTCACGGACGTGAACATATTATTGAGCGTTGTGCCAATGCCGGTGGCGGCCACGACAATCGCGATCGAAATGCAGCCGGCAATGATCGCATATTCGATCGCCGTCGCGCCGCGCTCGTCGCGGACGAGATCGCGCAGATTGTTCAATACAGACAATGTAGCCTGCCGCATGGCAAAACTTCCCGTAGAGTTCGGCGAAGGCTATCGCGCTTATGCTTAATTCGGCTTTGGCGGATTCGTACAACCTTCGGTTTTTGTCACGCATGGTTGCCGAATCGTGAATGTACCGATTCAGGACGGCTACAAGCGGCCGGACTTTATATGGCGCCCGAATCGCCAAGCCGCACCATCACGATTTCCGGCGGCACGCCGAACCGCACCGGGGCGATCGAGCAGCCGAGCCCGCCCGACACGATCATGTGGCGGCCGTTCTCGACGATGTGGCCGTAGGCGAAACGGTTGCCGTACCGGCTCGGTACGATCGGCGAATAGCCGAGGATGCGGACCTGGCCGCCATGCGTGTGGCCGGCGAGCGTCAGCGAAACGCGCGAAGGTACTTTCACGAAAATATCCGGCTCATGCGCAAGCAGGATCGCGGGCGCATCGCCTGAAATCTTCGCAAGTGTCCGCGGCAGATCGTCGACCCCGCGAAAATGCCCGCGGCTGACGATATGGGCGAGCTGGTCGCCAAGGCCCAAGAGCCAGAACGGCCGGCCGCGATGCGCAAGCTTCACCGCGTCGTTTTCCATGACCGGAATGCCCGCGCGCTCGATCGAGGCGCGGATGCGCTTCTGGTGAAACCACCAGTCGTGATTGCCGAGAATGGAATGCACGCCGAGCGGCGCTTTGCACGAAGCCCAGAGCGGCGCCCATGTATCGGACGGCACCGCTCTTGTGACAAAGCGGTGACTGCCTTCGTAGTCGCCGAGCAAGACAACGAGATCCGGCGAAAGCGCGTTCGTCGTTTCGACAATCTCCTCGACGCGCGCGGCGCCCATATAGGGCTCGCTTGCATGCGGGTCGGCAATGACGGCGATGTTCAATGCAAAATCGCGCGGCCAGCCGGGCGGCGTGAGCCGGTATTCGGTCACGACAAGGCGAAAGCCGGGCTCGACGATGCAGGCATAAGCGCCGGTGGCGACGACCGCGCCGCCCACGGCGGCGGTACCTGTCAGAAACTGGCGGCGGGTAACGAGCATGGCGCGACGCAATCACAGATTCTTTGCGGCTTTCTTACCGGCCCGCTCCACGTCGACGCTCATACCTCCGTGATGGGCGGAAGTGGCGCCTGGCGGCGGCGGCAGAATCCACTGGCAGATTTTGTAATTGTTACGCCGCTCCTGCAGATCGACATGGAGATGCGTTTCGTGCGGCTTGTCGGAACCCGGCCCGAGCACAGTCATGAAACGCGCACAGGCGGACTTCCGCATTTCGACGAAGAACGCGCGCAGCCCTTGCGCCTTTTCGATGATGAAATTCGCCCCGCTCGACAGATGCAGCGAGCGGATGTCGAGCGCGTTCGCTTTTCCATGCTCGCTCAAAATTGCGCCGAAGACATTGTTGCGCGGCCGGCACGAATAGGAGGCCGCGACCTCGATGCGCTCGATATTCGCGCCGATCTTCAACGCGGCAGGCTCAAGCGAATCCCGCACCCAGTTCGCCACCGCAAGCGCCATCGGGCAGCGAAGAACAGCGGCGGGTTTCAATTCGACGCGCTTGCCATTGACGAGCTTGATCGCGCTCACGCTGACGGGCGCGGCCGCGAGGCAGCCATTGTCCCATGCGATCGGATCGAGGAATTCCGCTTCGGCGACATCGGCTTTGAAAAAATCCTCGCACAGCTTTTTTGCAGCCTCCACTTCCGCCGGGTCAGCGGCGATCGGCTGCGGCGCCTTGCGATCGGCTTCCGGCGGCCGGGGTTTGGGCAGCGGAACATCCGCCATCACCGGCATCGCGGTAAAAAGGAACGCGCCGATCATGAGAATCCGGAATTTGCCCATCGCACTCCATCTCGCGTGAGGACGGCAGAATCGCGGCGGGTTGCGCGAAAGAGTAAACCGGCTCATTTTATATCGAATAAGTCGGAAAAAACTGCCGGCAAAGTCGGGCAGGAAACGAGGGACTGCTGTGCAAGGCCTGATGCAGGATTGGCCGCTCACTTGCAACCGCATTATCGACCATGCGGCCGTGCAGTTCGGCGATCACAAGGTCATCACCCGCTCGGTCGAGGGGCCGATCGTCGAGACCACCTATCGCGACATCAGAAAGCGCGCGCTGCAAGTAGCGCAGCGGCTGGTGAAAGACGGCATCAAGCCGGGTGACCGCGTCGGCACGCTCGCCTGGAACACCGCGCGGCACCTCGAGAGCTGGTACGGAATCCTCGGCGCGGGCGCGGTCTATCACACGGTCAATCCGCGGCTTTTTTCGGAGCAGATCACCTACATCATCAATCACGCCGAAGACCGGCTGATGCTCGTCGATCTCACATTCTTGCCGATGCTGGAAGCGATCGCCGGGAAGCTGCCGAGCATCGAGCGCTACATCGTTCTCACCGACCGCGCGCATATGCCGCAAACGAAATTGAAAAACGCGGTCGCCTATGAGGACTGGGTCGCGGAAGCGGACGGTGATTTTTCCTGGGTGAAGGTCGACGAGAATGCCGCCGCCGGCATGTGCTACACCTCGGGCACGACCGGCAACCCCAAGGGCGTGGTTTACTCCCATCGCTCGAACATGCTGCAGGCTTTCGCGACCGCGATGCCGGACGTTTTTTCGATCTCGTCGAACAGCATCATTCTGCCCGTCGTCCCGCTCTTTCACGCCAATAGCTGGTCGCTCGCCTTTTCCGCGCCGATGAACGGCGCGACGCTGGTGATGCCCGGCGCGAAACTCGACGGCCCTTCGATTTACGAGTTGCTCGACAAATATAAAGTCACCGCGACAGCGGGCGTACCGACCGTATGGCTTGCGCTTTTGGAACACATGGAAAAGCACGGCCTCAAGCTTCCGCATCTGAAGCTTGCTTTCATCGGCGGCTCGGCTTGCCCGCGTTCGATGATCGAAAAATTCCAGGACGAGTATGACGTGCTCGTGCGCCACGCCTGGGGCATGACCGAAATGAGCCCGGTCGGCACCGCCGGCCATCTCAAGCCGCAAGTTGCAAAATTCGAAACCGAAAAACGCCTCGACGCGCAGGAGAAGCAGGGTTTTTCGTTGTTCGGCGTCGAAATGAAAATCACCGATGACGACAACAACGAACTTCCCTGGGACGGAAAAACCTTCGGCCGGCTCAAGGTGCGGGGTGGAACGGTCGCGCGCGCCTATTTCAAGGGCGAGGGCGGAGAGATCCTCGATGGGGACGGCTTTTTCGATACCGGCGACGTCGCCACCATCGACGCGCATGGCTACATGAAGATCACCGACCGCGCCAAGGACGTGATCAAGTCGGGCGGCGAATGGATTTCCTCGATTGAGATCGAAAACGTCGCGGTCGGCCACCCCGATGTGGCGGAAGCGGCGGTGATCGGCGTCTCGCATCCGAAATGGGACGAAAGGCCGCTCCTGATCGTCGTGCCTAAAAAGGATCAGAAGATCGGCAAGGCCGAGATGCTGGATTTCCTCCGCGGCAAAATCGTCAAATGGTGGATGCCCGACGACGTGATCTTCGTGAACGAAATCCCCCACACCGCGACCGGGAAAATCCTGAAAATGGCGCTGCGCGAGCAATTCCGGGATTACCGTTTGCCGTCCGCGGCCGAATAAGCCACAAGCAAGCATGATCCGCCGAAGATTGTACGTCGAAGTGCGCGTGTCGAAGCTCGCGACCTGGAGCCGCAGGATCGCGATTTTCGCGATCCCCGTGGTGTTGATCGCGATCGGCATGAACCGGCTGAGCCTCGTCGAGTACAAGGTCGCGGTCGCGGCTTTGGTCGCGGGTTACGCGGTGGCGGGCTTCGCGCTTGCCGTTGCGGCCTGCGCCTTCATCGTGATCTGGAACGAAGGTCTGCGCGGCCTCGGGCGCGCGTTTACCGCCGCGATAATCGGAATTTTGATCGTTGGCTGGCCGCTCGTCACCGTCGCCCGCAGCGCGACTTTGCCGGCAATATCCGACATCACGACCGACGTGAACGACCCGCCGCAATTCGTGGCCGTCGCCCAGGCCCGCCCGCGCGGATCGAATCCGGTGCGCTATCCCGCCGAAAATCCGCGCCAGCAGCACGCCGCCTATCCGGGCGTGAAGGCGTTTGACGTCGAAGCCAATCCCGACGAGATCTTCAACATGATCATGGGCATCGTCGAGAAGCGCGGCTGGCGCGTGCTCGATAACGTATCGCCGCGTGGCGGCGAGCGCGACGGGCGCATCGAAGCGGTCGCGCGCACGCTGATCATGGGCTTCCGCGAGGACATCGTCATTCGCGTGCGCAGCAGCGACAAGGGCGTGCGGATCGATATGCGCTCCGCCTCGCGTTACGGCGATCGTGATTTCGGATCGAACGCACGCCGCATCGAAACCTTCATGGCCGATTTCGCCGACACCCGCCGGCGCTCGATGCATTAGAGCACGATCCGGAAAAGTGGCTACCGGTTTTCCGAAAAGATCGTGCTCAAAAAATAAAGAATCAGGCGAGCCGAAAACGCGAAGCGAGGGACGGCACGCCGCTATCGGCGATCACGAGTTTCCGCGCCACGAGATCCTCGAGCTGCGCGAAGGTCATGAGTGCGGCCGCACCCGCGAGCTTCGGATTGAGCCCGATATAAATCGCGCGCACGAGCGAGGGGATGTCCGTCTCGCCGCGCTCGAGTGAGCGAAGGATTGCGGTCTCGCGCGCGTCGCGGTGCGCGATATAGCGGTCGACGAAAGCGGGCGCATTGCGCACCGCCGGCCCGTGACCCGGAAAATAGATCGTCTCGGGGCGCCGTTTCAGCTTGTGCAGCGAGTGCATATAGGCGTGCATCTCGCCGTCGGGCGGCGCCACAATCGAGGTCGACCACGCCATGACGTGATCGCCGGAGAACAGAATGTCGGTTCCCTTCAGCGCATAGACGGCATGGTTCATTGTGTGCCCCGGCGTCAGCACCGTTTCGAGTACGTAGCCCTTGCCGTTGATGAGATCGCCGTCCTTCACGCGCACATCCGGCATGAAATCCATATCGCCGCTCGCATCCAGCCGGGTTTTTTCGTCGATCTGGAACGGCCGGGCCGCCCGATGCGGCCCTTCGCCGAAGGTTTTGGCGCCGGTTGCGGTCTGAATGGCGCGCGCCCCCGGCGAATGGTCGCGATGCGTGTGCGTGATGACGATCTGTGCGACCCGCTCGTTTTTCACGGCATCCAACACGGCTTCGGTATGCGCCGGAAGATCGGGGCCGGGGTCGATGATCGCAACTTCACCGGTCCCGACGATATAGGAGCAGGTGCCGGTGAAGGTGAACGGTCCGGGATTGGGCGCGACGATGCGCCGGACGAGCGGGGCGATTTGGTCGGCCTGTCCCGCGGGGACATCGAAATTGCGATCAAAGGGAATGTCGTCGGCCATGAGTGCCCCTAACTACAGCGAAAGGCGCAGTTATATCAGCTTAGGTGACCTGTTCTTCGCAACTGCAATGAAGGGGCCTACGGGTTCCCGCAAGTCTATTGACGAGGCGGGCCGATTGCGTTCTCATTTCAGGGCAAGATTGAAGCCGCCGTTCCCAGGGGCTAACCCTCTCAGAAAAATTGACGGCAAGATCATGCGGCGTGCGCGTGAGCGCGCGCCAATCAGGGAATCAAGGAAACGTATCCGTACAACCGCGTTACTCTCGAACTCAAGGATGGGGAAAGTTTATGGCTTCAGGTACCGTAAAGTGGTTCAACGCCCAAAAGGGATATGGGTTTATTCAGCCGTCGGACGGCGGGAAGGATGTGTTCGTGCACATCAGCGCCGTCGAACAGGCGGGGCTTTCGAACCTCGCGGAAGGCCAAAAAATCCAATATGACGTCGTGACGACGGATCGCGGCAAGACGGCCGCCGGAAACCTGAAAGCGCTGTGAGCCGGTGCGGCGCTCGCCGCATAAAGCTCGCTAAGCTGAAGGCAATCGAGAATGCGGCACGCTCCATCGCGCCGCATTTTTCATTTGGGCTGTCGCTTTCGGCCGATGGGGTGGAAAATGGTCGGAGTGGCAGGATTCGAACCTGCGACCCCCTGCTCCCGAAGCAGGTGCGCTACCGGGCTGCGCTACACTCCGGCCGCGGTTGCTTTAGCAGGCGGCGATAAGTAAGCGCAAGCGTTGCGAATATCGAACCGAAAGGCTAACGCTTGCGCCGTGCCGCATATTGGGGCGTAGCCAAGTGGTAAGGCACCGGATTTTGATTCCGGCATTCGGAGGTTCGAATCCTCCCGCCCCAACCAGGCAACGTAGTCTCTGGTAAAGACTCCTGATTGATCGAGCAGCCGGCGGCCGCGCTCGTCGAGAGCTGCGCGCGTCCCGACTCGAAAGAACGCATCCTGCAATATCGAAGCAGCGAAAAACCGCGATAGCGGCCGATCAGCTGGCCTTCAGATATTTTGCCGGCCGCTTATCGAAATCGCTCACGGTAGCGGCAAGCAGGGCGATTTTCTTGGCGATCGGGCGAATGCCCTCGGTCGATGAGGTGGCCGTAAATTCGACAGGCCCGAAGCGAGGCTTGGTTTCGATCACCCGAAGACGCTTCGCCTTGATCTCATGGGCGTAAAAATCCTGCGGCAGAAGCGTGATGCCGAGTCCCGCCGCAGCGAGCGATGCCGCAACACCGAGACTCTTGCATGTGTCGATGCGGCGAAAATTTGCATTTCCCGCATAGAACCAGTCTTCGATCGACTTGTAGTGGTAAGACTCTTGCGACAAGCCGATGATCGGAAAATTCTGAAGGTCGCGCGGTTCGAGCGTCCGCTTCGGCAGTGGCAGTTTGGGACTCGCCATCCATGAAAATTTTACGGTGCCCAGCGAAATGGGGCTTGCGTTGTAACCGGCGACACGCCCCGGCGTCAGAATAAGATCGAGTGTTCCCTGGTTCAGGCGGTTGACCAGATCTTGCGTCAGCGCCTCATCCAGTTCGAGCGAGATTTTCGGATAGTGTTCGTGCACGGCTTTCACAAGCCGGGGAAGCCACGTCAGCGAAATCATTTCGACGACGCCCATGCGCAAAACGCCTTGCGTCGCGCTTTCGTCGGCGACCCGGAGGCGCATTTCCGCCGAGATGCGCAATATTTCTTCCGCATAGCGCAATAATTCGCGGCCTTTCGGCGTCAGCCGCGCCGTCCGCTGCACGCGGTCGAACAGCGCGACGCCGAAATCGCGTTCGACTTCCAGAATGCGCATTGAAACGGTCGATTGCGTCGCGTTCATGCGCTCCGCGGCGGCGGAAAAACTGCCGAGCTTCGCCGCCCAGTAGAATGTTTCGATCTGACGCAGGTTCATGCGCCCCTCTTGCTGCGAGATCGTACATCAATTTTTTTGAATTAGAATAGTAAAAAAATATCGTTTGTATTGATGCCGCTCGCACCGAATAATTTGCCCATGAACATGATGGGGATCATCGTGGAGAAGCGGCCGCAAGATCGAACCCTCAATCTCCGGGTTCGGGCAATCCGGCACGAGACGCCGGATATCGCAGCTTTCGAGCTCGTCGATCCCGAGGGCCGGGAACTCCCTCCTTTCACAGCCGGCGCGCATATCGATGTGCGGGTGGCCGACAAGATTCAGCGGCAGTACTCGCTTTGCAACGATCCGGGCGAGCGCCATCGTTACGAGATCGCCGTCCTGAAGGAGCGGAACGGGCGCGGCGGTTCCCTCGGGATGCACGCGATCGCGGAAGGGCAATCGCTCTCGGTCTCCTCGCCGGTCAATCGCTTTCCCCTCGCGGGCCGGGAAGCGCGATTTCATCTCTTATTGGCGGGCGGCATTGGCGTTACGCCAATGATGGCGATGATCGCGGAGCTCGAAGCAAAACAGCGCCCGTGGAAAATGCATTACTGCACGAAGAGCCGGGAAGGCTCCGCATTCATGAACCGGCTCGAGCCTTTCATCGCCGCGAAAAAAGTGGAAGTGCACCACGACAATGGCGATCCGAAGAAAGGCCTCGATATCGCGCGCGCGGTGAGCGCATTCGAAATCGGAACGCATCTTTATTTCTGTGGGCCGCCGGGGTTTATGAGCGCCGCCAAGAATGCGGTCGGTGCTTGGCCGCCGCACAATGTTCACAGCGAGTATTTCGAAGCGCCCGATGACCGGCCGCCCGCCACGAGCGGTCCGTTCCAGATCAAAATCAAAAGCACCGGGCAGGTTTACGAGGTGCCGGTCGGGAAAACGATCATATCGGTGTTGCGCGAAAACGGTTTTGATATCGCGACCGATTGTGAAGATGGTTACTGCGGCACCTGCATCACCCGATACGTCGAAGGCGAGCCGGAGCACCGCGACACGGTGCTGAGCGAAGGCGAGCGCAAAAGTTACGTCATGGTGTGCTGCGCGCGGTCGAAGAGTCCGTTGCTGGTGCTGGATCCATAAACGATGAAAGCGAAATCAAACTTCCGGCGAAATGGGAGAGAAAAATGATACCGACTGCTGTCGTCCGTAACGCTTGGTACGTGGCCGGGCTCTCCGCGGACTTTCCGAAGGAGAAGCTGACGGGGCAGGTGATCGCAAAGCGTCCGATGGTGATCTGGCGTACGAAAGACGGCGATGTTGTCGCCTACGACGATCGCTGCTCGCACAAGCGCTTTCCGCTGTCGAAAGGCCGCTTGATGCCCGACGGTACGCTGGAATGCGCGTATCACGGGCTGCGTTACGACACGTCGGGAAAATGCGTAATGATTCCCTCGCACCCCACCGGGCCAATTTCGCCGCAAGCGAAGGTGATCGGCTTCCCCGTGATCGAACAGGACGGCTTCGTCTGGGTCTGGCCGGGCGATCTCGCGCTGTCGGAAAAGCGGAAGCCACCTCGGCTTCCCGAATGCAATGACCCGAAATGGGAAAGCATCCAGGTCGGCCCGATGAAAGTGCCGGCGAATTACCTGCTTCTGGTCGAAAATCTTCTCGACATCACGCATTTCTACCCGCTGCACGACGGCAACATCGGCGACCTCGCCAACAGCTCGATTCCGATCGAACTCGAAGAAGGCGAGGTAGATGGAAATAAATACGTGATGACCGTCCGGAAAACGAAGGATTACAAGCAGCCGCCGTACTACATCGACTGGTTTCACTATCCCGTCGTCGATCGTCATCACACGCATTGCATGATGAGCCCGGCGGTTACCCGCGTCGTGATGCGCAACCAGCCGCCCGGCAAGCTCAATGAGCGGAAAGGCGAGCGGGAATATCCCGGCCGTCTGGGGATCGAAGAGGACGAGCGCGGATATGTACTCGTTCACACCCACACGCCGATCGATGAAAACAGCCACGTCTGGCGCGTGCTGGTGAATTCGCCGGCGCACCACATGTCGCACGGCGATCCGAACAAGTCCGCGACCAAACGGATCGCTGAGATGTTCCCCACCGTCGCCGCGGAAGACGAATGGGCGCTCGAGCAACAGCATCATATGTTCCAATATCCCGACGAGGGATATTGCGAAGTCTTCCTGAAGCCCGATCTCGCATTGCGCCGCGCACGAAAGATTTTCGCCGACCTTGTTCGCGAGCAAGAAAACCTGATGCCGGCACAGGCGGCGGAGTGAGGTGAAGCAGGAGCGATAAATCGATAGACCAAATTTACCAAGACAGGCTGGCACCGCGCTTCGCGCGGTGTCAGTCTGAACTTTCAATACTCGCCTGAAAAAAGACCGAAGCCGGACGAAAACAACGGCGCGGGAGGAACGGGAGGGGATTGTGTTAAGCGTGACGGGTGTAACCAAAGCGTTCGGCGGCATCGCGGTGCTTCGCGATGCCGAATTCGTTGCCGATTCGCGCCGCATCACCGGGATTATCGGCCCCAATGGCGCCGGTAAAAGCACGCTGCTGTATGTCGTCGGCGGCTTGATCGCGCCCGATTCCGGCCGCGTCGAACTCGACGGCGAAGACATCACCGCGCTGCCGTCTTATCGGCGCGCGCATCTCGGCCTCGTCCGCACCTTTCAGATTTCCCGCGAACTCTCCGAACTCACCGTTCTCGAAAATTTGCTCTTTGCCCGCCCTGGCCAGTCGGGAGAAACGATCTGGAAGAACTTTCTTTTGTCCGGACGCGTCAAGGAAGAGGAAGAGGAGGCGATTGAGCGCGCTTGTGCGATCCTCGAACGAGTAGGGCTGCGCAATCTTGCCGACAACCCGGCGCGCGCTTTGTCGGGCGGGCAGAAAAAGCTTCTCGAGCTCTGCCGGGCGATGATGATCGACCCCAAGATCATTTTGCTCGATGAGCCGGGCGCCGGCGTTAGTCCGCCAATGCGCGTGCAGATCTCGGAGGTGATCAAGTCCCTGCGCGACGAGGGGGTCACCTTTGTCATCATCGAGCACGACATGGATATGATCGCGCGTCTTTGCGATCGCGTTTACGTCTTCGCCGAAGGTAAAAATCTCACCGAAGGCTCATTTTCGGAAATCATAGCCGATCAGCGCGTCATCGACGCTTACCTTGGGGGACTCGATTGACCGCGCCCATCCTGCTCAGGACCAAGGACATCGCGGCCGGCTATGGCGGCGGCGACATCATTTCCAATATTTCGGTCGATGTCGAAGAAGGAAAAATCTTCACGGTGATCGGGCCGAATGGTTCCGGCAAAAGTACTTTCATCAAGGTTTTAGCGGGGCTCCTGCGCGCACGGGTCGGCGGCATCACCATAAAAGAAGAGCAAATTGCTCCGCTCGCGGCGCCGGAACGCGTGGCTAAAGGGATCGCCTATGTGCCGCAGGAATATAACGTCTTCGCGAATCTGACGATCGACGAGAATCTCCGCCTCTCGACGGAATTCCTGAAGCGCGATCGCCGCGCGACCGGCGAGCAGCGCGAACGCGTTCTTGGCATGTTTCCCGAAATCGCGACACGGCTGAAATTGCGCGCCGGCTACCTGTCGGGCGGTCAGCGGCAGATGCTCGCTTTTGCCTGCGCGATGATGGCGGCTCCTGTCGTTCTGTTGCTGGACGAGCCTTCAGCCGGACTTTCGCCGAAATTCGTCACCGAGATTTTCGACCGCATCAAGGCCGTCAACGAAACCGGCCTCACGGTCGTGATGATCGAGCAGAACGTCAAAGAAGCGCTGCGAATCGCGGACACGGTCTTGGTGCTCGTCGGCGGCGCGACGCGGCTTTTCGTGCCCGCTTCCGAAATCGGATCGACGCACGATCTGCACAAACTATTCCTGGGGTAACGGACATGGCCGCGCAATATATTCTCAATGGATTCGTCAGCGGAATGATCCTCGCGCTTCCGGCCGTCGCGCTCACCTTAGTCTACGGCATTCTGAAGTTCCCGAATTTCGCGAGCGGCGCGATGCTGACGGCCGGCGCCTATCTCGCGCTGATCTTCAACGTTTATTTCGGCATGTCGCTTCTATGGGCGGCGATCGTCGGCTCGGTGATTTTTGCGTTTATCGCCGTCGGAATCGATCAGGCGGTTTTCAGGCAATTGCGCGACCGGACATCGATAACGCTTCTCGTTTGCTCGATGGGCGTTTCGTTCGTGCTCGAAAATATCGCGCGCTTTATTTTCGGCAACGGAGCGCGAAGCTACGATTTGGCGATTGCCCGCCCGAAGCATTTTCTCGGCCTGCGGATCAACAACGAACAAATCATCACGGCGGTCACGGTGATCGCGGCGATGATCGTTGTTTATTTAATTCTTCGTCATACCGCGCTCGGCCGCGCGATGCGCGCGGTCGCCGACAATCCGTCGCTTGCCGCCGCGCGCGGCATTCGGCGCGAAAGCATCGTGCGCTGGACGTGGGGCATCACCGGTTGCTTGACGGCGGTCGCCGGCGTTCTCGCGGGCATGGATCGCGCGATCGATCCTCTTCTGGGCTGGAATTATATCGTTTCAACTTTTGCCGCCGCAATTCTTGGCGGCCTCGGCAATCCGGTTGGCGCCGTGATCGGCGCTCTCGTGGTCGGAGTTGTCGAAGAGACATCGACATTGTTCATGCCGCCGAACTACCGTCAGATTGTGAGCTTTGTCGCCATCGCACTCCTGCTGATCTTGCGCCCGCAAGGCCTCTTCGGCGTGGCGCGGATCAAGAAGTAACGAGGAGCGCAATGGTTTCCTATCTCGTCACCATTCTTAGTCTCGTAGCGATCATCTCGATTCTCGGGCTCGCGCTGAATTTGCAGTGGGGCCTGTGCGGGATGGTGAATTTCGGAATTGCGGGATTTTTCGCGCTCGGCGCCTATACGGCGGCGCTTGTCGCGCTTGCCGGCGGGGGAACATTCCTCGCGACTCTCTGCGCGGCGATCGTTTGCAGCATTGCTTGCGCGATCGTTGCGCTCGTTTCGTTGCGTCTCTCCGATGAATATCTTGCGATTCTGACGCTCGGCTTTGGCGAAGTGGTGCGGCTCGTGGTGTTGAACGAAGAGTGGCTCACCCACGGATCGCTCGGTCTTCCGGGCATTCCTCGCCCGTTCTGGAACTGGATTCCTGAGGATCAGTATGAATACTGGTTTTTAGGATTGCTCGGCGTCGTAATCCTCCTGCTCTATCTGGCTCTTGAAAGGTTGTTGCGCTCGCCGTTCGGGCGCGCGATCCGCGCTGTGCGTGAAGACGATGTCGTTGCGGCGACGCTGGGCAAGGACGTCGTCAAGCTGCGGGTAAAAGTGTTCGCGCTCGGCGGGGTCATCATCGGGATCGCGGGCGCG
>Ga0134125_10003909_pt1 | contig 17098 bp, 37 predicted proteins | sample KB31751_FD_96464 | JGI IMG/M metagenome (GOLD analysis project Ga0134125, IMG submission 96464) | Terrestrial soil microbial communities with excess Nitrogen fertilizer from Kellogg Biological Station, Michigan, USA - KB3-175-1 | ecosystem: Environmental > Terrestrial > Soil > Unclassified ...
TAATCGCAAATAAATTCTTTTATAAATTCAGCCCTTTCAGGATTGGAAGTGGCTCTACGTTGCAATATCAATTGGCGTTGCTTTACGTGCACCAATCCTACGTATATTTTGGGTGACATAGTTATTTAATATTATTGGCTAAATCTGAATAATAAGCTGCAGAATCCAAAAACCTCAACTGCGTTTCTATAAACTCATTACGGTCGTGTTCTGATAGCATGTTATCGCTTACAGCGTCATTAAGTTTGTTAGCGCACTTCATAAACGTTTCTGCCTTGTTTTTAAGGCTGTCAGCGTAACTTATTGCTGCGGTTGGCACAATGATAGCCTCGTGATGCAATATTGGCTTACAGGCGCTTAAAATGAGTAATATGGATAGTAGTTTTTTCATGACTTAAAAAAGGCAACGCAATTATCAATGTTTACGCCTGCCTGATATGCTAATCTACAAACTCTATCATACGCGGCTGTGAAAGCGGAACCAGTTAACTGTTTGTATCCAATAAGACCCGTTTCACACCTTTGTGCGGCACCTATTAAATTATCTCCAAAATTCACGTTATAGCCGAAAACAAAAAGCACACCTGTTTTGCTATCAAAATCAAATTCAGGGTTTTCGTTCGGTTCATATTGGCAAAGAGCCAAATCATCTGCAATTATTATTTTCATTTATCTAATCGTTTATAACTCAAACCTAATTTCTGCGCGGCAACGGGATTTTGCTCGATCCACTGATGGTGAGGTATGCAAAGCGATTTAAACCAGCGCCTATCCGTAAGAAATGCGCCAATCCTCCCGCGCATGTGGTGGAGGGTAATTTTGGTACTCCCGCAGCCTGGAAACTCACAAACGGAATGCTCCTCAAAGTATTTGTCCCTCAACCGGCGATAACGTTTTAAAGCTTCGGCCCGGGTTTTACTGATCGGCGCTATCTTAAATGATTTCGCCGGCGATCTGGCCGTTTGCTTTAAAGTTTGCTGTTTAGCCAATACTTCAGTGCGCCAGTGGTAGGCGCAAAACCCCTTGCTAAACACCGGCGTCCCGCAATCCCGAATGGAGCAAATCTTAGGCATCTTGTTTTATGGTTAATTCTTCGCCCTTTAAAGCAAAGTAAAGGTTTTGAAGTTGGTGTAGGGACTTAATGTATGGATAAGACCAAAGGCTAAATTCCTCATTTGGGTCACCAAAATTACAATGTAAAATAACATGTCCACCCCACGGAAACTTAATAAGTATTCGGTAAAATATGTCGTCATCCTCGATGCCCAACTTTTCAAAACCACATTTAAGCAAAATTTCTTCGGTAAGTGGGACAGGGAATAATTCCATCCCTTCATCCATCTGCCACCCGTTTATGATTTCGGTTAACTGATCACCTTCTTCGTAAACAAGGTTGCCAATTCTTAATTCGGTTGGTGGTATCATTTTATCTCCTTTTTACGCCCGAAAGCATTGTCAAATATTGATGGTTCTTTTTTACCATTGACCGTAGCTATTGCCACATCCCAATTTATTGGTTCAATCCGTGGCTTCTTCTCTCTTGTAGTTGCGGCAAGTGTGTAAACTACGCCTTTGTGTACGTGTGATTTTTTCATAGTTTATATACTTATAATTCTTCTTTTAACCCAACATTTGCCTCCCGTATAGGCACCTAATGGCAACATGAAAAATGTTTCAAATGTCCAGATATACTCCATGTAAACAAACCCAAGCCAATAATAAGTATCATCTATTTGGTTCAAAAACGGAAACCAAAGGAATGTTCTTTTTATTTTGGTATCGCCATGTTTAGGAAATATAGGTTTAGGTTTATCCGGTTGTTTCTTCCAGTGTATCATAATTTTCTTATTTAATCCTTTTTGAAATAGCCCATGACATCGGTGATAGCCATTGTATCTTAGCATCGTTGGCCGCTGTTTTAATCCTCAGACAGGCTTTAAGCCAGTTCTGGTGCTGTAAGTGTTGGCTATCGGCTCTCATGGGGGCTATATTTTAATAAATACGTATTCCCACCATCTGCGAGAGTGCATTATGTTTTTAACGTCGTATGTTTCCATATTAATTGTTTGGTGCATATAGTGTCTCTCATCACCAAAAATGCTGTAACGATTTTCGTGGGGCTTTCGTACAATGTGCAATTTATCCAACACTGTCTCTAAAACAGACTTAATTTTAACCCATTTGAGCCACAAAGAATGATGAAGGGTGTTATTAGGCACCTGAACTAATTCGTGGCTACCATGAGGGCAAAAACATTGCCTACGCCCCTCGTAGTTCATCACAACATAACTTGAAACACCTTTTCTACAAATACTGCACATGTTAGAGGCAGTATAATTGTTTCTGCCAAAGCTAAGCGCGTGTGAGTTTCTATAAAATAGCCAGCGTAAGCGATAGCGTTTAAAAAATGACTGCGATGTTCGGATGATCGCTTCCCCTTGTTGTTGGCGTAGCATAGCCATGGTCATCGCATCTATGAGTTCGATTCCCTCAAGGTGTGCGTGTTTTGGATAATCTCTTTTAAAATCTTCTGCTGTCATGTTATTGAACTATCTAAGGTTAGTGATTATCATTCATTAGGTTGTTTTAAATCTTCGTCCATAGGGTCAACATGTTCAATTTTTACCTTGTCGTTTTCTACTGACGCTTTATAAACGCCCACTCCAAAGCATAAAATATCATCAGTAACCTTTTTAATCTCTTTCCTAAAACTTTCATCGTTAAGTAACTTTTCTAATTCGTCTTCCATACTATTGAACTTTTTTAAAAGGCTTCATTTCCGTGTTTTTGCAGTAAATATATTCGGGGAACCTTTCAGGATTATAAACTACCGATCGTAATGCCACATTATACTTTAGCCTTGGTGCCAATTTCGTATATTTTAGTTCGGGGTTGATACCCGTAAACACCATGTAAGCCACTTCATCAATGGTTATGATATCGCCAACGTATAATTTGGGGTATTTCATGTCTAAAATGGTGGTTGATTATTTTTTATCAGTTTATATAAATCGTAGTCGGGCATTGTAGCTAAATCAGAGGCTGTGCAAACCAATATTCCATCCCAACGTATAAAGTCATCACCAATCCTTTTAAACTGCTTCTTAAGCCTTGTAATGCGTCCATTGATGAAACGTGGCTCTATTTCCTCTGTAAACCCGTTGCGTAATTGATGAATAAACTCTTTAGCTGACTTTTGGCTGTAAACAAAACAGATACGCGGATCTAATCCTTGTAAAAACAGGTGGTGCTTTAACAGTTTCCATTTTAGATCGGTTGCCCCTTGCATAAATCCCTTAGGGTCAAGGATAATATCATGGTCAGGCAAATAGAAATCAATAGTTAAACTTGCCCCAATTACCGTTTTGCCGCCGTAGCTAAATGATGGCACTAACTCATACTTCTTTTTTAATTCAAAGTTGATACCGTTTTCACGTAGTAAATTGTAGGTAAACAGTTCTAATGGGCTATCAAAAGTAATTCCGTCCTGAACCTTTTTAGTTTGCTTGCGCTTAGGTTCGTGCTGTTTAGGCTTGTTCTTGAATTTTGCTCTGTTGAAGTTCATGGGTTAATTTTTGATTTAAACTGTTTTATCATAATGTTATTTCTAAGAGCCCCATTCCCATGCGGGCTAAGGCTTCTGGTGTTGGTTTGGTGCTCATTATTTCAGCGGTAATTCTATGGTGATTCCTTTAGCCTGGTTGTAAATACCGCGCACAATACTTTTGGTCTGCAGCGTGAAGTCGCTTCCGTCTTGCATAACCCATTCGCAATATTTTAGATCATCGACAACCCGCTTGTCTTTATTCTTTCCAAAGGTGAACACAAAGTCACCATCGTCGTTACGCTTTATTTTGCCGGCCAAATCGATGTTGCCTTTGTCCCTATCATAAATACAGTACTCATGAAGCTCATCCAGCGTCATAGCGCCTATATCTTCGTAATGGGATAGTTGGCCCTCGAAGACTTTAATTGTTGCTTCTGTGTCGGCTAAAGCATCGTGAGCGTCTTCCATAATCTCACCAGTATAGAATTTAACAGCTGCGGTCAAATTACGCTCCTCTTTCTTTTTAAAAATCGTACAAGCGTCGATAGATTTCATATTTGAAGCTGGCCAAATAATCCCTTCCCGGGCAAACTCCTCGGCCAAAATTATTTTGTCAAAATCGTTACCGTTGTAGGTAAGTATAGAGCAACCTTCAAACAGAGCATACACGCTTTTAGCTATCTGTTTAAAGGTGGGCTTGTCGGCCACCATTTCATCAGTGATTTTGTGGACCTCGGTAGCACTGGCAGGAATTGGAACGCCGGGATTAATCAGTGTGTTGTGGATAGTAACGGTACCATCAACATGGAACTTTTTGCAAGCAAGGGAAACGATTCTGTCCTGAGAAACGCTGGTGCCCGTGGTTTCGCTGTCCCATGCTATTAATGGTTGAGTAAGTTTTATCATTTATTTAATTTTTAACTGTTAATCGTGGAACCCCAAGGGATCGAACCTTGAAGTGGACATATCATCTTTCAGATATCCCCACCCCCGTTACCTTCATACGGTGGCGAAAGGGCTCCTTACCATCTGGCGGCGCTTCTACCAGACTTTTAAAATAAACTAACCCTTGTTTATGTATGCGCCATTATCATTTAAATTTTAATCCACTTATTTCCTGCGCGCTCCTCACATCTACCGCAGTAAACGCAGACCCTGTGGCGGCTATCAATGTGCCCTACCATTTGATGTTTACTACGCAGCCAACATAGAATACCTATGTCTTTTAAAAGCCGTTTTAAAGGGTGCTCTTTCATTTCTATTTTGGCTGCTTAATAAGTAAGAACTGCAGGTCAGTATCAGCCAGCGGACCCGCATCCATGATATCACCTTTAATTACACCATCGTTAGCCTGTGATTCGTAGCACTCAGGGAACAAGCGCAGGATGCTATTTTTGAAGCGGTGATCGGTAAATGGCTTTTCATCGTTGAAAGGAATTAGCACGTCGTTGGCTTCAAACAAGCCCAACATGTCTTCGTCGATTAACTCATCAACCAGCGGTTCTTCAATTTCAACACCGGTTATTTGTTCCTGATAAGATTCAGGTGGTGCAATGCCTTCGTCTTCGTCTTCAATATCAAAACTTTGAGAAGGACGAATAATAAAACTAGCGCTTCGCACCTTATCCTCTGTTTTATCAGAAACAGTCGGCTGCGGGTCAACAACTACGGCATAATCTGCTACGGTAGGCTCGGTTACGTCATTTTCCAACTTCTCAATCAAAGATTCCCAATCTTCGTCGGTTGAAGTTTTTAAAAGCTCATTTGGAACGGTATGGCCGTTTAATTCCCAATACCCAACACGTTCTTCGGCCCCGGCCAAACGTAGTTCTTTAGTCCTTAGCTTAACCAGTTTTTCTTTCAGCGCAATTTCACGGTCGGTTAACTCGCTGTCGAGGTTAAGCAAGCGCTGGCGTTCTGCCTCTGCCTTTTCTTCTTCTCCCTGAATACGTAGTTGTTCCTGGTTCCATGAGGTCACTACCTGATCAATGAACTCCTGATACTCGGTATCCGGCCACTCAAGCAATTGTATAGAATTTATAACCAAACCCGCGTCGTAAGGGAATGTGTACACGCCGGCCGCTTCATTGAAGCTGGCGCCAAAGTTTATTAATCCGCTGGTACGGCCTTGGATGCGATCTTGTTGTTCTTTAAGTATGCGCGCATTTTCTCTTTCTACGGCTTCATCAATTTCTTTTTGCTTAGTCTCCATTGCGTCCTGAGCTGCCTGTAGCTTGTCGCATATTTTAGATACGTTTTCATCTAAAGCATCCAGCCATTGTTTAGCCGGGCCTTTGATTTTGTTTTTAATCTCACCAACCAAGGTAGTTCTGGCTTTAAGATAAAAAGACTTGCGTTTTTTAACTTTGTCATAGTTAGGTTTATCCAGGTGTCCATTGATGACAATTTTTTCATCAACTGCCAAAATGCGTTCCACTTCTGCGAGGCTAAGTGTAACTTCTTCTTTCAGTACCTCAAGCTTAAACTCTGCCGGCACACCGGTAGGTTTATCTGCTAACTGAATGGTAGTATAGGCCATGTGGCTATCACCGTCCATCACTTCGGCCTCTACAAACTCTGGTTCGTCTTCTGCGGGCGCTTGCTGCTCGGCAGGCTGGGTTTCATTAGCCATTGGCTCCTGATCAAACCCTAAGTTTTGTGCAGGTGTTTCTGGTTCTGGTTTATCTGTTTTTTTTGTCATGGTATTTTGGTTAATTTATTTTTCAATTACTACAATAGATGGAATTTTTACTTCGTATGGGCATTTGCATTTACATGCTTTACAGTGATTATATTGCTGTATCGGCTTCCATGAATCGAACATTTGAGAGTCTAATATTTCAAAATAAGCCTTAGAAAGCCTTTCGATATGCTGATAAAGGGTATAATCACTTATAACTATTTGAAATGGTGTAAATTTTAATTTTGCAGATACATCAAAAACATCGTAATAAAATTCCGGACGTGTAATTTTAGGGAAATTGTAAGATACCAATAGATGGTATTGGAACGCTTGAGAGCAATCCATATGTTCTATATTGCCCCAGGCAAACTTCCCAAATGTGTTTTCATTATCTCCCGTTAGTTTGAGGTCGATTACAGCCATTCTAAGGGGCTCATCAGGCCAGCCGTATCTTATATCCAAGTTCCCGCAGATCGGCACTTCTTGGCCTTCGGAATCAATTACAATGGCCTTTAAATATTCTTGGACAGCTAATTTTTTACCACCCAAAGATTTCAAGTATTCTTTTGCAACTTCAACTTGGGTTTTAATTCTTTCGTAAAAAATTGATTTTTTAAGCTTTTCGGAGGGCGTCGTTACTTTTTGACCTACCGACATTCCAATTACCATGGTTTCAAAAACGTTACCCATTTCCATTGCGTCCGATGTGTATTGGTAAGCGGGGTTCTGTTTGAACCACTTTTCATTCCACTCGCGCGGACACATTTCTTCCCAATCCCTCAGCATAGAATTAGATAGATAGAATGAAAAGCGTTCGTCTTTGGTGATCATTATTATTGATTTATTAATTTAAAAACACCCACTTAACCAAAAACAATGCGGCAACAATATCGAATACGTGCCAGAATATTTGCCAAGGTGTTAGGGGTGGGGTTTTAAGCATGGTTAAATAAGTTTTCAAGTTCCGATTGTTTGGTTTCAAGAATATCTTTAGCCGACTTAGCTAAACTGACAATTAATGAGGTTGGTACTACCCAATTTTTAGTTGTGCTCATAGCTATTCGCAATTGCTTATTTCTTCCCTAATCATTTCTTCAGGTGTATGTCCACCTTTATAAAATCCCCGGTAATCTTCAAAGTTGCCGGTAGTTGCAAAGTTTAAAGAAGCTGCATAATCGTTGGCGCGTTTAAACCATTGTTCTGGTGTTAATTCTTGTTCGTTCATAATTCCTGTACTTTATTGTTTGGTTGGGGTTAATCGGTAGGGCATTCCCATTCCTCGTCAAGAGGGCAAAAATTGGGTATAGATACAGGCCTGCCTATTCTATTATCCCATTCTTTAGTTTCTGAAAGATCTGGATTGGCGCAAATACACTCAAACCTATCACTTTCATTGCCCCTTGATTTAGATTTAAAGTGTGGGCATTGATCACAATATTTTATTATAAGTTTTTTCATCTCATCTATTTTTTAATCACCGCCCAGCCTTTAGAGATAATGTCTGCCGGCGTTAGGGTTATTGGTTGGTTGGTTTCGGATAGGTAGGTGAAGTCGGTCAACACACCAAACAGGCGAAACATGTCTTTATAAATACCATACTTAGTATTATTTACCTTTAAGTCATTCCTGACCCATGGTAAAACAGTGTCTTTATTTTCTTCGGAAACACCCCAGCCCACATGGCACCCAATTAGGGTTACTTCCTCATCCTTTAACTGTGATATGTCGCGGAGTTGGAGATAACCGTTTTTCACCCAATTTTTTAATAGTCGCGTTGTATCTATAGGCCTACAAATCGGGCTGTCTATGCCTGACATTTTATTAAAATAATCAGGATGTAGAAACACATTTTGCCCTAAATATTGCGCAAAAAACAGCGCTTTTATTTCGTTTTCGTTCATGGTATTAAAAGGTTAAGTATTGATTGCCTGTCAATGGCGGTGTATGGACTATTGCAACCGTTTTTGCATCCATCGCACGTATCATCCATGCACATTTGTTTTGACAGAACGTTTTCACTTGCATCCACAATAGCCATGTTGTAAGCGGCTTTCATAGCAGATAAAACATCCGATCGTCGTTGCTCATCAACAAATGGTACACCGTTGTCTTTTAGTATCTCTTCAAACTTTTCCATATCATTTAACATCCTCAAAATTTATATTTACCTGGATGCAGCGGTAGCCTTGTTTTGACCAGTATATCCATGATTTATTAAGCCCATCTTGCAAAAATGATTCTTTTGCTAAATCCCTTGTTGGGGATACGGAGTTGCTAAATATAAAGTCTCCTTTTACCACCACCCAATAATTTGTTAGTTTCCGGATCATGCTATAAGGGTTTTAATGTGTTTAATAATTAAGCGTTCAACCATCATGTGGGGCATTTTTTCAAAACGTTCTGTTTCAGCATCCAACTTCGCCAACAACTGTTCTTTGTAGGCATTTAATTGCTGGTCTGCGTATTCTTGCATGGCAGCGTGAACATTGCCTTTATCATACACCTTAACAGGTGCATACGTTTCTAAGATTGTTTCTTTTGTCTTCATTTCGTGGTGGCTTTGGTAAGGGCGGCTTTGCACAATAGTGTTAATTCGTTAATATCTCGCTGCGTTAATCCACCATGTATTTTACGTGAGAATACCTGTGCAAATTCAAGCAAGTCAGGCGATGCAGCTATAAGTGTTGCATTGGCTTCAATTTCTTCATCCGGCATATCTTCGTGTCCAATTACGCCTATTAAATCATGCGACTCAACTTCGTGTATTTGACATTGCCAAACACTCCTGTCTATCTCCCACTTACCTTGCGTTCCCTTAAACTTTTCCATCTCTTGCGAATTTTGGGTTATTATTCTGCAGCCGGGGTTGCGGCGGCTGTCTCCTGATCGTAACCGTCCATAGGATCACCTTTTGTAGATTCATCAAGGTCTTTTTTAAGATAAACCATGATAGATTCAAACTTGTCCTTGGCCCAGGTACCGGCTTCGTATTCTGATACTACGGTAGCCCGGAAGGAAGCCTTGTCGCGCTTGCCGCCGAATAGCTTGTCACCCAATAGGGGGTTGTCAATGGTTTTAATAAACAATTCGTAATCGTCTGCGGTCGCAAGTGCAACTTCTGTCTTAACGGCTTCTGGGCGCGCAGTATTGGTAGGAGCATGTTCGTTTGGATTAATAGATTCAATCTCTGTTTCATCCAAAATACCCAAACCGCTCATCGATAGTGTCAGGCGCCGCTTGCTCTTGGTTTCACACTTCATATAAGCGTTAGCCAAATTCTCACCGGCTAATCCTTTAATGTCAATGGCTGCAGTTGCGGCATCTACTCTACCGCTCTTATCTACACCCTTGGAAATAACCGTATAAATAGTCCCTATGAGCGACGGAATTAATTCTGTAACACTTATACCGTTTATGCGGCGAAGTTGCTCTGTACAGCTCTTGGTGGCGTACAGGCGTAGTTTCCCCTTTAGGTTGATGATCTCAAACGGTTGCGTTAAAGGATTGAGCTGTAATGCAGCGCAAAACCGATTGTAATAATCAACCTTTTGAACATCGTTCATTTTTGAAAGGTCCCCGGTTAAAACCAGAGAGGTTATTATTTCTTCCTGGCTAACAGTTGCAACCTGGTTATTCTGTTTTTGTATTTCGTCTGCCATTTTATTTATTTTTAACTCGTTCTAATATTAAATCAAAATCCTGTGCAGCTTCGCCGTATAGGGTATGCTTCTTTTTAAACTCAACCAGCATATCGTAAAGGCCAACCTTTTTAGCTATGTATTTTTTTAACTTTTTGATAGCGTCTTCAAAGAAGCTATCCTTTTTTAAAGCTTCTACAACTGATCTGTTTTTAACCACCTGATCAATGTTGTTTTCATCTTTGTAGGTAAACTCAACATTGTTACCAATCATACGCGGCTTAAATGTTGGTTTGATTTCTGCCGGGATATCTTGAACGTATGAATAATCATCATAAGCTGTATCATTGGCCTCAAACTTGCCCTGAGCCTCGTTTAATTTACTTGCAGCATAGTTTACATCAAACGCTCTGGGAACGCTCCTGTCGCGGTCTAATTCCATATGAGCAGGGTTGATGTTATAAGATTTGTTCAGATTAGTTACGGTAGCAACAAATAAGCCGCCGCTGTAAATATTCCCCTTGGGCTTATTAACTATTTCTCCCCAATAATTGTCGCTGAATATTACATCCGACTCTTTAATTATTGAGTCCAAAAAGCTTTCAATGTCAACCTTGAATATTGAGAAGCTTAATGTGTAAGGCGTGTCAATTGGCTCATGGTGTATTTCATATTTAAAGCAAAAGCATTGGCCAATCTCAACATCATGGTAAAACTCTGGCCATACTTCATATTTAGGGGTTAAGATAGAGCTGGTAAAGCCAGAGCGCAGTAAGATTAAGAAGGCCATTTTAAGACCTTCTCCATGCTTGCCTATTGGATTAGCTTTTCCCTTATGGGAATTGCCGATACGAAGATAGTCCAGGCTTTCTGGCGCCCAAGAGTTTTGAACGGTTACATTTACAATTAGCGGGTCACCTGTTTCCGTAATCACGGTTTCGTATTCACCATAATCAAGGAAGTTTTGATAAATTTCCCTCAGTGCTTCGCGAATGGTCCAGTTTGGAAGATAATCTGCGCCGAAGCCATAATGTATTGTTCCTTTACTCATTACTTTATTTTAAATAATTCTTTTTTGTAACCTAAATTTTTATCAACCAGTCGGTTTATTTCTGCTTTGCACCATGAATAAATATCAGAGGCGTAACAGGGTGTTTTGCTTTTGCCGTAATACAATTCCCACACCTTTGGTTTAAGCGGCTGTACGGGGCTGTATCTGGCCCGTAGTGCCCTTATTTCCTGTGGGGTGGGTTGTTGTAGTCTCATCGCATCAAAGTATCTAATAAGCCCATCACTATAAATGCTATAATGATCACCCAATATGCTTGTTTTGTTGTAAGGTTGGCTATCATGGATTAGTGTGTTTTAATGATTACCATAGCCCCGCCAGCGTCAATAGTTTCAAAAAGTTTACCGTCACAATAAAGTTGATAGTTGTTGCCAATTTTTACATACTTATCACAGTAATGATAATAACCAACAGCGCCCATGGTAAAAGTCATTTCGTACTTCCGGGTTTCATCCATGTCAGGGGGCTCTGGGATTGTGCATCCCGATAAAATAACAACTCCTATTAAAAATAATTTTCTCATTACTTTACGGTATTAATCTCCACGGTATTGTTTAATATGTAAGGGTCGTTATCAATGGTTTCAAGCCACATCATTAATTCATCCCACCCGTTTGCTTCTTTGGTTACCCGTTCGCCCAGGAAGTCGTATGTTATTATGAATTTTTTCATCCCTATCTGATGGTTAAAGTGTAGTTAGACCAAGTTCTGTTTCAGCATCCAGCAATACGTTCCAAATCTCTGATTTAATAGCACCGTCAATTTTGGTAAACCCTTTTAATATCTCCCTTTTTTCAGCAAGGTATTTAACGGCAAATCCGGGGTCGTGGGCAACTATTGATTTTGTATTGTCTATCAGGTCGCAGCACTTTACAATTTGCGCTGTGCGGCTTATTGTGTGCAGGCGCAGCGCTTCGCACTGTTTGCGTATTGAGCGGTTAAGATATGGGAATGCTTCGTGGGTGAATACGTCGGTTAAATCCCAAACGTTATCCGAAATGTTAATCGCTGAAAACAATGAATAGTTGCATGACTTGTGTAAGAAGTGATTTAAATCACTATAACTACATTCGGTATCTTCCAACAAATCATGGCAAAGACCGATTTCCCAGCCGTATTGCACACCTGTCTTTTCTGCCATTTCAGCAACGGCAATTAGATGGTTAAAATATGGCTCACCCGTATACTTTCTTACCTGTGCGCCGTGTTGTTCTTTTACGAACTCGATTAGTTTATCTCTGTTTTGCATCGTTTGATGGTGGTGAAGTTTATTTTTGTTTCCAGGTGTTAGCGTATTGAGCGAATTTACCAAAGCGATCATTTGTAGCCGAAAGTTTTATCTTCCAATCATCATCATTATCACCCAACTCAAATTGGTTGTAAAAAGAGTTAATAATTAAGGTTTGCATATCAAAGTTATTACGATAGATATCATTGATATTCATGTAGTTTTTAAGCCCGTATTCAAGCTTACTCACGCCCGGTATTGGTATGGGCGGCAATAAATTTTTGTTTCTTCTGCTCATTTGTTGCTTTTTTAAAAATAAGCCGCCAGTCTCATCGCGAGTGGCTGACGGCTCAACCTAAACCTTTTCACAATTTGAAAGGCTATTTTCCGTAGCACTTTCGCCGCCAAAACCCCGACTGTCGAAACAGGCGAGGCGTGGCAGATAGCCATAGGTGCTATGTGAACCGTCTTTAATAATCGTCGTCTTCGTCTTCAAAGATATCGCCTTCCTCTACATCATCCTCGTCTTCCGGATCCCAGTTGCGATGTAAGGCTATTTTAGACGTTTCTAAGGGGTTTAATCCCGAACTTGTTAGTGTAGCATGGTTGCGTAGATTGTTATCTACAAAGGAATATAGTTGCCTGTTCATTGGTTTATAGGGTTAAAGTGTTAATGTATCGGTTTCACCTTTTAGATAGGCTATGATTTCTTTGTTTTTAGCATCCTTTAACGCTATGTAGCCCTCCAAAGCAGATAGATAGTAAAACGATCTATTAGCTTCGCCTCTATCACCCGTCCACGGTGAACCATCGTAAATACCATTTATAGACGCTTTCGCTTTGGCAAAAGTTAGGTTTTCGTTTATAACAGCATCAGTATCGCCGGTTAAATCAAACGTTCTGATACAAGAGACATCCATTAAATCCTTGGCTCGTAGAGAACGACAATCGCCCGTTAATTGCCCGTAAATACACTGGTTATAATCAGATGGGTTAAATAAATGAAAATCTAACCTTGAAACTTCCGCTTGTGTAGCATGCTTTTTCAGCATATCAATCTCGTGCATCACATCGGCAAGAAATTGCTTTTTTGTTATTTTACTCATGGTATGGGTTTTTAAATAGTTACTCCTAAATCTATTATTAATTGGCAGAGTTGTTTTCGCTTCTCTTTTTTTACCTGAATCAATGCGCCCAAAACAAAAAGCGTTTCAGTATCAGATAGGTTAAATTTTAGAGTGTCTTTAGGAATAACGCTTAAAGGCTGATAACCAAAACCACTATACCCTAATATAGATTTATACATGCTATCGAAGCCGTCAGTATCAATAACCGGCTTTTCTGGCTTGTCCTCCTGAAAAGACAACTCGATATTAACAAACTTTTCGCCATCAGCTATTTTGTTAGCTTTCTTTTCTATGGCTACAATCTCTTTATCCAAATCATGGATCGAGGCTAATAGCTTTGTGGCTTTTTGTAAGGCGTTTGCATTCATTGTTAAACCATTTTAGCATCGGTGACCAACTCAATGGCGTAGTCAGCCTTTTCAAATTCAGCCGGCGATTTACCCTTTGGGCGGGAAAGATTTTGAATAACCCAGCTACCCACGCTATCGGCGCCCATAATAGCCTTTAAAGCGTCTACCGGCTGGCCGGGATAAAGATAACCCGCACCATTGCTTTTAAACTGTACGAAGATCGTGTCGGTCTTCATGTTAACCCCGAAGAAGCTAACCTGGCTGCTTTCCTTGGTGGTAAGCGTGAAGTCCTTTAATTCGTTGGGGATCATTACCGGCTTACCGCCGATAGTTGATAAGAAACTGTTGTTTTGCATGTTTTTAGTTTTTGGTGGTAATCCTTTTTTAGTAATTTATTTGATTAATTGCCAGCGTTTGTTTGCGTTAGGTTTGAAATAAACTGTTTCGCCGCCTCGTTGGATATTGTGTGTATACGTTCCCTGCCATGCTCGTCCGTGTTGAAGTCAATGGATAGTGTTTTACCTTTCATATATTGCCAAAAAGCATCTTGAAAAGCCATGGCTATATTAGCTATCCATGTTTGTTTATACTCATCGTCGCACCTTAATTGATAAGTAAGCACATGAACGGCTTGTGGCAAACCATCAACAAAAGTCCAGTCATCGCCGTTTTTAAGTTTGTCGTACTCTTTACGGTCGACAATGAGAAGCATCAAAGCCTTTTTATCAGGGTCTAATACTATCTCCTGAGCCACATCGCCGGGGATACCAACCTTAACATAACCATTATGCCCCTTTTTATCTACCGATATATTTCATTGCAGATACCAACATGTGCAGTTTTGTTTTCGGCATCGCCGTCATTAAGTTTTTGTAAGATTTCAAATAGTTTCATTTGGTTTGTTGGTTTATTTTAATATATTCCTCTAATAGGGTTTGAACCAATCCAGAGAATCCGCCCCTAACGTTGTTTTGTTTTGCCAGTTCGGTAGCGGTCGTCTTTAGAGCTTCGTCGATTGTTATCGTTGTTGTCATAGGTCAAATGTAAATACTTTATAATTAGAAAACAAATATATTTTAAATAAAGTTTAAATTATTTTAACTTTATTTATTTACCTGCTTTTAACCCATAGGCATGACTTAATGTACCTGGCTTTTATGTTGGTTTATTGGTGTTTAGAGATAGCAAGGTTTATACTCCTGATTTACATTTGCGCATAATGATGTTCGGTGTGGCACTTTGCGCACAGCGTCATTAAATCCCCTAAATGTTCCAATTCTTTAAAATGGTGTTTATATGTATCGTGGTGAATTTGGAGATCAGTTTCACTTTTGCATATCACGCACTTGTATCCATCGCGAGACAAAACATTTTTACGGACAAACTGCCAGTACTTTGATAATAGAAATTCATGGTAACTCATTTGGCGCAACCTTTTTTCACTTTCATAAGGCGGCTTAGTTTTAACCCTTTTGGGGAAACCACGCTTTTTGCGTTCCTTATGGCGCTTTTTGGCATCACGCGATTGCTTATAACTGCGCATGAATGTTTCCTGCTTTATTTCAGTTGCCGTTTTCTTAATTTTCATTGCTTTTTTTTGAATCGATAGTTAAACCATGCTTTAAGGTGACATGCGGAACGAGTTAATGGTGAGTTGAGGCTAATGCAAGTCTTATACCACCCCTTACCCCTCCAATGAGATAGAGAGATAAAGAATGATAGTTGGCTTGCAATTTAAACCTGTAACGTGCGTCACTTCGTTGAACGTTTGTCGTCTCGGCTTCGGGTCAGAAGTCATGAACATAACCCTTTGATTGTTTTGCTTTAATAGGGTGCGTTATCCCTTGCATAGCGACCTTTTTAAGGTGCGGGTTATAGTTACGTTGCATCAGCCTATTATATGTTGCTGAGTGGGTGTATTAACCTTTGATTACGGTGGTGTAAAAGCAAAACTGGTCATCTTTTCAAACATTCAAGAGGACTTTTGCCGGGTACCCAACGCTAATGCGTTATTGAATGTCTTGAAGATGACCAGTTACGGTATATCTTTGAGATTAATAAGATGCTTAATGTTCGGGTACCCGGCAAGGCTTCCTCTGCATTAATGGCTCAAAGATAGAATGTCTTTATGTTATTTCAAAATGGTTTTTATTTTACCAAATGGGAAAACCCCAGCCGGTCGTAAATTTCAAAGTTATGATCATAAGCGCCTTTACAACGATTATTCGGTTTTCTTTTAGCGCCCTCGGTACCATGGCAGATTTGATGACTATTAAAAAGAGTTCTACCGATTACCTCATTAGCCAGCTTAACGTCCTGCCATACACCATTCTCGTTTGGTTTAAACGGGCAGCTTTTACAATGGGCTTTCATTACGGGTAGCTTAGAGCAATCGATGTTCATCAATCAATAATGTTAAGAAGTTTGCGCCCCTCAAGCAATAACAGCTCCTCATTCAAAGCAATCAAAATACGGGTGTTAAGCTCATATTGAATAGCCGAAAAACATTCCTGGGTTTCAAGTTCTTTGATCTCGGCTAATAGTTCTGCCTTGTATTGGTTGTAAAGGCTGGGTAATGGTACATTTAAAGCCGGTGGCTGCGTTTTCTTTACAAAGGCTAACCCGAATACCCAAAACAATACTACGTGCCTTGTGCGGCTTAATTTTGATACGGTTGTGATTGTGTACTTCATGGCATTTAGTGGTTAAAATCCGCAAGTTAGTTCATCCGCTAAGTCGCAAACAAATTCAGCAGATAGTTTATAAAGGTCGTCTTTATCGATATAGTCATCGCCCCTAAAGCCACCATTTTCAAAAGATAATGTTCGGTAGCTAAATTTCAATTCATCATCTTTAAAATGGCTAAGAACAGTTTTTTGCGCTTCGCTTTTTAGTTTTTCTAATTGTTCTGTAAATGTTTTCATAACTGTTACCTCCGGGTTCTGTGGTTTCTTGGAATACTATTGTAAGCAGGGCATAAAACATCGCTGCAGGATTGTAACAACGTAGCCAGCACTATGCAGACTAACGCGATTTTAATGAGTTTTTTCATGGTGGTTATGGGTTAAAATAATGTGAGTTCTCTGTGGTTTAAAATGTAATCCGTGTATTGGGTGGCCCATGGCTTTAGCAATTCCTGGAAATGTAACACTTCGTATCTCTGCCCTTTTTGCCTGCCCCTGTGACTTATCCGCATAAGCATACCATTTTGGCAAACGCTTGCCGGTCGCTGTTATGTGGTATTCTGGCTCTACGCTATCTGTGGCTTTAAGTTTAGGCATATTTTTAAGCCATAAGCACGTTTTTTTGGGCTCTGGATGCCCAAACATCATAGGTTGTATTATTTGGTCTGGCTTGCGCAATACCGTACTCATGCACCCTACAGGATTTTCTATTGCCCACCTGTCGATATGGACTTTAGTTAGGTTTATAAAAAAGTCAACCGCTTCATTTCGA
>Ga0134125_10003910_pt1 | contig 17095 bp, 22 predicted proteins | sample KB31751_FD_96464 | JGI IMG/M metagenome (GOLD analysis project Ga0134125, IMG submission 96464) | Terrestrial soil microbial communities with excess Nitrogen fertilizer from Kellogg Biological Station, Michigan, USA - KB3-175-1 | ecosystem: Environmental > Terrestrial > Soil > Unclassified ...
ATCTTTTTGCCGAAGTCCACTTCGCTGTAGAGTTTTCCGGGGCCCACACAGCCCTTGAGGATGAAGTATTTGGCGACGTGTTCGGCGAGATCGCCAAGCATGAAGTTGGAGATTTTCCGTGGCGTCAGCGCCTCGGCGGGATAGCCCTCTTTCTGAAACCAGCGGCGCAGGTAGCAGTAGTTAGCTGCCGACGCGCGATTAATGTGACGGTCCTCGCCCTGGCGACCGAGATAATCAGCGATGAAATCGTAAATCTGATTCGTCGCGGTCGGTGTATTTGGGTCATTTCTTTCGTCACTCATAACTATCCTTTCACTTCCCCGCGTCTCACTCAGTTTCGCCGGGCGGCCCCATGTGCTGGGCGCGTTTAATGGCGCTGTATCGGTCGCGCCCCCGGCGCCACGTGCGCGTGTATTCATCCGCGTAGCGCTCAAGCCAGCGCACGATGATGCAGGCTTGCTGCATGAAGTCCGACTCCTTCACGCGCTTGCCTCGTCCAGCTCTTCCGCCATGCGCTCCCACTCGTGCAACTTTGCGAGCGTATTGCGCAGTAATTCCGCGATGTCCAGGTAGCCTAGACACTCAGACTCCCTGAGGAGCATTTCTACGCCGCGAATTGGGTCGATACGGGACATGGGGATCCTCCGGGCATACGTGTGCCGTTTGCGCAAATTCTTGACTTGCGCATTGCATAATAAACTCTTATAACGTGGCGCGTTAGCTAACCGGTTTTCCTGGCCGGCCCCGGGGAGACACTCTCGAGCGCCAACTCGCGTGCCTCCCGATCAGTACAGCCGCAAGCCATTGCGATTCTGTACGCGTCATGGGGCCCTGGAACGCCGTCTTTGAACCACCGGAGGAGCGTTCTTTCGCCCCGACCGATGGCGACGCACAGCCTTGCACGGGCTGCGATCTTTCCTACTTTCTCTTCTAGACCCTGGATTCGTTCTCTAAGCCGCCTGGTCATGCGTCAAAATTACGTCACTCTACGGCGCAAGTCAATTGCAAAATGCGCCGTACAGTGGTGTTTGCAATGCGCAAGCAGGCGGTAGCATGGAACTATTGGAAACAATTAATAAAGTCTTTGCGTACAACCTCAGGCGGCTGAGGGGTGAAAGAACGCAATCCGAGATATCCGAGGCGGCAGACATCCCGTTTAGGACCTATCAGCGGCTTGAGGCGGGCGCCATTCCAAAGACGCGCGAGCACCTGCGGGCAATCGCTCGCGTGCACGGCTGCACCGAAACGGCGCTGTTCTTAGATCCAGACCTGCTCGGACGACCGCCGCAGGCGCCAGAGCCCACCGACAAAGAGCTGCTGAACCTGCTCGAAAAGCGCCTAGCCGCCCGCGTGGACGCGAAAGCAGTGCTGCCGCCGGAGGAGCGCGATTTACTCGCCCTCTTTGCCGCCCTTGATGAGCACCAAGCGCAAATGCTTTTGGATACCGCGCGCGGCCTTGCGGGAAATGAATACGCGCTCCGAAACCCCGCGAAGGTTCGCAAGCAACCCAAGAATGGCGATTAGCTCGCGCGATGCGTTAGTAATGTGTAATTCCAGTTTGTCTCTGACCTTTCGCATACGTACCACTTGCGGTCTTTCTGCCGAGACATGTTGCGCCCGTGCTAATTATCCAATAATGGTTTAAAAAATAGAACGTGTCCGAAATGGCCCCCATAAAATCTTAACCACAAGGGTGTCGGAAAATACGCACTAGGATTGTCGGCGAATGCTCCGATAATGGAGACATGAAGAACGTATGCTTGTTTCTGTTGGTGTGTGTATCTCTCATGGGCTGCGCGACTAGCTTCTACAAAGACGCGAGCGCAGGGCAAATTGGCTGCGACCCTGAGGCGATTGAGATAGGCGATGTGCGCTCAAGCCTGCGCACGCAGACGTGGCCGGCGAGCTGCCATGGGCACAAGTTCATGTGCTCAAGCGTCTCGAGCGGCGGCATGGGCAGCAATCAAGTGACGTGTAAGCCTGCGATCTAGCCGCGCTCACATCCCGAGAATAGCGGCGCGCATGGAGTAAGAGCACGACGCGCCCATTTCGCGGCACGCCTGCCCTAGCTCCGTTTTCTTGCGTCCCCAATCGTCGGCGCTCATAACGATCGCAGCACCGCGCGCAGGCAGGTGCGACCTTACGCCTTGCGTCTGATCGTCTGCGCACACGTTCATGCTGGGGACCGGTACACAGTCGCGCTCGGGCTGCGCCTCGAGAAAGTCTAGAAACTCGTTGAACGTGAGATCGCGTGTCGCAGGTGTCAGCATGTCCGCGCAAATGCCGCCTGCGGATAGAAGGCCCGCAACCGAGCACACTCTTGCGTTGGAGATGGTTACGCACCCGCTAGCCACCGAAGCTAGCAAAGCGAGACAGAGCAATCTTTGCTTCATCGCGAGCCCTCGCAAATTCTGGCGAATCAATGCCCTTGTCGTGCGCAATTACCTCGAGCACAAGTGACGCCTTATCGTAGGCGGCTTGATGGTCGGCGTTGACCAAGTGAATGGCCGCAATATCGGTCACAAGAACTAGGTTCTTGTAGATCCAATTGCCCACGGTTCTCACCGTGAACTCAAACAGCCCCTTGATGACTGGCGCGCGCAGCACCGCAACGTACGTCTCCGCTACGGCAAGCCCTGCCGTAATGGTGGTATCCCACACGAGTTCTTTATAAAGAATCTCGGCGTGGGTGAGTTCGCGGTATGCGCCGGCAGCCAAGCGTTACAGGTGCGCGAGTTCGGCGTCAATCGCGGCCTTGGCGCCGTCAATGATGCCAGCCATGCTCGGGAACTTGGCCGCGAGAAGCCCAAGCGCCAGATCCGCAACCTGCTGTGCACCAAGGTCCACCTCGATGGCGGCCTTGCCCTTGAGCACGCCGGCAGCAGCGCCGCCACCCAGGCTTGCGTCAACCGCGACCTGAACGGACACCTGTCCGGCCTCTTCTGCGATCGTGATTGCAACCGGTCCAGCCTGAATAAGTTTCGAAAGTGCCATGCTTTAATATCTCCTAATTGCTGAAATGGTAGAGCGCAGGCCGCGACTAGCAAGCCCAATGGTGCTGCCGAAATAAGTTAATCCCATGCCGTGCTCCCAAAGCAGGAATGCGAAGGTGCGCCAGTGCCCGATCCAGAAAGTCAGACACGAATGTGCAAGGTCTTTCATTTGTGCCTTTCATCCATGCGCTTTCGAATCTCGAGCACCTGCTCCTTGATCACGGCGAGATCCGTTTGCATGAGGTCAATTTGTGACTGCTTTTGCCTGAGTTCAGCAACGTCTTTGGCGTTGGCGTCCGTCTTAAACGACACCGTGAGCACATACGCGTAGCCGCCCAAAATAAGCGTCAGGACCACGCCTGCCGCCGTAACGCTATCGGCCCAATGCTTCATGCCGCGCCCTCAATTAAGTGTAAACGTACCGTCGCCCCTATCAAGGCACGATGGGATGAAGCTGGAAGTGATCGAGATCACCCAGGCTCTTGAAATTCCCGCCCCAAAATACACTCGTGCAATTGGAGGCGAGAAAGCTAGAAACCGCCACAAAGTAGGAGCGCTGCCATGCCGCTACATTATCAAGGCGCAGTTGAAATAGATCCATTGCGCGCGCGCAGGGCTTTCCATCTTTCATGGCGTTGTGAGCGCTGTTGGGCCACTCAAGCCTCGAGCGACCATCTAGGCACGCCTGCTTCTGGTCGGCCTCGCCCCGGAACGTCCATGAGACATGGCAGTCTGGGAACTGCTTCCTGACTAGCGTAAATACACGCCGGAGTTCTGGGTGCGCGTCCTGTAACTTCGTCTCACAAAGTGGGCATGGGCCAACGACGAGGTGATGCGCGCCCATCTAATTTATTCTGCAGAAATAATTTACGATCGTTGTAAACGGATTGGTTTCAGTCCCGCTACCGGCAAAGTCCGTGTTCCCGGTCACGTTGAACGCGTGGCTAGGCGCCTCTTCGGCGGTTCCGTAGAGAGGTGCTGTATTCGTGCCACCAGCGGAGAAGCGGGACATGTCTGTGCGGATTGGATCCGCGCCACCTGGAGCGTGACGATGGCTTGCGAACTGGTCGCCGTAGACCGATCCGGTCGGCAGGTCGCCGTGCGTGTCGATACCGGCGCCATTGTCCTTGCCGCGAGGATAGCGCCCGCGAAGGTCTGGGATATTGGTCTGTGCGGTTAGCGCCTGGTATTGCGAGCCGATGACTGATCGTCCGTCGCAAAGCACCCAGTTGGTTCCGGTCTGCCCTTGAAAGGTCGTTTCATCAAGCGCGGAGGGAATGATGCTGCCCACGGGCATGACATTCGCCAAACAGAAATTGGCGACCGCTCCGATTTGCTGAATAGACGCCTCGCTTACAGGCGTGTTCGTTTGTACGCTTTCAAGCTGAACTGGGAATGAAGAGCCTGGTAAATTACTCATGCGTCCTCGTTACAGGTAACGATAAGCACCCTGCCCGTCCGCAAAGCCGACGTATTCGACTTTCTGGCCCGCAGATGGCGTAAACCCAAGGGATGCCGCTACTGTGACTGTAGTGCCTACAACGCTAAGAACAACCTGCTCTGGCGAGAACGCGTTTCCAGACCCAAGCGTTGACCAATCAGAATTGCGAACGGCGACAGTCTGTCCCACGACAATGCGCGCCGCATCTCCGCTTGAGAGCGTAAACTGCGTGCCAGAGATGCCGGTCACAATAGTCAGCGTCGGGCTCATGAAGTCGTAGAGCAATTTGCTATTCGCGTTCACGTCCTTGCTCGCGCTCGAGCTATAGGGCGCAAGATCCACGACGTATCCCTCAGCCGGCGTAAACGATAGCGCAGGCGACACCAGCATTTTGTAGCGGTCAAGAGGGTCAAAGCCCACTAGCATCGTTACGCCCGAAACCGAGTAGTCGGCATTATGTACGCGGATGTCGTTACCGGTGAGCTTCTCCCACTTCTTCTTTTCATTTCCGGGATATTTGGCGCCGAAGCTATCTTGAATCTGAATCGTCGTCGTCGTGCTCCCGTTGCTCACCAGGCTAGACGGCGCGATCGTTGCGAATCGCTGATTCAAGTTGTAGTCCATCTGAGAGAGAAGCGTCAGCGCCACGCGCCCGCTCTTGATCTCCATGGACCTCTGAATCACCTCAAAGAGCTGCGTGCCCAAGTTCCTCTCGCCAGTCTGGAAATTTGTTATCTTTAGCGTGCCGTCGTCTTGAAGCGCGATCACATCGCCCACTTCGATGAGAGATCCCACTTTCCAGAGCACCGTTACTTTGATTTCATACGCGCAGTTCTTGAAACGATTGAGTAAGAACTGCCCGCGAGATAGCGCGAGCTGGTCGCCGCCGAACTGAGAGCGCAATCCCGACGATGGAATGGGGAGCACGGAGGTGAGCCCAATGCGAGTCAGGCTGTTGGTGTCGATAATAGCCTGCACATCTTGATAGACATCGTTGTCGGCGAGATCGAGAGAATATTGGATCTCGTTATAGAAGCGGCGGTTATTTGTGGCGCGCGTAACCGTAATCTTGTCTGGATCGATAATGTTGCCGATGTTCAGGAACTGAGTACTCTCACCAGCGATCGGCGGTTTGGTTACGCCAAGAGATAGCTGGCCGTAGCGCGTGAGCGAGTAAATACCTAGCGGCAAATAGCACTCCGCTTCGATTGTATCTTTAGCGCGCGAGGTGTCGGTAAAATAGATCTGTAGCGTAGCGCTCGCCGACGAGAAGAAATTGTCCCGGACGGCAATGTGTGTCGCAACGTCCACTTCTTTCGGGCTCATCTGGGCACCGCACCCAATGGGGAGCGTGTCGAACTGCGATCTGAAGGCGAGAGCGGCTGCGCTCGCGGGATTTTCGAAGTTCAGATCTTGGGTGAGATAGAGCAGACGGTTCGCATCCCCGCCGTGGTCAGCAATGCTCTCGATGACGTAAGTTCCGTCGTTACCGGCCGTGCTCCCAGATATCGTAATGTAATCGCCAGGAACAAGTCCGAGATCTGTCACAGCGTTCACGGTCTGATCGAGCACTACTGCATTGGCCTGCGATGCCGCGTCCGGGTCGAGCGCCGTACCAAGCGCCTGGCACTTGATGCCCGTGACGTAGGGGCCATTCCAACCGGAAAGATAAATCTTTAGCGCTAGTGTAATAGCATTATCTTGTAGCTGAACGGAGTTGAGGACTGTCGCAGCAGGATCGTGTGCGATATTTGGGGTGCCGCGCGAGTGCGATCCGCCTCGCGACAAGACGCTGAATGTCGTTGGACCAGTGATACCCGTTGCGGGATAAGTCATGACCTCGTCGTCTACTACGATGTAAGTCGTTACTGCCGGGTCATACGAGCCGCTTGGCCCTAAGATTTGCTGAAAGAATCCGTCGGTCTTGTTAACCGGAATAGTGGTAGTCGTTGCGTCAATGCCGGCCGATAGCGTCGTCTGCTCGATATAATTGATCTGCCCGTACGCCTTGGCATTGCCGTCAGAGAGCTGGATAGACACCCACCCAGCGCCCGACGTGGTGTTGGACATGTAGCCGCGAAACACGGTGAAATAATCGTCAGGGAAACTGGTCTGCTGATAGCCCAGCCACACGCGCACGAGCGGAGTGCCCAAGGGTTCAGTCACGAGAACGCCAGGGCTTATCAGTTTCGATAAGTAGCCGTCCTTGTCGATGAACTTGAGCGTCATCAGCGAAATACTGCCCTTGCCCTGCTCTGGCTCAATCTTTTGCGATATCGTTAGCCCATCGACCATGAGGTAGGGCTTGTTTCCGTCCTTGAGCCGCAAGCCGCCGTACACTACGCCCGGCGTTCCGTAATCGATACCCGCATCGCCGTATCGAATCTTTGTGTAGAGCGGAACGATCGATAGCGTGTCCGATAGGCCCTCAATCGTGACGACGATCGAGAGCGTCTTGCTGCTCTGCTCCTTGAGGTCGAGATACTTCTGAGGGTAGGCCGAAAATGACGCCATTTTAATTTCCGATCCGGTGCCCTTCGAAATAGGTCAGCGTGGGATCGTTATACATCGTCATAGAATTCCCAGAGATGCCTTGCATCTTAATCCTATCTCCGACCGTGCATCTGAGAATTCTCGTAACCCTGATGCTATAGATTTCTCCGGTCAGTCCATTTTGATGTTTATAGTAGCCAACTGCTTGGACCACACCGTTTTGAACGATTTGGGCGCCGGACTGGGATGCGGTTGTGCTAGTCCCGGTGAATGTCAGGTTGCAATCGATTACATACCGGCCAGGAACTACGATGACAAACTCACCCGTGCTTAGGTCGAACGATCTGAACGAGTCATCGATCAAGGATAAAAAAATGAGATCTGTCGCAGATGAAAACGCCGTTGTTCCGCCTGCAACATTGAATGCGATGGTGTTGCCAACAACGACGGGCAGAAATTGCAAAGAAGAAGTCCCGACTGTAATGGCATTGGGTGTTCCTAGTTCCCATTCGCTATTCCAATAAAATGAGCCGTAAGAGGAGACAACAATCTTTCCACTTTTAAAATCCACACTCGACGCAGCGTCGGCACTTCTAGTCAGCGTATAAGATCCGGAGACGGCGGCATAATCATATAGCCCGTTATCAGCTCCCATCGTCTGCGCAGTTAGAAGTGACCTAGTAATGGTCGCGACAAGCCCGGCGTTGATGACAAATCCAAACGAGTTACCAGGAATGAACCAAGACGACCCATCGTAGTACTGATACGATCCGAACGGCGCATATGTCGTAGAGGAGATCGTTGCAATACTTACCACCCCAGACGGGTAACCGGCGTTATACGTTGCGTCGCCCTGAATCACGATCCAGTACGGTGTCGCAGCCGTAAGTGTCATGGTCAGTCCAGAAAAGGTCACAGCCGAAAACGATCCTGGTACTGAAGCCACCGCGACGTTAGCGGATGTATCTAAAACTGTACTTAGATCTGGCGCCCCATTCAAATCGCCTACGATAGTTACAAACATGTTTCCCGATGGCGTTCCGGCCAGACGCAACTTTAGATCAACGGTGGACAGCTGAGTATTCACCGCAGAAATAAAACGATGCGTGAACTTCTGCGAACCCGGGAACGTAATCTGCTGCCCGGCACTCGCGAGGCTCAGCGGGATTTCGGCTACAGACGTCCCGCCCATAAGAACGCCGTCAATGTAAAGAGGTTCCAATCCAGTCAGAGGAATATTACCGGTCGCAGCGACGTCCGCAGGCGCCCACACGGCGGAAGCTGTCCCTCCGCCGCTGGAATTGATCGTAACGGTCTGTCCAGATTGCGACAGCGAGACGTTGGTACCGCCAGATAAAATAACATCCCCATAGAGCGGGCCACCGCTGCCGTCGATGCTGTGCACGCCCTGGTGCGCGTGGTCGCCCTTGGCAAACGCCGTAGATGAACCGATCGTATTGACGTTGGAAACATTCGCGGGCGTCGGCGGGCTATTGGCGATGGCGGCGCTTGCGACCTGCGGGCCATTGCCGTCGGTGCCGTCATGCGTATGTCCGATCGAGCCAGAAAATAGCGCCACGAGCGCAGACACTCTCGCAAACACCGTGTCGTTTACGGCGCCAACGAAATTCTGCGCCCATGTTGGCAGGTAATTATAGACCTGATTAATGGCCAGCCCGATGAAGGATGCGTGCGCGTTATGTTCGCGCTGGGCGCTCGTAATCATTGGTCCGTAGAGCGGGTTTGAGCTGCCAAGCCCAAGATTAGATGGCGTGGTGTCGTCTACATTCTTATTGATGAATGCTGGGTTCGTTACGCCTGCGCTTACTGGTTGACCGTCCAAAACTCCCATGGCTCACCTCAGAGAATGAATGCCGACGGCGGGACCGTCTGGCGGAATTTAAGAAGTCCTGTTTGATAAAAGTTGGGGAAATTGGGCAGCATCTCGGTCATCGTGTAACCAAGACCCTGGCTGTCCGCCGCCGTCTGCTCAAGCGTGCCCTCATAGAATGTGTCGGGCACATTATATTCTGGAGTAAACTCTAAGAGCCGCTGCTGCACAGCCCAGTCAAAAAAAGACTCCCACTCGCTTTGAATGCTAGACGCGGGCTCATAGCGGAAATCGGCCTGCCAGAATTTCTGAAGCTGAAATACAATCGCCTCTTTATCCCCGATGGCACTCACGTTGACGGCGCCAAAGATCTTTTTCATGTTCTCGGGCGGGAGGAAATTGTACGCCGGAAACTGAGTGAGCAGCGCCGATCCGGTCGTGAAACTGCCGGTGTATGCCGTGGCGCCGGTGTAGTCGGAATGGTTAAAGCCAACGAGATCGGCACAGCTTGTTGCGGCACGCATCGAGGTCCCGAATAGAATCGAAAAGAAGCCTCCGGTGCTTGTGATTGTGATGCGGTTCTCGAGCCCGCCTGCGATATTTCTATTAGCGGTGACGGTATAGACGTTCGACGGGTCGAGCGTGTTGAGCACGATTGCAATTTCAGTCATGAGACTGGTGAGCGAGTAGAACCCCAGTGTCAGCGTGCCCTGAAAACAGGTCGATGGCGTTTGAGAGATATCGTTACAAAAGTCGAGCGCCTGATTCTGAATCGTCACCTCGTAGCCGTAGAGTAAGAGTGAGGGTTGTTTTAGCGCCATTTACACTCCAATCTTGTCCACGTTGTAATCAGTCGCGTCCTGGTTATCGCGGACCATTTGAACGAGAGCCATGCGCGTCTGGTCGGTGTCGAAGTAATTTCCCTGGATGTGAATGCTGACGGCCTTCTGCTGCTGTGCGGTCTGAACGGACGGTCGCGAGTTATCCACGCCGCCAGAGCTATCCGTTACGCCGCCAGCGGAGCCGCCAAGGTCCGACGATGACGGCGGCGTCGGCATGCTCGAGCTATCGCTACCGCCGGATTGTGATTCGAGAAACGCCCCCAAGGCGATGAGCGCACCGCCGCCTGCGAGCGCAACCGGATTGGGCGGCCAGATGCCGGACATGAACATGATGGTGCCTTCGGCAATCGCGCGCTGACCCAAGAAGCCAAATAGGAACTTCTTTGCGATCTCGCCTGCGCTCTGCTGCCCTTTGCCTATATCCTCGAACATCTGAACGGACGCTTGCGTGAGATCTTGGAACGTGTCCTGCCCGAGCTTTCCAAAGTCTTTGAGATCGTTCTTTGCCTTGGTGGATTGCTCGTGCCATGCATCGACAATGGCCTTGGCAGAATCTTTATTTTGTTTGACGCGATTGTTGAGTGCCTGTTGCTCGTATTTTCCGAGATCAGCCTCGATCGCTTTGATTTTGGCGGCCTTGTCGAGCTCGATCGCTCGAATCTGCGCCTCACCAGTCTTGAGCGCAGTGAGGTCGCCGCGCTGCTGCGCCGCCTTGATTTGCGCGATCTGATTTTCGGCGAGCCTAACGACATTGACGACTTCTTGCGCGTTGACCTGTTGCGCCTGATACTCGTCGGTCATGAGCTGCTTGCGCGCCTGAAGTGCCTGCTTATGAATCTCAAGAAGCTTCTGCTCGGTCTTCAGCTCATCTTGAATGCGCCGCTCTTCATTGACCTTGTCGGAATTGTCTGCGGCACCGGCTTTGACCGCTGGGCCGGAAACACTCCCTCCGCTCTGGGATTGCAGCTTCTTTAGTTCCGCTTCAGCCTTGAGTAATTGTGCATTGAAATCGGCAAGGTCCGCTTTCGCCTTGGTGAGCGCGACGGCCTTATTGCCTGGAAAGAAGTTATCCATCCAAGACTTCGTTGGAGCCTGTAGCGCTTCAATGGCCTTTTGCGTCTGCGTGATCTGCGACTTCAGGCGTTCAACGCGGCCTTCTGCGGCCTCTTGACCCTCGCCAAAGGTGGACTTAATCCAGCCGCTCACATCCTTGGCGCCATCACGGATGCTCTGAAAGAAGTCCGCAACCGCTGGCCCTACGGTTTTATTAAAAAGTAGGGCAATAGTCTCGCCCATCTCTGACATGGCGATCTTGAATTCCTGATAGGCGTTGGTTGCCTTGCGGCTATCCTCGACGCCCTCGCCAAACACCTCATGGCCCCTGGCAAGCGCCGCATTCATGATGGCGGCTTGCTTGCCGGCCTGAGAAAGCGCGTCAGCTGAAACACCAAGTTCCTTCGCGTAATCACGGTAGGCCTTTTGCTGATCGACGACAATGCCCAGATGCCGGAGCGCTCTAGCGTTGCCAGAAGCAATCGCCTGGTTGATGGCGTTGAAATTATCGAGAACGCTACCACCCATGACGGCCGTAGCGTTGCGCGCGAGATCCATGATTTCGGGCAGTTTCTCGGCGTTGCTGCCCATTTCGACCATGGCGCGATTGGCGGCCTTGAGTAAGTCTGTTTCCCCGACGAGACCATGCGACGCCTCTTCTAGCCCGCTCTTGAGGCTGTCGCTTGCAATGCCGATGTTATCGGCGAGCGTCTGAAACTCCTGGTTGACCTGCTGAATAGCCTCAGCGTCAAAAACCATGTCAAACGTGGTCTTAAGCGCAAAGTACGCCGCTCCAAGAACGGCCGCGAGTTCGCCGACGCTCGTCAAACCCTCGATGAGCCCCGAGAGATTGGCTTTCTCCCCTAGCCCTAAGATCGCCTCTTTGAGCCCAACAATCTGCTCGAGCACGTCTTTGGCGTCTAGGTCGAACTCAAATGTTGTTTTAGAAACGTCATCAGCCATTAGTGTGGCGCCCTCGCCAAGACTGACATGAGTGATTCAGCGGTTTCGCGAGGCTTGTATGACTGCGCACGCCGCTCATTCTCTTCTTGCACCTTGCGCTCAAGCATCCGCCTGCTGCGTTCGCGCATCTCGCGTTCGTGCTCGGTCAATGCGCGCTCAGAATAGTACTCGCGAATATCGGTCGCATTTTGTGGCGTAGTATTTGGGAGCGATGTGAGAATGGAGAATTCATAGTAGAGTTTATTCATGCGCTGCTCATGGTGCTTTCTGCCCGAGCGGAGCATGGCAAAAAAGCGCCGCGCCGGCATTAACAGCGCATAATCCATGGTCCAGCCGTAGAGCATGCATGCCTCTGAGAGCATATCGACCGCAGAGATCCTGATGGGCGCAAACGCCTCTTCAGTCTCTAATGTTTTTTTTTTGAATCGTCGTCGGCGACGGATTGTCCCGTGATCTTTTGACTGAGCTTCTGAAGGAGCGCGCCCTTTTGAACCATGGTCATTTGATCCACGTCTTTACGCGTGATGCTCTTACAGAGCGGCTGCACGAGTGCGAGATAGCGGGCGTTGTCCTCTTGAGAACTCCCCACTTCTGCTCGCTGAAGCTCGAGCACGCCATTGACAAACTTGTAGAAAGTCTCTGTCGTAATCGGCTCAATCTCGTGAATTTTGCCGTGGAGCTTAAACGTGGACGTTTTCTCAATGATGGCGTCCAGGTCACAAAGGAGCTCAACGTCTCCTTTGGCCTGCTCTCGCGCCGGTTTCATATTAAAAACGCCCACGTTCTATTCCCCTCTTTAGGCGTAATTCGCGCTCGTGGTCGCGATCGTAAACGAGTCGTTGTACGCAAACTGCGTCGAGCCCTGCGTCATCGTGAAGCTGACCTGCGGGCACACGAAGTTTGCGGTAGACGCTGCCGCCGATGCGATGTGGAATTCGCCGAGCGGGCCAGAGCTAGAGCCAGAAACATAGAAGTCGTTTCCGCTCGAGGCGCCAACGCACTTGACCGTGATGGTCTCCGTGCGGGTATAGCCGTTGTAGGCAACTTCAGTGCCGATGGTGCCGTTGCCGGTGTTTGCGCCAGCAACCGCAGCGGCCGCAATGGCGTTCACAATGCCGATGCCGGGGTCGCCGTAGGTCATGAACTTCGCCGGAGACGCGGAGGTATCCGGGAAAATGACCATTTCGACTTTGAGACCGACCTGCTTATCCGGGCCGTAGTTCACTTCGGACGCCGAGATCGAGGCGGCCTTCCAGAAGGTGTAATCCTGCGAAAGATCCGCATCCACCTGAGAAAGCGGGTGAAGGGTCAGGACGCCAGCCTGTGAGAGCAAGTCATTGCCAATCTGGATATCAAAATACTCAGCGGTATTCGGGCCCGATGTAATCAGGTGCGAGAACGGAAAGGCGACCTTCCATTTCGACTTATCGGCGACTTCTGCGAGAACGAAATCGACTTTAAAGGCGTGGCCAGAGACCTTCTTGTTCAGCGAGGTCTTGCCGTACTGGTCAACCATGATGTCGGCCAGCTCATACTTGATGTTGACCTTCACATGGTCGGTAGTTCCGCCCAGGTCAACGCCTTTGTAAGTGACCCGCATCGGGGTAAGGACAATCGCTTGTGGGTTAACGTTTGCAGTAGAAACCGGCATGGTCTCGCCCCTCCGGTGGGCTTAAAAGTTCTTACGGCTCAGTAGTTCTCAAACACGCTCACATCGCATTCAAGCGACACTTCTTTTCGAAACATCGCCTCAATCGAGCCTTCTTTGGCGCCGTTCGTGAAGTGTGGCGAGTAGTCGGAACGCTTTACCGTCACAACTAACTTTAGGGTGCCGTCCGCACTTAGCAACGTCTGGCTTGCAAGAAGGAGATACATTGCCGCTTCATACCGCCATGCCTTGTGCGTCAGCTTCTCTTGGTCGCGGTCCTCAACCACGGCGGAAATTCGCATGCCCACGACGCCGTTAACCATGTTGGCTTGCAGATCCATGATCTTAAAATCGAGGTAGTCGGAAATGACAAAGATCGCGGGCGGCCGGTAGCCCTTGGCGCTCCGATAAATAAAGTAGCTGGTGGACGGCGGCGGCTCTGTAGACACCAATGCATCGGCGCGGTCTGTGCGCACAGTGGCAAGTGCCGCAGCCATGTTGGCCTCGAGATGCGCAACAACGAGGTTTGTAGCGCCTTCGGCAAGCTTAGGTGCGGGTGAGAGCGCCATTAGGCTTTACCTTTCTTGATGAAGTCGCGGATCCCCCTGCGCATCTCCTCGAGTGTCGCCTGGCTAAACGACATATACGGGCGCGCTTCTGCCGCATAGGCGGCATACGGTACGGATCCCGTATTCATGTAAACTTTCATCCCGCGCGATGAGACCTCGCGGTAGAAGTAACTCGAGTCCTCGCCTTCAGCACCCTTGGCAAGCTTACCCGTCGCAATCATGACGACGTTACCGCCGCCCTCGTATGAGGCATAAATGCGCTTCTTGCGCTTGGCGTACTCTGGCTTCAGTTCCGACCAACGGTTACCCTCGCTTGCGCTCTGCGATTGAAAGCGCTCAATCTGAGCCTTCTGATACTGCCGCCAGAGGTTGCGATCGAGATACCCCTCTATGGTAGAAACACGGTTCATCATGCCGTTTAGGGCTTTGGTGATGCCGTCCTCTTTTGGGGTTATCGACGCTTCAATCGCCACGATTAGCGCCTCGGGGTAATGGGGCTCACGCGCCCCTGAATGCTCATGAACGTTGGCGCAAGAGCCTGGCCCTGACGAGAGTAGAAATCATTTCTGTGTTCAATGGCCTGCTTGCCGTAGCTGTCGGCGAGGTCCATGAACGTTTTGGCCACACCCATGTTCTTTTGCGACGGCGCATCCTCAACAAGATAGGTCTCGCTTGCCATCGTGGACCACTTGTTCGCGACCTTCATGTACGCCTGTGATGCGGCGTAGTAGAGCGCAGCGGGCGTAAGGCCGCCTGAAATGTTGAGGTAATCCGCGCCTAGCCCAAGCCAGTTCGATGCCTGCGTGAGAAACGTCACGAGCTCCGAATCAATGAACCACTGGTAATAATAAGTCGCTGTGACGACGCTGCCGTCATCGGGCGCGGTAGTCAGTTGAAACTCGCCAGAAGCCGTATCGTCAGCAGACGCGGGCGAAGCCGCGCCATCAACAAAAACCCCCGCAGGGGCCTCCGCAACCGTGAAATCACTCACGCGCCGAAACTCAAACGTTTTAAAAATCGTGTTGTCGCCGTTGATGAGACCGAAGCATTTCTTCTGATACGCCAGCTTATCGGTCGGGCCATCGGAGAGAAGTGTCCTCAGATCGCTTGCGGCGGTAAGCCAGGCCATCAGTTCACCCCTTTGAGCACTAGCATGGCGTCGTGCTCGTCCATGTCGCGCGTGAGATAAACGTACCGATAGCCGCGCTTTTGAACAAACTTAGCTCGGCGCTTGGCGTCGTCGAGATCTCGCGCCGTCGTGGGCTCATCAACCAAGAGCGGTCCGCCTGCGGCGTACGGGTAATATTTATCTACCGCGCGCATGCCGGGCTCATGCGGGAAATCCTCGCGCGCCCCGGGCCATTGCCAATTGCGCACGTAAAGGCGGCTCTTGGCGATTTTGTCGGCGCTGGTTTGCGTGCGCTTTTCGGTAAACGTTTGCACCTCTTTGGGGGCGCTCTCTTCGTTTACGTCGAAGCGCTCCTTTTTTGGGCGCCCCTGCTTTCGGATGACCTTCAGCTCTGCCATATCCTGTGCTCCTCGAGAACCGGGCCGGGGCGCTTGCTCATCCGTGAAACAAGCGGCCCGGCCCTTTGTCGGTTCTTGCGCTAACGCCAATCCCCGAGCATGACGGGGATTACACCGAACCGTCGCTACCGAGCCACGCAAAGCGTGGATCGATCCAATCGGCGTTCTGTCGAATCGTCAGCTTCCAGCGCGTCACGTCCTGGTCAAACGAGGCGCCCGAGTTCGGGTCTTCCTGAGTGACAGCGGCCGGCGTGCGGAGCTGAGACACGAAGAACGGCTTCGTGCTATCCGCAATCGCCCACGCCTTCGAATCAGCGTTGACGCTGCCGGAGTTGTCGAACATGAAGCGGCTCGAGACGATATCGAGCACGTTCTTGATCGGGTTGATGGCAAACGCGCCACCCGTGGTGCCGGCGGCCGCAGCGCCAGCCGGCGTCTGGGTCGAGTGCATGAGCACCGCCGCATCAAACTCGTAATGCGGGGAGATCATGAGCACCTTCGGGTTGACGGCCATCTTGAGCCCGAGCAGATTGAGCTGGTTCTTGAGCCCAATCAGACCAGACTGGATGCTCGCCTGCGAAAGCGCACCGTAGGACGCCGGGCGGTTCTTACCGCCGCCCTGAAGCGCCGTGCTCCACGGATAGGTCGATTCGCTCGACGGCTTCGTTTCCGAAACCGGGATGCTCATCCCGCCGTAGCTCATGTTGGCGACCGAGGCGAACTTGCCGTAGCACCAGATTTCGATGACCTGCTTGGCGTATTCGGCCATCAGGGCAACCTGCTGCTGCATCTGTCCGGTCTGGTCGTCCTCGAGCAGTTCCTTCTGCACGGGGAAAATCTGGCCGAACTTATAGTTCTTGAGCTTGAGATCAAGCCCGAGAACCTGGCTCTCAGGATACTTCTCGCCCGCGCCGACTTGTCCCGGGAAAGAGAGACCGTGCAGCGGAGCATAGAGTTCGGTGTCCTTATCGGAAGCAACCGTATGCGTCCACTTGTCGTACATGACCTCAACGCTCTCATAGAGAGAGTTCACGAGCGTCTGGATGCCAGCGCGCTCGAGCTGAGGGAACATGGACGCCGAGACGCTTTCCTTCATCGCCTTCTCGCGCATTTTCTTAAACGAGAAGCCCGGTTCCATGACCGGGAACGCCTTTGCGTCGGCGATGTCCACGCCGAGAGCCTTCTTGATGCTCTCGCGCAGGGGCTTCACGTCTTCGTTTTCCCAAAGGGCTTTGCGGAGTTCTTTCTTCGCCTGTTCCGGGGTATTCCGGGTGTAGAGATGCTTTGCCATTGTCATTATCTCCTATTAGGCGCCGACAACCGCGCGTTGAATGAGCAGGACCGGGCCCTGAGAGCCCGACGACGCCGTAACGGCAGCGCCCTGGAAGCGGCCGATGTAGAGACCATCGCCCGGATCCACGGAGGACACCGTCTGGCAATCCTGACCGTCAGCAAGGTAGCACTTGCCGCCCGGCACGAAGGCGTCACCGGACTTCAGCTTCATCGTGGCCACAACCCCATAGACGGGGCCTTTGACCGGCGCGAGAGCCTGAGCGGCGTTGACCGCAGTCAAGCCGTCGTACGGGCCAACGGCCTTGCCGCTCGAGACCGCCACATCGGCAATGCCGAGGATGGTCGCTGCGTCGCCGGTAGCGGCAACGGCCTTAAGAACGTGGTTGGTTTCATCGAGGCAAATCAGATCGCCCTGGTTAAAAGTAACCGAGGTCGAAAGGAC
>Ga0134125_10003911_pt1 | contig 17093 bp, 24 predicted proteins | sample KB31751_FD_96464 | JGI IMG/M metagenome (GOLD analysis project Ga0134125, IMG submission 96464) | Terrestrial soil microbial communities with excess Nitrogen fertilizer from Kellogg Biological Station, Michigan, USA - KB3-175-1 | ecosystem: Environmental > Terrestrial > Soil > Unclassified ...
TAGGTCTCGAACAGGTCGGCGGCCATGCCGGCGCAGTCGCCGACGTTGTCACCGACGTTGTCGGCGATCACCGCCGGGTTGCGGGGATCGTCCTCGGGGATCCCCGCCTCGACCTTCCCCACCAGGTCGGCGCCGACATCGGCCGCCTTGGTGAAGATGCCGCCGCCCAGTCGGGCGAACACGGAGATCAGCGAACCGCCGAAGCCGAGCCCGATCAGGGCGTCGACCGCCTCCTTGTCGCTGGAACCGGTGACGACCAGGATCCCGTAGTAGCCGGCGACGCCGAGCAGCGCCAGACCGACCACCAGGAGACCGGTGACCGAGCCGCCTTTGAAGGCGACGTCGAGCGCCGGGGGGACCCCGCCGCGGGCGGCCTCGGCGACACGGGTGTTGGCGCGGACCGAGACGTTCATCCCGATGAAGCCGGTGGCGCCCGAGAGCGTCGCGCCGATCAGGAAGCCGATCGCGGTCTTGTAGTCCTGCAGGACGAGCAGCAGCACGGCGATCGGGATCGCGACACCCGCGATGATCGTGTACTGCCTGGTCAGGTAGGCCTGTGCGCCTTCCTGCACCGCGCCCGAGATTTCTTGCATTCGGTCGTTGCCGGGCGATTTCGCCAGCAGTCGTTGGGTGATCAGAAGTCCATACGCGACTGCGGCGCCGGCACATACAAGTGCGACGACCACGCCGTATTCCCTCAAGAAGCTGGTCAAGTCACTTTCCTCCGGTGGAATTTTCCCGGCGGCAGCGTATATGAGCGGTCGGAGCCTGAGCGCTCCGCCTATCTGGTCGGAGCGCTCAGACGCGCTTTCCGGCGTCGCCGGCGCGGCCGTAGGTGACGGCGGTCTCGGCGACCGCGCCGCGGTAGACGTCCTCCAACGAGGCCCCGTCGAGGAGAGCGGCGCGGGCCCGCTCGGCGCCGTTGCGCTCCGGCAGGTCGATGTCGATCCCGAGGTCGGCGCGGGCGGGCTCGGTCCAGGCGAGGAGGCGCTCGAGGACGACCCGCGTCTCGATCTCCTCCCCCGCGCGGAAGTCGACCATCTTGCCGCCGGCGCCGTAACGGATCGCCCGCCAGAGGTTCTCCTCGATCTCCCGATCGGCCAGTGGCGTCCAAGCCTCCACCCCGCGCTCGTCCAGATCCTGGGCGGTCTGGACGACGCAGGCGACGATCAGCCCGGCGAGCGCCGTGGCCTCCTCGCCCCGCGTCTGCGCGTCACAGATCCGCACCTCGACCGTGCCGAAGCTGTGATGCGGCCGGACGCTCCACCAGAGCTGGGTCGACTCGACCACCGAGCCGGTCCGCTCCAGCAGCCCGACGAAACGGGCGTACGTGTCCCAGTCGTCGAACGGCGAGGGCACCCCGCAGCGCGGGAAGGTGCGGGTGAAGATCTCCGACCGGACCGTCGCCAGCCCGGTGTCGCGGCGATCGAGGAAGGGCGAATTGGCAGAGGCGGCCAGCAGCGCCGGCAGCAGCTCCCGCAGCCGGTCGCAGACCGCGATCGCCCGGTCGGCCCCGCGCACGCCGACGTGGACGTGGAGGCTCCAGGTGTTGTTGCGCTGGGCGACGTAGCCCAGTTCCTCGCGCAGCCGGTTGTAGTGGGGCGTGTCGATGATCCGCTGGTCGAGGTAGTCGGCCCACGGATGGGTTCCCATCGCCCCCAGCCCCAGGCCCATCGAATCGACCAGGGCGAAGAGCCGGTCGCGGCGCTCCTGCTGGGCGGCGACCGCCTCGCCGAAGGTCTCCCCCCGCCCCGAGCGGATCTCGACCTCCGCGGCGATCAGCTCGCCCGCCGCCGACTCGGCCAGCACCTCGTCTTCGTCGCAGGCCGCCTTCACGTCCTCGTAGCGGTGCGCCAGCTCCAAGGTCGCGGGATCGAGGATCGCGAACTCCTCCTCCAGCCCGACGGTGAAATCGGTCGAGTCCTCGAACCGCTCGCGAGCGCCGTCGAGATCGAGCGTCAAGGGAGTGGCCTCAGGCCAGGTAGAAGTACAGCGCGTAGAGCAGGTCGACGGCCGGGCTGGAGGTGTGGACGGTGACCTCCGGCGGCACCTGCAGCAGCTGCTCGGAGTAGTTGAAGATGATTTTCACCCCGGCCTCGACCAGCCGGTCGGCGACCTCCTGGGCGGCGTCCGCCGGCACCGCCAGCACCCCGACCACGACCTCCTCGTCGGCGACCACCTGGGCGAGGTCGTCGCTGAGCGGCCGCACGACGACGTCGCCGATCTCCTGCCCGACCTTCGACTCGTCGACGTCGAAGACCGCCACCACCTGGAAGCCGTGGTCGGCGAAGATCGCCGAGGAGGCGATCGCCTGGCCGAGGTGGCCGGCACCGAAGAGGGCGATGTTGTGCTGGCCCGCGGTGCGCAGGATCTTGCGGATCTCCGAGACCAGCGAGTCGACGTTGTACCCGACGCCGCGCTTGCCGAACTTGCCGAAGCCCGAGAGGTCGCGACGGATCTGGGTCGGGTTGATGTGGGTGTACTCGGAGAGCTCCTGCGAGGAGATCGTCTCACGGCCCATCTTGCGCGCCTGGGTCAGCACCTGCAGGTAGCGCGAGAGGCGCGCGGCGACCCCGAGCGAGAGGCGCTCGCCTTCGACCGGCAGCCCGGCTGCCTGGATCTCGTCGATCACGTCGGCCATGCCCCCACAGTATCGAGCCTGGCCCGCACGCCTGCCTCGTCGAAGCGGAGCTCGGAGGCGACGATCCCGTCGACCTCGACCACCGGGATCTTCTCCAGGTGCCGGCGCAGCAGGAGGTCGTCGCTCTCGATGTCGATCTCGTGCAGTTGGAAGCGGTACCCCTCGGTGTGAAGAGCGAAGAGACCTTCGATCGCCTGCTCGCACAGATGGCACCCCGGCCGCGAGTAGACGAGGACCTCGGTCATGCAGCCATCCGTTCGCCGGTGGCGAAGGCGTCGTAGCCGAGGTAGTCGGGGTAGGCGACGGGCCGCGCCCAGCGGGCAGCGGAGCCGATCATCGCCGCGTTGTCGGTGCAGAGGGTGATCGGGACGAGCTTCAGGCGGACACCTTCGCGCTCGCAGAGCTCGGCCACGGCGGTGCGCAGCGGTCCGTTGGCGGCCACGCCGCCGCCCAGCGCCACCGCCTCCCAGCCCCCCTTGCGCAGGGCGCGCCGCAGCTTCGCCACCAGCTGGTCGACCACGGCTTTCTGGAACGAGGCGGCAAGGTCGGCGCGGCGCTCCCGGACCCCGTCCGGTCCGAGTTCCTTGCAGCGGTAGAGGACCGCCGTCTTCAGCCCGCTGAAGGAGAAGTCGAGGCCCGGGTCGCGCTGCATCGCGACCGGCATCTCGAACGCTTCCGGGTCCCCCTGCTCGGCCTCCTTCTGGATCAGCGGACCGCCCGGGTAGCCGAGGCCGAGCAGCCGGGCCGACTTGTCGAACGCCTCCCCGGCGGCGTCGTCGAGGGTCTGGCCGAGGATCTCGTGGCTCTCGTGGTCGCGCACCGCCGCCAGCATGGTGTGGCCGCCGGAGGCGACCAGGCAGAGGAAGGGCGGCTCCAGCGGTTCGGGCTCGAGGAAGTTGGCGGCGACGTGGCCCTGCAGGTGATCGACCGGGATCAGCGGCAGCCGGCGGGCGGCGGCGATCGCCTTCGCGGTCGAGACCCCGACCAGGAGGGCGCCGATCAGCCCGGGCCCGGCGGTGGCGGCGACCGCCTCGATGTCGTCCAGAGTCACCCCGGCCTCGCCGAGCGCCGCCTCGACCACCGGGGCGGCCAGCTCCAGGTGGTGGCGGGCGGCGACCTCGGGGACGACGCCGCCGAAGCCCGCGTGGGCGGCGGCCTGCGAGGAGATCACGTTGGAGAGGATGCGCCCGCCGTCGAGCACGGCGGCGCAGGTGTCGTCGCAGGACGTCTCGATGGCGAGGAGCAAGCTTCCGCCCCTCAGTCCAGCCACATGATCAGCGCGTCCTCGCCGTTGTCGTGGTAGTAGCGCGGACGGACGCCGGCCGAGCGGAAGCCGAAGTATTCGTACATCCCGATCGCGCGCCGGTTGGAGACGCGGACCTCGAGCGTGAAGGGGAGCTTGCCGCGGCCGTCCTCGAAGAGCTTGCGCAGGAGTGCCCCGGCGACACCCTGGTCGCGGTGGTCCGGCGAGACGGCGACGTTCATCAGATGCCAGACCTGGTCATAGCGCGAGCAGACCAGGTAGCCCGCCAGCTCCTCGCCGCGGGTAGCCGCGAGGCAGATGCCGGAGGGCTTCGAGAGCTCGAGCACGAACATCGCCAGCGACCACGGCGTCGGGAACGAACGACGCTCGACCGAGATCACCGCGGGCAGGTCGCTGTAGGCCAGGCGGCGCACCTCGATCCGGTCTCGGATCGGGCGCTCAGTCTGCTCTCTGGAAAGAATCTCGCTCACGCCAACGTTCCGCGTCTGGAGGTCTGAGGTAGATCGGTTCGAGCGAGTCGGAGCCCTTCCCCGCGGCCGCCAGGGCGCAGACGTGGCGCGCGGCGACGCGGTGGACGGGATCGGCGTCGTCCGGGATGCGGATCCCGCCTGCTCCTTCCAGCTCGTGTCGAAATCGTACCGCTCCGGAACCGGCGACCGAGGGGGCCTCCGACACCTGGGCGAGCCGCTTCGCCAGCTCCTCCGGCGCCATCACGGCGGGCTCCCAGAGGGTCGCTCCGGCGGCGTCGTAGAGGGCGACGAAGACCTCGCCGCGATAGCCGTCGAGGACGGCGAGGCGCTCGCCGGGGGCTCCGGCGGCGGCGATCCCGGCGCCGAGCGCGTCGAGGGTGGAGACGCCACGCCCCGGCAGCCCGAGGCTCACCGCCAGCCCTTTGGCGGTGGCGATCCCGACCCGCAGGCCGGTGAACGAACCCGGCCCGAGCCCGACCGCGACCAGGTCGACGGCAGGCCAGCCGCCCGCCGCCTCGGCGCAGCGCTCGATCTCGGCGAGCAGCCCGGTCGCGTGGCGCGGGCGGCCGCGCTCGTTCAGCCCGAGCTGGGCCTCGGCCAGGACCTCGCCGTCGCGCCAGGCGCAGGCGGCGGTGTCGGGGGTCGCGGTGTCGAAACCGACGACGACCAGCGAGATCGCCTCCTACTTCACACGAAAGACGGAGGTCCCGACTTTCTGGCCTTTGACGAACCAGGTGACCTGGTGGCGGCCGACGCTCGTCGAGGTGATCTTGTTGACGTAGAGCGTCCCCTGTTCAGCTTCCTGCGGTTTTTCGGTGCAGAGATGTTCAGCTTTCGGGAACTTGACGCAGACCGTGTATTTGACGTCGCCCTTCAGGCTTTTGAAGAAGGCGCCCTTTTTGCTGCCGACCGGGCAGACGTGCGCCGGTTTCGCCTTCCGCGAGAGGCCACAGGCGATGTAGTGCTTGAAGGCTGGGGTCGGGGTCACGGCGGCCGAGGAACCTACTGCGGCCAGCAATCCGGTCACCAAGGCGGCCAGCGCCAACGCCGACAGCATTCCTTTCTTCATCCGTGAACCCCTCCAGTCTCGATCGCGCGAATCGTCTCTCGTTCGCATCAGTGTTCGGTACGCCTCCCCAGTAACCCTTCCAGCATACGAAGGGAGCGGCGTGGCTGATCAGACGCCCGGATCCGAGACCTCGATCGTGCGGCGCTCCTCGCCGGCATGCTCGATCCGCACCTCGAGCGCGGGGCGGCCGAGCCGCCCGGCTCCCGCCGCCGGCCACTCGACGAAGGCGACGCCGTCGGGACCGAGGTAATCGTCGAGCAGCGCCGGGTCCTCGCCCTCCATGTCTTCGAGCCGGTAGAGATCGAGGTGGGAGATCGGCACCCGGCCGCCGGCGTAGCGCTGGCCGATCGTGAAGGTCGGCGAGGTCACCGGCTCGGTCACGCCGAGGGCGCGGGCGGCGCCCCGGATCAGCGTCGTCTTCCCCGCCCCCACCTCGCCGGAGACGATCACCACGTCGCCGGGGGCGAGCCGTTCGGAGAGCCTGGCGCCGATCGCTTCGGTCTCGACCGCGGAGCGGGTTTCGGTGCGGTGGGGATCGGTGGAAGCGGTGCCGCTCATCCGGCGGATTCCCCGAAGAAGCCGAGCTGATCGGCGGGCGGCGGCGGCTCCTCCACCGCCGGCCCGGCCTGCGCCTCGGCCAGTTCCTCGGCGCTCGGCATCGGCGCCGGGAGCGCCCGTTCGAGCAGCGCCGGGAGCGTCGCGAAGTCGGCTCGCAGCTGCTCTTTCACCGCCGGGGTGCGCAATGCCGCGGCCGGGTGGAAGATCGGCAGGATGAACACGGTGCGGCCGCCGAGCTGGTGGGTCTGCGGGGTCCCGTGCACCCGCGTGATCCCGGTCTGGCTGCCGGTGAGGAGCTTGGTGGCGAAGTTGCCGAGGGTGCAGACGACGCGCGGCTCGATCAGCCGCACCTGCTCCCAGAGGTAGGGCTCACAGGCGGCGATCTCGGCCGGCAGCGGGTCCCGGTTGTTCGGCGGGCGCGACTTGAGCACGTTGCAGATGAAGACGTCCTCGCGCGAAAGCCCGATCTCTTCCAGCATCTGGTTCAGCAGCTGCCCCGCGCGGCCGACGAAGGGCAGCCCCTGCCGGTCCTCTTCGGCGCCCGGCGCCTCGCCGACGAACATCAGGTCGGCGTCCGCGTTGCCCGCCCCGAAGACCGCCTTGGTCCGCGTCTCATAGAGCGGACATTTGGTGCAACTCGAAACCTCCTTGTAGAGCGAGACGAGCTGCTCGCGGCGCTCGGCCGCATCGCCGGCGCTCACGGCTTCTCCCCCGCGGCGCGGCGCTTGCGCGACTCGCTCAGCCGGTCCTGGCGCGCCGCTTCGCGCTCCACCCGCCGCGATTCATCGGAGCGCACGCCGGCGCCCCGCGGCAGCCGCCCCGGCGGCGACACCGTCGACATCAGCCGCCGCGTCCGCTCCGACCCGCACTCGGGGCACGGCACCCCCGTGGCCGAGGCTGCCACCAGCTCCTCGAAGACCGCCCCGCACCCCTCGCACTCGAACTCGTAGATCGGCACTACCGCAGCCTAATCTGCGCGTCAGTTCAATTCGGCGACCAGCTCACGCACCCGCCGGTCGATCTCCTCGCGGGTGGCGCGCACGTCCTCGACCGGCCGACCCGCCGGATCGGGAAGGTCCCAGTCGAGATAGCGGCGGCCGGGGATGTACGGGCATTTGTCGCCGCAGCCCATCGTCACCACCACGTCGGCCCAGCGGGCGTCGTCCTCGGTGAGGCCATGGGGCACCCGGTCGGCGAAGTCGATCCCGATCTCCGCCATCACCTCGACCACCTCCGGATGGAGGTGATCGGCGGGGGTGGTGCCGGCCGAGCGAGCGCCGTGGCGGCCCTCGGCGGCGCGTTCGAAGAGGGCCTGGCTCATCTGCGAGCGGCCCGCGTTCTGGAGGCAGACGAAGAGGGCGTTGGCCAAGGCGGTCTAGCTCAACCACCCGGACAGCTCGTCCAGGGCGTCGGGGGTCACGTAGTAGTAGGCCCAGAGGCCGCGCCGCTCGGAGCCGACGATGCCGGCCTCGCGGAGCACTTTGAGGTGATGGGACACCGTCGGCTGGGCGAGGTCGAAGAGCGGCACCAGCTCGCAGACGCACACCTTGCCGGCGTGCTTGCGGAGCACGTCGACGAGTTGTAGGCGCACCGGGTCACCCAGTGCCTTGGCGATCGCGGCCATGCGCTCGGCCTGGTCGCGCTCCACGTCCGGGTAGACGACCGGCTCACAACAGGGGCCTCCGGCAGGGCGCTTGGTCTTCGGGGCCATCTCCAGATCGACGGACATCTATCTACGTATATCTATTGAATTGATCTCTGTCAATGCTTAGGATCGTGCCGTGATCGACGCGCCGCTCGTCCGCCGCGCCCTCGCCGAGTTCCTCGGCTCCGCATTCCTGGCGGCAGCTGTGATCGGCTCGGGGATCGCCGCCGCCCAGCTGTCTCCCGGCGACACCGGCCTGCAGCTCTTCGAGAACGCCGCCGCCACTGCGGCCGGCCTCTTCACCTTCATCCTCATGTTCGGGCCGATCTCGGGCGCCCACTTCAACCCCGTGGTGTCGCTCGCCGACTCCGCCCTCGGCGGATTGCGACGCCGCGACCTCCTTGTCTATCTGCCGGCTCAGGTCGCCGGTTGCATCGTCGGCGCCGTGGTGGCGAACGCGATGTTCGGGCTCGCGGCGATCTCGATCTCGACCACCCACCGGGCCTCCCCCTCGCACCTCTTCGCCGAGGTCGTCGCGACCCTCGGGCTCCTGCTCGTGATCTTCTCGCTGGCCCGGACCCGGCGCGGCTCCATCGCTCCGGCGGCGGTCGGCGCCTACATCGGTGCCGCCTACTTCTTCACCAGCTCGACCAGCTTCGCCAACCCGGCGATCGACGTCGGCCGCATGTTCTCCGACACCTTCGCCGGGATCGCCCCGGCCTCGGTGCCCGCCTACGTGGTCGTGCAGCTCCTCGGTGGCCTGGTCGCCCTCGGGCTGATCGCGGCGCTCTACCCGGATCTCTCGGCCGAGGAGGCCGGCGAGATCATGGTGCCGACCACCGCGGGTCAAACTTCCTGAGATGGCCGAAGACCTCCCCATGGCGTGCGCTCTCGGCGGCTCGGATCTCCGCCGGCGCTACCTGGATCTCGCCCGCTTCGGCGAGGCGAACCTCATTGCCCGGTCGACGAACTCCGAAGGCGAGGAACTGCGCTTTCGTCATTCACCTGAGAACGAGCATCGTCTTCGCTCGATCGTGGCCGCCGAGGCGGAGTGCTGTCCGTTCCTCGATCTCGCCCTGACCGAGCGCGACGGAGAGCTCGTCCTGCGGATCGGTGGCGCCGCGGACGCCCTGCCCATCGCCGCCGGATTGGCGGCGGCGTTCGGCTGAGACCGAGGCCGTTTCGCCACCGGGCGGAGGACGACGACGACGCCTAGGAGCCCCAGTGGTTCCAGTGGGTGATCTCGGAGACGGGGCCGCGCTTCGCCGGTTTGAAGTCGGTTCCCTTGGTGTAGGCGACCGGGATCAGGCTGACCTGGGTGATGCCATCGGGGATGCCGAGCAACTCCGCGACCTCGGCGGCGTGGCGCAGGTGGAGGGTGGTCCAGGTCGAGCCGAGGCCGCGGGCACGGAGGGCGAGCTGGAAGCTCCAGGCCGCCTGGACGACCGAGCCGAGGGCGACGATCGTCCCGGTCTGGTCCTTGTCGCTCAGGTCTTCGGCGATGCAGGGGATGACCAGGGCGGGCGCCTTCTCCATGTTCTCCGCCAGGTACACGGCACTGTCGTAGACGCGCCGCTGGGTCGCGTCGCCGCCCTCTTCCGCCGCCGCCAGCGATTCGCCCAGGTACGGGAGCGCCGCGGCGCGGTAATAATCGGCGACCTTCAGCCGCAGGTCGGCGTCGGTGACCACCATCCAACGCCAGGTCTGGCTGTTCGACGCGGTCGGTGCCTGGACCGCGAGCTGCAGGCATTCGAGCAGCACCTCGCGCTCGACCGGCCGCTCGAAGTCGAGCCGCTTGCGCACCGACCGGGTGGTCGAGAGCAGCAGGTCGGCGTCGGCGGGGTCGATCGACATCGCCGCCGATCTTATGGGGCCGCGGTCTCCTCCTCCACGCCCGTCGGCGCGAGCGCTACCGAGGGAGCAGTCTCCGCGGTCTCGAAGAAGGCGAGCACCGAGAGCACGGAGATACCGGGGTCCCCGGAATCTGCCCCGAGGCGCTCGGCGCTCGCGGTCTGGATCTCGTAGACACGCTCGTACAGCTCCATGTAGGCCTCGGCCATCTCCGACCAGCCCTGCTCGTCCACGCGAAGCGGGACGCGGGTCAGGTGGTGATCGGCGCGCTCGACCAACTTGCCCGCCTCGAGCGCGGTGGTCGCATTTGCCGTGATCAGCGACCAGATGGTCCGGGCGAAGCTGACTCGCTCATCGACGGACAATTCCGCTTCGTCCTCGGTCAGCGTGATCGGACGTACCACTGCCCGGTAGAAATGCTCGACGGCGCCGCGCACGGGACGCTGTCCGACTTCCTCGAGCAGACCCGCTTTGGTGAGCGCCGTGACGTGGTAGCCGACCTTGCTGACTTCGACGTGAAGCTCACGCGCAATTTCCGCCGGACTCGCGACCCGTTCACCGAGAATCGCAAGACACCTGCATCTCAGCGGGTGTGCGACCACGGCACCAAGCGTCGAATCCGGGCTACGGCGACCCAGTGCCGTTTCCATTTTTGCTCTACCTCCTCAGATTAGTGGAACCCAGTAGATCGTAAACGGCATTCCGACCGATGGAGCGTCTTTTTGGAGGAATCCGTTACAGCAATGGAATCGCGGGGTGTCCCGCCGGGGTCGGGTCCGTGCACATCGCAGTTCGCAAATGGGAGGGGGTGAAATATGCGTATCTCGCACAAGGCCAGCACGGTGCCCGCGGTTTCGATTTCCAAGGCAACCTGATCGGCAGGCGCGCCGGTCCCGTTCCATCCTCGGGATCGGCGCGTCCCCACCGGCCGGACATGGCCGTATCACGAAGGGCCCCGACGTTGCAGGCGGCCCGATTGCGGCAACCGATCCCCGCATAAAGGTTTGAACAGACCGGATCAGGGGGACTACGCTCGTTCTACGACTCGGCCAGTCTCGCCACCGACCAAAAAGGATGTCCCCGTGTTCTTCTGTGAGCGATGCGAATCCAGGTACAACGCCACGATCGCGGCAGCTTCAGGTGACTGCCCCCGATGCAAGGAGGCCGACGGTGTCTCGGCTCCGTTGCGCTTTCGCCTCTTCGAGCCCTCGGCGATGAAGGTCGCCGGCCTCTCCCCCGCCCGCACCGCCTCCCCGGTGCCGCGCAGCCAGCCCGCGAAGTAACAAACACTCTGCCTTGCGAGGGCAAGGCACTTGCGGCGATCGCCGCGTCGATCACGGTCGCCACGGCGACCGGCGCCTGCAGAGGCCGGACCGTCTGCACGAAGACGCTGCCCAAGACCATTCAGCCGCTGCTCGGAGGCCGCGGCTTCGTCGGGGTCGGCCAGCTCCTCCGCTGCGGCGACCCCTGGGACCTTCCTAGACCAGCGGCTCCCACTCCCACGCCTTCGCCGAGGCGAGCGCGGTGTGGTCGTCGACGTGGCGATGGAAGTCCGCCAGCTCCTCCTCCTCGATCGCGTAGGCGTGCTCGGGGCCGGGGAACGACCCGCCGCGGACCTCGGCGGCGTAACGGCCGACCGCCTCGACCATGCTCTCGTGTACGTCGGCGTAGCGCTTGACGAATTTCGCCATGTGGCCCTGGGTGATGCCGAGCAGGTCGTGGAAGACCAGCACCTGGCCGGAGGTCGCTGAGCCGGCGCCGATCCCGATCGTGACGATGTCGAGGCGGGAGGCGATCGTCGTCGCGATCTCCGCCGGGACCGCCTCGAAGACGACCGCGAAGCAGCCCGCCGCCTGCAGCGCCTGGGCATCCTCGGCCATCTGGATCGCCGCCCGCGCCGACTTGCCCTGGGCTTTGTAGCCGCCGAGCGCGGTGGCGGTCTGCGGGGTGAGGCCGAGGTGTCCCATCACCGGGATGCCGGCCGCGACGATCGCCCGGGCGCGCTGCACCGAGACGCCGCCCGCCTCGAGCTTCACCGCCTGGCAGCCGGTTTCCTTGACCAACCGCTGAGCACTGAGGATCGCCAGCTCGTCGGAGGCCTCGTAGCTGCCCATCGGCATGTCGCCGATCATCAGCGGCGTCTTCAGGCCACGGCGCACCGCCTTGCCGAGGACGATCATCTCCTCCATCGAGACGAGGTCGGTGCGCTCGTAGCCGAGCACCACGTTGGCGGCCGAGTCGCCGACCAGGACGAGGTCGACGCCCGCCGCCTCGGCGACCGTCGCCGAGGGGTAGTCGTAGGCGGTGACCATCACGATCGGTTCGCCGTTCTCCTTCATCTCCTGGAGACGGGGCAGGCTCATCACGGCGCGGTCGGCCGCGGGGACGGTGTGGGAAAGGACTCCAGAGCTCATGCGACAAGCACCTCCGGACGGTCGTCGATTGCGATTGGCTTGTTGGCGTCGTCGACGTGGACGACGACCGGGGCGTAGCGCTCCAGGTCGGCCTCGTCGTAGGCGCCGAAAGAGGCGACGATGATCTTGTGGCCGGGCTCGACCAGATGGGCGGCGGCGCCGTTCACCTGCATTGCGCCGGAGCCGGGCTCGCCCTCGATCACGTAGGTGACGAAGCGCTCGCCGTTGTCGACGTCCCAGACGTGGACCTGCTCGTTGACCATCAGGTCGGCGCCGGCCATCAGCTCGGTGTCGATCGTGATCGAGCCGATGTAGTCGACGTCGCAGTCGGTCACCGTCGCCCGGTGGATCTTCGACTTCAGCATCTGCCTCTGCACGGTTTCGTCTCCCTTGGGTGTTGTTCGGTCCGGGTTCAGCCGACGAGCGGCTCGATCACGACGTTGTCGATGAGACGGGCGCCGCCGACCTGGGCGGCTACGGCGATCAAGATCGGGCGGCCGGTCCCGAGCCGGTCGACCGGCTCCAGGGTCTCGGCGTCGCGGGCCTCGAGGTACTCGGGCTCGATCGCCGCCGCGGCGAGCTCGATCCGGGCGGCGCTGAGGCCGGCGTCGAGCGAGTCGAGGGCCAGCGCCTGCTGCTCGGCAGCGGCGAGGGCGCGCGAGAGGGCGACGGCGCGGGCGCGGTCGGCGGGCTCGAGGTAGACGTTGCGGGAGCTCATCGCCAGGCCGTCCTCCTCGCGCACGATCGGCATCACCTCGACCCGCAGCGGGAAGTCGAGGTCGCGCACCATCCGCTTGATCACGGCGGCCTGCTGGGCGTCCTTCTGGCCGAAGTAGGCGACGTCGGGCCCGACGATGTTGAAGAGCTTGGCGACGATCGTGGTGACGCCGCGGAAGTGGCCCGGGCCACGGCGAGCGGGGTCGCCGTCGAGGACCGAGGTGAGGCCGCTGCCGACCTCGACCGTGGTGGCGGCGCCGTCCGGGTAGATCTCGGCGACCGCGGGGGCGAAGACGAGGTCGACGCCCGCCTCGCCGGCGAGGCGCAGATCGCGCTCCTCGTCGCGCGGGTAGCGATCCAGGTCCTCGTTCGGGCCGAACTGGGTCGGGTTGACGAAGAGGCTCATGACGACGACATCGTTCTCGGCGCGGGCGGCTTGGAGCAGCGAGACGTGGCCCGCGTGGAGGAAGCCCATCGTCGGGACGAGGCCGATCGTGCGGCCCTCGCGCCGGTGCGGGAGCAGCGCGGAGCGCAGCTCGCCGACCGAGCGCACGACGCGCGCGGCAGCCCTGGTGGTGACGGTTTCGCCGGAAAGGGGGTTCAAGGTGATCAGGTCCATGCCTCGGGGGTCACGGCCGTTGACCGAATTATAAGCACTTGCGCGGCTCTCGTTACACCGCCGTCACAGGAATTTTGATCCGTTCCTATCGACTTCTCGCAAGGACTCAACAGCGCGCGCTCATCCAAACCCACTCCAATCAGGAGGAAGCGCATGAGTTCCCCCCATAAGTTGCTGTCCCAGTTCGACCAGGACGAAGCCCTGGCCGAAACCCACCACGAGGCGGTCGAGTCGCTCGACGAGGGCGACAGCCGGCGCGCCTTCCTGAAGAAGGCGGGCCTCGGCGGCGCCGCCGTGATGGGCTCAGGTGCCCTGCTCGCCGCCCTCACGCCGGCCGGCGCGGCCGCCGCGAGCGGCAAGGGCCGTCCCCCCGCCAAATTCGGCAAGGGCGACATCGGCATCCTCAACTACGCGCTGACGCTCGAGTACCTGGAGGCCGCCTTCTACAACGAGGCGACCAAGAACAAGGTCGCGAGCGGTGCCCAGGAGTCGGCGTTCCTGAAGGCGACGACGGTGGACGAGAACGCCCACGTCGCGTTCCTGAAGAAGGCGCTCGGCAAGAAGGCCGTCGCCGCCCCGAAGGTCGACTTTGGCAGCGCCACCAGCAAGGCGAAATGGCTGCCGACCGCGATGGTCCTGGAGAACACCGGGGTCAAGGCGTACGGTGGCCAGGCGCTGAACATCAGCAGCCCGGCGTACATCAGCGCCGCCCTGTCGATCTGGGCCGTCGAGGCGCGCCACGCGTCCGTCGCCGGCCTGCTCGTCAAGGCCGCCCCGGGAAGCATCTCGCCGGAAAAGGGCCCGTTCCAGACGACCGCCACCGCGGCCGAAATCCTGAAGGCCGTCGAAGGCACCGGCTTCCTCGTCTAGCCGGACGACGGATCCCCGGGACAGAGAAAGAAAGAGAGCACATCAAATGATGCCCAACGTAGGACCACTGGAGATCATCCTCGTCCTGATCGTGGCGCTCGTCGTGTTCGGGCCGAAAAAGCTGCCCGACCTCGGGCACTCGCTCGGCAAGGGGATCCGTGAGTTCAAAGGGTCGGTGACGGGTGAGTCGGACGAGCCCGCCAGGGTCGAGGCGGCACGGGTCGAGGCCCGTCCGGTCACGACCCATCGGGTCGAAGACGCCACCCCCACCCCGACCCGCAACTAAGCGTCCACCGACGCCACCCCGAGGAGACCAGCCGTGCCCCGCATAAAACCAGCGTCATTCGAGGATCGGATGAGCCTCGTCGAGCATCTCGACGAGTTGCGGGCACGGCTGGTCGTCTGCATCGCCGTGTTCGGCGCGGCGCTCACGCTTTGTTTTTGGCAGAACCATCTGCTGCTGGAAATCGCCAGCACCCCGCTGCCCGCGGGCCACGAGAAACTGATCACCTTCGGCGTCACCGAGCCGTTCACGACGACGCTGACGGTGAGCGCGTACGCGGCGATCATCCTGGCGCTGCCGTTCGTGCTGTACCAGCTCTACGCCTACCTTCTCCCCGCCTTCAGCAGGCAACAGCAGCGGGCGATCATCCCGCTCCTGGTGATGATCCCGCTGCTCTTCATCGCGGGCGTCGCCTTCGGCTACTTCCTCGTCCTGCCGGCGGCGGCCAAGTTCCTGCTCAACTTCAACGACTCCCAGTTCAACGTGCAGGTGCAGGCGAAGGAGTACTACGGCTTCTTCGCGATGACGCTGCTGGCGACCGGGATCGTCTTCCAGGTCCCGGTCGGCATCCTCGCGGTGACCCGCCTCGGGATCGTGAAGGTCGAACAGCTGACCAAGAACCGGCGCTACGCCTACCTGGTCTGCGCGGTCGTCGCGGCGGCTCTGCCCGGCGTCGACCCGATCTCGATGCTGCTCGAGATGGCCCCCCTGGTCGTCCTCTACGAGATCTCGATCCTCCTCGCCAAGGCGTTCGGGACGCCCGCCGAACGGCTGGAAGGCCAGCCTCAGGGCTCCTGAGCGTGTGCATCGCTCTCGCCCTCGCCTACGCCAGGAGCGCGGTAGGTGATCGGGCGGAGCGGCTTCGCCGGGGCGCCTGCGCAGATGTGGCGGGCGGGCAGGTCGCGGGTGACGACGGAGTTGGCGCCGATCACGCACCGCTCCCCCACGCTCACCCCGCTGGTCACCGCGCAGTTGACGCCGAACCAGCTGTTGGCGCCGATCTCGACCGGGCCCTTCGAGGTGAAGCCCTGCCAGGTGACCGGCATCTCGGGATCGTCGAAGCGGTGCTCGGCGTCGCCGATGAAGCAGCCGTTGGCGAACATCACGTGGTCGCCGATCGTCACCCGGCCCTGGGCGGCGATCATCGTGCCACGGTTGAGGAAGCAGCCTGCGCCGATCTCGATCTCCGCGTCGGCGGCGAGGGTGAGCCAGCAGCCGGGCTCCAGCAGCGTGCCTTCGCCGATCCGCAGCCGGCCCTCGTCGAGCGCCTCGAGCATCTCCCCCTCGACCGGATAGCGGACGAAGAAGCCGCCGCGGGCGGCGTGGCGATCGATCCGCAGCCGGCGCGAGAGCCGCTGGTTGCGCTCGTACCAGCGCCGCTTCGCCCACCAGATCCTCCACCCCGTCTGCGTCATCCGCCCACGGTACCTCGTGTTGATGGGCCGAAAACCTGCCATATAGGCAGGTTTTCGGCCCATCAACATAGACTTCGCGCCGATGAGCGACCTGCGCGGCGGCATCGACCTCGGCGGCACCAAGATCCAGACCGCTGTGATCGACCCTGACGGGGCGGTCAAGGGCGAAGCACGGCGACCGACGCCGACCGAAGGCGGGCCCGCCGACGTCGCCGCGGCGATGACCGACGCGCTGACCGCGGCGGCCAAGGACGCCGGGGTCGAGAGCACCGACCTGCAAGGGGTCGGGGTCGGCTCGCCCGGCGACGCCGACGAGAAGACCGGCGTCGTCAGCGGCGCCCGCAACCTCCCCGGCTGGGAGGGCAGCTTCCCGCTCGGCCCGACGCTGGAGAAGGAACTTGGGACCCCGGTGCGGATCGGCAACGACGTCCAGGTCGCGACCGAAGCCGAGTTCCACCTCGGCGCGGGCCAGGGCTATGACAGCCTGATCGGCGTCTTCTGGGGCACCGGCGTCGGCGGTGGGCTGATCCTCGGCGACAAGCCGTGGCTCGGCCGCGGCGCGGCCGGGGAGATCGGCCACATGGTGATCAAGCGCGGCGGCGCCAAGTGCCCCTGCGGACGACGCGGCTGCATGGAGGCCTACGCCGGACGCAAAGCGATGGAAGACGAGGCGAGACGCCGTCGCGAGGACGGCGACAAGACCGACCTCTTCAAGCTGATGGAGAAGCACGAAAAACCACGGCTGACCTCGAGCATCTGGGGTCGCGCGATCGACAACGGCGACAAGGTCGCGACCGAGCTGATCGACCGGGCCATCGAGGCGCTCGGCACCGGGATCGCCTCGGCGATCAACCTGCTCGATCCGCAGCTGATCGTGATCGGCGGCGGGCTTGGCCTGCGCTTCGGCGAGCGCTACATGGACGACCTGCTCGAGGAGATGCGCAAGCACGTCTTCTTCGAGACGATGCCCGAGGTGAAGATGGCCTCGCTGGGCGACCTGGGCGGCGCCATCGGCGCTTCATTGCTGGTCACGAACCGCTAGAGCGCTCGGCGGGCAGGGGACAGGCGAGGGTCCAAGCCCCTGCGCCGGGGACGGCGGGCCCGGGCGTCTCGGAGGCGACCCGGGCAGGCTGAGGCCGCCTCCGAGACGCCCGGGTCGGGAGGTTTCGGGGGTAGCTGGCCCAGGGACGGATGCCGGGCGGGGATGGCGCAGGGACGGTGTCCCTGCGGGGAGACGTCGCAGGGACGGCACGTTGCAGGGGAAGGCGGCACGGAGA
>Ga0134125_10003912_pt1 | contig 17093 bp, 12 predicted proteins | sample KB31751_FD_96464 | JGI IMG/M metagenome (GOLD analysis project Ga0134125, IMG submission 96464) | Terrestrial soil microbial communities with excess Nitrogen fertilizer from Kellogg Biological Station, Michigan, USA - KB3-175-1 | ecosystem: Environmental > Terrestrial > Soil > Unclassified ...
TCCAAGGAATAGGGTCGCCCGATCATCGATGCTGGCCCCCGTCTCCAGCCAGCATCTTTGAATCACAAACCCTTCCTCAAGGGAATCCCCTCCGATTCACCTAAGCCCGATCATGCACTAGCGATAGTCTGCGATCAGGCGGCCTTCTCGAGATGCTCCAGATCGCGGTTGTAGAGATCACGCGTCCAGGCCGGAACGTCGCCGCGGTCGAGCATGTTCTGCAGCTCGGAGCGCGCGCGAGAGACGCGGCTCTTCATCGTGCCGACAGCGCAGCCTGCGAGCTTCGCCGCATGATCATAGGAGTAGCCATTGGCGCCGACGAGCATGAGCGCTTCACGTTGCGCCGCCGGCAAGGTCGCGAAGCGGCACGTCACATCGCGCATGCGGAGATGCCATTCCTGCTCGTCGCTGATGGCGGGCGCGGGCACGCTTGTCGGATCCAGCGGACCGATCCGGCGTTGCCGCCGCTTTTCGTTGAAATAGGCGTTACGGAGAATCGTCGTCAACCAGGCGAGCAAATTGGTGCCCGGACGGAATTGGTCAGCATGAACGAGAGCGCGCAACACAGTCTCTTGCACGAGATCGTCGGCAAAACTCCGATTGCCGGCGAGGCGGCGCGCGAAGCCCTCGAGGCGGGGAAGGTTCTGAACGACATCATCTGCAAAAGTCGTTACGGCCATTTTCTTCCTCCTGCATAAAGCCACAACAGCAGTGAAAGAAATCTTTGGGGGTAATCTCGGCTTTTATGCGTCAAACTTCGCGTTTTGTGAGACAAATCACGCTAGTCACAGGAAAATCTCACATCGGAAAACGGTGGCCGCTTTCTCCATATTGCGACCACAATTCGGTTGTTCGACTTGAACAATTGAGCGCCAAATCATGGCGACACTATGTCAGATCACACGATGACTGCGTAATCCGGGCAATGACGCCGGTTTAATCCGCGAGATTGGCGCGGCTTGTCGCGGGCGCGTCACCGAGACAGCGCTCAACCAGGAGGAGCAATTCGATCGGCTCGAACGGCTTGCGCAGGATGGCGGTGGCGCCGAGCTCGCGTGCCATGGCGAGAAAATCGGCCGTGCCGGTCAGTGTACCACCAGAGATAGCAATGATCGGCACGTTCGGGCCTTCGCGCAGAATATGGCGAATGGTCTCGATACCCTCGCGCTCGGGCATGATGAGGTCGGTGATTACCAGCGCCGGCCGTTCGCGGCGAAAGCAGGCAAGGCCCTGGATGCCATTTGCCGCGCTGACCGTGCGATAGCCGGCGCGGTCGAGGATCCGCGCCGCCAAGTAGCGGATCATCGGCTCGTCATCAATGATGAGGATGGTATCCGCGCGCATCGCCGATCCTTACGCTGCGCTCTGTACGAGGCTGATGAGCTCGCGCCGGTCGGTCACGGGCAGAACGATCGCGAATTCCGAACCCTGGCCAGGCGCCGTGTTCAGCTCGATCCGGCCGCCATGGCTGGTGACGATGCCATGAACCACCGAAAGGCCGAGGCCGCTGCCGCGATCGGCTTCGCGGGTGGTGAAGAACGGCTCGAAAATACGCTGCGCGACGACTTCCTCCATGCCGCAGCCATCGTCCGCGACGGCGAGACGTACGAGGCGGATGCCCTGGTCCTCGATGTCACTGGTCTGGGTAAGGCTGACCGTGATCTTGCCGATGCGCTCGCCGATCGCCTGTTGCGCATTCGTCACCAGGTTGACGATGACCTGCTGCAGTTGATCGGGGTCGGCGAGGATCGCCTGAACCGGCTCGATCTGCTCGACGAGTTCGATCGAGGCCGGCACGGTCGCGCGCATCATGCGCAAGGTCTGGCGGATCGTCATGGCGGGCTCGATCAGCCGCTTCTCCATCGTCTGCTTGCGGCCGAAGGCGAGAACTTGGCGCACCAGATCGCGCGCGCGCTGGCTGGCGACGACGACCATTTCCAGATCCTGGCGGGTTGCGGAATCGGCCGGGAAATCCTCGAGCGCGACTGTCGCCAGCGATAGGACCGGCGCGAGGATGTTGTTGAGTTCGTGGGCGAGGCCGCCGGCCATCGTGCCGAGCGCTTCGAGCTTCTGCGAGTGGATGAGCAGGCGTTCCAGCTCGCGCGAGCGTTGCTCGCCGGCGCGCTGCTCGGTCACGTCCTGCAGCGTGCTGACGACACGGACCGGTGTGCCGCGGCTGTCGTGGATGATCTCGTGATCGCAGTGGATGAGGCGCGCCTGACCGTCGGGGCGGATGATCCAGTATTCGATCGGCTCGGGCTTCACGCCGCGATTGAGATCGGCCCAGAGGGCTTCGACGCGCTCGCGATCGCGGGGCTCGACCAGGGCGAGATAGCGATCGCCGCTCGGCGGGTTGTCGCGCGGGTCCAGGCCGAAGATGCGATAGGTCTCGTTCGACCAGGTGAGCTTTTGCGTGACGAGGTTGAAATCGGCGCAGCCGAGTTGCGCGATCTTTTCCGCTTCGTTGAGCCGCGCCTGGCTTTCGTTGAGAGCGGATTGCGCCCGCTTCAGCGCCGTGATGTCGATGCGCAGGCCGGCGATGCCGCCATCGCTCATGCGGCGCTCGGAGGCAAGCGCCCAGCGGTCAGAGCCGAGGCGCTGCTCGACGGCGCCTTCGGTCTGCTGATGCCGGCGAATGCGCTCGGCGACCCATTCCTCTTCGCGGCCTTCGGCATCGGCGAACTGGCCGCGCGCGACTCCGGTGCGAATGATGTCTTCGAAGGTCGAGCCGGGTACGATCATATCGGCGATCTCCGGATACATCCGGCGATAGGCGTCGTTCGACATCACCAGCCGATCCTCGGCGTCGAAAATCACGAAGCCTTCGGAAATGCTGTCGACCGCGTCGCGCAGCAGGCGATCGGCGAGGCGCGCACGCTGGCTGGCGACGATGGCCTCGGTCTCGTTGGTGATGGTCCCGCGATAGCCTTGGAAACGGCCCTCGTCGTCGAACATCGGCTTGCCGCTGGCGGAGAAATGCTGCGCCGTGGTGCTGCCGGGCCAGGTGATCGAGAAGCGGAAGCCGCGGAAGGGGCGACGCGCATCGAGATCGGCTTTGTGGCGCCGCCAGTAGGGATCGCTCGTCGGATCGGCGCCCGCGACTTCCCAGCGGGTCTTGCCGAAGACCGCTTGCGCGCCGTCGCCGCTCAAGAAAGTGAAGCGGTGATTGACGTCGGATTCCCAAATCCAATCGGCGCTGAATTCGGCGATATCGCGGAAGCGCCGCTCGCTGTGCTGCAGCGCTTCCTGGGCAAGGCGGCGCTCGGTGGCGATCGCCTCGGCGCGCTCCACCGCACGGACGAGATCGCGACGCGCCTGGCTCTCATCGGCAAGCCGGGCATAGGTGCGGGTCATCACCAACTGCGCGATGAATTGCCGGCGGAACAGAATGGCGATCGCGGCGATCGCGATGCTGAGGATGAAGCCGACCGCGGCGACGATCGCCGCTTCGATCTTCCAGGCCGCGAGGACGCTGTTGATGGTCAGCGACGTCGTCGCGATCAGCGGATAGGTGCCAAGGCGCTGGCCGGCGAGGATCACCGGCTCGCCGGTGACCGGATTGCCGGTACGCACCGGGCCGAATTTCTCGCTGGCTGTGCCACCATCGCCCAGCAACGGGCTATCGAGCATGATCTTGGTATCGGCGGAGACGGCAGGATAGCGAGCGACCAGCGCGCCGTCGGTGCGCCACAAGGCGATCGCGCTGCCGGGCCCGATCGAGACGTCGCGGTAGAAATTCTCGAAATAGTCGAGACGGATCGCCGCCGAAACGATGCCGAGAAAGCGGCCGTCGAGGCCGCTCAAGCGGCGCGCGAGATAGATTGTAGGAACGCCGTTGGTTTGGCTGAGCACGGGGGCGCTGATGATCGTGCCGAGATCGGCGCGCTCGCGCAGCAGCGTAAAGTCGGCGCGATCGCGGATATTGATCTCATGGGTCAACCGTGGTCCCGATGTGCTGATGACCGAGCCGGAACCATCGATGAGATATAGCGCCGATATTTGCGGCAAGCCCGAAATCTTCCGGGCAAGGCCAAGATGCGCGTCGTTGCTCGAGGCGGTGCGCCGGAACTGCACGGCGTCGCGCAGGCCGGCGCTGGCGAATTCCGCATCTATCGCGGCGAGCACGAGATCGGCGCCTTGCAGCGTTCGCACCGATTGTTCCTCGAGCACGCGATTGAGCTTGCCGAGGCTGTCTTCGGCGCTTTCCATCGCGGTTTGGCGCAAATGCCAGATCGCAACACCGTCGGCCGTCAGCAGCGCGATGATCAGCAACGCGGCACCGTAGCCGATGATTCGCGGCGGACGAGCGTGGCGCGCGGTTTCGGGATTGGTGATGTCTGGACGCATGGCCTGTCGCCGCTTACGCGACAGCGAACGCCAGCCGAGTCCGAGCTTGATCACTTTTCCCACCATACCAACCACGCGATCCTCTTCGCCCCCAATCGATGCAACAGGCATCCCCGCCGGCGATGCGCGGCACTTTATGGCGAGATTATGGCATGCGCTTTCCGACTCGTCCGAATCGATGATTTACGTCGATCGGATGAAAAGCGATTCATGATCGCGGCGGTGACGAGCGCATAATCGCGCCGCCGCTGGCCTGAGGATTCGATGACCGACCGAAAATTCGTCGTCACCTACGATGCGATCGCTGCCGACATCCTCGATAACGGCATCGACCAGCCAGCCGCACTCGTTCTCGTCTCGAGCGACCAGCAACGCGTCATCATCCGCATGGACCGGCACGCGATTGCGCGGCTGAAGAAGCGTATCGAGAGAACATTCTTGCGTCGCTATCGCGGTGTTGCGCAGCTGCGCCCCTGATTGACCATCGACGTCTCGGAAAATTTTGCCTAGTCGCCGCGGAATAGCGGTGCGTGCGTTGCCGTGGCCCCATCAGTAGTGGCTCGCGTCCCATCGCTTGTCAGCCGCGTGAAGCCCGGCACGAGCGCATGACTGGCGATGATCCCAATGGCGACCGCCACCATCGCGAAGGCGACGAAGACAGCTGCTGCCGCATTCAGCCGCATCCGACTTGTCCTCCCGATTAAAGAAGGGCCGGGTAGGTTGGGGCAACCGCCGATCGGCCCTTGGCGGCACAAATCAGGACGTCCGCCGAGTCCCTTCTACGAATCGTATGTGCGAATCGCTTATAGCGAAGGGTGCCGACGGGTTTCGGCGCGCGTTCACGCCAAGGTTATGAAAACTGTTTCGAATTTTTCGCGCATTCGAATGATGAACGGCAGATGCGCTTACCGAAAGATTGCATTTATCTGAATTTGTTTTCGTTCGTTCGACGCCGAATGGAAAGGTTACGGTAGAGTTAGGGTTACGAACGCGTCACTTTCAGCGTCAACGGATGACGTCAGTTTAACACGGCGGCATATGGCAAGGGTGGATAACCACGAAATTCTGCGCGATGACACGATCGCCTCGCTCTACGACGCGGCGATCGAGCCGGCCACGCGCCGCCGCGGTCTCAGCATGCTCGCGCAAACGCTCGACGCGGCCGGTGCCTTCTACCTTGTCTGGGACAGGGAGAACGGTGTGGTTGTCGATTGCATCGTCGCCGGCACGCTCACGCCCGACTTCGTGACGCTCTATCGTACGCGGTGGGGCGCGGTCGATCCGCGACGCCGTTTCCTCGAGCGGGCTCATGCCGAGAGCATCTTCGTCTCGCATTACGATCGCACCGACGCGATGCTCGAGGATGGCGGGTTCGAGCGTGCTTTCCTTGCCGAGCAGGGGATTGGTCACAGCCTCGGCGCGAATCTCACGAGCATCGGCCGCGAATATCGCCAGATCTTTGTCGAGCGCGCGGCGGGCCGTCCGCCATTCTCCGCCGCCGAGGTGATCGAGTTCCGCCGTCTCGTCCATCACATGGCAAATGCCGAACGCCTCGCGCGTGCGATCGACGAGCGCGCGCTGGATTGGGAATTGCCACAGCGCATCCTCGACAATATGTCGGTCGGCGCACTGGTTGCCGATCAGACCGGCCAAGTGCGCTTCGCCAACGCCGCGGCGGAGGAAATCCTCGCCGAGAATGACGGCCTCAGCCGGCGCGACAATCGCCTCCAGGCGGCGCGTTCCTTCGAGACCAACAACCTGCTGGCGGCGCTACGCGACGTGGCAGTGACAGGCCGCACGGATAAGCGCGAAGGCGGCGGCGCCATGCTGATCGCGCGCCCTTCGGGCAAGCTGCCTTATGCGGTCGTGGTGATGCCGCTGACGGCGACGGTTGGCGGCGAGGTCAAAGCGACGCGGGCGCTCGTCTTCATGAGCGATCTCGCGCATCGCAATAACGAGCTCGCACCGCGCCTGAGCCAGCTCTTCGGTCTCTCCAAAGCCGAAGCGCGCGTTGCCGCCGGCATTGCCGAGGGACGCCGCCTGACCGAGATCGCGCAGGAATTCGATGTGCGGATGCCGACGGTGCGCACCCAGCTTCGTGCCGTGCTGAAGAAGGTCGGCGCCAGCCGTCAGGCGGATCTGGTGCGGATCGTTCTCGCGCTGCCGCCGATGCTGCCGACGAGTCCGGAGCCGCTGCGCTGATTGCTCAGCGCGGCGCTGCACCGAGATCATCGACGCCGAATTTTTCGAGCAAGCTTGCGAAGCCGAAAACGTCATCGCTGAGATAGTGCAGCTCGATTCCCTCGACGGCGGTTTCGACGGCCGCTGTAAGGATGTCTTGCACGGTTTTCTGCGGATCGGGCGCGAGCAATGTCTCATCGAGCACGCAGTCGATCTCGGCCTCGACCTCGTACAGCACGCGCGCGGTGAGTCGCCAAGCATCGCGGTCGATCTTTTCGCGCGCGGTTTCGGTCTGGGCCGCGACCTCGCGCGCCGCGAGTTGGCCTGCGATGAAGGTAGAGAAATGGCGCACCAGCGCGCGTTTCACGCCGTCGCCAATCTCGATTGCGAGGGAGCAGTCGGTACAGTCGATCGCCGTCATGTCGGCCATTCCTAAGGTCGCGCTTGTGATACAGCACGACCCTAGGGGCCCTGGCTTAACGGAAACTTTCCGGGCGCTCCGCAGCGGAGCGCATCATTTCATTCGAGTGGATTAGGGTACGCCGGCGAGCTCGGCGATCGCCAGCCGCATGATCTGCGCACCAGAGGATTTACGGCCCTTATCGGCCGCGGCGGGTCGCGTAACTTCACCGGGTTGGGTCAGAGCGACCAGCGTTAGCGGCTTTTTGCTCGGCTTCGAGCCGACGGCGATGATGCCGTCATGGCCCATCTGCACCACTTCGCGCCGCAAGGTCCAGGCGCCCGATAGCGCTGTCATGCGGTCCGGCGAGTTGGTGCCGTATTTTTGCACCAGCATGCGCACCTGACGCTCGTTGAGGATCAGCGGCGCTTCCAGCGTCACGTCGACGAGATCATCCGCTTCCGTGTCCATCTCCGCATCACGCACCCGATAGTAGGTGCCGACACCTAAATAGGGGCTCGCATCACGCCAAGGCGCGACCATCATCTTAAACATCGACCAGTCCCTCTCCAGCCTACCCCGGTTGCATTTCGCAACTCGCGCCGGACGTCGTGTTACGCCCCCACTGATTCGCGATCATTTGGGATGCTTGCTGTGCTCCCGCTTTTCGCTTGCGGTCATCTAAAGGCATTCATCGCGCGGATCGCTACCTTTAAATTTTATATATCGCGCTGAATTTTAGATAGTTTGCAGCGATTGGTGGCTCACGCCGCGATGCTGCTTTGAGCGAGCAGCGCAAGTGCGTCGAGCGGCTGCGCATTCATTTGCCAAACTGGGGCTTTTGCGATGATTGCCGCTGAGAAATGCGGTGCCGGTTCAACGCAGCGCGCTGACCAGCCATCGCAACCGCGATAGAGCGCCGGCTGCACGCTTGGCGCGAGTGAGACATCGAAACTGTTGAGCGGCAGCGAAAGGCCGAGGCCGCGAGCCTTGATGTAAGCCTCTTTGCGCGTCCAGCCGGCGAAGAACGCGGCGAGTCGGCCCGACGGCGGCATTGCGTGCAGCTCGGCGACCTCCGCACGCGAGAAGAAGTGTTCGGGGATGTTCTCGGCGAGGAAGCGCTCGTCGTGGAATTCGACATCGCAGCCGACGGTGAGGTCACGGCTAATGGCGAAGAGAGCAAGGTGGCGCGAATGCGACAGGTTGAACTGCAGATCGCTGTCCCTCAAGCATGGCTTGCCGTGGCTTCCGAGATCGAAGCGCAACGCCGCCGGCGCGCGATCGACATAGCGACCGAGCACCATGCGGAGAATGCCGTGACACGCGATGTAGCGATTGCGGTCGCCCTCGAAACGAAAATGCGCGGCGCGCGCGGCTTCGTGGCTGTCGAGCAGGGCTTGCCAGCATGGCAGCGCGCTCACCGCGGCATCGAGATCCGCCCAGAAAACATCGACCTGCGGAAGCACGGCCGCTATCCCGCCGCGCGGCGCTGCGGTGCGGCGCGCTTCGTCTGCATCTGGGCGCGGTGCAGACACGCATCGAGGCGTGCGCCGAGCTCTTCGACAAACGGCTCTTCCAGCATCGTGCGATGACCGCCCGGGATCTCGAAGGTGGCAAAAGCGCCGCGCACCACCTCGCGCCAGCCTTGGCGATAGTCGAGCACGTCCGGCCGATCCGCCGGCTGGAACAGCGCGACATCGCCGGCATAGAGCGGTGTCTCGTAATACAGCGCTGCGTTATCGAGCACGCTGCCGATCCACAGCACTTTCTCCACCGCCTGTGGCGGCCTGACGCGGTCGCGCAGGCTTTCCATCACGCCGCGGAACCGGTCGACCGCATAGCGCCAGCGCGACGGGCCGTCGAGACGCAGCAGCGCCTTCAAATGGTACCGGATCTTGCTGGCGCGCATTTTTTGCGGGCCGATGCGGCGGTAATGCACCGGATTGGTCGAGTGCACCATGACGAGGAGACCAACCTCGGCGCCGTCTTCCATCAATTGACGCGCGACCTCGTAAGCGAGGATGCCTGCCGTACACCAGCCGCCGATGTAATAGGGGCCGGTCGGCTGCGCTTCGCGAATGGCTTTGATCAGCGGTGCGGCGAATTCGGCGAGAGTCGTTGCCTCGGCGAGGCGCTGTTCTTCGGCATGGTCGAGCGCGACGCCGAAGAACGGCTGATCCTTTCCGAGCGCGTGCGCGAGCGGACGCACCGTCGCGCCGCCGAAAAGCCAATAAAGGGGCGGCCGCGTTCCTTCGGGCTTGATCGGCACCAGCCGCGAGGGCGGCGGCGCCATCGGCTCGCTCAGCAGCGCGGCCATGCCTTTGAGCGTCGGCGCCTGGAAGATGCTCGCCATCGAGAGGCGACGTTCGAATTGCTTCTCGATGCGTGCCAGCAGCTTCGCCATCAGCAGCGAATGGCCGCCGAGATCGTGGAAATTGTCGTTGCGGCCGATCGTGTTGATGCCGAGCACATCTTTCCAGATATCGACGAGCTTCGTCTCATGCTCGGTCTGCGGTGCCGCCGGCGCGATGGCGACGACATTGCTCTCGGGCTCGGGCAGGGCGTTGCGATCGATCTTGCGGTTCGGCGTCATCGGCAATTCCGAGAGCGCGACGAAACGCGACGGGATCATGTAATCGGGCAAGTTCTGGCGCATGAAGCGGCGCAGCTCGGCGGCGCTCGGCACCGGCTCGGCATGCGAGACGAAATAGCCGGCGAGGCTGTGCTCGCCCGAGCCATCGGGCCAGGCGCGCGCCGCGGCGGCGACAAGGCGCGGATGCGCGGCGAGGGCGGCCTCGACCTCTTCGATCGCGACGCGGAAGCCGCGGATCTTCACCTGGTGATCGGTGCGGCCGAGGCACTCGATCGTGCCGTCGCGGCGGAAGCGGCCGAGATCGCCGGTGCGATAGAGCCGCTCGCCCCCACCTCTTGCATTGGGCGCAACCGCGCGCTCGACGAAGCGCTCGCGCGTGAGCTCATCGCGATAGTGATAGCCCCGCGCCACGCCGGTACCGCCGATATGGATTTCGCCGACCACGCCGGCCGGCACGGGATTGCCGCTGGCATCGAGGATGTAGATCGACGTGTTGGCGATCGGCCGGCCGATGGCGATGCGCTCGCTGCCGGCGGTGACGCGCTCGACCGTTGACCAGATCGTGGTCTCGGTCGGGCCGTACATATTCCAGAGCGCGGCGCAGCGCGGCAGCAACTGATCGGCGAGATCGCGCGACAGCGCTTCACCGCCGCAAAGGACGGTCATGTCCTTGGCGCCGCGCCAGCCGGATTCGATGAGGCCGCGCCAGGTCGCCGGCGTCGCCTGCATCATGTCGGGCCGCGCGCCGGCGATCAGCGCCGCGAGTAGCGGCGGATCGCTCACCGTCTCGCGGTCGGCGATGATGACGGTGCCACCGCTGACCAGTGGCAGAAACAACTCGAGCGCGGCGATGTCGAAGGAAAGCGTCGTCACCGACAGCAGCGACTGGCCCTGCGCGAAACCGGGCCGCTCTTGCATCGCGGCCAGCAGATTGACCAGCGCGCGTTGCGTGATCTCCACGCCTTTCGGCTTGCCGGTCGAGCCCGAGGTGTAGAGGACATAGGCTAAACTAGCGGGCAAAGGTGGCGCGGGTGGAGCGGCTGTATCGCTCGCGGCGCTACCTTCGTCGCAGAGAAGGACGGGCACGCCGGCGGACGGCAGCACCGCTTTGAGATCGCGCTGCGTGAGAAGCGCGGCGGAGCGCGCATCCTCGATGATGAAGGAAAAGCGCTGCGCCGGCAGGGCGGGATCGAGGGGCAGATAAGCCGCGCCGGCCTTCATGATCGCGAGCAGGCTCGCGATCATGTCCGGCCCGCGCTCGAGGGCGACCGCGACGAGCGAGCCGGGGCCGATGCCGGCCTGGCTCAGCCGCGTCGCCAGCGCGTTGGCGCGCTGATCGAGTTGGCTGTAGCTCCAGCTCTGATTGCCCGAGAGGATCGCGGTCGCATCGGGATGCGCGCGCGCCACCGCCTCGAACCATTGCGGCAGCGTGCTTTGCGGAATGTCGCGCTGCGTCGCATTCCAGTCGCGCAGGATCTGCCGCGATTCCGCGGCGCTCAGCAGCGGCAGCTGCGCCAGTGTCGTCGAGGGATTGGCGACGATGCCTCCGAGCAAACTCGTCCAATGGCCGATCATGGCACGGATCGTTTCGACATCGAACAACTCGGTGCTGTAGAGGAAGCGGCCAATCAGCCCTTCGACCCGCTCCTCGAGCTCGAGATAGAGATCGAGTTTGGCGGTGCCGACCGCGACGTCCATCTGCGTCAGATCCCAGCCATTGCCGAATTCCGGCATTGGCGGCTGGATTGAGAACAGTACTTGGAACAGCGGATGACTGCTGGCGTCGCGCTTCGGCTTCACCGCGCGGACGACATGATCGAAGGGCGCGTCGGCGTTATCGAGCGCGCCGAGCACAGTGTCGCGCACTTCCTTGAGGAACGCGCGAAACGGCTTATCGGCTTGTGGCCGGCTGCGCAGCGCGACCGAATTGAGGAAGTAGCCCATCAGCGCTTGCAGCTCGGGCCGGCGCCGCGTGTCGGTGACGCCGCCGACGATGACATCGTCCTGGCCGCTATAGCGATGCAGCATCACCTTATAAGCGGCGAGCAGCACCATGTAGAGCGTGACGCCTTCGGCTTTCGCGAGCGATTTGAGATGCTCGGTCAGCGCGCCGCTGAGGGCAAAGGTCTCCATCGCGCCGTGATAAGCGAGATTATCCGGCCGCGGCCGATCGCTCGGCAGTTGCAGCACCGGCAGCTCGCCGGCGAGCCGCTCGCGCCAATAGGCGAGCTGCTTGTCGAACGCGCCGCTTTCGAGTTGCTGCCGCCGCCACAGCGCGTAATCGCCATATTGCAGGCGTGGCGCGGGCAGAGACGGCGTCGTGCCGGCTTCGTAGGCGGCGTAGATCGCCGCCAGCTCGGGCACCATCACCTGATAGAGCGAGACGCCGTCGAAGATGATGTGATGAAGCGCGAGATAGATGCGGTATTCATCCGCCGCCATGCGAATGACGTGGCCGCGAAACAACGGTGCCCGAGCGAGATCGAACGGCTTGCGCGCATCGGCGACCGCGAGGCGGACCGCCTCGGCCTCGCGCTCGGCCGGCGGCAATGCGCTGAGATCGGTCAGCTTCAAGCTGATATGGCATTCCGGCGCGACGATCTGCCTGACGTCGCCATGGACTAAGGCGAAGAAGCTGCGCCAGCTCTCGTGACGGCGCAGAACCTCGTCGAAGGCGCGTTCGAGCAACGCGATATCGAGCGGACCGCAGCGATGGATGGTGACGGCCTCGTTGTAGAGCGGCACGTCCTGCGCCATCGCCGCATGGACCCAGACATTCATCTGTTCGGCCGAGATCGGCGCGTCCGTGCCGGGTGCACGCGGCGTGATCGACGGCACGCTTTCGGCGCGCGGCGTGTTGCTGCCTGCCAGCATTTTTTGCAGCAGCCGGCGTTTCGCCTCGGACAATTGTGCCGTGTCGCTCATAACGATCGCTGCACTGAGGAGGATTAAGCGGCGCGGAAGGTGACGTTCAGCGCTTTGAGGCCGCGCAGACCGAGATTCTCGCGCCAGACCAGATTCTGCGGCGGCAGCGCGATGTCCTTGAGGCGGCCCAGCAGTGCGGTAAAGGCGATCTGGCCTTCCATACGGGCCAAGGGCGCGCCGAAGCAGAAATGCGCCGCCCAGCCGAAAGCGAGATGGCGATTGTCCTGGCGCAGCAGATCGAGCTTGTCGGGATCGGCGAAGCGTAGCGGATCGCGATTGCCCGCGGCCATCACCGCCATTACCGCATCGCGCTTCTTGATGCGCTTGCCGCCGAGCTCACTATTCTCCGGCGCGATGCGCGCGGTGTGCTGGCTCGGACTCTCATAGCGCAGCAATTCCTCGACCGCGGTTTCGATGATCGTTGGATCATCGCGCAGCTGCGCCAGCGCGTCGGGGTTGCGCAGCAAGGTCAGCATGCCGTTGCCGATGAGATTCGTCGTCGTCTCCTGGCCGCCGACCATGGTGACGATGGTATTGGCGATGATCTCTTCCTCGGTGAGGCGCGCACCTTCGACTTCGGCGGTCATCAGCGAATGGATCAGGCCCTCGCGCGGCAGTCTTGCCTGCTCGCGGATCGCGGCGCGGAAATACGCCTGCATCTCCTCGACGCTTTTGAGCACGCGCGCGGCGCGGTCGGGATTGTGCTGGAAATTGCCAAGCATTTCCGCGAAATCGGCCGACCAGGATTTGAGCTGCTCGTGATCCTCGGTCGGCACGCCGAGCATCTCGGCGGTGACGATCGCGGGAAGCGGCGCCGCGAAATCGGCGATCAGATCGATCTTGCCCTTGGGCAAGGCGCGCGCGATCAGCGTCTCGGCGATCTCGGCGATATGCGTGCGCATGTTCTCGATGCGGCGGGAGGTGAAGGCGACCGAGCAGAGCTTGCGCAGCCGCGTATGCGCCGGCGCGTCCATGAACAGCATCTGCTTGGTCATAACCTGTGCGATCGGCGCAAGCCGCTCGATGCCCATTGCCTTGATCTGCTCGGGGTTCGGCGTGCGATCGGCGGAGAATTTATGGAGGACGGTGATGCAGTCCTGATAGCCGGTCACCACCCAGGCGTGGAGATAGGGATCCCAATGCACGGGATCGGTCTCGCGCAGCTTCTTATAGAGAGGGTAGGGATCGGCGAGGACCGCCGGATCCATCAGTTGATAAAGGCTGAGACTCGGATCGGGTCGGCCGGTCGGCAATGAAGCTGAATCGGGCGCCAAAACTTCCTCCGCACGATTAGTTGCCGAGCAGGCGCTGGGCCTCTTCGTCGCTCATGGATTCGAGCTTGGCGACCAGAAGGTTCTCAATGGTCGCGGCAAGGTTCGCCACGGTTTGTGCTTCGAAAAGGTGCCACAGCGTCAGCTCGATACCGAAGGCCTCGCGCGCGCGAATGACGACTTGCGTGCCCAGCAGAGAATGACCGCCGATGAGAAAGAAATTGTCGTCGGCGCCGATCGTGTCGTTGCCAAGAACGTCGGCGACGATGGCCGCCAGCTTGATCTCGGTCGGTGTCGACGGCGCGCGGAAGCCTTTTTGGTCGAGCGAATTCTCGGCGCTCGGCTCGGGCAGCGCGTCCTTGTCGAGCTTGCCGCTGCTGGTCAGCGGCAGTTCGGCGAGGTCGACGAAGGCCGCCGGGATCATGTATTCCGGCAGCGACTCCGCAAGGAACGCGCGCAGCTCTTCCGACGTGGTGCTTTGCTCGCCCGCGGCGACGACATAAGCGACGAGATAGATCTCGCCCTGCGCATTCTCGCGCGGCACGACCGCGCAGGACGCAACCGCCGGGTGGCGTGCGAGATTGGCAGCAATCCCGTCGGGCTCGACGCGATAGCCGCGGACCTTCACCTGATTGTCGATGCGGCCGCGGAAGCAAATCTCGCCATTCGGCAGCATGCTCGCGAGATCGCCGGTGCGATAGAGCCGCGCGCCGGGCTCGCTGCTGAAAGGATCGGCGACGAAGCGCTCGGCAGTGGCTTCGGGCCGGTTGCGATAGCCGCGGCCGACACTGCGGCCGCCGATGCACAACTCGCCCGGCCAACCCGGCGAAACGGGCGCGCCCTCGCTGTCGAGAATGTGGATCGTCGTGCCGGCGATCGCTTTGCCGATCGTCGGCAACGCGCCATCGACGCTACGCGTCGGCATCACACCGGAGGTCGCGACGACGGTGCATTCCGTCGGGCCGTAATTGTTGACGACCGCGAAGGGCAGCTCGGGCCGCGGGAAAACATGCAGCGTGTCGCCGCCGGTCAGCAGGAAGCGCAGCTTCGTCGCGGCCGGCCAATCCAAGGTGATCAGCAGCTCGGCAAGCGGCGTCGGCACGAAGCCGATCGAAACCTGCTCGTCAGCGAGCCACTGCTTCAGCAGCAGTGCGGAGCTGCGCGTCTCATCATCGGCAAGGGTGAGTGTCCCTCCCGCGCTAAGGCACGGCCACACTTCCCAGATCGAGGCATCGAAGCCGAGGCCGGCGACATGGCTCGCGGTATCGGTTTCGGTCATGTCGAAGGCGGCGTGGTGCCAATTGACGAGATGGACGAGGTTGCCATGCGTGATCTCGACGCCTTTAGGCTCGCCGGTCGAGCCGGAGGTGTAGATCACATAGGCGAGCTCGCTCGGATGATTGGTCTCGCGCACGACGCGCGCGGCGAATTGCGCCAAAGCGTTGCCCTGCGCATCGAGCGCAACCGGCAGTCGCGCGGCACTGGCGAGATGATTGACGGTCGCGGCGGGACCGATGACAGCGAGGGCTTGCGCATCGTCGAGCAAATTGCACAGCCGCGCCTCCGGCCAAGACGGGTCGAGCGGCAGGAAGGCGCCGCCGGCGCGCCAAACGCCGAGACAGGCGACGACGCGCTCGAAGCTGCGGTCGAGTGCAATGCCGACGACGGTTTCGGGGCCGACGCCAATCGAGCGGAGATAACCGGCGACGGCGTCGGCGCGCTCGTCGAGCTCGCCATAGGTCATCGTCCGGCCGCTGCCGGCGCGCAAAGCGATCGCATGCGGTGCCGCGCTCGCGTGTTCCGCCACGCGCTGGGGCACGCTCCGATGAGCCCGCTCGCCTGCCTCGCTCCGATCGGTCTGGACGCTTTCTGCGTCGCTACTGTTCTGTTGCTTCCACATCACTATTGAGGAAGCCAGAGACAGATTAGATTTTAGTTACCTGTGGGGTTTCTACGGCTTAACACCAACGGATCTTAGCTCTGGACTGTGTGTAACCCCGGTTTTGCACGCTTTTTGTTTACCCTAACGCGCGTTTACCATGTTGCGCGCCGCAGGTTGCGCTGGGGACCAAAAAGCGCGAAAACCCGGCCACGGTTCGGAGGAGATAGCAATGGTACATAAAGTGACGGTCGAGGGCCGGGAGATGGACCTCGACAAGTTTCGGCTGCGGAATTTCGTGGGCAAGCTTGCCGAGCTCGGCGAGCTCGAAGTGCATGAAGAGCCGGTCGCCCTGGCCGATCTGAGCCACGTGATCGAGAGCAGCTCCAAGGCCCAGCTCTTTAAGAATGTGGGCGCCGAGCATTATGAGGTGGTCGCTGCCACCGCCGGCAGCCGCAAGCGCCTCGCCGCCGCCTTCGGGGTCGAGCCGGCGAAAGCGGTCTCCGAATTCGCGCGCCGCCTCGAGACGCCGCAGCCCGTCGTCACGATCCCTTCGGCCGATGCGCCCGTTCACCAAGTGATCAAGACCGGCGACCAGATCGATCTCACCAAGCTGCCCTTCCATCCACAGCATGAATTCGACGGCGGCACTTATATATCGTCGGGCATCGACTACACGATTGACCCGGCGAACGGCCGTGCCAATATCGGCTGCCGCCGCCTGATGCTGCGCTCGAAGAACACGATGCGCGCCAATCTCACGGCGAATTCCGATCTCAAGAAGATCTACAAGGCCTGTGTCGAGCGCAAAGAGAAGCTGCCGGTCAGCTTCGTCGTCGGCTCGCATCCGATCGACTTCCTCGCCGCGGTGCAGCGCCGTCCGGGCGACGAGCGCAACATCCTCGCCAGCCTCAGGGGCGAGCCCGCGCCGCTGGTGAAAAGCGTGACCAACGATGTGATGGTCCCGGCCGATGCCGAGATGGTGATCGAAGGCTATTTCGACGAGCTCGGCTATCGCGAGATGGAAGGGCCCTACGGCGAGATGTGGGGCTATTACGGGCCGATGCATATCGACCCCGTATTCACGGTCACCGCGATCACCCATCGCAAGGACGTGCTCTTCCAGACCGTGCTGCATTCGAGCCATATCCTCGCGCGCGGCGATTCACCGAACATGAGCGCACTCGGCACCGAGGTTCATATTTGGCGCTGCCTGCGCAAGGCCGGCATCGAGCCCACAGCCGTAGCGATGGGCCCGGGCCTGCGCCTACACGGCCGCGTCGCGCTGAAGCGCGGCAAGCCGAGCGAAGCGCGCACGGCGATCGAGGCGCTGCTCAAAGAAACCGCGTTGAAGCATGTCGTCGTCGTCGATGACGATGTCGATGTGACACAGTCCGACGCGGTCGAATGGGCGCTCTGCACGCGCTTCCGCGCCGATCGCGATCTCATCGTCCTGAAGACGCAGGAGGGCGCCTATATGGACCCGACCATGTTCGA
>Ga0134125_10003913_pt1 | contig 17092 bp, 20 predicted proteins | sample KB31751_FD_96464 | JGI IMG/M metagenome (GOLD analysis project Ga0134125, IMG submission 96464) | Terrestrial soil microbial communities with excess Nitrogen fertilizer from Kellogg Biological Station, Michigan, USA - KB3-175-1 | ecosystem: Environmental > Terrestrial > Soil > Unclassified ...
TGCAATCCTGGATACACCAGGGCGTGAGGTTTCTCCCAACCCTTGAAACTCGCGAAGTCGTTCATAACCCTCGCTAGTCGCTGACTTTGGGAGTTGCCAGGCGCTGGCTGCCACCGGCTCAGTGTTGCGCAACGATAGTAGCCGTGACTAGATCGAGAGCTCGACGGGAAAAAATAAAAATTTCTTTTTCCTCAAACCCGCAACGCTCTCGCCCGTCTTACAATATCGGTTTCCTGAAAATTTGTCGGAGGTCTTCATGCCGTCTGTCCAGCATGTATCTGCCAAGCGAGGCGACGTTCTTGTTCTTGTGGGCACAATGAAAGGCGCGTTTGTCGTGCGGTCAGACGCCGGGCGGAGGCGCTGGAGCGTGGGCGGGCCGTACTCGGTCGGATCGCCCGTGTACACCATGGCGCTGGATACGCGCGCGGGGCGGAACCGGCTGTGGTGGGGCAACCAGAGCTTCCGCTGGGGAACGTTTCTCTCGTCGTCAGATGATTTCGGGAAGACTGTGACGCAGCCGGAAACCTACGCCATCAAATTCCCCGCCGAATCGGGCTTGGCGCTCAAGAACATCTGGCAGCTTTGCATGCCGAAGGACGAGCCGGACACCATCTACTGCGGCGTGGAGCCCTCCTGCCTGTTCGTTTCCCGCGACGCCGGCCAGAGTTGGGCGCCGGTGGAAGGACTCCTGAAGCATCCGCACCGGCCCAAATGGACTCCGGGCGGCGGAGGCATGTGCCTGCACACAATTGTTCCGCATCCGACCAAGCGCAACAGCATGATCATCGCCATGTCTACCGGTGGGTGCTACCGCACGGATGATGGTGGTGCAACATGGCAGGCGCGCAACCAGGGCGTTCGCGCAGAATTTATGCCGGATGAATATCCTGAGTTTGGCCAGTGCGTGCACAAGATCGGGCGCGACGCGGTGAACCCGGAGCGGCTCTACCTGCAGAACCATTGGGGACTTTATCGCAGCGATGACGGCGGCAATTCCTGGCAGGACATCGCTAACGGCGTACCGTCGGACTTTGGCTTCTCCATGGTGGCGCATCCACATGATGCCGATACAGCATATATCGTCCCGATAGAGTCGGACGAGTATCGCTGCACGCCGGAAGGAAAGCTGCGCGTTTATCGCACGCGCAATGCAGGCAAAAGCTGGGAGCCTATGACCAAAGGGCTTCCGCAAAAGAACGCCATGGAAACAGTGCTGCGCGATGGAATGGCCTCAGACACACTGGACCCGGCAGGCATTTATTTTGGAACACGCAGCGGGATGGTGTATGGCTCCCATGATGACGGCAAGTCGTGGCAACCGATCCTGGAAGGAGTGCCGCCGGTCGTCTGTGTACACGCGGCGGTCGTCGGCGAAGGCGCACCGGGAGCAACTTCAGCGCGCAGGAGTGGAGGCGCAAAGAAGAGTGCCAAGAAAAAATCGGCGGCCAGGAAGGCGGCATCCAAATCCGGCAAAAAAGCAAAGGCACGGGCGAGATAAATGGCAGTGACGGTGAGGATCCCTTCATACCTGGCAGGGTTCGCGAGCGGACAAAACGAGATTGCCGTTGAGGACGGCGCCACCAATGTGCGCGAGCTTCTCGAGAAGGTGTGGCATCTCCATCCCGCGCTCAAGGACCGCGTGGTGGATGAGCAGGGGCAGATCCGGCAGCACATCAACATCTTTGTGGATGGCGAAGCGATTCGTCTTACCGGCAATCAGGAAACGCCAGTGCCCAGCGGCGCTGATGTGATGATTGTGCCGGCCGTGAGCGGAGGGAAGTCATCGGTTGATGTGGGCATCGGGTGATCGGGTGATCGGAACTGCCAAACCCACCACGGAGAAGAGCCTGAAGGCGCCTGTGCCACGCAGGCTGAACATTACTGGTTCTTTGCAAAGCGAAGATCGCTGTAAATAGAAAGCGGGACGCCAGTTTCTGCGGCCCGCTTCTGCCATCATGTGACTTATCCTTTTGCTGGTTGCTCCACCTGCAAGTTGTTGTTGACTTTGAACACGCCTGGCACCCCATTGGCGCGGATGAAGGCGCTGTCTTTGTCGGCCTGAGTGCGCACCATGCCCACCAGGTCCACGTGGCCGTTCTTCACCACGATGTGAATCGGCGGCACTGGCTGACTAGCATAGCTTGAGAGCCGCGGGTCGCCGAAGACAGCACGCGCAACCTGGGCGCGAATGCGGTCGTCGTTGAAGGACGCCGGCAGCACCTCAATGCGATTGTCCACGCGCTCCACGCCTTCAAGACGCTTCACCGAACTTTGCGCAACGTCTTTAACAATGGCATCGCGCACCTGGCCGTAGAGCGTCACCGTGCTGCCGTCCACGCGATAACTCAAATTATCGAAAACCCCAAACTGCGGAATCATCACCAGCGCGTGTCGTACTTCCTTGTTAAGCCGCTGATCCAGCCGGCCGTTGTCGCTGGCTGAGCTGCCGAACGCCGCTCCGGCCAGCCCCAATGACAAGACCGCGCTCAGTAGCAGTCGTAAACTCCTTTTCATGTCTTTCTCCTCACCTGTCGAATTAACGATTCAGTTAATTGATTAGACTCGGCGATTCGCTGCCACGATTCGGGAACGGTAGGTTGTTGATGATTCTTGATAGATGTTTACAGGGGAAGCTCTCTACTGGGAAAGCTGACGTCCTGATCTGGGCTGAGCAGCGGACGTGCTCAGGACTAAACCATTGCTGTACCGAGACAGTAGCATCTGAGATAGGCAGAATTCACCAGAAGCCGTAACCCGGATCAGCAGGTGCTCGGCGCCGGGTCCTCTCTTCAGAGACAGCCACGAACGTGCTTCATTGCACCCTGAACCTCTCATTGATCACGCGCTGCAGCCGCGGACGGTAGATCAGGTCAAAAGCCAGTTCCTTGTCAGGAAACATGGCCAGCGCTGCATTTTTGCAATTCGCGATCATTTCCAGGGCTTCAGCCCGGGTGAGGTCGGGGTCCTGGCTCAGGACGGAGAGCACCATATCCATCATCAATTGCAGCCGGCGCAGGTTGCGGCGTTCGGCTTCCTTTTCAGCTTCGGTTTGAGCGCACGGTTGACCACTCTCCGTTTCGTCGTTGCTTTGAGGCGGGCCGGATTGGTGAGATTCCATTCGAATGACTCCCTGTACAACAGATCGCTGAAGGAGTTCAGCGTCACAATTGCCGTCTTTCTCAGGTTGGATGGAGCGCCTTGCGCAGCCGGTTGTTTTTGCCGCATGATGAGTTTTCCAGCATCACTGGTAAATGTGATCTGAGAGGGAGGAATACCGTGAGCGCCACACCTGAACCCAAGCCTCAAGCCAAACTGGTAAAGGTCTTTGACACGCAGCAGGAAACGGAAGCCATGATCGTTCACGGCCTGCTCACTTCAGCGGGCATTGAGTCCCTGGTCAGCAGCATTGACGCCGACCAGGCATTGTGGCCGGGCGTAGGCGGCGTGGTCGTGATGGTGAATCCCGAACAGGCTGAGGAAGCCCGCAGAGTGATTGAACAGTACAACGACCCCGGCGCGGAGCTTGAAGAACTGGCGGACGAACAACCGGAAGAGCCTGCCTGACTCGAGATCAGAAAAATCTCACCTTTCTAAACAAGCACACCCCAATAATCCTTCGGACCAGAAAGGCCTTCGTGCGCCTGCTGCCACACATGTGTTCTCGCTAACACGCGGCTTTGTGCTCCTTCGGCAACCCATCTCTGCCTAAGTCGTTGAGTTTTGAGCATGCGGACCATTTCTCTGCATGCGGCCAATCATTTGCACTCGAATCGGAATCGATGCCGCCGATGCGGTATCGGAGGAAAGCAAATGATGCGCAACGGAGAAAGCCGCCTCAACGATGAAACCCGAACCCGCCTGATCGCAGCGCTGCTGGCGGTGATGTTGCTCATGGCTGGGCCTCTGTTCGGCCAGGAAGCGCTGGCAGGGCCAGCCCAGGTGGGCGAAGGCTCATTGCTCTATCGCTCGCCCATTACAGGGCAGCAGGAGCTGATCCCGCTCCTCCACACGGATGTAAATCTGGACGTGCGCGGCCCAGTGTGCGCGGCCACAGTCACGCAACAATACGTGAACTCCAGCTCGATGCCAATCGAGGCTGTTTACGTCTTTCCGCTGCCGCATGACGCCGCGGTGTATGACATGGAAGTTCGCATCGGCAACCGGGTGATCCGCAGCGTGGTGCGGGAGCGCGAAGAGGCCAAGCGTACTTATGACGCCGCCAAAGCGCAGGGCAAGCGCGCGGCGCTGGTAGAACAGGAGCGGCCGAATATCTTCACGACCTCGGTGGCCAACATCATGCCGGGCGACCGCATTGATGTGCGGCTTGAGTACGTGGAGCCGTTGAAGTGGGAAGACGGCAGAATGCGCCTGGAGTTCCCCATGGTGGCGGGCCCGCGCTACATTCCCGGCACGCAGGCCATCGGCCACAGCGGCACAGGTTGGGCCATGGACACCGACGCGGTCCATGACGCCTCACGCATCACTCCTCCGGTGCGCAATCCGGCAACCCGCTCCGGCCACGACATCTCGCTGGCGGTGGATCTCGATCCAGGCTTTGCAACTGCTTCCGTCAAGAGCATTTCGCATGAGATTGCTGTCCAGCGTTTACGCGATGGTCGTCAGCATGTGGTGCTGGCCACGGGCGCCACCATTCCCAACCGGGACTTTATCCTTGACGTAGAGCAGGCCCAGAGTGCAAAACCCAGCACCGCTCTTTTACTCTCTCCAAACAGCAATTCCGGAGAAACGCAGTTTCTGCTGGCCGCCTATCCTCCTACGGTGCAGTCCGGCAAGCGCATGCCGGTGGAAATGCTATACATGATCGATGTATCAGGATCCATGGAGGGCACGTCCATCGCGCAGGCGCGCGGAGCGCTACTGGATGCACTGGACCGGCTGAATCCGGACGATCGTTTCGGAATTCTGGCATTCAGCAGCGGGTATCAGGAGTTTTCGCCCGAACCGCTGCCCGCGACGTCACAGAACCTGGAAAGAGCGCGCCAGTACGTCAAAAATCTGGAGGCGGGCGGCGGCACGGAGATGCTGCCGGCGCTCCAGCACCTCATGCAGAAACCGGAAACGCCCGGTTACCTGCGTCACATTGTTCTCCTCACTGATGGCGATCTGGGCAACGAGGAGGAGATTTTCACGGCCATGCGGCAGCACCTGGGCAATGCTCGGCTGTATACCGTGGCGATTGGCAGCGCGCCGAATCTTTTTCTCGCAACCAAAATGGCGCAATTCGGGCGAGGGACGTTCACGCACATCGCGGACATTCACGAGATCCAGCAGCAGATGGGCAAGCTGTTTGAGAGCATTGAAAGCCCGGTACTCACGGATGTGAAGCTGTCCTTTGACGGAGTGAACGTTGAGGGAATGTACCCGGAGCACCCGCCCGACCTCTTCATGCGCCAACCGCTCCTGATTTTCGGCCGGATCACCGACGGCAGCAAAGGCAGCGTGCGGTTGACGGCGCGAGCGGGAAACCAGCCGTACGAGACGACCATCCCGTTTGACGTGTCTAAGGCAAGCTTCCATCCTGGGATCACTACACTTTGGGCACGGCAGCGTGTGGAAGACTTGATGGACCGTTGGCGGCAGTCGGACGAGACTGATCGTGCTGCGGTTCGCACGGAGGTAATTACCACGGCTGTGCAATACCGGCTGGTCACGCGCTTCACTTCGTTGGTTGCGGTGGAGGAAGTTGCGTTGAATCCGGGCGGAGCGCAGAACACTGTCGCGGTCCCAACGCAGCTGCCCGCAGGCTGGCAGATGGAAAAGGTCACGGGCGCGCCGGCAACCGGCACAGCAGATGCGTTCCTTGAAACCGTCGGGCTCACGTTTTTGCTGCTTGGCGCAACGCTGTTTTTGCTGCTGCGACTCCGCAGGGCAGGAGCGATGTCATGAAAGCCGTGCGCTGGTTTGCGGCATTGCTCCTGTTTGCCGGCACGAGCCTCACCGCTCGCGCCCTGTACCTCCAGGCCAAGGCGGAGTTGGCGGGGATTCTGATCCGCCGCGCGTGGGAGCAGAGAATCCATTCCGGCAAAGCAACTCCGCCATGGCCGTGGGCGGATACCTATCCGATTGCGCGCCTCGAAATCCCGCGGCTCAGGTACGACGAAATCGTTCTGGAGGGCGCCACGCCGCGCACACTGGCCTTTGGTCCGGCGCGTCTGCTGAGTAGTGCAGCGATCGGCGGCCCGGGAAACCTGGTGCTGGCGGGCCATCGCACAAGCTGGTTCCGGCCGCTGGAAGCGATCAAGCAGGGCGACACCGTCGAGCTCGAATGGTTTGACGCGCGCAGCAAGCGATTGCACGAGCGGAGCTACGCTGTGACCGAGATTCGCGTTGTCAATCCTGAAAATCTTGATCTGCTGGAGCCAACGCCGAATGACGAGCTTACGCTGATCACGTGCTATCCATTTGGCCGCAGCCCGCGCTCGCCGCAACGCTTTGTGGTGCGCGCCGGTCCGGTATCGGGAAACCTTACCGCTGATGAACGCTGATGGCACTGATTACCACTGTCCAGGATAGACGTGGGAGCCGTTCAGGGGATCGGTTGCGTGTTCCATCGCCAGTGATTACAATGTAATTACAGAGGAAGCGATGAAAACAGAGTTGGTGCGGATCGGCAATTCGCGGGGCGTGCGTATTCCCAAGCCGCTGATCGAACAGTGTGGCTTGGGAGAAACGGTGGACCTGCGCGTAGAAAATGATTGTCTAATAATTTCGCCGGGGCGGCGCCCGCGTGAAGGCTGGGCAGAGGCATTCCGTGCTGCCGGGAGTTCAAGGGAAGACGAACTGCTGATGGAACGCGCTGGGCCCAACGAATTTGATCTCGAGGAATGGAAGTGGTAAGTCGCCTTCCTCGCCGCGATGAAGTGTGGCTCGTATCGCTGGATCCAACACAAGGGGCTGAAATCCAGAAGACGCGTCCCTGCCTGATTATCTCTCCTGATGAAATGAACCAGCATCTGCGCACGATTGTGGTAGCGCCCATGACGACCGTGTCGCGACCCTATCCAACCAGAGTTCCGGTTCGGTTTCAGGGCAAGACTGGCCAAGTAGCGGTGGACCAGCTTCGCGCGGTAGATCGCCAACGTCTCATCAAACGCCTAGGACGTGTGCCAACGATGACCGCCGAGGTCGTGACTGACAGGCTACTGGAGATGTTCAGCCGAGGATGATGGCAAATGCCTACTGCTGGTATGCGCTAATGGAACTGGTTTCCCGACTAAAGATTGACATTTGGATGAAAGTGCCAATCGTGTTCATCACTGGAAATCAGTTCAATCAGTGTTGTCAGCGGTAAGGTTTTGAACAGCTATTTGTCGTAATGCAGCAGCGAGAAGACCTCAATGCCGTCAAACTTCTTGCGGCCGTGGAGGAAGTCCAGCTCGACCACGAAGCCCAGACCGGCGATATCAGCGCCCAGAGATTTGGCGAGCTGCACACAGGCGTTGGCCGTGCCGCCGGTCGCAAGCAGGTCATCAACCACAATAACGCGCTGGCCCGGGCGGATAGCGTCCTTGTGGATCTCGAGCGTATCAATGCCGTATTCGAGCTCGTAATTCCACTTGACGGTGTCCGCCGGGAGCTTGCCGGGCTTGCGGATGGGCACGAATCCGGCGTTCAGGCGATAGGCGAGCGCGGGACCAAAGATGAAGCCACGGGCCTCAATAGCCAAAACCAGGTCGATTTTCGAGCTTAGATAGTGCTCGGAGAGAGCATCAATGAGCGTGGCGAAGCCGACGTTGTCTTTGAGAAGTGTGGTGATGTCGTAGAACAGAATGCCTTTCTTGGGGAAGTCGGGAACTTCGCGGATCAGCTTCTTCAGGTGCTCGCAGTTGTGCGGCATCTACCATGCTCCTTCAATGCGAAAAGTATCGAGCCCGGGTATCGGGTCAGCCGGCAATTCCTTTACTTCATCAACGCGGGCGGCGCGCGGCCCTTGCTGCAATTTGGAGCGTAGAGCGTGAACCTGCTGCTCGGTGCCGATGGCCAGCACCTCTACGGTACCATCCAGATTGTTGCGCACCCAGCCGGCCAGGCCGATCTGGCGCGCCTCATGATCGACGAACCAGCGGAAGCCCACACCCTGAACGCGTCCTCGAACAATGTACCGCTTAGCGATCAAGTCTGTCCTGTCTTCCTCTCGCGAACCACGATGGACCCGCAATCTTGTAACAGCGATCCAACTATGGCTAAGTGCCAGCTGCTAAGTGCCAGTTGTTACGCCCGCGACAGATATGCGCCTTCCGCCGTGTCAACCTTGATCTTTTCGCCTTCATTGATGAAAGGCGGCACCTGCACGATGAGCCCGGTTTCGGTTTTAGCCGGCTTGGTGACGCTGGAGGCAGTCGCTGACTTGAGGCCCGGCTCGGTCTCCACCACGGTGAGCACCACAGTCTGCGGCAGCTCGATGCCCACGGCTTTGCCATCGTAGAACTCGACCTTGATTTGCAGGTTGGCGGTCAGGTAATCGACCGCATCGCCCAGGGTGTCGCGGCGCAGATGAGTCTGCTCGTAATTTTCCGTGTTCATGAAATAAAAATCGTCGCCATCCTGGTAGAGAAACTCCATAGGGACTTCATCCACATTGATCTTGTCAATTGGATCGGCGGAGCGAAAGCGGTGCTCAAACATGGCGCCGGTGCGGATATTGCGCAGCTTGGCCTGGATGAAGGCGCGCAGGTTTCCGGGCGTGCGATGCTCGACGCTGAAAACCAGATGAAGGTCGTTATTGTGCTTGATAATCATCCCCGGACGCATCTGTGTCGCTGGAATCGCCATGGGTGAACTCTTCTCCTCAATTCTTGTGTGTGTCTGGTGAATTGTCTGTTCCGCTAATGGGGAGACGGGAACAGACACCGCGACCCTTCGGTCAGAAAAGGCCGGCAGGACGAACTGAAAATTTTACCCCATCCGCCGTCTATACGCATCTGGGCTGGCTCGTGATCTATGTAAGAATTCGCGAGGCCGCTCTCCTGCGAGGACAACGTTCGCCCAGCGCTTCTTTTCTAACAATGCGCAGCCCTTTGCCCGCAAACGCGAGCCGCCGGATGCAGTCTTCAGCCGGTTGGGGGCTTCCCGGGAAAGCTGAGCAGAGAGGAGAACCGATATGAAGGTGCGCGACATTATGACAGCGGAGGGGCTGGCGACTGCCACCCTGGACACGACGCTTGCTGAAATTGCCGAACGCATGCGCGACGAAAACGTGGGCGCGATTCCCATTGTGGATGACGACGAGAAACTATGCGGCATCATTACCGACCGCGACATTGTTGTCCGCGCGGTAGCAGAAGGCGAGGACCCCGGCGAGTGCACGGCCGAGGAAATTTTGAGTGAACAGCTCCACACCATCGATCCCGATGCGGATTTAGAGGATGCTGCGGACCTGATGGCCCGTCACCAGATCCGCCGGCTGCCGGTGGTGGAAGAAGAGACTGTGATCGGGATGATTTCGCTGGGCGATTTGGCGGTGAAGTCGGAAGAGGACGAAGCTTCAGACGTGCTGGAAGACGTTTCAGAAGGCGTGCGTCAAACAGGCGGTCGCGGCTCGCAGCAGAGCAGGGGCCAGACAACAGCTCGTGGGCAGGCGCAGAATCGCGGCACGTCACAGCGCGCGGGCAGCGTGGATTCGCAGTTCAACGCCGCGGGGCGCTCGCCCGGCGAACAAGTGGCCGAAGAGGAAACTGAATACCAGCGCCGTAGCGGCGGACGCCAGACCGGCGGGACGCGGGCGGAGAGCGCCAATGCGGGACGTACGCGCAACCAGTCCCAGAGCCAGCAGACCATCGCCAATGAAATTGTGGACATGGAAGGCGAGGAAGAGCCCGAATTCCAAAATGCAGGCGGCGGCCAGGCACGGCAGCGCGCCAATCAGCAGCAGGCCGCTCGCGGAAGGCAGGGAACGTCGGTTCGCGGCAGACAAGGCAGCGAACTGCGCGAATCGGGCACGAGTACGCGGTCGCAGGGGATCAGCAACCGCTCTCAGAAGGAAGAAACCCAGCGCCAGCAGAAAGTCACGCCCATGCGGGCTGAAGCGCGCTCAGCCGGCCGCAACCGAGGCAAGCGCAAGGCAAGCTGACCTGCCACGAGTTCGCTTCATTTGAGAGGGCGCGCTGCAAGCGCCCTCCACAATTTTATTCAAGGAGGCAGTCATGAACGAATATCAACGCTATGGAGATTATTCGCAGCAGCGGCACGAGGAATCGGGCGGCGCGGGTGCGGGCGCCATCATTACATCTCTTCTCGTAGGCGCTGGGATTGGCGCGGCACTGGCCTGCCTGTTCACCCCCAGGAGAGGAAGCGAGCTGCGCGGGGCTATTGGTCGCGGTTATCGTAAAACGGTCGACGGGGTTAGCCAGCGCACACGCGATCTGCGCGAGAAAGGCAGCAATCTGCTCGGCTTTGAGCGCGGAACAGAAACGGAGCAGCAGTACGGCCAGGGTTGATCGAGCAGCGGCCAGTCTGCAAGCTGAACTCACGGCCAAACCCACGGGTCAGTCGCCGGAAATCACGTGCAGCAACGGCGCGTAGTGGCCGCCTTCGCTTACTATCAGCGATTCGCCGCGATCGGCGTACGATTTAAGCAGCTCCGGATCATTCAGTAGGTCGTCGGGATCCACGCCATCAAACGCCAGCACGGTGTAAGTTCCGGGAGGCACACCTCGCAGTGTGAACTTGCCTTCGCGATTGGAATGGGCCTTGCGAAACAAATCAAAGTACGTGCGATGGGCGGAATCCGGTATCAGCAGGACTGACACGGATGCAGGCTGGTCCTTTTGGTCCCACACAACGCCTTCAATGTGACCGCCAGCAGTGCTGATAACAATTTCAATCTGCTGATGCGGGCCACTGCCGGTTAGCTGATTGCGTTCTATGCTGTGGCCATCCGTGCGCACATCTTTCAAGTAATCATCATTCGGCAGATTTGCCGCACTAACGGTGTATGGCTCTCCGGGTCGGAGTCGTCCCTGGAAGGCAAGAGATGCGCCGTCTGCAGCTACGCGAAATGCTCCAGCGATCCGTGAGGGGGAAAATTCAATGGAGACATGGTTAAGCGCCTTGGCGTTTTCACCTTCCACCAGCACGTGACCTTCGATTGGAAAGTCCGGAAGTCCGGTGAGCAGAACCTGGTCAACACCATGAGGTCCGGCCTCCACCATCTCCTGTCCGTTGTATTCGCCGGTTTCATCATTAAAGCTGGTTCGCAAGGTATAGCGGCCAGGAGATATACCCCGGATTTCAAAAGCGCCGTCCTTCGCAGCGAATGCAGAGAAACTGCCTCCGTTTGCGCCCAACGCATCCGTCCAATATGCCCTGACCGAGGCATTCTGGACGCGATCACCCGTGATGCCGTTTACCACCACTCCGCGAATGCTTACACTTGGCATGCCGGTAAACACAAAGTTGGCGTGCAACTCGTCGCCGGGCGCAACCTCGAGAGGGGCTGCCTCAGGGAAGTCGCTGGTGCCGGGAAAGAACTCGGGTTCATAAGTGATGGCGGCTTCCGCTTCCGGTTCATGAGCCTCACTCTGCGTAGCAACGTGCTGAATTACTCCCGTTACACCGGGCGCAGCGATTACCTGCACGCCCTTGCTTCGCAACTGAGGATCAAGTTCGGCCAGCAGGAAGTAATGCCCTGGGCGCACATCGTAAATTCGATATTCGCCGCGATCATCTGTAATTGCCAGTTGCGCTAAAGCCAGGCTGAGTCTTCCCTTGTGGTACTCCCGCGACAGGAGCTCAACCTGGATGTGTTCTAAAGCATCGTTGTGTTCATCCACGATCTGCCCGGTCACAACCGCGGTGGGGAGCAGGCGAACTGCCACGTCCTTGAGCACTTCGCCATCAGAGAGCTCAATCAGCGGATGGAAAATTCTCTTGTGCGGATCAGTAAAGAAGCTCTGCTGCTCAGCGCTGAGCCGGTACACTCCGGGCTCAAGATTGCTGAATTGAAAACGCCCTGTATCGTCCGCTCGGGTGGATTTTGGCGAACCCGGATGTCTGGTGCTGCGCAGGACCACGGTCGCACGCGGGACCATTCTGCCGTTGGCTGCATTGACGACAAAGCCTTCAATCGCTGCGGTTGCAGTCTGCGCAGGCGAAAGCGGACTCATGCAGAGCAGGGAGAGAAATAGCAGAGCCAGCGCCGTTCGTTTCATACAAGAACCTTCAGCAGAGTCCGTTCTTACCGCGCCTTGAATCTTGTAATCAGCCCCTGCTGTAAACGTTTCTCTTCTTTTCCGCATGGCGCTCAAGCGCCAGCCGGATCAGTTCGTCGATGAGCCGGGAATACTCCAGTCCTGAAGCCGCCCACATTTTCGGATACATGCTGATTTTGGTGAAGCCCGGCATCGTGTTGATCTCGTTCAGGTAGACCTTTTCGGTCTTCGGGTCCATCAAAAAATCCACGCGCGCGAGCCCGCAGCAGTCTACCGCTTGGAATGCGCGCACGGCCATTTCTTGCACCGCGTTGCTGGTCTTTTTGTTGATGGGCGCAGGAATGATCGGCCTGGAGCCCTCGTCGATGTATTTGTCGTTATAGCTGTAGAACTCCGCCGCCGGAACGATCTCACCTACAGCCGAGGCCCGCGGTTCGTCGTTGCCGAGCACCGCGCACTCCAATTCGCGAGCCTTGTGTTTCTTTCCGCCTACACCTTCTTCAATCACGATTTTGCGGTCGAAGCGCGCTGCCTCGTCCATGCCGGCCGCAAGCTGGCCGCCATCCCGTACCTTGGAAATGCCAACGGACGAACCCAGATTGGCAGGCTTTACAAACAGCGGATATTTCAGCTTGGTCTGAATGTATTTGCGGACTTTCTTTGGCTCCCGTTCCCATTGCGTCCGCAGCACCGTCACATGCCTGACGATGGGCAGCTTGGCGGCGGCAAAGAGCTTTTTCATTACGTCTTTGTCCATGCCGCTGGCTGATCCAAGCACGCCCGCGCCGACATAGGGAATGTCAGCAAGCTCCAGCAGCCCCTGGATTGTGCCGTCCTCACCGAACGTACCGTGCAGCACGGGGAAGATCACGTCTACATCTATTGGGTGGCTCACGCTTTTGGCGCCGCTCTCAAAGGGGACAAGCTTGTGCGATTCCGGCGTAGGCGGCACAATCACGCCTTCGCCTTTGGCCAGAACCGCTGCCGATACGGTCGCCTCCGGATCGCCCGCCCGCAGGTGCCTTTCGTGTTCCGGGTGCGGCGGTTCGCCGCGTAACAGCCGTTCCGCATTCGGAGGTGTGAGCCATCGGCCTTCTTTGGTAATGCCAATGGGGACAACTTCGTATTTATCAGGATCAATGGCCTTGAGGACTGATGCCGCCGAGAGGAGAGAAACTTCATGCTCACCGCTGCGGCCGCCGAAAAGAACGCCGACTCTAAGTTTGCTCATTCCTGACTACTTTAAAGCAATCAGCAATCAGCGGTCAGCAATTAGCAGATAGCACTCAGTGATCAGCACTCAGCATTCAGTCCCGAGACAGAGTCGAGGTCTCCAACCGAAACCTTGAAATACGGAGTAAGCGGAGATGGCGGAGAATTGGGATCTCACGTCCTGCCGTGCTTGACTTCATTTCTCCCTTTACTCCGCTATCTCTGCGTTTCAAGAGTTTTGTTCGAGGCTGGGAGTCTTTAGGGCTGAATGCTGATGGTTGATTGCTGATTCGTGAGTGCTACTTACCCACCGCATCGGCGGCCAAAACATCGAGCGACTTGAGATAGTCGGCGAAATCTTTTCCCATATCGGCGCGCTTGAGCGCGAATTCCACGGTAGCCTTCAGGAAGCCGAGCTTGTCGCCGGTATCGTGCCGCTTGCCTTCGAAGCAGTAGCCGCAGATCTTTTCTCCTGCGCTGAGGAGGCCACGAAGTCCATCCGTAAGCTGCAACTCGCCGCCCGCGCCGAGAGGAGTGCGCTCCAGGGTCTCAAAGATTTTCGGTGTGAGAATATAGCGGCCGATGATGGCTAAATTGGAAGGCGCATCCTCCTGACGCGGCTTCTCCACCATATTGCGCACATTGCATACACGCCCGCCGAATTTGCCTTCCACCACCTCCGCGTCGAGCACGCCATAAGACGAAATCGCCGGCCCGTTTACCTCCTGCGTGGCAATAATGGAGCACTGTGTCTGCTCAAAAACCTCCATCATCTGCTTCAGGCAGGGCTTCTCGGCGTCGATCACGTCATCTGCTAGAAGCACAGCAAAAGGCTCGTTGCCTACCAGCTCTCGCGCCATCAGCACGGCATGGCCCAACCCCATAGCCTCTTTCTGGCGCACGTAGGCCACGTGAATCATGTCAGAGATCTGGCGCACAATCGCCAAAAGGTCCATCTTGCCGCGCTCTTCCAGCATTTTTTCAAGTTCGTAGCTGACGTCAAAGTGGTCTTCAATCGCACTCTTGCCACGGCCGGTGATCATGATGATTTGGTCGCAGCCGGCCGCCAGCGCTTCTTCCACACCGTACTGAATGATCGGTTTGTCGACCAGCGGCAGCATTTCCTTGGGCTGCGCTTTGGTCGCCGGCAGAAAGCGCGTGCCCAGACCCGCCGCGGGAAAAACGGCCTTGCGAACCTTCATTGTCATCGTTTGGTCCTGAGTACTCGATCAGTAAGATGCAGAATACTAGCAAAAAGCAATTAGCATTCAGCAATCAGCCCCTCCACCTGTAGGAGCTAAAGGGTGGTCCGTAGGAGGCCATAAAAAAATGCAATCATTCAGCCATGACGATTTCAGGGCTGAAGGCTGATTGCTGAGCGCTAATTGCTAGCTGCCAATTGCTACTTGCTGCTTTTGTACACCGTCCCGCCCTTCATCACGAAAACAGGATGCTCCAGCAGCGTGACGTCTTTCGTGGGGTCTCCCTCCACTGCGACCATGTCAGCAAATTTGCCCGGCTCGATGCTACCGATGCGGTCGGACCAGCCCAGCAGGTCGGCGGCATTCACGGTTGCCGTCTGAATGGCCTGCAGGGGAGTCATGCCCATCTGCACATAGACGGCAAACTCGTGGGCGTTGAGGCCATGCGGATAGACGGCGGCATCGGTCCCGAAAGCTATCTTCACTCCCGCGCGAAACGCCTTGGTCACATTCTGTCGCGCGACGGCGGTAACGCTCTTCATCTTCTCCGCATACATTGCGGGCAGGCCGATGCGCGTAGCGTTCTCTCTCATCCAGTCGGCGAGATACTGCGTGGGAACAAGATACGTTCCGTGCTCCTTCATGATCCGGATGCCGTTATCGTCTATATAGGAGCCGTGCTCAATGGAATCCACTCCCGCCTCGGCAGCCCAGGCAATGCCCTGCGCTCCGTGCGCGTGCGCGGCCACTTTTCTACCCAGCCGGTGCGCGTCCGCCACAATCGCTTTCAACTCCTCCAGCGTGTACTGCGATGCCTGCGGATCATCGCCCTTGGACAGCACGCCGCCGGTAGCGCAGACTTTGATCACATCGGCGCCATATTTGATGATCTCCCGCACCTTGTGCTGCACGCCTTCCACGCCATCGGCGGCTCCGTCTGATTTCGCGTGCCACTCATAGGGCAGCAGGTTCTGGTCGCAGTGTCCGCCGGTAATCGAGAGCGGCGGTCCGCTGGCGTCGATGCGTGGCCCAGGCACCATGCCTTCATTGATCGCGTCGCGCAGCGCAATATCCGTGTAGCCGTTGGCGCCCACGTTGCGCACCGTTGTAAAACCGGCCTCCAGGGTGATGCGGGCGTTCTTGGCGCCGATCAGGGCTTCCTTGGGAATGGAAACGCCCAACTCCTGATATCCGAAGTTCGGATCGAAGGTGAGATGCGTATGCGCATCGATGAGTCCGGGAAGCAGAGTGGAGTTGGGCAGCTCAATCACGTGTCCGCCTGCAGGCGCGGCCTGCCCTGCGCTTACACCCGTGATGCGATCACCCTTGATTGTTACCAGAACGTTGTTCAGCATCTTGCCGGTCTTGACATCCAGGAGATGGCCGGCATGAACGTAAGTAGGCGCGGGGGCAGGTTGCGCACTTTGTTGAGCAAAGGCAGAAGACACGAAGGCACAGGCCAGGAACAGAGTTTTCATGAGCTTCATAGGCGCGGGGGATTATAGCAGGCAAGAGCACCGCTGCCTTTGAAAACGTACTCTGACGAGTTGCTATCAGCGTCGCTCAGGAGGTGACCTTTTTGTGAGCAAAAAAAGCCGGGAAGTGATCTTCCCGGCTGGAGGACACAAATGCCTTTTGCGCTTTAGCCCGCAGGAACGCCCTGGGTGCAAGGCAAATTCTTGGGCTGCTGCGGCGGAGTTGGGGGAGTGGCCCAGGGGCCATTGGGAGTGGAGAAATCAAAGAACTCCGTCATGTCCGGCATGGAAGCATCACGCGCGGTGAGACTGGGCAGATTGAAGCGGGTCTCAATCAGCTTGAGTGTCGCGGTGAAGTCCATGGGTGTATGGGATACAAAATTCTTTTTCGCAAACGGCGATACCAGAAACATGGGCACCCTGAAACCTGTCACAGTGAAGTCTCCTGGGGTGTGAACGGTTCCGTTTGCGGTAACCAGCATCGGCGGGATTCCGTCAGGGTTGGGAACGGACATCGGCGCCACATGATCATACAGGCCGCCACCCTCATCATAGGTCTGGATCAACACTGAGTCTTTCCAGGATGGGCTGTTCAGAAGCGCGTTAATGATTTTTTCTGAAAACTGGGAGCCGGTCTGCACGTTGTCGTTCGGATGTTCATCCACCGCGCTGGGCGTCTCGCCGTTCGCGCCTTCCACTCCGGTTTCGATATAGGCCACCTGCGGCAGCGTCCCGTTCTGTACGTCAGTGAAGTACTGGCTCAGCGGCACTACGTTGGTTTTATGCGTGTTGAAATATGTGAAGAACGAAAAGTATGTGTTTTTTCCGCCTTCATAAATCTTCCAGGTAATCTGGTGTTCGTCCATCAGTTGGAAAATAGTCTTCGCGTTGATCTGCCGAGTTGGAGGAACAATCCATCCCTGCGAGGTTCCGGAGAGCCAGTAAAGCCGGTTCGGCGTGGTCCGTGTGGGAGCCGCGGAAAAGAACCGGTCTGACATGGCAAAGTTCGTGGCCATGAAATAGTAAAACGGCA
>Ga0134125_10003915_pt1 | contig 17090 bp, 11 predicted proteins | sample KB31751_FD_96464 | JGI IMG/M metagenome (GOLD analysis project Ga0134125, IMG submission 96464) | Terrestrial soil microbial communities with excess Nitrogen fertilizer from Kellogg Biological Station, Michigan, USA - KB3-175-1 | ecosystem: Environmental > Terrestrial > Soil > Unclassified ...
ACCATAATGAGGACGATCGTACCAGAATTGGGTACGAGCTGTCGAGCGGCATCCGCCGGCTTCGCCCGGAGAAACCCGCAGCGGATCTCCTTTCTTCTGTCGCTTCACCAGCACGGGGGAGTTTCGCCACCGACGCGGACAGCGGCGGCGGTAATCCGCCGGGAAGCGCCGCGCACGCAAATCACAGCGTCAGCAACTTCTTCCCTCCATAACCACCCACTTGCAGCGGCACACCGATCTATGGGAACTGTACGAATCCGTTGAGGCGCGGGTAAGATAAGAGAATGAAAGGACTGCAACCCGATCAGCCGTTGAAGCCCACCCGACAAGCAATCAATCTTACAGACTTAAACCAGTTTACCATCCTGGCTTCGCGACCCGCCGCGGACAGCACGCAATTGACGGGACGGCTCAGCAGGCCGGGCAGTCTTGGACCCGGCGACACGGTGCGTCTGTTCATCACCCTCGAAGACGACGTGCTGGGACAGGTCAGCCAGGTGGACCCGGATGCCGGAACCGCCGTGCTCTCCGTTTTGACGGAGCATGTCAGTCCCGCAATCATCACCGGGACCTCGCTCCCGCTTTATGACGACTACTGGTACGATGGCGTCCATCTCGTGCTCGACATTGGACTTCGATGGACGCGCACCCAGTTCGTTGCGCCGGACGCATTCATTCAGGACGCGCCGATGCCTGGATGGCGACAGTCGCGAGCCGCCAAACCGGGTGATGAGGGCCGGGCGGATGGTACCATCGTTCCCGGCGGATGGGATCACGAGCATTGCGGGATATGCTGGCGGCACATTGGAAGCGGCGGCGACCCGGAGGGGTACGTGACCGGCAGCAATGAGTGGGTCTGCACATCCTGCTATCGTCGATACGTTGAACCTAGCGACCTGGCGTTTGTGCTGGAAGGCACCGATGACAGGTCCGACAACGAGCCGTTCGAGGCGGTGAGCCGGCTGATTGACGAGTATGACCTTGGCGCGGTCCGGGACTATTTGAGCAGTCAGGGTCAGGTCGACGTGCGCAGTCGATCTGGCTGGACGCCGCTCATGATCGCGGCGTGGCGCGGACAAGGAACCCTGGTGGAACTCCTGCTGCATGAAGGTGCGGATGTGAATGCCGTCGCCGAACCGCAGGGGTACGCGGCACTGGCGATGGGCGCTCAGGCGGGCCATGCGAAAATCGTCGAATTGCTCCTTAACGCCGGAGCCCGTCCACGCGTGCCGGAGTACTTCTTCGGCGGTTCGTTGCTGGGATACGTGAAAAGCGGGCGTGGCCGGACAGACCAGCGCATTGCCGACCTGCTCGCTCGCGCCGGAGCGACTTAGGGGGAATGTCGCTCCATGCCGCGTGCTTCGCTCCGCCGGGCCAGCGAGACGCTGGTTCAGGTGCTACCGTCGTTTCCCTGCCGCCATCGTCGACGAGGGGTGGAAGGGAAACGATATGCTGGGCCATCATCGCCGGGTGCTCGGCTCGGTTTGCGGAGCGTCTTGGATGCGCATGCCTTTCTTGCTGCCGCCGGCGCGGAGGGCGCGGAGGAACTGGGCGATGCGGCTGTGGGCGCGGGGCGTCTGGGCGATGACCAGGCGGCCGCCGAGCTCGCGGATCGAACCGACGTTGCCGCCGTTGTCGCGCAAGCTATCCATGTCGACGGAATCTTCAATCGCGCGGATGAGGTCCTCGATCGCATCCTGCATCGATGTTGATGGGGAATTGGGTGGGCTTGCAAACAACTGGTTAGTCACGATTGGACCGGTAGCGAGGACTCTGGGCGCCTCGTAACTGCTGATCGGACCGAGCAGATCGCGCACATCATACACCCGAATATCGGCCAACGGGGGCTGGGCTCGGGGAGCGATAAAGATGATGCCGTTGCGGGATTCGACGCCGACCGCGTCGCCATACCCGACGGATGCGAAAATGGCGTCCAGCGCTCTTCCGACGGTGGTGTCCCAAAGCCGGATCTTCACCGGCCTGTGCCAGTCGACGCCCACTATCCCCAGGCTCTGCCAGTCGATGACCAGGTTCGATTCGGTCTGGCGTTGCAGCGTTTCCAGCGCAACGACCAAGTTCGGGGACACCAAATCCAGTTCGGGGATCTTCCGTTTCAGGTCCGAGTGATCGACGGGTTGCATATCCTCTGAGATGGGCCGCGACGGCGGAGAATCTGAGAGGACGGCGGTCAAAAACGTCCGCAGCAACACATGGACGGCCGCTTGCCCGCGGCCGCTTCTGATGGCAATCAATCGGTTTCCAAAGGTGAAGGGCGCGACGTCCCAGTCCTCGCTGAACTGCTCTACCAGGTCACGGACTTGATCTCGCCCCCACGATTTCGGGCTGGTCGCCTGACTGATTTGAGAATTCGAGCCGCCGGAAACTGACTTGCCTCCCTCCGGACCAAACTGTCGAAGGAGGAAATCAATTGGGTAGGCACGGACGACCGAATCGGGCTTGTACAGATGGACGGCCCCCTCACTGTAGCGGTAGTCCGGGGGCGGATCGAAGAGCGACAGCAGCGCTGGTAGGGCCGCCGAGACACTTAGACCGTGCAGATGCACTTCCCGCAGTCGCTCCCTGCCCTGACCTGGGGGTGGTAGGGGATTCCAATCCTGCACAATTGGAATCGGACTGGCATCTTTTAACTGATTGACGACGTCGGAGTAAGATTCGACCAATCCGTCGATGTTTCGCAGCTTTTTATCGAGCGTGTTGATTCGATTCTCGGCGGCGAACGCTCTTGCCTCAAGGCGGCTACCGCGGATCAGCGCGGCCGTCATGATGCCCATTCCCAGCAACAAAACCAGCAGCGGGGCCACGATGGCGATGCGCCGTGCGACGGACGTGCGTTCCACTGGTCTTGGCTCCTCTCCGGGTTGAGAGCGGGTGGCGCGGCCACATTCGGGACATCGATCGCCGCTATGGCGCAGGTCGTAGCCGCATGTGACGCATTGGCCGCGGCGAAGGCGCCGTCGGCGGACCATCCGCCGCTGCAACCTTTGCAGCGGCAGGATTGCCAGTAGCAAAATCAGAAACCAGTACGGGATTGTGATTGCGCGGTACCACCAGGCGATGGTCGGCGCGAATGTGAACTGGTCGCGGACATGGCGGAATCCGGCAAAGTGCGATTCGTGCGGCTTCTTCGCCTTGGACGCGCCGTAGAGCATGGCGTGAGCGGCTTGGAATTCATCGGCGCTGACGGTCATGTAACCGGCGCTCAGGCCCGCCTCCGGGCCGAAGGGAACGTTGCTGAAGAACAGGAGCAGCCCGTCGCGGTCGGAGGCGATGGCCTGGAGGTCGCCGGCGGGGGTGAAGAAGCCGAGGATGTCGGACCGACTTCGACTCCGAACGCAGAACACTGCCATTGCGACCAGCAACGCAGTCGAGACAACCCACACAGGTAGAATTGGGAGAATTCGTTCTCTCACGGTGAACTCGGAGAGGTTTGAGGTGCGCCTCGGTTGGGCATCCCTTCCTTGCTTGCACCGGCGCGGAGGGTGCGGAGGACCCGAACGATGGCGGCTTGGTTTTCCGACGTTTGTCGGATGATCAGCTTGCCGCCGAATGCCGCAATGAAGCCCAGCGACCCGCCGTTGTCCTTCCAACTGTCGGTATCGACATTTTTCTCAATGGCACGCGTGATGAAATCAACGACGTCCTGCTCGGTGATAGCTAAGCCCGAAGAGATCATTGACGCAAACATCTCATCGTCGGCTATGAGAGGAGGCTGCGGCTGAAGTCGGAGGGGCCGCTGTTTGTAATGCACCAACGTCTTGCCGATCAGGTCGTCAACGTTATAGACACGCGTACATGCACGGAGCGACCCGTCGAGGCCGGCGGTGCCGCCCACGATGATGACATCTTGGCCTACGGCAATGGCAAACGGCTCGTGATCACCCGGGAATCGGTACGCCCGTGTCAGAATTGTACGAAGCGCACTTCCGACGTTCGTGTCCGAGAGAGTCACCTTTAACCTTTTGTCCAGATCCTCGCCAGCGTCGCTCAGATTCTCCGCGCAGAGAATAATGTTTACGCGCGCAACCTGGCTAATGGCTTCCGCTGCGGTAGCGAGTGTGGCGGATTCCAGGCGCAGTTCTCGGATGGGAGTCGCGAGGACGTCTCGCGTGGGCATCGCGGCAGGCTCGGAGTTTCCCTCTGGACCCGCGGACCGTAGAGCGGTCAGCAAGTCGGCCACCGCGGCTTGGCCGCGGGCCGTTTGGACCACAATCAGATTGTCGCCGCAGACGCAGAGCCATCCTGCGTCACCGCCATTGCTCGTCCAATCTTCCCTGTAAACCATTTGGGCCACCAAGTTGGCGAAGCTATCGCGCCGATCTGCTTCGGTTTCCGCCGGGGTCGGGGGCGTGGGATTCCGGATCTGGTCGTCTATCACCCCGAATGTCGGATCGGCCTGTCGGATCAGGTCCGAAACCGGATACGCGCGCACATACGCCGGCGAGCGCGATGCAGCGGCCACGTAAAACACATTTCCGTCGGCGTAGCATTCCGGGCGCACTCCCAAGAAACCGGCCGAAGCGATTGCGCTCGTCACCGCCTGGCGGAGCGAAGTGTCATGGACGTGGAATTCGATCTTTCGCACCGATTGGGGATAAGTCGGATCGTTGAGTGATCGCCAATCGACCTTGATCCGAATACCCGTTGCGTCTTGAATGGATGCGATGACGCCGCGAACGCTGGCGGGACCGAAGCTTTGGTTGTGGAGTCGGATTCCGGTCAGCGGACCCGCTCGTAGAGCTGTCGACGCGACCCCGAATCGACCGCGAAATAGCACCACGGCAGATATGCCGCAAGCAATGACGCAAACTACGCAGGCGATCACGAGACGTCCGATGCGACCGGGAATTGGAGGATGATCCGGTTGCACCGGAGATGCGAGCGTAGATGTCCTTCTCGGAGCTCCGCACTCGGGGCAGCGGTCGGCGCTGTGGCGGAGGTCGTAGCCGCAGGCGAGGCATTGGCCGCGGCTCAGACGACGCATTCGGATGATCCATCGCTGCAACCTTTGCAGCGGGAGGATCAACAGGAGCACAATCGGTAGCCAGTACGGAATCGTGATCGCGCGGAAGTCCCAGATGGTGGACCGCCTGGGGCTGAGCTGGTCCCTGGCGTAGCGGAAACCTGCATAATGCCAATGGCCCGGCGTGCGTGCCCAGGTGGGGTTGTAGACCAGGTCGTGAACTGTGGCGAAATCGTCGGCGGAGACGCTCATCGCGTCGGCGCTCCACGCCGCCTCTTGGCCGAAGGGAACGTTGCTGAAGAACAGGAGCAGCCCGTCGCGGTCGGAGGCGATGGCCTGGAGGTGGCCGGAGGGGGTGAAGAAGCCGAGGATCGTGGTGTGCCAGCGGCTGCGGACCCACAGAAGGCAGAGCAGCGTCAGCAACGCCGCACAGAGGAGCGGAAGGAAGGAAATCCGCGATGGCTTGAAACTCACACACCACCCCGCGTGCAGAAATCAACCGGACACCCAAACCGGCGGCTATGGTGGGCCATACTTTAACAATCAGGAACCACCCCTGGCGAGAAGAAAGTTGCGCGAAGGCATGGCACTCTTCGCAAAGATGTGATAAATGTCCCAAAGGGTGTCAGGAAAGCGGGACATTTTGAGACAAATGGGACATGAGACGCGAGAATGGCGGGTTCGAGCCGTGCTTGAAGTCTGTTGTGGCGGAGATAGACTGTGGGGCTCACTGCGGTGAGTTCTGGGTGGATCGGGCACTTCGGTCCGAATATAGACGGACCGGGGATGTTGCCCCGCCATGGTGGCGTAAGGTCCGCCCGGAATAGACGGCTTGAAAGGATGGTTGCATGATTAAGGTGAAGTCGCGCGGCAATGAGACCGCCGAACAGATGCTCAGGCGGTTCAAGAAGGCGTGTGAGAAGGAAGGGCTGACCAAGGACATCAAGCGGGTGGCCTATTACGAGAAGCCCAGCGAGAAGCGCCGCCGCCGCATCCGCAGCAAGCCGAAAATGAAAGTCGGGCGATAAAACACATGACCACCGTTCTCGACGATGAAGCGCTCCGCATCGAGCACCTGAGCAAGGTCTACAAGGACTTTTGGGGCCGCGACAAGGTCCGGGCGCTGGACGACCTGAACCTGACCATCCACCGCGGCGAGGTGTTCGGCCTGCTCGGGCCCAACGGCTCGGGCAAGAGCACGACGATCAAGCTGCTGCTGGGCCTGATCTTCCCCACCAACGGCTCGGCCACGATCCTGGGCCAGCCGGCAGGCAGCACGGCCATCAACGAGAAGATCGGCTTCCTGCCCGAAGAGTCCTACCTCTATCGCTTCCTCAATGGCGAAGAGACGCTGAAGTTCTACGGCCGCCTGTTCAAGATCCCCCGCCGCGAGTTGAACCGCCGGGTGCCTGAACTTCTCGACATTGTGGGTCTGGATCAGAAGGCCCGCAAGCGCAAGCTCCGGGAGTATTCGAAGGGCATGGCCCGCCGCATTGGGCTGGCCCAGGCACTCATCAATAATCCCGATTTGATCCTGCTCGACGAGCCGACGACGGGGCTCGACCCGATCGGCACCCGCGAGATGAAGGACCTGATCCTGTCGCTCAAGGCGCAGGGCAAGACGGTGCTGCTGTGCAGCCACCTGCTGTATGACGTGCAGGACGTGTGCGATCGCATCACGATCCTGTTCAAAGGCAAGATGCAGACGCTCGGTCAGGTTCGCGATCTGCTGCAGGTGAAGGACATCACGCAATTCCAGGTGAAGGGGCTGACCGACACGCAGGTGCAGGAGATGCAGCAGTTCCTGAGCCGGATGGGCGTGGAGAACCCGACCGTCACGCACCCGACCACCTCGCTGGAAGACCTGTTCATGCGGGTTGTGAGCGAGAACTCGGGCGGCAATGGCCGCATTCACGCGGGGGCATGAGGAGGGTGTGACGGCAATCGGTGGCACGGGACTTCGACGAAGCTCAGTCGAGCGCGTCTCGCCCGTGCGAGCGGCGCTCGAATGAGAAGACCGTCAGCATGGGCGAGACGCCCATGCCACCGGGAAGCCCTCCCGGCCGACGTTGATCGCCCCTTCGCTGGAGATTCCGGAGTGTTCGAGATGCTGTCTCACGTCAGCTTGTTGGCCGCGTCGCTTCCGACATGGGTGACGGATTACGCCGTCTGGTGGGTGGCGGGGATCATCGTCGTCGGGGGGCTGCTGTTCTTCGGGATCGAAGACGTCGTGCACGTCCGCTGGCGTCGCATCTGGGCGATCTCCGGCGTGAGCTTCGCCGAGTCGCTGCGGCGGAAGGTGCTCTGGGTCACGCCGCTGGCGATTCTGGGCGTCATCGCCGTCTCCTGGCTCCAGCACGCGCTGGACCCGCAGGAAGCCATCCGGCAGACCATCAAATTCTGCCTGTTCGCGTCGGGTTTGCTGGTCACCATCACCGCAATCATCCTGGCCTGCACCAACCTCCCGCGGGAGATCGAAAATCGCGTCATCTACACGATCGTGACCAAGCCGACGAACCGGCTGGAGATCGTGCTCGGCAAAATCATCGGCTTCATTCGCGTCTCGGGCCTGATCGTCTTGATCATGGGCGCGTTCACGTTCATCTTCCTGGCGATCCAGAACCACTCGCTCAATTCGCAGATTGCCGAGCGTCTGAAGACGGAGAGCGATCCGGCCACCCGCCAGACGCTGGAGGGCTATCAGACCGCCGGGCTGCTCAGCACCAGGAGCCTGGCCCAGCCGGCTCAGTTCGAAGTCTTCGAGCAGGCCCCGGACAACAGCGGCATTCAGTGGCTCAAGGGATACTACGGCTACTCGTTCGTCGTCCCCTTCCAACTGGACGATCAGCAGCGGGCGATGGTGGACGCCGCGGCCGGCGATCCGAGCAAGTCGCAGGTGCTGGTCATCGACACGCTGCGCATCCGTCGGAACAAGCCGACGACCGAGGACGAGCAATGGATTCAGCAGCGCAAGCTCCCCACCGAAGGCTCGATGATCGGACCGGCCGCTCCCGGCAAGGAAGTGCTTCCGATGCCGCTGCCGCAAATTTCGGTCCGGGTGTACGATCAGTTTTACAACGAAATCATTTCAGCCAAGCAGATCAACCAGGGCAAGCTGATCGACGTGTTTCAGCGGCAGCCCAACAAGGACGGCAGCTACACGATCGTCACCCCCCTGCCGCCCGAGACGCTGCCGGCGTTGCTGAACGCGAAGAAGTTCTTCGTGAACACGGGGCCCGAAACAAACTCCGTCGACTACGAGGTGGCGCGAATGCCGACGGTGCTGCTGGTCCTCGGCAGCGATGGCAAGCAGACGATGATCAAGCCCCCGGCTGACCCAAACAGCCCGACCGGCGTGGCGCTCCCGCGATTCATCTCCAGCGCCAACCGCTGGGGGATGAAGATCGAAGGCAGTCCGGACGGCAAGGGTTCGGTCGGCGTGTTCGAGTTCCGCAACGCCGTGACGCCGAAAAACCTTGACCGCAAGGTGGCATTTCAGTTCCGCGCCGGCATCGAGCGCGGCGGCGATTACGACGCCAGTCAGGAGTGGTCGCTTGTCAGCCTGACCGTCATTAATCACAAGACCGGCCAAACCTCCCCGCCGGTGGAGTTCCATCCGGAAACCAGCCGCGATTATCCCGTTCTGGTCGACGGCAAATACGTCGACGGCGGCGACTTCGACGTCTGGGTCCGCGGGCTCAACAAGGGCCAGTTCATCGGCTTGAACGACAGCTCCCTTTTTCTCATCTCCGCCGAGCACAGTTTCGCGCTGAACCTGCTGGAAAGCCTGCTGATTCTCTGGCTGCTCTCCGTACTGGTCGTGATCATCGCGATCTTCACCAGCACGTTTGTCTCCTGGCCGATCGCGGTGGTTCTGACGCTGCTGATCCTGCTGGGCCACTGGGGCGTTTCGGAACTGGGCGACGCGTTGAACCCCGGCGTGGGCCGCAGCGTGGCGACCGACCTGGGATTCCGCGACGCCGCGGACAGCAAGGTCGTCAGCGCGTCAGTCGATGCACTGACGAAGCTGCTGAGCACCGTCTCGACCGTGCTGCCGGACGTGTCGAAGTTCCCGGTGATGGACGACATCACCCGCGGGGTGAGCATTCCCGCGTCGCGCGTTGCCGATTCCCTGGGCGTGCTGCTCTTCTACGGGCTGCCGATGGTGGTGCTGAGTTTCCTGATTCTGAAGAACAAAGAGGTGGCGCCGTGACACAGCTCGCCGAACCAAAACGCGAGGTCGCCCGTCCGAGCCAACCGCCCCAGCGTTCGGGCGACGAGCGGAAGGGCCGCTGGGCGCTGGTGATCGCGCTGATCCTTTCGCTGATCGGCTGCGGTTTCATCGAGCAATGGGCCGTGGATTGGAAGCGCACCAACACCGGCGAGCATCCGGCGGTCGCCCAACGCGGTGTGCTCAGCGGAATGGACAGCTACGCGCTGGCCCTCATGCTCGGCGGGCTCCGCGGGCCGCTGGTCATGATCCTCTGGTCCAAGGTCGAAAACCAGAAAATGGACAAGGACTTGGAGGACGTCGACACCATGATTGAATGGATCCGGCTCCTTCAGCCCGAGTTCGACACCGTCCACATCTTCCAGATCTGGAACAAGGCCTACAACATCAGCGTGATGATGGCCAGCCCGGCCAGCAAGTACACGACGATCCTCGACGCCATCGACTATGCCCGCCGCGTCGAAAACGATCGGCCTGACGATCTGAACATCAAGGACTCCATGGCGCGCGTCTTCTCCGAAAAGCTCGCGGCCAAGAACGTCACCGAGCGCTCGTTCTACATGCAGCAGTTCCGCAAAGACTCGATGACCGACGAAAATCGTAAAATCGCCTATCCGAAGGACACCAGGTACCACCGCCTCGGGATCCGGCTCGTCAACGAGCAGAACGGCCCCATTCTGGATGAGCACAACAATCTGCTCCCATCGCTTCTGCAGCCGACGTTCAAAAAGCCCGCGGATTTGAGCCAGGGCAGCGAATGGAACGACGGTTCGGAGCTGCAATATCTGGCCCCATATCAGCCGTTCCCGTACGGAGTCTCAGCGATCGCGATGGGCTACAACTACGCCAAGCAGGCTCAGGTGGCGATGACGGTCGAGGGGCAAAAGCCGCTTCAGATCGGTGACACGGTCGTCGACAGCCGCCCGGCCCTCGTGCTCAAGGAATGGGCGGACAACGAATCGGATCGCGGCGTGCAATTCGAAGCGCAGGCGTTCGGGCTGCCTGCGACCGCCGAGCCCCATGAGCTGGAAATCCAGACCGCGCCGGCGATCACCCCGGATGCCAAGCCGTCCGATCCGCATTTGGTGGACGCGGCGATCTACAGCTATCGGCTGTCGTCTCGCCTGTGTGAAGATTCCGTGCGGGAGTTCCGCCGTCACCTGGGCAATCCGCAATACATCAACCCCTACCAGAATTACGTCTCCCACATGGAGGAGCTCCAAGCCATCCATGCGGAGGCAGCAGCAAATGCGGACTATCTGCAGGCCCTCAAGCCCGGCGCCGACCGCAACGCGCTTCTGAGTCGGACGGCCGCCGAGTATCGCGACGCTTTGACCCGATACGAGCGGATGGTCCTCAAATATGCGCTCGAGGGGCCCATCGCCGACGCCCTGTACCGGAATCAGCGAGGCACTCTCGATCAGGCCCCTGCTCAGCAGATTGATGCGCTTTACCAGCAGGCCATCGAAATGGTTTCAAAGCTTCCGAGCAGCGGTCGCGAGTACGACGACCTGAGAGCCGACTACGGCGGATACGTATCGCGCACCGCATCGCGGTTGAAGCAACTGACCGCCTATAACCAGCCCTCCGTCCTCCAGGTGCACTGAGTCGCTGGGAGGATGGTCATGTCCCCCGGCGGCGCGGCCGGTATAATGGGCGGCCGGCGCGTTCAGCAACGCCGGTTGAACCTGATCAGGAGGTCAGTCATCGAAGCCGCCCAAGCCCCCACACAGCGAGGCCAGCAGTATGACACTGCCCGGCAGTTCGCCATCGAGGCCGCGCGATTGCTCGCGGACACGCGCTGTAACAACATCACGATCCTGGACGTCAGCAACATCTCTCCCGTGACCGATTTCATGGTCATCGCAACGGGGACCAGTCCCCGGCAGATGAAGACGGCCTGCGATGATGTTGAGGAAATGGCAGCCCCGCGCAATTTCCGTCCGCTCTCGCGGGCCGGGGACGGCGGAACGAACTGGACCTGCATCGACTTTGTAGACGTGGTCGTCCACGTCTTCAGCCAGGACGCCCGTCTGTACTATGACCTGGACGGCTTATGGGGCGACGCCGCCCGCGTGCAGTGGGAAGCGGCGAGCCCATCCGCAGACAAATCCGCCTGAAACTCACCGGACGGAATCATTTTGTACGGAAACACCGATAATTCGTTGAACAGGACGTGCGCCGCTGTATATTGGCCGCTCCGGCGGGTGGCCCTGCCCATGCCCCGGGCTGCTCGGGTTCAGCTTGCTCGCCCTGGAGCCCTCGAGGCTCGGCATCGGAGTTACGTTCATGCCCAAGGTTGTAGACAGGAAGCGCATCATCCGCGCGGCGGTCGAAGGTCTGGAATCGCGCGTTCTGCTTTCCACGTATCTGGTGACCACCAACGCCGACAGCGGCCCCGGATCTCTCCGCCAGGCCATCACCGACTCCAACAGTTCCGGCAATGCCTCCAACGAGATCGACTTTGCGATCGGCACCGGCGGGCAGCAGGTCATCCTGCTGCAGTCGCCTCTGCCGGCGATCACCACTTCGGTGAATATCAATGGGCGCACTCAAGCCGGCTACGCCGGAACCCCATTGGTGCAGATCAACGGCTACGGGCTCAGCATCAGCGCAGGCAGCTCAACGGTGCAAGGGCTCGACATCGTTTCCACCAATTCCGGCGCGCTGATCACGTTGGCCCGGTTCGGCGGGAACGCGATCGCCGGCAACTATCTGGGCGTCGACCTCACCGGCACGACCGCCATCGGCAACGCCCAGTTTGGCATCTATAACAACAACACCGGGAACAACCTCATCGGCGGGACCACACCGTCGCAACGCAACGTCATTTCCGGGGCCAACGCGCTGCCGCACAATTCGACTAACAACGGAAGCGTCGGAATCTACTCGTTCGGCCTGAACGCCACTCAGAACCAGATCGAAGGGAACTACATCGGCACCAACGCCGCCGGCACGGCGGCCATTCCCAATACGATCGGCGTCGAGTTCGACAACCAGGCGACGTTCAACACGCTTGGCGGCACCGCCGCCGGCGCGGGAAACGTCGTCTCCGGCAACAGCTTCGACGACGTGCTGATCCAGAATGCCGCGCGGAACAACAACGCGTACGGGAACATTGTCGGCCTGAACGCCGCCGGCACCGCCGCCATCAGCACCACCGCCAACAACGCCGGCTTTGACATCACCTACTCCACCGGCAACGTCATCGGCGGCAGCGGCGCCGCCGGCCGAAACATCGTCGGCGGGCACGTTTACGGCGTCTACTTCTACGGGTTCTTCAGCTATCAGGGCGGATTCAACAGCGCCGTCGGCAATTACATTGGCACCGATATCACCGGCACCTCGGCCGTTCCCAACACCTACGGACTCGTCATCAATTCCTATAATGACACGGTGGGCGGCAGCGGCGCGCAAGACCGGAATATCATCGCCGGAAACCAGGTCGGCCTGCAGATCTTTCAGCCGCAAGACCTGGTCGAAGGGAACTACATCGGTCTGGGCGCCACCGGCAGACCGCTGGGCAACTTTGGCAATGGCGTGCTCCTCTCGGCCAGCGGCGCCACCGTCGGCGGGACGTCGACCGGCGCCGGCAATGTCATCTCCGCCAACGGCAACGGCATTGTCGTCACCGCCTCGGGCGGGATCATCCAGGGCAATCTGATCGGCACCGATCCCACCGGCATGACCGACATGGGCAACACCGCCAGCGGGATCTTCGTGTCGAGCCAGGGCAACACGACCATCGGCGGGACGACAACCCTGGCCCGCAACGTCATCGCCGCCAACAAGGTCAACGGCGTCCGAATCAGCGGCGACGCCACCACCACCGGCAACGTCGTCCAGGGCAATTACATTGGCGTCAACGCGGCGGGCGCAACCCTCGGCAACGCGCTGGCCGGCGTCAGCATCCAGGGGGCGGCGGGAACCACCGTCTCGACCAACACCATCGGCGGCAATTACGGCAACGGCGTCGAGGTCATCGGCGCCTCCGCAACCAACGACAAGATCACCCAGAACTCGATCTATTCCAACGTCGGCACCGGCATCGACCTGGGCGGCGACGGCGCCACGCCCAACCATGTCGGCGGAAACGTCAGCGGGCCCGATAACCTGCTGAATCATCCGATCCTGACCGCGCTGTCGATCTCCCCGACCGCGACCACCGTCACCGGATCCCTGAACGCCGCGGCAAGCTCCGCCTTCACCCTCGAGTTCTTCGCCAACCCGTACGGCACCGGAGCGTTCCAGGGCAAGACGTACCTGGCCAAGACGAGCGTCAACACGGATGCGAATGGGAACGCAACCTTCACGGCCACCCTGCCGGTGATGGCCGCGGGACAGACGGTCACGGCGACGACGACCGATTCCAGCGGCGATACCAGCGAATTCTCGCCGGCCATCGGCGTCGCCGGGATCGTGGGCAGGCGGATCTTCTATAACGATTCGGCCCTCGACGGGATCAACACCGCGATCAGCTCCGCCGACGATCAGGCCATCGCAACCGACAAGCAGGCGCTCCTGCCCGGCGCGACCGCCGCCTTTGCGAACTACACGAGCTACAGCAAAGGGATCAACGGGATCATGATCGACGTGTCGGGCCTGACCGGCACGGCCACGGCGAGCGATTTCACCTTCCTCGCCGGAAATAGCGCAACTCCGTCGCAGTGGTCCTCCGCCCCGGCACCTGCTTCGGTTCAGGTTCGCCCCGGCGCGGGAGCCGGGGGCGCCAGCCGGATTGAGGTCACCTGGGCCGATGGCGCAATCAAGAACGAATGGCTCCAGGTCACCCTCAACCCGACCGCCAACACCGGCCTTGGCACGCCCGACGTCTTCTACTTTGGAAACCTGGTGGGCGAAACCGGCAAGCCGCCGGTGAACAACCAATTTGCCGTCACCTCGGCGGACATGACGTCGGCGCGAAATGATCCGCACACGTTCATGAACCCCGCGTCCATTACCGACGTCAACGATTTCAATCGCGACGGCCGGGTGGATGCGATCGATCAGCTCATCGCGCGGGCTGACGGCGGCGCGACGCTGGCCGTGCTTCAGCCGGCCGCGACTCCGCTTGTGGCATCAGCCGCGACTTCCGCCCCTGTTCAGCCGGCACAGACGTCTGGCGCGTTCCCGACAGCGCAGGAACAGTACATGCTCGAGCTGATCAACCGCGCCCGCGCCAACCCCTCGGGCGAGGCGGCGCTGGACGGGATCAATCTCAACGATGGCCTTCCCCCGGGCACGATTCCCACCACCACGGTGCAGCCGCTGGCGTTCAACCCGGCGCTCACGCAAGCCGCCGAGCAGCACAGCCAGTGGATGCTGGCCAACCAGACCGTCAGCCATAACGAGGGGACCGTCGACCCGGCCACCCGCATGCAGAACGCCGGGTACGTGTTCAACTCTCCTTCCGGCTCCGCCGAGAACCTCGCGTTCGACGCGCGGACCGGCGTACTGGTCCCCAACCCGACCATCGTGCAGGAGGAGCAGAACCTGTTCGTTGACTCCTCCGACCCAAATCGGTCCCACCGCCTCAATCTATTGAATCCCAATTTCACCGACGTCGGCTTGGGCATCTCCACCGGGCCATACGGGCAGTTCAACGCGATGTATGCCACGCAGGACTTTGCGTACTCAGCCGGCAGCGGGCCGTATCTCACCGGCGTGGTGTTCAACGACTCTCGCATCCACGACAACTTCTATACCCCAGGCGAAGGTTTGGGCGGCGTGACGATCACCGCCACGCGCGTGAGCGACGGCGCCACGTTCAGCACCACGACGTGGGCCGCCGGCGGATACACCCTGGCGGTCCCGGCGGGAACCTATGCCGTCACCGCGTCCGGAACCGGTATCGCTTCGGCCATCACCCAACAGAACGTGGTCATCGGCACACAGAACGTCGAGCAGGACTTCAACACCTCCGGCCCCTCCTACGTGGCCGGCCGCTACGTCTTCTACAACGACAGCGCCTTCGACGGGAACAACCTCGCGACCAACGCGGCCGACGACAACGCCATCGCGACCGACAAACAGGCGCTGCTCCCGGGCACGCCCGCAAGCTTCGTCAACTACACCAGCTATTCCAACGGCATTAATGGAATCATGGTCGACCTGGCCGGTGTGCCTGCGGGCGCGACCCTCAGCCGCTCGGACTTTACTTTCATGGTCGGAACAACCGGTACGGCGTGGACTGCGGCCCCGGCACCCACCGGCTTCCTGGTGCGACCGGGCGCCGGCGTCGGCGGGTCGACTCGTGTCGAGTTCACCTTCGCCAACGGCGCGATCAGGAACGAGTGGCTCCAGATCACTGTCGCCGCCGATGCCAACACCGGCCTGGCCGCCCCCGATGTGTTCTACTTCGGCAATGCGATTGCTGAGAGCGGCGACAACCCGGCCAACGCCACCGTCGACCCGACAGACCTGCTTGCCGCTCGAAGCGACCCGCACAGCTTCCTGAACCCCGCCCCAATCACCAACGTCCACGACTACAACCGCGACGGCCGGGTGGATGCCTTGGACCAGTTGATCGCCCGGGCCAATAACGGCTTCTCCTTGACGCTCTTCACCCCGTCCGATCCCACGGCATCCGCCGCCGTCTCGGCTTCGTCGCCAGTATTGCCGACCGCGTCGGACCCCACATCACAGGATTCCAGCATTCTCAAATCACCCATCGCCGCACGGCGGCGAGCCACACTGGCTTGAGGCACCTTGGCCCCCTGATGGTATAATTAGGCCAAGGTGATCCCATGGTCGCATTGCCGCTGTTGGATGTGGTACTTGCTTCGCCGAACACGCCAGACCGGACCCTCAAGCTGGCGGCGCAACTGATCCATTCCGCACTAACCGATCTGACCGGGATCGAGGCCCTCGACGGCAGTCTCGCTTCGGACTTGTGGACAACGTTTGATCGACAGGCAGCAGCTTTGCTGCGCGGGATGTACGAGAGATGGGCACAGGATGCTGAGCTGCTCCTGGAGCGAATCAAACGCATCGAACAACAGACCGGACCGGTTGGGGAGGCGGAATCGCTGCGTCACGCCCACGGCCGGACACGCGCCCGGCTCTCGATCTCCCAGGAAGATATAGAAGAAGGATTGCGGGACGCGCTGGAGGACCGAACCGTCCCGATCGAGGAGGTCAGGCGTGAGCTACGCCTACGAGTTCAGCAAGAGGGCACAGCGGCAATTCCGGGAACTGGAACCGTGACTGGCGGAGGAAACGCTGGATGAATTGGAACTGCTCCTGACGCATCTGCCCGCTTCGGCGAAGAGCATTGCCGGTGTGGTTCATGACTTCGTCCGCCAGCGAGATGATCGGCAATACTATGTCTTCGTGACCGTTCTCCCCATTCCCGCTCGCGGCTTGCTCCGCGTCACCAGTATTAGGGTCCATGTCAGGGGTTCGTAATCTGCCGGCCGAGGGCGAAGATCACTTACTGAACCTGCTGCCGCGCCTCTTTGAGCCGCAATTCCAAATCGCGCGGCCACGTGTCGGGGGAGAATTCCTTGATCTGCTGGTACTTGCGAACGGCCGCCCGGTAGTCTCCCTGCGCTTCCGCATCCATGGCCGACGTGTAGAGGGCCCACACGTCGTCGCGGCTCCCCTGCCGGTAGTGCCTGGCCGATGACTGCTCAGCCGGGGCCGAGGAGGTTGCAGGGGCAGCGGACGAGGGCTGCTGATAAAGCTGGTCCCATGGATTGGCCTTGTCGCCCGCGGGCGATGGCTGCACGGCCGGAGCGGCGGGCAACTGAATTGCGGTGGCGGGCTGCGCTTGCTCAATCCTGGCCGGTTTCGATGGCGGCTCGACCGCCAGCACCGATGACACCGATTCATGAGCAGCCGGCTTGGTCGGTCGCGTCTGACGCAGCTGTGTCCACT
>Ga0134125_10003916_pt1 | contig 17089 bp, 12 predicted proteins | sample KB31751_FD_96464 | JGI IMG/M metagenome (GOLD analysis project Ga0134125, IMG submission 96464) | Terrestrial soil microbial communities with excess Nitrogen fertilizer from Kellogg Biological Station, Michigan, USA - KB3-175-1 | ecosystem: Environmental > Terrestrial > Soil > Unclassified ...
CTCGGCGCAGCGCCGCGAGATCTCGTGTCCATGATACTGGGCGAAGCGTTGCGCCTTGCGGTCATCGGCGTTGCGATCGGGCTGCCCGCCGGTCTCGCCGCCGCTCGCCTCATTCGCTCGCAGGTCTTCGGCGTGGGCACCGTGGATGCCCCGTCGATCGCAGCCGCCGTCGTGGCACTGACGATCACGGCGATGGTCGCGAGCTATCTGCCGGCGCGGCAGGCCGCCCGCGTGGGACCGCTCGAGGCGTTACGGAGCGAGTGACGGAGCGTGGCTACCAGCGCGTGACGGCGCGCAGCATTGTGTGGCGTTATCTTGTCGCACCTCCCTCCGACAGGATCCAACCATGCGACGCTCACTGGCGTTCGCGGCGGTAGTCCTCTTCAGCGCCGCGCCCCTCAACGCGCAGGGGTTGCGCTCCACCATCACGAAGCTGTTCACCTTCGGCAATTGCGGACAGCCGCTGTGCCTTGCCGGGTCCGTGCTCGCCCAGAACGGCCACGGCGATCACTTCATCCCGGCGGACGTCGCCGGGAACGCCACGATCCTCTCGTTCCTAACGGACGCGATCGGGCTGAGCTCGGCCGACGTGCCGGTGAGCGCCGCGAGCAGCGGCGCGACGTTCACGTTCGTGAACGGCCTGCCGCAGAAGACCGCCGAATCGTCCGGACCGGTGTTCGGCGAGCGCGGCCAGACGTTGGGACGCGGCCGGCTGCTGGTGGGCGGCAACGTGACGAACGTCGACTTCAGCACGCTGCGCGGCATACCGCTCAACGACATCGAGCTCAATTTCACCCACGAGGATGTCGGCGCCCCGGGCCTGGGTGATTCGCCGTTCGAGAACGATTTCATCGAGGTCCGCACGCAGTTGAACGTGAACATGTACGTGAGCTCGTTCTATCTCACGTACGGCATCACCGACCGGTTCGACCTCGGCATTTCGGTTCCCGTGGCGCACGTGTCGGTGAGCGGCTCGAGCGACGCGCAGATCGTTCCGTTCGGCACGCCGGCCAAGCATTTCTTTTCCGGCACGCCGACCGACCCCGTGCTGACCGCGCAGAGCGCCGCCAGCGGATCGGCCACCGGGTTAGGCGACATTTCGCTCAGAGCCAAGCTCAACCTCAATTCCTCGCCGCGCGCCAGCTTCTCGTTGTTGGCCGATGCACGCCTTCCGACGGGCGACGCGAACAACTTTCTCGGCGCCGGGGCGTTTGGCTTTCGCGGCCTCGGCGTGTTCTCGGCGCGATTCGGCAACTTCACGCCGCACCTGAACGGCGGCTTTTTCTATCGCGGCGGATCGCTCGAGAACAACGCGTTCCTCGCCACGGGCGGCTTCGATCACCTGATGACGGATTGGGCCACGATGTCGTTCGACATCATTTCCGAGTGGCAGCTCGGCGCGAACAAGTTGATCATCCCGCCGCCGGTCCATATCATCGCGCCGTTCCAGCGGACCATCAGCCCCACGAACATTCCGAACGAACGCGACGACATCGTCAACGCGTCCTTCGGGCTCAAACTGCGGATGGATTCGGGCGCCACCGGCGTGGTGAACATGATCTTGCCGATGAACCGAGGCGGGTTGCGGCCCGACGTCATCTGGACGTTGGGACTCGAATACAATTTCTAACGCGGCGCTATTTGATCGAGGCGAGCTTCCACTGCGGTCCGTCGCGGACGAGCACCGCATGGTACGTGACCGTTGGATGGCGATCGCCATCGACGCCGCGCTTGTAGTCGAAGTCGAACGCCGCGGTCACGTCCACGTCGGCGCTGCCGGCGGCGTCGACGTGCGGCTGTCCGATTACCGCCAGCGTGGCGGTGATGCCGTTGGTCGCGTCGAAAATGTCCTGCCAACGCCTGGCCTCGTCGGCGGTGAGCGCCGGATAGGCGCTGCGAACCTGTGCGATGTCGCGTGAGGCAAGCGCGCGCGCGTACATCGCAATGGCCGCCTGAATCCCCGGCAGCGGGTCGGTCTGCGGAACAGGCACCGCGGCGTGCGGCGGCGGCGCCGTCGTTGCGTTAGGCGTTGGCGGCGGCGCGGGGATTCTGGCGGCGGCGCGGGCGGCCAGGCGGGCAGTCGAGGCGCTCTCGGCGGCCGCCTGCCAGCTTTCCTGGGCATCGAGCATCGCACGAAGTGCCAGGTCGTAGCGCCGGTGCGCGATCGCCGAGTCCGCCGCCAGCATCAGGCTGTCGCCGTGCCTAACGGTAGCGGGCGATGCGCCCGATCCGACCGCCGACTGGCGGGCGGCGAGCGCCACGCGCTGCGCCTGCATCAGGTCGAGCTGCGGCGCCGCGGCCGAATCCGCGCGGTGTCGCGCACCGACAGCGCCGGACCGCGCCACCGCCGGACCCGCCGTATTCGGCTTCTGTTGGGCGACCACATCGGAGCGCGCAGGCGCCGTGGGCACGGAGTCCGCCGCCTTGGCCGGTGCCGCGGGCGCGGGCGGAGGCGCCGCGAGCGGCTGCGGGACGCCGGACTCCGATCGATGCCAGGTCATGCCGAGCACCACCAGCGTCGCCACGCCCGCCAGCGCGCCGGCGGAGAACCACAGGCGGCGCGACGTCGACGACGGCGCCGCGGTCCGCGCCGCCGCCGCGCCTAACGCAAGCGCATCGCGCATCGCGGCCGCCGACTGGAATCGCGCGCTCGGTTCGCGCGCCAAGCCCTTCACCACCAGGGCATCCAGCCACGCCGGAACGGAGGCCTGTGCGTCCCGCGGCCGCAGCGGATCGCCCGCCAGCCGCTGCTGGAGGCGCGACTCGATCGTCGCACCGGCAAAGGACGACGCGCCCGTCAACATCTCGTACAAGATGCAGGCGAGCGCGTACAGATCGCTGCGGCCGTCGATCGGGTCCCCGCCTAACTGTTCGGGACTCATGTACTGCAGCGTGCCGACCACCACACCCGTCCGCGTGAGCGGCTGACGGCTCGTCGCGCCGTGCTGCGTTCCTTTGGCGATCCCGAAGTCGACGATCTTCACGACGTCGCGCCCGTCCTTCGCCTGCGCGACCATGATGTTGTCGGGCTTGAGGTCGCGATGGATGATTCCCATCTCGTGCGCGGCCTCCAGCCCGTCGGCCACCTGACGCGCGATGCGCGCCGCGCGCTCGGCATCGAGTGCGCCCTCGCGCTCGCAAATTCGCGACAACGCCTCGCCTGGCACGAACTCCATCGCCAGAAACACGAGACCATCGGCCGACTCGCCGAAGTCGTACACGGCCGCGACGTTCGGGTGTTGAATGCGGCTCGCGTTGGTGGCCTCGCGATTGAACCGTCCAATCGCGTCCGCGTCCGACACGAGCTCGGGACTCATCACCTTGATGGCGCAGCGACGTCCCATCTTGATGTGTTCCGCGAGATACACGCGTCCCATCGCGCCCTGACCCAACTGCTCGATTACGCGATAGCGCCCCGCGATCACCTGGCCGAGGAGATCGGTGAGACTCGGCGTCGCGAGTGCGGATCCGTCGCGCGGACAAAACACGACGTCGGCGTCATAACTGGCGCCGCAAACGGGGCAGAGCTTGGATGCGGCGCTGGACCCGGACTCCGCCTGATCGGAAGGACTCACGGCCTGATCCTGCGCGCGCGACACGCGCGCGTCGATGTCCTGGGACTGTTGGTCGGCATCCATACCGTAGCGTACGACGCGTCGCGAGACAAGCCGCCAGGCGTGGTCCGCTTCCATCCGCGCCACGCGATCCGGGCGCCGCACGGCACCGCGCACATTCGGTGACACCTTTGCCGCGGCTTTGGCGCAATGGATGAGGCAGGGCGCGGGAGGCGATGCGCCCCACCGCCTTCAACTCCACTCGAGGATCGGATCATGCGCGGCAGGATCCTGCAGTACAACGGCAACGACGGCACCGGCACCATCGCCGCCGACAATCAGCAGTACAAGTTCGACATTGGCATGTGGAAGAGCTCCACCGCGCCGATGATCGGGAAGACGGTCGACCTGGTGGTCGAAGACTCGCGCGTCAGCACGGTGATGATCGTCCCCGATGACGTCCTGCTCCGCGAGAAGACCGCGGAGTTAGGCGGAAAGCTGAGCACGCTGGTGAGCGGACTCGGGAAAAGCGCCGGGAGTCCCGGCGGGCCGGCGGCGGCGGCGAGCCCGCATCCGAACGGCGGAGCGGCCGTTCTGCCGGGCGCGGCGGCGGGATTCAACTTCGCATCCAACCCGATCGTCCAGCGTTACGGCATGATCACGCTCGGCGCCTACGTGGTCTATCTGCTGGGGACGCTCACGTTCAACGCGATCTCGATCACGTTTCTCGGCTCGAGCCAGGGCAAGCCGCTCTACGACATTGCCGACCTGATGAGTCAGTTAGGCGGGGGAAGCGGCGTCAAGCTGATGCTGATGGTGGCGTACGCGAGCATCGCGGTGCCGCTCGTGTGGAAGGACCGGCGCGCGTGGCTGGCGCTGGCGCTGCCGTTGCTCGCGGTGGTGGGCGCGATCTGGTCGGGCATCCACACCATCAACTCCGCGGCCGGCGGCTTCGGCGGCGGACAAAACGGTGGACCGAGTGCGTCGGACCTGTTCAGCCTGGGCTTCGGCTTTTACGTATCGCTCGCGGCGGGGCTGGTCCTGGCGTGGGCCGGCGTGCAGCGCTTCACGCGCAACGCCTGAGCGTTGGGCTGCCGCTGCCTAACGGCGGCGATCGTGTGCGCCGGGTCCATGGTCGGGACCCGGCGCGCACGTCGTGTCAGAAGCCGAGCTTGACGTTGATGTCGAGGAGTACGGGCTTTGGCGCCTCGTCGACGACGATGCGTTCGCGGCCCGGCCGGATGACGATCCGCTCCATCGGTCCGAGTCCGTGCCCGTTGCCGTGGTTGCGGCGCCGGAAGTACACCACGCGCGTGTCGTTCATGACATCGACACGCACCACCTTGTAGCCGTGGTCGACGAGTACGCGCTGCGTGACCTCGGTCGCATGATCCATGGTCACCATCTTCTTTGCCTGCCCCGGCGGGACCTTGTCTCCATGTCCGCGCCCTTGTGCGTGAGCCGTCGCTGCGACAGTGAATGAGAGAGCCAGCCCGACGAGCGCGCTGTTGAGGAACGAGAATGATCGAGTCGACACAGAACCTCCTGGCGAGTACGGGACGTTGCGTCATCCATGGGTTCTGACGCCTCGGTACCGTGGTGCGCAACGTCGCTCGGTGTCGGCATCCGTCGCGCATCCGACGCCGGCAGACGCCTAACGCAGGCGATCGTGCGCGGCGGGCATCTTGCCTAACCTGTAACGCGCGTTGGGCGCTGGCGTTCGATCACTCGCAGGGAATCGCCTGTCGCGCGAACGTGGCGATGTCGATGTTCGAGCCGCACACCATCACGCCGACGCGTTGGCCGGCGAGGCGATCGCGCAGCGGGCCGCATAGCGCAGCGGTGGCGGCGGCGCCGGCCGGTTCCACGGCGAGCTTCATGTCGGCGAACAAGAGTCCCATCGCGCGCTGCATCTGTTCGTCGCTGATCACCACGACTTGCTCCACGAAGCGCCGCGCAAGGTCGAGGGCGTACGCCGATGCGTACGGCGCGCCAAGACTGTCCGCGATGGTGTTCACTTTTTCGAGCGACTGCGGCGAGCCGGCCGCGAGACTGCGACTCATACTGTCCGCGCCCTGCGGCTCCACTCCGAATATTTTGCAGCGCGGCTGCATCTGCTTGACAGCAGAGACGATTCCCGCAATGAGACCGCCACCCCCGATGGGCACGATCACCGCGTCGAGATCCTGCACCTGAAGACACCACTCGAGTCCGACGGTGGATGTGCCGAGCACGGTCAGCTCGCCCTCGAATGGATGGATGAAGGTGCGGCCTTCATCGGTCTGGATACGCTTCACCGTATCGAAGGCCTGATGCACGCCGTCCACCAGCACCACGTCTGCACCGTAGGCGCGGCATAACGCAACTCGCGTGGGATTGGCGGTTTTCGGCATCACCACTTTCGCACTGGTGCCGACGCTCCGCGCGGCGAACGCCACGGCAATCGCGTGATTGCCGGCGCTGACTGCGGTCACGCCGGCTCGTTTGGCGTCTTGCGACAGCGCCATGGCGTTGAGCAGCGCACCGCGCGCCTTGAACGTGCCGGTGTACTGGAACAATTCCAGTTTTAGAAAAACGCGAGTACGCGCGCCAACGACGCGCTCGACCGTGTCGCCGCGCCAGTGCCATGTGGGCGTCTCGCGAACGCGTTCGCCGAGGGTTTCGCGCGCCGACTGGATATCGGGCAGCGTGAGCAATTCGTGCGTCATGCGCACACTCTAGACGGCGGGCGGGCCCAACGCAATCAGTGCGTGAGCCGTTCCTTGCGCACCGCGCGCCACTGTCGTCCCGATTTCACGAGCGCGTAGCGTTGCTCGAACTGGAGCGGCGGTTGATAGCCCGTGGTATCGGCGGTTGGGCGATAGCGCTCGGCGACGAGATAGACCTGCGCCGTGTCCCGGGCAAGTCGAAAGACTGGCGAGAACTGCACTTTGTATCCCGCCAATTGCGCCTTGCAGACCGGAACATCACGCGGCGGTGCCGGCGCAGCTGCGCAGGATCCCTGGATCACGCCACGCGATACGAGGGCATGCGCAACAGCGGCCGGAATGGCATCCGTCGACTGCGCGCCACGCCGCCGCGGCAGCATGGCGGAATCGAGAAGCAGCACGAGCGATGGGCCGAGATCGAACGCACCGTCGAGCGCGGTCTCGTATGCTGCTGCCTGTTGGTCCGCGGAGAGATTCTCCACCTCGAGCCCTGCGCCGCGATCGTTGGCGGAGTTGCGTGCGCCCTCGCCCGAGCATGCCGCGACCAGCATCACCCCGACGATCGCCGCGCACGCTACCACTGCCCTGGCACGCAGGCGCCGGCGATGGGGCTCGGCTCGCCGCGCGACATGACTCAGCGCGACATGCCTAACCGCTCCCGCGCGCTCGTCAACACCCACGCGCGCACCGGCACCGGGCAGCTCGGCTCAACTCAATGCGCGTCGTTATCACCCCATCCGTGGTTCGGAGAGGTATCGGGGATCTCGTAGGCATGGCAGTCACGGTTGCAAAACCTAAGCCCTACGAGATCGATCCGTCACCCTCTCCAGGGCTGGGGATTCGCGGGCGGCTGGCGGCGACTCGCCGCGGCCCGTTAGAACTCCTTTGCGATCGTCGCCGCCAAACCCATCACCTGCGCTTCGTTCTTCGGCTGTATGCCAAGGCTGAAGTGGGTGTTGCCCTTCAACACGAGGAGCGAGGATTCGTCGTCAGTGACCCACCAGTACGCCTCATCGCCGATCGAAGGCGTCCCCTTCGAGTTGTCGGCGAGATACACCTTGACCTTGTCGAAGGTGTCCCTGGCAACCTTCGCCGACGACTCCTGATAGACCACGAAGTCGACGCGCGTTTGATGACCCAGCGCAAAGGGCGGCTTGGAAAAGAATTGGCAGCTCTTGCCCTCGGGTCCGTCGTACGCCGGCGCCGCGGGCGTTTCGAGCGGCGGGTCGTCAAATTTCTCGCCGAATGTGTTCTCCAGCAGCGCGATGGGGACCAGCGCACACCCAGTCGGCGCCGCGGTCTTGCTCGCGGCCGCGCCAGTGGCGTCGAATCCAACGAAGGCCAACATCAGTGCTGCGGCTGCGGCGACTCCCGACCGGAATACCATCGCGTCACCTCCACACGGGGCGGCTCCCGACGCGCTGCCGCGTCGCGTTAGGCGCCGGAACGCCGGAGCAGCCGATCCCGGAGTGCCGAGCGGCGCTCGGCGCGCGCGGATTGGCGCGCCGTTGGAAACGAGGCGCCGTCCACGCGTCGCACCTAATCGGCCGGGCGTCATGTGGCCGTCACCGCGGCGTCACCTCGCGCGTGACGCCGGTCGCTCCGTCCAACGTTCCCGCTGTAACGGACGGTGAAGTTCGCGGAGACTAGCGCTGGGGCGCCCCGCGAGCGCTCTGCGCGCCGGCAGCAGGCCGTGCGGACGCCGGCCACACGTTGTCGCTCGGGTCGCGATCGGGGAACCGGCCGTCGGGATCGAGCGTGATCTTCTCGATCTTGCGCGGTCCGAACGCCAGTGTCGCCTTGAACGTGCGACTGCCGCTGAACCACACGTCCACCGGGTAGGTAACGATCGCCGTCACGCTGTCGCGCATCACGCTGTTGCGCATCGAGCGGATCCTGGGCCCGGTGGGCGCGAACTCCACCGCCAACACCACCGGCGACGGCATCTGCCCATCCTGCCTAACCACAACCGTGGTGCGGCCGGCGGACGCCGTCACCTTCTCGATCGACCCGTCCACCGCTTCGGTGGTGAACAACCAGTAGTACCAGAACCATCCCAGGTCGCGGTGGAGCGCGTGGCTCATGTATTCCGCGTAGTCCCACGGCGACGGGTGCTTGAATCGCCACGCTTTGGCGTATCCGCTCATCGCCCGCCACACCGCGCTGTCGCCGACGACGCCGCCCAGCATTGACAACATGAGCGGCGCCTTGCCGTACGCCTGGAACGAATACATCGGCCCGCCGTAGTTCGCATCCCACATGAGCGGAGCTTCGCGCTCGTTGCCGCTCGTGCGGCCGTAGCTCTGCCCGCGCCCGTTCAAGTTAGGCGGCTGGTGCCGGCGGTCGGCGGCCGACAGAATGTTCATGTACTGGTTGAACCCCTCGTCCATGAACCCGTACCACGTCTCGTTCGTGCCGACCATCATCGGCCACCATTGGTGGCCGATCTCATGGTCCGACGCCCGGGCGCTCGACATGATGAACGACGGATACTCCATGCCTAACTCGGGCCCGTCCACTTCGGTGAGCGTCGGAAACGTGTACGGCATCCAGAGCGTGGAGTAGAAGGCGAGGGCGTGGCGCGCGATGGCGCCCGCATCCGCGTACTCCTGCGCGTGTCCCGGCAGGTACATGATGGACACGGGGACCGTTCCCTTCCCCGGCACTTCGGCCAACGTGGCGTCCCACACGAACTGGTTGGACGTGCCCCACGCAAAGTCGCCGGCGGTGTCGGCGATGAAGTGCCAGACGAGACGACTGCCCGGCGCACCGGCGGTCGATTTCCCGGGACCACGGTCGGCAACGCCGGCGATCGTCTGCTGCGTGTCCGAGGGCGTGAGATGCGCGAGACGGTCCCGCTCGGTTTGCGTTAGGACTTCCTCGGGATTCTGCAGCACGCCGGTGGCGCCGACGATCCAGCCGGCGGGCATGTCCAGGTGCACATCGAAGCGGCCGAAGTTGTTGTAGAACTCGGACGGACCGAGGTAGGGATCGGTGTCCCATCCGCCCTGGCGCAAATCATCGAACACGGCCACGCGCGGGTACCACTGCCCCACCTGATAGAGCGTGTCGGCCCAGCGGCCCATGCGGATGCCGCGTGTGGGCGAGACCACCTTGGGCACCTTGAAGTGCCATTCAGCGCCTATCGTCGCCGTGCCGTGCGCGGGAACGGGGTTCGGCAGCTCGATGCGCGCCGAGGTCTGGTCGAGGCCGCGCGCGAGCAGCTCGGTGGGCGCCGCCGGCGGCTGGCCGCGCTGCCGCCTAACGGGCGGCGGCGGCGCGAGATTCACCGCCGCGCCGTCCACGGTGAGCTTGGTGACCTGCATGCCGGGCGTGATGTCGGTAACCACCTCGGCCCGCGGCACGTTGGCCGAGAACAGGTTCTGGTCCAGCCGCAGCACGATGTCGTGCATCGCCGAGTCGCTGTTGTTGTGGATGACGGCGGTCTCGACACCGGAGATCGACTCGGTGGCCGAGTCGAAGCGTGCGTTGATCGTGTAATCCATCCAGAGCTGCCAGTAGTGCGGCCCCGGCGTGCCGGCCGTGTCGCGCGTGCCCGCCTCGTACGCGCGTCGGATCATGTCGGTCACGGGAATGTCGCGCCGGATCGCGCGCTCGGGCGGTTTGGCGGCCGTCGGTGTTTGCGCGCCCGCGCCGGCGAGGGCGAGCGTCGAGGCAGCACAAGCGGCAAGGATCCTACGCATCATCGGGACGAGCTCCTTGATCTGGATGAGGCCGCCACGCGCGGCCGGAACGCGCTGGAACGATAGCGCGCGGCGCACGGTCTCGGTAGAAATCGCACCCGCCCGCTCGCCTAACGAAGGCGCGAGCCTTGAACAGCGAGCTCAGGCGTGCGATATTGACGCCCGGCGCTCCTACCGATACGAAGACGGCCGCCCCGGCGACTGTACCAACCGCCGACGCCTCACGGGGCCGACTTCAGGCGCGCGCGCACCACGGCGCCCCAGTTGGAGACGACGACCAGCTCGCCCGCGTCGACACCCTGGAGGAAGATGAAGTGCGTTCCGTCGGGCATCACGTCGTAATTGGCGTGCGGATTGCCCGCGAACATGTAGGTGTCGGTCAGCACCGTGTCCCGCCTAACGACAGCGAAGGCGGGGCCGGGGCTGATCGTCGCCGCCAGGAGAAGGCCGTCGCCCCGGTAGAACAACCGGCGCCCATCGCGCGACCACACGGGCTCGATCCCGCCGTTCACCGACACCTGCACGCGGCCACCGGGCCCCGGGAACGGCTGCACCACCACCTCGTTCCGGCCCGATTCGTCGGTGGTGAAGGCGATCCACTTACCGTTAGGCGAAATGCGCGGCATGATCTCGATCGCCTGCGGGTTGGTCGCGATCGGATGCGACGTCGAATCGCCGGACACCGCTTGATAGTAGATGTCGGCGCCCAACGTATCGAGCTGGAACGCGATGTAGCGCGAATCGGGCGACATCACCGCCTCGTACACGTCGAAGTGGCCGCCGAGATCCAGCTGCGTCGCCGGGGCGCTGAGATCGGCCGGTCGCGAATAAATACCGGTGCGGGCGCCGCGATCCGACCGGTACAACACGCGCGTGCCATCCGGGGTCCACTCGGGACGCTCGTTGGTCGAGCCGTCCTCGGTTAGGCGTGTGAGCGTGCCCGAGGACAGGTCGTCCAGCCAGACGTCGCGCCGATCGCCGGCGCCGATGGTGAGGGCGATGCGCCGCCCGTCGGGTGAGAGCCGCGGAAAGCTGTAGTCCTTGGGGTCGGCGAGGAGCGTGCGCGTCGTATCGCCGGGCCCGACCATGACTAACCGCGACAGCCGCGTGCCGGTCTGATAGATGAGCGTGCCGTGCGCGAACGCGGCCCGCGCCAAGCCCGTGCTGTTGTTGACCACCACGTTGTCCAACAATTGCACCGGCGTCCCGAGCACGCGACGCTTCGCGAGGTCGATCGGCACCGCCATGATGGTGCCGACGATCGTCGCGTACACCAGATTGTTGTCGATCAATCCAAGCGGTTGGATGCCCGCCAGGTCCAACACGGTCGCATCGCCCGTGGCCAGCGATGCGATCGCGATCCTCGAGCTCGCGGGCGACGCCGTCGCCTGCCTCGCAAAAATGATGCACCGCATCGAGTCGACGACAAACGGCGCGACGGTGAACCCCTGCCCGCGCACCCGCGAGCCGAACTCGCGTAGCGCGCCTCCCCCTGCCGGTATCTCGTAGAGCGACCTGTTTCCGGACACGACGATCACACCGGTGGTCGACCAGCTCACACCGGCAAACGAGCCGGGCGCGTTACTCAACACCTGCGGAGTGCCGCCATCTACCGACACCTTGTACAACTCATTGCCGCGCACGAACACGATCCATCGCCCGTCGGGAGAAAAGCTCGGCTGCCCCGCGTCTTCCGTGCCGGGCAATGGTCGCGGGACCTCGTCGTCGAGCGAGCGGACCAGCAGCACCTCGTGCCGATTGGCGGCCTGGCCCGCGTACACCAGCGTACGGCCGTCAGGCGACACGTTGAGCAAGTTGAAGCCGAGCACATTGGTGCGCGCCGAGGGCGACGCCGGAATGGTGAAGCGGACGACGGGCGCCGAATCGGACGGCGGCGTGCGCCGTTCCCAGGCGGCCAACGCGACGGCCGCGATCGCCACCGCGCCCGCCGCCCAGAGCACCGGATCGCGGAGCCGTGCGCCTAACGGAACGCGCGCGGCGCCCGCTCCGCGCCGCGTATCGCCGGTGCGGCCCGCGCTCACCGTGGCTCCGGTCGCGTGGAGCGCATCGGCGAACTGCGCCGCGGTCGCGAACCGGTCGGCCGGCAGTTTCTCGAGCGCCGTGAGCACGGCGTGCTCGACCGCCGGCGGCACGGTGTCGCGCTGCGGGTAGAGCGGACGCGGGCGTTCGGTCATCACCTTGGCCACGATCGCCTGCGCCGTGCTGCCGGTGAACGGCGGGTCCCCCACCAGCATCTCGTACATCGTCGCGCCTAACGCGTACACGTCCACGCGGGCGGTGATGTCGCGGTCGCCCATCGCCTGCTCGGGTGCCATGTAGTGCGGCGTGCCGAGACTCATGCCGGTCTCGGTCATGCGCGCACCGCCGCTCTTGCTGGCGGCGAGCGCGATGCCGAAGTCCGCGACCAGCGCCGAGCCGTCGTGCAACAGGATGTTCTCGGGCTTGATGTCGCGATGAATCACACCGTGGCGGTGCGCGTAGTCGAGCGCGCTCGCCACCTCGGTAGCGATCTGCACCGCATCCGCGATCGGGAGCTGCTTCTCGCGCCGCAAGCGATCACGCAGCGACTCGCCCTCCACGTAGGGCATCACGTAGTACGCCGTTCCGTCCACCTCGCCGCTGTCGATGAGACCGAGGATGTGCGGATGCTGCAGCGTCGCGATGGTCTTGATCTCGCGCAGGAACCGTGCGGCGCCGATGACCGCGGCGAGCTCGGGCCGCAACACTTTGACCGCGACCTTGCGCTCGTGCTTGAGATCGTACGCGAGGTACACCGTGGCCATGCCGCCCTGGCCGAGCTCGTGCTCGATCCGGTAGCTGCTGCCGAGGGCTGCGGCGAGAGCGTCAGTCACGATGTGGAGGGACTCATTTTCGAGAGGGACCGGCGTGCCGACAATGTGTGGTTTTCCGCGCCTCCTGGGAGACGCCGAGCTGAGATCATACGCTCATGGAGCTCACGACAAGAATGGAACCGAGGTTCCAGCGCTCGAACATCGTGCGGCCCAATCTATATCTTGCACGGCCTGACACTCTGATCGACCCCCACGCCGGGACTCCGCCATGCGGCACATTGTGCATCTCGCTTCGTTCGCGCTCGCTCTGATGCTGGCCGGGCACCGATTGCCGGCGCAACACGCCCACACCGGCGCCGACACCGCGACACACGATAGCACTTTTGCGGCGATGCAGGAGCGCGGTCGAATGGTCATGGGCGTCGACCAATACACATCGAGCCATCGATTCGACGACCTGCCGGATGGCGGTCGCATCACATTGCTTCGTGCCGTCGACGACACAGTCGGCGCAGCTCGTATTCGATCCCACCTGCGAGCGATCGCGAGCGCATTTGCGGCTGGCGATTTCTCGTCGCCAATGATAGTCCATGCGAAGGACGTGCCGGGCACCAGGGTCATGTCGGCGAAGCGGGCGGTGATTCGTTACTCGGTCCGCGCACTCGAGCGCGGCGGCGAGTTGACGATTCGAACGCGCGACCCCGACGCGATTCGCGCCGTGCACGAGTTCCTCGCCTTCCAGCGCGCGGAGCATCACGCGATGCCCTAGCGGTGAGGCGATGGCGAATCGGCCTCGCGAGGCGCAGTACGCATCCATATCATTTCCCTCGCCCCGTCGACGCTTGCGCCAACATGTCCGTTCGCCATCGCGCTCTTCTCGTTGTCACTGCGCTGTTGAGCGCGGGCCGTATGGCGTGCGCGCAGGATTCGGCGGCCTACCGGAACCCGGCGGTGCCGGTGGATGTGCGCGTGCGCGATCTGTTAGGCCGCATGACGCTCGAGGAGAAGTTCTGGCAGGTGTTCATGATCCCCGGCGACCTGGACGACTCGGCGCACGACTACTCGCACGGCATCTTCGGCCTCCAGGTGTCGCCGAAACGCGCCGCCCTTCCGCCGCGTGCACCGGCGGCGGCGCTGCTCGAGCACACCACGCACCCGACGAGGGCCGCGCGTCCCGGGACGGGCGATGCGGTCGATCTCGCCGCGACCGCGGCCCGCCACGACGCCGAGCGCATCAATGCGATCCAGCAGTACTTCGTCGAGCACACGCGACTCGGCATCCCGATGATTGCGTTCGACGAGGGCGTGCACGGACTCGTGCGCGATGGCGCCACCAATTTTCCGTCCGCCATCGCGCTCGCAGCAACGTTCGACACGTCGATCGTTAGGCAGGTAGCCCAAGCCATCGCCGCCGAATCGCGTGCGCATGGCGTCCGCCAATTGCTGTCGCCGGTGGCCAACGTCGCCTCCGACGTGCGCTGGGGACGCGTGGAGGAGACGTACGGCGAAGATCCGTACCTCGCCTCGCAGATGACCGGCGCGTTCTCGGGCGCGCTCGAAGAGGCGGGTGTGATCGCCACGCCCAAACACTTCGTGGCCAACGTGGGCGCGGGCGGACGCGACAGTTATCCGATCGATGTCGGCGCGCGAACGTTGGACGAGACGTATTTTCCGCCGTTCCGCGCCGCCATAGCGCACGGCGCGCAATCGGTCATGACCGCCTACAACTCGGTAGGCGGCGTTCCGGTCACGCAGAACCGCGAGTTGCTAACGGACGTGCTGCGCCGCCGGTGGGGCTTCACCGGGTTCGTGGTCTCGGATGCCGCCGCCACCGGCGGACCAACGGTGCTGCAACACACCGAGCCGAACACGCCGATCGCCGCCCGCGATGCATTCGACGCCGGGCTCGACGTCGTGTTCCAATCGTCATGGCCGCAGTATCGCCCGTACTGGCGCGCCTTCGCCGATTCCCTCATTCCGCCGGACGTCATCGACAGCGCCGTAGCGCGCGTCTTGCGCGCCAAGTTCGCGCTCGGCCTGTTCGAGCAGCCGTATACGACTCCCGGCGTCGCCGCCTCGATGGTACGCGACCCGGCGCACCGTACCCTGGCGCGCACCGCCGCGCGCGAAGCGATCGTGCTGCTTCGCAATGCGCACGCCGTCCTCCCGTTAGGCAAGGATCTGCGGCGCGTCGCGGTGATCGGCGTGGATGCCGCCGAGGCGCGCACCGGCGACTACAGCGGCAACGGTGTCGAGCGCGTCTCGATGCTGGACGGCATTCGCGCCGCGCTCCCGCTCGCGCGCATTGCGTATGCGCCCGGCCCGGGACGGCTGACGCCGGTGGTGGTGCCGGTGCCCGCGGCCGCGCTCTCGTACCGTGACGGCGATTCGGTGCATCGCGGTCTCGACGCCGCGTACTTCGACAACATCACCCTGAGCGGCGCGCCCCGCGCGGTGCGCGCCGACTCGCAGGTGAACTTCGCGTGGACGCTCGATCCGCCCGCGCGCTCCCTGCCCTTCGATTGGTACTCGGCGCGCTGGACGGGCACCATCGCCGTACCGCGGGGCGCGCCGCCGGCCACTCAGTTAGGCATCGTCGGCACCGATGGATACCGTCTGTGGCTCGACGGAAAGCTCGTCATCGATGATTGGCGCAAACAGACCGTGGGCACCACGCTCCGGCGCGTCGATCTCCGCCCGGGCGTACGGCACGCAATCCGCCTCGAATACTTCGAGAGCACCGGCGGCGCGCGTCTGTCGCTCGTGTGGAACTCGGGCGTGCCCGATCATTGGCGCCGCGACATCGACAGCGCGGTGGCGATCGCGCGACGGTCGCAGGTCGCCATCGTCGCGGCGGGCATCGAAGAAGGCGAATTCCGCGATCGCGCAAAGCTTTCGCTCCCCGGCCACCAGGACGAGCTCATCAACGCGGTCGCCGCCACCGGCACTCCGGTGGTGGTCGTACTCGTCGGCGGCAGCGCCATCACCATGAACGACTGGCTCGACCACGTGGACGCGGTGCTCGACGTCTGGTACCCCGGCGAACAGGGCGGCAACGCGATAGCCGACGTGTTGTTCGGCGACGCCGATCCGGCCGGGCGCCTGCCCATCACGTTCCCGGTGTTCGAGGGGCAGCTTCCGTTAGTCTACGATCACGAGCCCACCGGCCGCGGCGATGACTACGTCGACCTCACCGGGCAGCCGCTGTTTCCGTTCGGCTACGGCCTGTCGTACACGACGTTCGCGTATTCCGCCCTCGCGATCGCGCCCGATACGATCGCCGCCGACGGCGCGGCGCGCGTCACGTGCCGCGTCACCAACACCGGCACGCGCGCCGGCGACGACGTCGTGCAGCTCTACCTCCACCAGGAACTGTCGCCGGTGGCGCGACCCGTGATGCAGCTGGCCGGATTTGCGCGCGTCCACTTGGGGCCCGGCGCATCGCGCGACGTGTCCTTCACCGTCGACTCGGCGCAGCTTGCCGAGCTCGACCGGAGCATGCATCGCACGGTCGAGCCCGGCGCCTACCGCGTCATGGTTGGCGCGTCGTCCAAGGACATCCGCCTGCGTGGGTTTCTCGTCGTCCGTTAGGCGGTGCGCGCGAGCGCACGATCAGGCATCCCGACGTCCGGCAAGCGAAATCGAGCGGCGCAGCCAGTGCCGCGCTCGCCGTAGGGTCTGCGCGTTCGATGACGCATCGAACGCTACGGCCGCCCTCGCTCTTCTGTCCGTCGCCCCACCTCCAACATCGCGCATCGACTGGACCCTTGTCAGGCCCGCCAGGACGCACCAAGTTGACGGATGGCCGCACGTGCCCTGTGGAAGGGGCTGGCCGAGGAGAGCGGACCACCATGCGGAGCTTCCGGATCGCCGGGTTCAGCGCCGTGATGCACCGTCGGTGCACCATTGGCATGGTAGCGGCCGTGTTGTATGTAGGCTCGAGTCCCGCTCCGCTGCGCGCGCAAAGCGCGACGCCCCAAGGATCGATCAACGCGTTCGTGCGCGACACCAGCGGCGCCGCCGTGAACGGCGCGCAGGTGAGCGTGGCCGGCACCGACGTCCGGGGCTACACGGACACCGACGGCCGCCTCCACCTCGCGCCGATCGCCGCCGGACCCGTCCGCCTAACGGTGCGACGCCTGGGATTCCGCGCCACGTCGATCGACCTCACCATCGTGTCCAACCGGCCGATCGCCGACACCGTGCAGTTAGTCGCAGTTGCGCACCGGTTGAACGCGATCACCGTGCAGGGTTCGTTGCGGAACTACAACGGCCGCATGGCCGGGTTCTACGATCGGCGCGGCCAGGGC
>Ga0134125_10003917_pt1 | contig 17089 bp, 21 predicted proteins | sample KB31751_FD_96464 | JGI IMG/M metagenome (GOLD analysis project Ga0134125, IMG submission 96464) | Terrestrial soil microbial communities with excess Nitrogen fertilizer from Kellogg Biological Station, Michigan, USA - KB3-175-1 | ecosystem: Environmental > Terrestrial > Soil > Unclassified ...
CGCCGTTACGGCGGACTCAACGAATCGCCATCTGCACGCGCTGTGCGGAGCTGATCCCCATTGGAACTACTCAAAAGAGTACTCACAGCGGTAGTGCTCATCCCGATAGTTTTACTTCTGGTGTTGCGCGCACCAGTGCCGGTGCTCGCATTCGTCGCCGGGGTCGTGGCGCTGCTGGCTATTCATGAATTGCTAAAGCTGGCGGAAGGCTACAACATTCGTCCGCTCTACAAATCCACATACGTTTTTGTCGCGCTCTTTTTTTTGCTGATTGCAATCAGCCCGGAGGCAAGCTCAACTCCGGCGCTCTCTACCTCCGGGTTTGCATTTGTCGCGGTGTGCTTCGCGGCCTTCTCGCCTTTTATCTTTCTTGCCATTGCAATGCGCCGGGATGAGCTCTCGTCGTCGTTTCCAGCGGGGATGACTGCGGCCTTCGCGTTTGCTTATATTGCACTTCCAATGGCTTCGCTGGTGCAATTGCGCGAGCAGTGGCAAGGCAGCTTTTTCCTTCTTTATTTATTGCTGCTGGTTTGGGCAGGCGACATCTTCGCCTATTTTGTCGGCAAATCGCTCGGCACCCACCGCATGTCACCGCGAGTGAGCCCAAAGAAAACATGGGAGGGTGCCGTCGCATCGGTTGTGGCAAGCGTCGCGGTTGGCATGCTGATGACGCACTACGCGGCGCCGATCAGCAGGGCTTTATTGCATGCCCACTTGATCGAGCAGCGCGATGGCGTCTTTACCGAGCCCGCGATGTTTCCCATAATTGTTTTGTCAGTTGTGCTGAACGTGGCGGCGCAACTGGGCGACCTGGTGGAGTCACTCATCAAGCGTGGCGCAGGCGCGAAAGATTCAGGCGCTATTTTGCCCGGACACGGCGGCATGTTCGATCGCATCGACGCGCTGCTCTTCGCCGCGCCGGTGCTCTGGGCTTACATGGCGTGGCGAGTTCTGATGCAGTAAGGAACCCTTTCGTCACGGGACTCGTACTCAATCACAGGACAATTATGGACACCATGCGTATTTGTTCGTACCTCTGGGCGGCTTTTGTTGTTGTCTGGCTGCTGGCCGCATTCAGGACCAAGCGCGCCCAGGAATGGATGGATTTTGGATCACGGCTGCTTTATAGCATTCCGGTATTTGTAGGCTGCTATCTTCTGTTCAGCGACCGCTTCTCAGGATGGCTTCAAGAACGTGTTGTTCCAAAAAATCTTGGGCTTGAGTCGCTTGCAATTTTACTCACCGCAGCAGGCATCGGTTTCGCGATCTGGGCGAGATTCTACATTGGCGATAACTGGAGCAGCGCGGTGACCATAAAAGTTGATCATCAACTGATTCGAACTGGCCCATACGCCTTTGTGCGGCACCCGATTTACTCTGGAATATTGCTAGGGATGATCGGCACTGCTTTGGCTCGCCGCGAACCACGTGGTGTATTTGCAATCGCCCTACTGTGGCTTGGATTCTGGATCAAAAGCCGAATGGAAGAAGGTTTTATGCGTAAAACATTTGGCGAGCAATATCAGGAGTACAGCCGCTCAACCGGCGCCTTGATTCCGCGCATGCGGCTTTGATTTCCACATTCTCTGTATTTATTGATTAATAAGTTTTTGCAGGTCTTTCCATTTCACCAGAATGACCTGATTATCTTGCAGTGCCTTTTGGAATTCTGGACTAGTGACGACGTTGTAATCGCGCTGGCGCCAGGCGGACCCGTAATCCGGATGGTCGACAGTAATGGCTTGCAGTTCTGCGTCATCGTGTCCCAGGTGAACGATCATCTCGGTTAAGCCGGGTTTCAGATTTCTGAGCGCATTCAAGTAAAACTCCTGCCATTGATCGGCGTGAACCGTGGGTGAGGCTATCACCAGCGCGTCGAGAACAATGTCTTTCTCGGAAAAGCGAGGCCAGAAGCCGCTCGGCGCCGGGCATTCGAACCGCTAAGAATGGGAGATGAAATTCGTGCGCCAGCTTGACGTACGCGGCAAAGATTTCCGGAGACGCAAGCACCGAGCCCATGTGAGTGTCGAGATGCGTAGGATGAATACCAAGCGCCATGGCTCGCTCGATCTGGGCGCGAATCTCGCGTTCCGCTTCGTCGGGCTTGGCATGTTGACCAACCAAGGGAGTATCACTCCACATGGTTCCGTCGGGACCAAGCAAGCCTGGAACTTTGTCTGACGGCGCGACTGAGCCCCAACGATAAGTTTTCCATTCGCTGGTGAGAGTGAGGTGCAGGCCGAGGTCGGCGTCAGGGTGCGTTTTTGTATAGTCGGCAACCTCGGTGAGCCAGGGACAGGGCACCATAATGCTGGCGGAGGTGACCGCATTCTTGGCGAGAGCGTCAAAGCTGGCAGAATCGACAGAATGCGCCACCGCGAGATCGTCAGCATGAATGATCAGCAACTTCGATTCAGCCGGATAGCCGAGGCGTTCAGCTACGGTCTTATTTGGGGCGAGCATTGGCGCTTCCAAAGCCGCCATAAACAAAAATAAAAACAGAATTTTATGCGAGTACATGAGCGCTCTCCATGGCGTGAAAGAGGGTAGCATAGTGTCCAACCATCGATGCCGAACACGAAGGAGATAATACGCTGCGATTGGGCCAGAAATGATCTCGCAATCGCCTATCACGATCGTGAATGGGGAGTGCCCTGTCACGACGACCGAGTGCTCTTTGAATTTCTGGTGCTCGAAAGCGCGCAAGCCGGCTTGAGTTGGGACACAATCCTTAGAAAACGTGAGAACTACCGCGCCGCGTTCGATGGCTTCGATCCGCAGAAAATTGCACGGTACAACCGAACGCGACTCGCTTCGCTGATGCGAAACCAGGGTATCGTCCGCAATCGCTTGAAAATTGCATCGACAGTGAAGAATGCGACAGCATTTTCGGCGGTGCAGAAGGAATTCGGTTCGTTCGATCGTTATGTGTGGGCGTTTGTCGGCGGCAAGCCACGCATCAATGCGAGAAAGCACTTGAGCGAAGTGCCGGCTCGTACTGTGGAATCAGACGCCATGAGTAAAGATATGAAGAAGCGCGGCTTCACGTTTGTCGGATCGACAATTTGCTACGCCTTCATGCAGGCGGTGGGCATGGTTAACGATCACAGCGTGACCTGCTTCCGCTATCGCGAGATTTAGAACTTATGGTTGGCAGCAACGAGAGTCTGTTTAAGCAGAACGTTAGCGGCATCGGCCAGTGTTAGGTCGTCCGGCATGCGCTCGAAGTTGCTGTGAACTTCTTTTTGCTGGACGGCGATACTTTTAAAAAGCAGTGCCTTGCCTTGCATGTTGACCGTGAGCTCGGTAAGTTCCCAATCGCCCGGCGCAATCTCGGCCCGTTTCACAGTAAACTCACCGCCCTTGGCTAAATGTCCCAATAATCCGCCGCCGAATTTCACCTCATTCATCAGGCGGCCGCTAATGCTGATGAGCCTCTGCTGCCGGCCATCCACCCACATCTCTCCCGCCATTTGCTGCAATACCCGGCCTTCGCGCGAAGGCGCCTGAAAACGCGGGTTAGGTTTGAAAGTTAGCTTTACGGCAGTACCATTTTCGCCTGCGTACTCGAATAAGAATGCGTCCGGGATCATCTTAAGAAATGTATCGCACTGCTCGGCGTCTTTGCGGCGGGCATCTAGTGCTTTTCGCTGTTCGTCAGGATTGTGGGCGAATTTCAGAATGCGTTTGTTTTCGTCAGCCTGTTGAGCTCCATTCAAAGGCTGTCCCCCGAGCGCCACCAGGCGATCGATTGACCCTGAGTGCGTCTCCACCACAGTACGGGTTTCTTCTTTGGCTCCCGACGTTTTTGCCAGACGATATTTCCAATGAACACTGTTTGCACTTGAAGGATGCATCTCGTTATAGATGACATTCTTTACCGTGGTCAGCGCAGGCTGCTGTAGCGATGATGGTGCTTGCGCGAGGGCGGCGCCTGCTAAAAGTGCGACGACGATTGGAATCGGCATTCCCGCTTTGAGAGTAGTCACATCCGCGCTCCGGTCGCTTAGACTAGGCTAGGAGCACAGCCCAGAGTCAACAATCGGGCGGATGGGGTAGCAGGGCGGGAGAAATGCCTGATCTACAGAGGCAGCTTCACTGGTTGCGAATTATGGCGTGCGTCATTCCTTAGGCTTGATACCGTAGGCTCCTGCGGAAAATCAGGATCAGCGAATATACGAAAGTCCATTCGACATGCGATTGATAATCAGCGGCTGCCCTACCATTTCAACGTAAATTGTCCAAATTCCAGGCGGGACGACGGTCGACAGATCGAGTGAGTTCGTGCTCACAGGCAAATTATCCGCAGCCAGGTAGAGGTTGTTGGAAGCGTCGGCGTAATAGACGGTGAAATGATGCACAGTCGAAGTCGAAGCGTAAACCGGGTCTGAAGCTACAAGCGACCAACTCAAAACATTTCCGCTGATTGAAGAGTTGACGGTGTAGCAGTTATCGATCCCGTCCTCGATGGCAGTGCCTTCTTCATAGTCATTCCAGGTGATGACCTGCACGTACGGGAGCTGCGGCTTTGTGCCGCCAAAATATTTCGAGATCTCATTGGCGGTATTCAAAAGCACCTGCCCGCATTGCTGCGCCGTCACGCGGTTAGCGCTCCAGGATGCTTCGAAATCATCGAAGCCTTTGTAGAGCGCGCCGATGGTCAATTGTGATGAATGGCTCAGCCCCGCGCTGTAAAGGGTGTCCAGATAAACCGGGCTGGAGCTATTGTTCGCTCCCCACCAGAACTGCTGTGTCAAACCATAGGACGCAGGTTGCACCCAACCGTATCGGCCACCGTCGTACGGGTTCGCCGTAAATGAGCCGAACTGGAAAACATATTTGAAGGGAATGGAATAAGTATCGGTATAGGTCTTCACCGCAGACCAGACGCTGTCCCAATCTGTTGCCGTTAAAACCGGCCAATCACTCTTACCTCCAAAGTACGCCATGACCGGCTGACCGGCATCGGTCCAGTATGCGGGGCTGTTGGCGTAATGAGTATTGATGTAGTCCATTTCTTTCATCAGTGCATTCTGCAGGCAGGTAACGGTTGCGCTCTCCGTCTGTCCAGAAGTCGGACAAGTTGACTTAAGCGCACCTTTATCTTCCATGATGCCGAATTTCAACGGATAACCGCTGCGCCCATTTAGGTCAGCAAACAACGTATTGGTTGTAGCCAGATTAAAACTCTGGTTGGGATCAAGCGATCCGTAATAGTCCACGAGGGCGATATCGCAGCCTTCGGCCAGCATGTACGAATCTTGTGCAGCAATCGTGTCCGGCGAGTTCTCGTTATAGCCCACGGCCTTGTGGCTGTTAAGGCCAAACCATGGCTGGTACTCGCAGAGTACCCGCCCGTTCCAACCTGAGTACATGAGTTGCTTGATGCTGAGATTTGACACATGGCCGGCCGGCGAGCCAGGTACGAGAGTTTGCACGCCAAGATCGATAGGATTGGAACCGAAGCCATCGAATACTGCCGTGCAGTACGCAAGATTCACCGCGGGATCGTTCGAGGACGAGCAGAGGCTCGTATTGTTCGCAGCCTCCTGCACCAGCGTTCCGCTCGACATTGCGGCACCGATGCCACCGCTAAGAGTTGGACCAGAAGGAGTCGCGGTGAAAGATGGCTTGGGAAATAGTTGGTTGTATGTAACCGCAGTTAATAGTGGATAGTTGGATCCTGCTCCGGCCGTTTTCGTGATCACCGTGATCTTGCCTTTGGCGGCGGTAGCCGTTACGGGAGACGCCGCCGAATTCAGTTTGACCGCGAGAGCCTTGGCGATCGTCGCCGCGGTAGTTTGCGATGCCTTGCCAAAGCGCGTAACGGCAATGAACCCATTGATCGTGATCGTCACCTGTCCCGAATCGTAGGTTGGGCACGAGGAATTGCCGCACGGATAAATCGGACCTCGCAGAGATCCGCTGATGGTGACATAACCGATCCCCGGCGTTTGCGCCTGCGCAACAGCAAGGGAGATACAACACAGCACGAGCAAAACTGCGAGTGCGCGCAATCGCACTTGCATATGAAAATCCTCGACACTGGATTTGGCCTTGAACGGCTGACCCCACTGGGAGTGGAGCTACAGCAACTGCAAGTCCTGAGTGGATGAAGAAAGTGTACGTACTTCTCAGTTCCCAGAGAAGAAGTTTTTCAACAAAATACGTCAAACATGCCCAAAACAGGGCGGTTTATCAGGTGTTTCACTTAGAAATTTGTTTCGCGGCGAGGTACCTGTCTCTCCGGAGTAATTAACTTCGGAGTAATTAACAATGAAGTGGGTGCTCCATCTTTCGCGTTCTTTGCGAAAGGTGGGAACCACGATCGCTTGCACAAAGCAATTCAGAAACAAAATCCCACCTCTCGCAAAGTTACAAGAAATGGGGCACTCTCATCAGCGGGGCACTGGCCAGGCGAAGGTTGCAATTCCCGGAGAGCAGGTCTGTGTGGGCCAGCATCGAAAAGCTTTTAACCTAAGACACGGCAGAGAACAACTGAGAGCGCAGAGACAATCTTCAATGGAGGGAAGGCAGAAGCGAGAAGCGGACAATGAAAACGGGCGCAGGAAAAACGCTGCGCCCGCCACATTAGTGTTGATTCAAGGAAGCCTTACACCGAAACCAACTCTGGACGTGGCTCCTTGATCAGCTTGGCTTCATCTTCGCGCAGCTCGTCAAGCTTTACGCGATAGATGTGCCGGGCCAATCCAAGTTTCTTAAGCGTCCAGATCCCGTACCAGTTGATATCGATCTCGTACCACTTCAGGCCATGACGGGCTGAAACTGGATGAGCATGATGATTGTTGTGCCAGCCTTCACCGAAGGTGAGCAGTGCGACAAACCAGTTGTTGGTGGACATATCGCGGGTGCGGAAGCGGCGCGACCCCCAGGTATGAGTTGCGGAGTTAACCAGCCAGGTTGAGTGCAGGCCAATCACCGTGCGCATGAAAAGTCCCCACATCAGGAAGGGTAGGCCGCCGATGACGAAAAGGACGATACCGGAGAGGATTACTGGAACGTAATGGTATTTCGTAATCCAGATATGAAATTTAGATTTCGTGAGGTCGGGCACGTAGCGTGACAAGGTGCTGGTGTCCTGATGAAGGCTCTTGCCCATCAAAATCCATCCCATGTGGGCCCACCATTTGCCGTCTAGGGGGGTGTGGGGATCGCCTTCTTTATCCGAAAACTGATGGTGAATGCGATGCGTCGCGACCCAGAAAATCGGTCCGCCTTCGAGGGCAAGAGTTGCGCAGACAGTCAGAAAATATTCCACCCACTTGGGAGTTTTGTATCCCCGATGAGTGAGCAGACGATGGTAGCCCATGCCGATGCCGAGGCTGCCGGAAACCCACCACAGGAAGCAGGCAACGAAAAATGCCTTCCAGGTAAAGAAGAACAAGGCCGCAATTGCCCCCACGTGAAAAGCACCCATGAAGATTGCGGTTACCCAATTAATTTTGTCGTCCTGACGGTCGCGTTCGAGTGCTTCGATTTCCAAGTGAGTTCTCCCGGGTTCGGTATTAATGCCTATCGGTAGATTAACTGTGAGTCTTGAGTTCGGCTGTAATACTTGTGTAATAGGAAGACGCGGAGCATTACGCTGGTAACGGGCCAGCAGCATGGGAATCCAGCAGGCAATGCGAATCTTTTGCGGGAATCGGAATCCTGGGAGGTTCCCAGGACCTCGACGCGAGCTTAGTTTTTTCGAGGGGTGCTGGGACGAACACGTGGCAAATTGCCGAGCGCGAAGTCAGCCAGTCGCAACCAGCGTTCGAATTGAGGCTCCCATAAATCCATCTCGGTCTCTTGTGGGCCTGCCTGGGAAACGGGCGAATTTTCCAAATGCGTGTTCCAGTTCGGATCCATGTGGATCTCCTTCCAAGTTAAACCCTGAGATGGGAGCGGAGTCGCGCATGGTTGTAACCTATTCATGTCAAAAGTTTTACCTATTACTTCGGTTACCATCTTTTGAGTGAAACGTGAATCTGCGCTGCCGTGAGCTGGGCCGTTTCAGTTCGAGAGAAGAACCTGTATTAATAAATTCAGCAGCACTGAATTGAAGCTTGACATCCTCGGTGAGGGGTCTAGCATGGAGATATCACCTCCGATCCACTTCAGGATCGAATGGGCCGGCAGCCAAGGAAAGTCACCGCTTCTTGGTAGTCGGCCCGTTTAAATAGCTGTCAGCCATCAGCTAACTACTACCCACTCCTTTAGTTTTCTGGCCAGCGATTCAGGAACTTCGGCTTCGAGTTCTACTGCGCCATCTTTGTATTGGCGGGAGTAGATTCGTGAGCGGGCTTCGAGTTGGGCTAGCGTCTTGCCTTCTTTTTGCGGGATGCGGAGGCGTACGCGGCTGAGCGAGTCTTCCGACAACGTCTGGTCGATGCGGTCGAGCAGCGTCGTCAGGCCAATTCCCTTCCCGGCTGAAACGTGGACCGTGCGGGCATCGTCGCGCAGGCTGTCGCGCTGCTTGCTAGGGAGTAGATCAATCTTGTTTTTGACATGCAAAGCGGGCTTCTGGCCGGCTTCAAGTTCAGTGAGCACCTTGTCGACTTGCGCGTCCTGCTCGGCGGAAAGCGGGCTGCTGGCGTCAGAAACTTGAATTATGAGAGCGGCGCGCTGCACTTCCTCGAGCGTCGCGCGAAACGATGACACCAATGCGTGCGGCAAATTCCGAATGAAACCGACGGTGTCGGAGAGCAGGATCTTTCTCTTCGAAGGCAAAGTGACCGAGCGCAACGTGGGATCGAGGGTCGCGAACATGCGCGGAGATTCGAGCACAGTGGCATTGGTCAGTGCATTAAACAAAGTTGATTTGCCGGCGTTGGTGTAGCCCACCAGCGCAACCGTTGCGACCGGGACCGATTCGCGCCGCTGACGTTGCTGGGCGCGGATTCGACGAACGTTTTCAATCTGCGCTTTGACGTGCCGAATTCGTCGATAAATTTTTCGGCGATCGGTTTCAAGCTGAGTTTCGCCAGGCCCTCGAGTACCGATTCCACCGCCAAGTTGGGACATTTCCGCACCACGGCCAGTCAGGCGCGGCAGCAGATAATCCAATTGCGCGAGTTCAACCTGTAACTGGCCTTCTCGGGTGCGAGCGTGGGTGGCGAAAATGTCCAGGATGAGTTGGGTTCGGTCGATGACCCGAGCGTGGACTACATTTTCGATGTTGCGCTGCTGAGATGCCGTCAGGTCGTGATCAAACAGTAGCAAATCGGCGGAGACCGACGCGGCGGCTCCGGCAATTTCTTCAAGCTTGCCACGGCCGATCAAGGTCGCAGGATCGGGGCGGTCGCGGCGCTGCAGGATTTCACCGGCAATTTCGGCACCGGCGCTGGTTGCCAAATCCCGCAATTCGGCCAGCGATTCTTCGGCACTGAATTGCGGATCGGAAACAGGTCTGGCCTTTGCCGCAGTCACCGTGTCGCGAGCAGCTTGGGCTCCGCTGGTGAGGCCCGAGGACGGAGCACGTTTGCGGGTGCGGTAATCAAGGCCGACGAGGAATGCTCGTTCCTTGCGCATTCCTGGCGGAAGGTTTTGCTGGGAGGAACGCCCCTTATGACGCGATACTCTCGATTCCGTACTGCGCAAGCTCAAACAGCCTTATCCCTCAGTCCCGGATGCAGCCGGAGCTTGCTCGGAATCACTGGTGGGCGCAGGCACGACACGGGGCCGGTCTGAGAAACCATGTCCCTTGGCGACGGCGACCGTCGAAATCGCGTGCTTGAAGATGAGTTGCTCCTGGTTGTTAGTTTCCAGGACAACCGAGTATTTATCAAACGAGCGAATTCTGCCCGTAAGTTTTACCCCGCTCATCAAATAAATAGTGATGCTGCTACGCTCTTTCCGCGCGGTGTTGAGGAAGGTGTCCTGAATATTCTGCGTCGCCGGCTTGATTTCCATATGCCGATCTCCTTATGTACCCGGTTCGCCCCACAAGCAATCTGCTGGCCGTCCTAATACGTGAACGGCTCAATTCTTCTTCCTTTGTAGAGTAAGGGGTAAGTGGCTCCCTTTTCAACTAGCGAATTGCTGTATAGACCTTAATTCGGCGAATTTCGGTGACCACTGATGCTTAAGTATGAACAGACTTCAGACATTAAGCTCATGATCGCGCGAAAATGAGAAGCGGCTGGACGTCACCTTTATCGGCCACTTTGAGCGTTTCCAAATACCGTCTGCGTGCTTCCTCTTGCCTGACGAGATTGGCCGAACCCCAAGTGAATTCCGGACGGCCTAGTTTGGAGACAAGCACACCCGCGATCAGGCGGGCATGTCGACCGTTGCCGTTCGGAAAGGGATGAATAAATACCAGCCGATGATGGAATCGAATGGCGATCTCATCGAGAGAATACGTGCTGATCTGAATCCAATAGCGCGCGTCACCAAGCAACCCAAATAACATCTCCCGTATTTGATGGACTGAAACTCCAATGTTTTTCTCCGTAAGCCTGTAGTGTCCTGCCCACTTCCAAGTTTTGTCGAACATCTTGCGGTGGAGTTTTCTGACGTATTTGTCAGAAAGAACATCGACAGGGCTGCTGCGATCTGATAAAGCCCATTCCCTGCCGCGCAGCATGTTCTCTCGCTCCCACTCATTTAATTCTTCTTTGGTCGCGAGATTCGGAATGAGGCCTTCAATCTCTCCAGCGAGAGGGGAGTATTGCCATCGTTGGCTGCTGCTAGTCTCGTCACTTCCGACCGCTACGCTTTAGAAGGCGTCTGGTTTCTACTTCAATCTTCTCCTCGATCCCACCGACAGCTTGATCTTCTAACGCCATGCTCTGTTCGACAGCACGCACGTTTTCTGCCGCCTGTTTTCTACTGTGCTCCTGCGCAAGCTCGTGAGTACTCCCGTTCTTTGGCACCAGGGCGTACACGAGTTGGCATCCGAGCGCGTCAGCAGCTTCGCGTAATTTCCCTAAGGTGATCCGATATTCAGCCTCAGATCCTTCGAGGCGCGCTGCGACAGAGGGAGCTTTGTGGAGCCTCTTTGCCATTTCACGCACAGTAATCCCTGTGGCCTCGCGCATGGCACGAATCCATCCCTTGCTGGGACGCGGGGTGCTCTGAGCTGCCAGAAATGGAGTTAGGACGCGCTGTAGCTGCTGCAAACGTAAATTTCTGAATTCAGGATTCACGAAAATTGCCTTTCTGTCCTATTATAACAGGACAAACATGAAATTTTGTCGCTTTATAAGGGTACACAATATACGCTATGTCGCCTTATAGTAGAACACCAGGCAATTTACGTTGGATTTGAGAATTCGCGGGCGAAGACGCCCGCGCCACACGATTAGACCCCTAGTTCTTCCTGCAGCCATACGGGGTCGGGCTTGGGTTCGGCGGTCAGATCGAGCACGAGTTTTTCGAGTACCAGGCGCTTGCTGGGGGGATTGGAGCGAAGAGCCAGGTCCGATTTCGCCACCAGGCGAATGGCACGGGTGAGTTCGCGTTTGGATTTGTAGCGGCGCGCCTGCCGGATGATGTCATCGGCGGCAAATGGTGGAACGCGAAATCCCTGCCAGAGTGCAGCCCACAACATTCGCTGATCGCGAACATTGCGTTCGAGGATCACAAGCATTTGCCGAAAAGTTTTGGCCAGCATGTATATATGGCCGATTGATGCGTCTTCCCCATCGCCGCTCGATAGAATGGCGTCGAGTATTTGGAGTGCGCGAGTGCGGTCGCGGGCGGAAATCGCGTCAGTCAGTTCGTACAAAGACCGTTGCTTGGCAGCGAGAACCATGGTCTCCACGTCACCCAGGGTGACGCGCTTTTTCTCCCCGACGTAGAGGATGAGTTTTTCCAGTTCATTCGAAATCATCATCATGTCGCCGCCCAGAGAATCGACCAGTTCACGCGCAGCGTCGAGATCGACCTTCACGTCACGAGTAACACAATATTCCTGGATCCAGCGGACAGCGTCGCCTTCTTCTACGCGGCCAAGCTCTACGATTGCGCAATAGCGGCCGAGAGTCTCGCGAATGCGCTCGTAACGCTCTTTGTCGGTGAGATCCATCCGTCGAGCATCAACCGGAATGCTGATATGGTCGGCGACGAAGATCAGCACGGCGTCGGGATTCGGATCGCTACAGTACCGCTCGATCGCGTTGAGCTTTTCTTCGTTGGATCCACGTCCGAAGAGGGTTTTAACACCACGCACAAAAAAGATTTGAAACGGCGCCATCAGCGAAGGCGTACGGGCGCGATCCAGAACTTCCGCCAGATCAGTCTCTGCCAAATCAAATTCAAAAAAACCGAACTCCCGCATGTCCGGCGGGACCAGGTGCTGCAGAATCGCGTCGCGGCATTTTTTGCGGAAGAACACTTCGTCTCCCACGAAAACGTACGCCGGACGCAGCTTCTTGCCTTCAACTTCAGACACAAAGCGCTCGGCTTGAGCGAATGCGCGCACTAAAATGCCTCCAGAACATTTGAAACCAAAGTTCGCGCGAATTGAGACGACAACCGCCGGAATGCCGGCGAGCCTTCGTCAAAGAAAGTGCTTAGCTCCTGTGAAACCTGATACTGCTCGCGAAAAACGTAAGCCGGGTTCTGATAAAGAACCCTTTCCTTCCCATCAGTGAGCACCACGCTCATGCTGACGATCACCAATACGGTAGAGGCTCGGCCGGTGGTCGAGTCGTACGTAAGGGGCGTTGTGGCTGCGGCGGTGACTGTGCCACGCAAAGTCGCGTCGGCTGAGTGAGGATCAGAAATGATGTGATAGTTGGTCCGGGTGGTGAATTCCTGGACCACCGCCGCGGTGAGCATCTGCTCGATTTTATAAGTCTGCGTCTGATTCACGAATGCCGGAACCGCGAGCACCCGGAGATCAGAGGGTAACAGGTTGGCACGTCCCGCGGTGTGGTAACCGCATCCAGTGCTGAAAGCGCAGAGCAGCGCGAGAACACTAACAACGCGAATCACTGAATTTTTCCTCGGGGGCGTGCCGCAGCCATGCTCTCCGCCAATTCGACGCCTGTGGAGGCCGCAACCCGCAGGTTGTCTGATGTCGCCCAGAGCCAAACGCTGTTTGCGTCGGCAGCGTCCGGAGTCAATGAAACCAGAATGTCTCCTTGACCAGCTGCGTTAACGTTGCTGGGAGCGTCTTCCGAGGACGGTGTCAGCGAAATATGCTCGCCGGCGAGCGCGCTGGAAATTTGTGCTATATCGGCGTGACTCGCAAATTGCAGGTTGAGTGAAACCGCATTTCCGTGAAATATGGGCGGCTGCACGATTTGCACCGACGGAAGTGTCACCTGATCCGCAGTAATTTTCTTATAGTGACGCAGAATACGATCACTGACCGATGAGAGTGTGGAAACAGCCTTCTCGCCATAACGTGAGACCAGATTAAACGCGACCTGAACGTCGAACACTTCTTTCGGCAGTTGCTGAAAAGAGAGCAGATTAACCGTCTGCTCGTGCAATTCGTCCATCCCCTTTTGCCCAAATTCTGAAACGGGCAGAAAGACGGTTGCGACCGCACGTTTCACCGGCAGAGTGGCCTTTAATCGAGTTATCAGCAACGCGAGGACAACGGCAATCGGATCAGCCGCAACCACCGGAACAGGCGCGAGTTCCGGAGTGATGGTCTGGCCCAACTGCCGCTCGATCCAAGGCGCGCGAACTACCGCGCCGGACTCGTTCTCTAATGCATAAGAAAGATCCACAATCGAACTGCCGGCCTTCAAAACTTGCTTCCAATTACGGCGGGTGGATTCGGCGTCAGAGGCAAAGAACGTGAAATCAATTTTCTCGAATTGCTCGCTACGGATGCTCTGGATGAAAGTCATTTCATCTTTCACCGTTTCGAGTTTGCCAGTCGCTTCGTCATCAATGAGCTTGATCTCGGAGGATGGAAAGTTCCGCTGTTCCAGAACTTCAGCGACGTCCTTACCCTTCAGCGATCCAGCCCCGACAATCGCGACCCGGTAAAAACCGGGTATGGCTTCGAGATTCGCTACCCCGGCTGATTTGATATTCGAATTCATGAAGTTTGCGACGCCTGGGTGTAAGTCGGGGGCGGAGTGTTTCGTTTCCGGCGGAAGAGCCAGTGAAGCCGCCAGAAAATTCCCGAGAACATATAAGTCAATGCGATAAAGCAAAGCACCGGACCTGAAAAATAAATAATCGCGGCTATCAAGAGCCCGAAAATCACGATCAGGCGATAAGGCTGCCGTGCACCGAGATCGATATCTTTAAAACTGTAAAAGCGCCACGTGCTCACCATGAGATAACCAGCAAGCACGACGACAATCAGCCAGGTGAGTGACGTGCCCCACCACGGCGGTGGTTCACCATGTTGGAAATGAACGACGGCTGCAATCACGCCCGCCCCAGCTGGAATGGGCATGCCGACGAAATATTTTTTGCCGGGACGCCCCGGATTAGATGGCTGGGGGTTCACCGCAATGTTGAACCGCGCCAACCGGCTTGCACCAGCTATCAGGAAAAGAAAGCACGCAATTGCACCCAACCGAGGCAGCAGGCTCGCCATATCGGCTCGGGAGATTTCGGCCGAGACTTCATGGAATCCCCAGGCCCATGCCAGTAAAGCCGGTGCAACCCCGAAGGTGATGACATCGGCCAATGAATCGAGCTCGCGACCAAAATCGCTGGTGGTTTTGGTCATGCGCGCGATACGTCCGTCGAGCCCATCGAAGAGAACCGCAAACCCGATCGCTTTGGCGGCGGCATCGAAGTGCCAAAATTGCGGTGCGGGATTCTGTGTCGCCTTTGCCGTGGCGAAACTAACTGCGCCGTGAATTACCTGAAGGATGGCATAGTATCCAAGCAGCACGTTCGCCGCGGTGAACAGCGACGGCAGAATATAAAGACCTTTGCGAAATCGCCGGGGACGCTGGTCCTCTTTTCTGCGAAGCGGATGTGATGGCTGCTCTTGTATCAAGATTTCCTTTGGTTTTCGCGGCCGGCAGCGGTTCCAGTCAGTTCTCTTTCCTGCCTAAGAAAAGCCAGTATGCTGGATCCGCCTTTCACGTTGTCGCCGACCTTCACAGCGACTTCGGCTGAGGGCTCGAGCAACACATCAGTCCTCGATCCAAACTTGATCAGACCTACGCGTTCACCTCGGCGCACGCTATCGCCTACCTGTTTTGTGAATACGATACGGCGGGCGAGCAATCCCGCAATCTGCTTGAAGATGACGCGATGACCTTCGCCTTCAATCGTAACTGTATTCTGTTCATTTTGTTCGGCGCAGGCGGGATTCATCGCATTCAGGTACTTGCCATGCTCATACCGGGCGCCGCGCACAATTCCAGAAACCGGAGAACGGTTCACGTGAACGTTGAACACATTTAGAAAGATGCTGATGTTCTTGAATGTTTCGCCATTCACTTGGACAGTAGCGACACTCGTTACTTTGCCATCCGCAGGAGAAACAACTGCGCTAGCCTCGGAAGGAATGACGCGCTCTGGATCGCGGAAAAACCACAAGAAAAAAGCAGCCAAAACCAGCGGAACGATCGCCCAAGATGGCCGGGTCAGCCATGCCACCAGTGCCGCTGCCCCAATCAGCACCGCCCCGTAATAATAGCCATCACGAACCATTGAAAGGGATTATATTGCACCGCGGCAAACGAATTCCGCTTATTACAAATTGAAAAATGATGAGTAAATATGTTCGTGCTGCGGCTGGATACATTTATCCTGTGCCGCTCGAGACGGCGGTCCAACTGGACAAATTTTAGGCTACTTGGCCGCGCGAGACGTGCTCACGATACTGGCGCTCGATCGACTCCATTTGGTCTTTGAGCCGGAGCTTTAATTTCTTTAAGCGGACTTCCTCAACTTTTTCATCATCGGTGAGGTAGCGTTTGTGGGTGAGGGATGAGAGGCGTTGCTCGTATTGCGAATGCTCCTGGGCCAACTTGCGGAATTGCTCGTGCGTGGCCAGGAGGTGATCTCTAGAGGCTAGCATCCTGCAGACCTCCTACGTTGAATTGTGACTTCAAACTAGCACATGACCTGAACTGGTTCAATCGAGATTTTAAACAAAAATATTGGTTTTTCAGTGACTGGTACATTAACGATTCGGTGCACCGGCGGAAGTGCAATTTAGAGAGCTAACGCCAGAAGAATCGCATCTTCCGGCGGTTGGCTGTAATAAGCTTTGCGCCTGCCATTTTCTAGAAAACAAAAGTTCGCATACAGCGCGCGGGCAGCCTGATTCGATTCGCGAACTTCGAGCAGAATGCGATCTACATTGTGTTCGCGCGCGGTTGCAACTAAAGCCTGCAACAACTGCGACGCTAGACCGCGACGCCGGTGCTGCTTCGCCACTACCAGATTTTCCAACTCACACTCAGCATCGCTGAATCGGGCGATGAGAAAAGCTTGCAGTTGACCGCCGTCTTCAATGACCCAGAGATGGCGTTCCGGTGCTCCCGGCTGAAACGCTGCTTGATAATTTTGCTCGGGCCAGTGCACAAGATCGGGCACACTTCGTTCAAGTGCGATGATCGAGGGCACATCTGCGGGAGTGGCGCGACGAAGGTACGTGACCGGATTCCTTGTTAGTCCTCAGCTTTTAGAGATCACAGATCGTTACTTAACGCCCTTCTCTGGGTTCCACGAGCCCTGCTCTTTGCGTACGAAAACAATCTGGCCGATGTGGTAGGCGTTGTGGGTACCGATGTGGGCGATCTCTGAATACCAGTCTTTCAACTTGCCGTCGTCCGCACCCTCGACGGCTTTTTCCCACTCCGTCATGACCTCATCGAGTTGCTTCACCATAGATTCCCATTTTTTGGAGTCGAAGTTATTGAAGGTCTCATCGTTGTTGCCGCTGAACTTTTCCTGCGGCTCGCCTTTAAATTTCTGCAGCGAGCGCCGGTCCCAATAGACAAGGTGATTTACCAGTTGTCCGACGGAGTGATTACCTTTTCCGTCAGTCCAGCTGGCTTGTTCCGCGGTGAGGCCTTCGACGGCGGTGTTCGCGGGAACAAACCATTCAGCTTTGTTGTGAGTGGAGCGCAGTTGCTCGAGCAGAATGCTCTTGAGCGTAGGGGTGGGCTTTTGATCTTGCGAATATGCGGGAAGGGTGAAG